>Ga0268386_10000229_pt1 | contig 33473 bp, 30 predicted proteins | sample RVTome_15_FD_200260 | JGI IMG/M metagenome (GOLD analysis project Ga0268386, IMG submission 200260) | Soil microbial communities from uranium-contaminated site in the Upper Colorado River Basin, Wyoming, United States - RVT150D86... ... | reverse complement strand
TGGGCCGCTTGATGCCCGGTCGACTGCCGAAGTGGAGCACGTGCGCGGCCTGATCGCGTTGGTGCAGCGACGCCCGAGCGACGCCGCTCGGCTGTTGCTCAGTGCGGCCAGACGCCTTGTGCCGCTCGACGCCGGCTTGGCCCGCGACACGCACCTGGACGCGCTGTGGGCCGCGATGTGGGCAGGCGACCTGGGCAACCCCGGTGGCGTGCTGGCGGCGGCCGAAGCCGCTCTCGCCGCGCCCCCCGGTCCCGAACCGCCGCGCGCCGTCGACGTCCTGCTGGACGCGTTCGCGCTGCGGTTGACACAGGGATATGCGGCGGCCGCGCCGTTGCTGACTCGAGCGCTCGAGCTGAGCCTCGCGCTGGAGGTCACCAGCAACGAAGTCGGCCGCTCGCGCTGGCTCGCCGGTGGAAGAGCCAGTGCCATCGTTGCCCTCGAGCTGTGGGACGCCGAATCCTGGCATGCCCTGGCCGCTGTTCAGACACAGGTCGCCCGCGACGCCGGCGCTCCCGTACATTTGCAGTACGCGCTCAACTTCCTCGCCACAGCCCACCTGTTCGCCGGTGAGCTGACCACGGCGGCGCGGCTTGTCGACGAGGATCGCCTGATCGCGGACGTGACCGGGAACCCGCCGGTTGGCTATGCCGCGATAGGGCTGGCGGCCTGGCAGGGTCAGGAGGCGCAAGCGTCAGAGCTGATCGAGGCCACCTCCCGAGCGGCGACCGCACGCGGTTTGGGCAGGATGTTCAACTTCGCGGCATACGCCAGCTCGGTGCTCTACAACGGCCTCGGTCGCCACGACGTGGCGTGCAACGCCGCCTGGCGAGCGTTCGAGCGTGACGACCTCGGGTACGGGCCCTATATCGTGCCCGAGCTTGCCGAGGCGGCGTCCAGGACCGGTGACGCGGAGCTGGTCAGGGCCGCGCTCAAGTGGCTGTCCGAACGCACCCGGGTGACGCCCTCCGAATGGGCGCTGGGCATGGAGGCCCGACTCCGCGCCCTGCTCAGCCAGGGCGACGCCGCCGAGCGGCACTATCGCGAATCGATCGACCGGCTCGGCCGGACCCGCGTCCGCGTGCAGCTCGCCCGCGCGCACATGCTCTACGGCGAGTGGCTGCGCCGCGAGGGCCGACGGCTCGACGCGCGGGCACAGCTGCGCACGGCCCACGACCTGCTGGAGACGATGGGCATCGAGGCGTTCGCCGAGCGCGCCCGCCGGGAGCTGCTAGCAACGGGCGAGAAGGTGCGCAAGCGCAGTGACGAGACCCGCGACCAGCTCACTCCGCAGGAGCGGCAGATCGCTCGGCTGGCGCGCGACGGTCTGACGAACCCGGAAATCGGGGCTCGGCTTTTCCTCAGCGCGCGGACGGTCGAGTGGCATCTGCACAAGGTGTTCGCCAAGCTCGGGGTTACCTCCCGCAAAGGCCTCGAAGCGAACTCCTGAATCCACTGCCAAGCCGTGCTCGCTTAGCGGCGAGAGTAGCCGCCTGGGGCACCGGTGCGATCTCGGCGGTGATCGCACAGACGAGCTCGACGTAGCGCTCGCCGCCCCGAGGAGCAAACTCCGCGCGTGCCACCGCGATCACGGAATCAGGAAGCAGACCAGGGAGGAGACCAGGGACCACACGGGGGCGACGGGCAGACGAGACGAGCAGGCTTGGTGGCGTCACTAGAACCAAACGCCGTCAGGCCTTGTGAAAGGAGAGCTCATGAGCTCCTCGTCCGCCGCGCTGTCCACCCCGGAGGGCCCCTGCTCGGTCTCCTGCGCGCCGAACCTTCCTGCGGGGTTCACCGACGCGTTCACCAGCCGGTACATCGACACCGGTGAGCTGCGCCAGCACGCGGGTCATCGGAGGCGCGGGGCCGCCGCTGCTGCTGGTGCACGGCTGGCCGGAGAACTGGTACGCCTGGCGTTCCTGTTGCCGGCGCTAGCTAAGGAGGCGTCATGAGCACCACCGACGACACCGCGACCGAAATTCGGCCGTTCCAAATCAAGATTCCAGACGAGCAGATCGACGACTTGCGCCGTCGGATCGAGGCGACGCGCTGGCCCACCAAGGAGCTCGTTGCCGACCGGTCGCAGGGCGTGCAGCTGGCGACGGTCCAGGAGCTCGCCCGCCACTGGACGAGCGAGTACGACTGGCGCAAGTGCGAGGCGAGAGTGAACGCGCTTCCGCAGTTCACGACCGAGATCGACGGGGTCGAGATCCACTTCATCCACGTCAGGTCGCGGCATGAGAACGCGTTGCCGCTGATCATGACGCATGGCTGGCCCGGCTCGGTCATCGAGCTGCTCGAGACGGTCGGCCCGCTGACCGATCCGACCGCTCACGGCGGCACCCCCGAGGACGCATTCCACCTGGTGCTGCCGTCCTTGCCTGGCTACGGCTTCTCGCGCGAGCCGACCGAGCTCGGCTGGGACGCCAGCCGCACCGCACGCGCGTGGGCGGAGCTGATGCACCGCCTCGGCTACACCCGCTACGTCGCCCAGGGCGGCGACGTGGGTGCCCTCGTCACGGACCTGATGGGCCGCCAGGCGGTCGAGGGTTTGGTCGGCTACCACCTGAACCTGCTCACGGCGGTGCTCGCAATCGGCGATCAACTGCCCAAGGAATCCGAACAGGAACGCACAGCGGCCGAGGCGCTCGCGACGTTCAGGGCGGACGGCTTCGGCTACTTCCTCGAGATGGCAACGCGGCCGCAGACGATCGGCTACGCCCTGCTGGATTCACCCGTCGCGCTGGCGGCCTGGATGCTCGACCACGACACGGACAGCTACTACAAGATCTCCCGCGCGTTCGTCGACGGCGAGCCGGTGGGCAATCTCACCCGGGACGGCATCGTCGACAACATCACGCTGTACTGGCTGACCGGCACCGCAGCGTCGGCGGCCCGATCGTACTGGGAGGACGGACGAGCGCTGGCCGCAGCGCTTGCGAGCGGCCAGGCTCCTCCGGCGGTCACCGTGCCGGTCGGCTTCACGACGTTCCCCGGCGAAATCTGGGCCGCCCCGCGCAGCTGGGTCGAGACGATCTACCCCGACCTCGCCTACTTCAACGAGGTCGACAAGGGCGGCCACTTCCCCGCCTGGGAAGAACCGCAGCTCTTCTCCGCTGAAGTGCGGGCTGCATTCACCTCACTGCGCTGATGACGCCCTTGTCTTCGGCTCTCTTCACGAGGAGGTTCGATGCCAAGACAGACCGCTGATCCCTTCCGACGTCCTCGAGGATCTCGAGGACGTCGGAAGGACGGGTGAGCTTGCGGAAATCGAGTCAACGACGAGCTGACCGGTCTTCCCTCGAGAGCTCTATCAGGCGCCGCGGAGTTGGACCGAGCAGGCCTACCCTAACGTCATCTACTTCAACGAAGTCGGCCTGGGCAACCACGTCGCGGCTGGGCAGGAGCCGAACCTCTTCACGACGGAGGTGCGTGCCGCATTCCGGTCACTGCGTTGATCGGCGCCCGCACCAACAACGGAGGTCGTCATGAGTAGCACCGTCGAGCCCGCCGTCGACGTCCGTCCATTCCACGTCGACATTCCGGATGAGGCTGTGGAGGACCTTCGTCGACGCATCGCGGCGACGAACTGGCCGGAGAAAGAGACCGTCGCGGATCAATCCCAAGGCGTGCCGCTCGCCATGATCCAGAAGCTCGCGCGCTATTGGATGACCGACTACGACTGGCGCACGTGCGAGGCGAACCTGAACGCCCTACCGCAGTTCATCACCGAGATCGACGGGCTGGACATTCACTTCATTCACGTTCGTTCGCAGCATGAAGACGCACTGCCGCTCATCGTCAATCACGGATGGCCGGGCTCGATCATCGAGCAGCTGAAGATCATCGATCGACTCACCGATCCCACGGCGCACGGCGCGAGCGCAGCGGACGCGTTCCACGTGGTGATCCCGTCGATGCCGGGCTACGGCTTCTCGGGCAAGCCCATCAGCACCGGTTGGGGCCCCGAGCGCATGGGCCAAGCCTGGGCAGAACTGATGACGCGCCTCGGCTACAGCCGCTACGTCGCCCAAGGCGGCGACTGGGGCGCGTTCGTCGTCGACCAGATGGGCCTGCAGGCACCTGAGGGGCTGCTCGCGATCCACACCAACATGCCCGCCACGGTTCCGGCTGACGTCGACAAGGCTTCCCAGGCCGGCGACCCGCCGCCGGCCGGCCTCTCCGCCGAGGAACGACGCGCCTACGAGCAGCTGATCAGAACGTACGCGCAGGTCGACTACGCCAGGATGATGGCCGCCCGCCCGCAGACTCTGTACGGCATCGCCGATTCACCCGTCGGCCTGGCCGCCTGGCTCCTCGACCACAACGATGCCGACGGCCAACCGGCCGCGGCGGTCGCCTCCGCTCTGGACCGGACCACGAGCGCCACGGGCGAACTGACGCGTGACGAGATCCTCGACAACATCACGCTCTATTGGCTGACGAACACCGGGGTCTCTGCGTCTCGCCTCTATTGGGAATACAAGGGTGGCTTCTTCAACGCGAAGGGCGTCTCCATCCCGGTCGCCGCGACCGTATTTCCCGGCGAGCAGTACCAGGCGCCGCGCAGCTGGGCGGAGCGGGCCTACCCCAACCTCATGTACTTCAACGAAGTCGACAGGGGCGGCCACTTCGCCGCCTGGGAGCAGCCGCAGCTGTTCTCCGAGGAGGTCCGAGCCGCATTCAGGTCGCTTCGCTAGCTGACGGTGTTGTGAAAGGAGCGATTCTGCTGGCGCTGACCGCGGGCGCGATCGTCGCGGGGATCCTCGGGGCGCTCCTGGCGGTCGCGGTTACGGCTGTCGTGTGGACCGCGGTCATGGCATGGGCCGAGACTGGACGTGGCGAAGGCGGCGTGGCGCGCGCAAGACCCACCTGGAGCGGTTCATGACTACACCGCGGGACCTGCTGATGGTCGCGATGGACCTGGAATCCGGTCGTTCTTCGGAGCAGGGCGACCTGTCGCTCGCGCTCGCGGGGGCCGAGGTGATCGATCTTCTCGATGTCCAGGCCATCAGGCTGGACGGTGAGCGGATCGTGCCGGTCCGCCGGCCGGCGGCAGGTGATCGGCTGCTGGATGAGGCGGCGTTGTCGCTTGTTCTGCAGGAGCCGTACGAGTTGGTCGGCGACTGGCTGTGGCGCAGAGGTCGCGGCCTGTTCTCCTCCTATCTGGCCGCCTTTGAGGCGGAAGGGCAGGTTACTCGGCAGCGGCGCCGTTGGAGGCTCTTCCGGACTAGTCGCTTGATGCTGGTCGACTCACCCGCTCACCGCGCGGCAGCCAAGCGCTGGACTTCGGGCGATGCCGTTCTCGCCGCACTCGCAGCGGCCGTCGGCATTCACGGCGAGCGGACGGACTCCCCGGGCATCGCCGACGACGCGGTGGCGACGGTGCTGGCCGCGGTCAATGCCGCGGTGATGGAACTGGGGCTCGTGCGGCAACGGCGAGCGATTGAAGGAGCGGCCTTCGACAACATCTGGCGAGGCGGTTGACGGACGCCCGGCGATCAGGTGCGCCGGAAGTCGGCGTCCGGCACGCGGCACCAGGTGTGGGTGTGCATGGTGATTGATGTCGTTCGTGAGGAAGTGGCCGACGGTCTTGTGCTGCGCTCAGTCAGGGGGCGTTTGGCACTTGCCGCGACGGTGGCGGCCAGCGCAATGGCGAGTCTTGACGCGACGGTGGTCAACGTCGCACTGCCCCACATCGGGCAGGAGTTCGGCGCGAGTGTCAGCGCGCTGCAATGGGTGCTCACCGGTTATCTACTTGCCCTTGCATCGTTGATCCTGCTCGGTGGTGCACTGGGTGACCGATTCGGGCGCCGCAGGGTGTTCGTGATCGGCACCGTATGGTTCGCGGCGGCGTCCTTACTGTGCGGTGCGGCGCCCAACATCGCCGTGCTCATCGCCGCCCGGATTTCGCAAGGGGTCGGCGGTGCGTTGCTCACCCCCGGCAGCCTTGCGATCTTGCAGGCAAGCTTCCGGCGACCTGATCGCGCGCCGGCCGTGGGTGCGTGGTCGGGGCTGGGGGGCGCCGCCGGCGCGGTCGGACCCTTCGTGGGCGGCGGACTCGTCGACGGACCGGGATGGCGGTGGGCGTTCCTGATCAACATTCCGGTCGCCGCGGTCGCCGTCGTCTGTGCGCGCGTGGCGGTACCGGAGACACGAGACCCTCACACCGCTCGCGGCCTCGACCTCGGAGGTGCCACGCTCGCGGTAGTGGCGCTGGCGGCCAGTACCTGGGCGCTCACCGAGGCAGGGGTGCGCGGCTGGACCGATACCGCGGTGCTGGTGGCGGGAGCGGTCACGGTTGGCGCCACAGCCGCATTCGTCCGGCACATGCGGCACACGCGCGATCCGCTCGTGCCGCCGTCGCTGTTTCGGGACCGCACGTTCACCGTACTGAACCTTGCAACGGTCCTGCTGTACGGATCGCTCGGCGTGTCCTTCTTCCTCGTTGCCTACCAGCTGCAAGTCGCCGCCGGCTGGTCGGCGTTGGAGGCGGGCTCCGCGTTGCTGCCCGCAACAGTGCTCATGTTCGTGCTCTCGGCCGCATCTGGTTCGCTCGCACAGCGGATCGGCCCGCGCCTGCAACTCACCGTCGGCCCCCTGCTCGCCGGCGCAGGACTACTCCTGCTCGCGCGGATTGGTCCGGACGCGTCCTGGGCGACCGATGTGCTTCCGGGTGCGCTGGTGTTTGGTCTGGGCCTGGTCACCTTCGTGGCACCGCTGACGGCCACCGTCATGGCGGCGGCCGATCCGGACCACGTGAGCGTGGCCTCGGGCGTCAACAACGCCGCCGCCCGAGCGGCCAGCCTCGGCGCGCTCGCTGTCGTTCCGGTGATCTCGGGCCTGTCGGTGGCAAGCGGCCCAGCCCAGGTCACCGACGCCTATCAGGTAGCGATGGTCATCGCCGCCTGCGCGGCGGCCGCCGCAGGACCGCTCGCCTTCCTCGGTCTTGGCAGGGCGGCGAGCGCCCCACGCACCACCAGGCGGATGCACTGTGCCGTCGACGGTCCGCCGCTACAACCCGACCCGCAGCGCTGCCCGATGGTGCCTTGATCGGTTCCCACGCGAGCCGTAGTGGCCTACACCACCCGCACCTACCGGCTACCCACCCACCGCCAACGCCTCCGCGCCATGCACCCAGCGTCGCGACAACGGCCGATGGGAGCCACCCGGCGGCATCCTCGATCTCGACGAGACCATCGACGAGGCCTCAGCCGTGAGGTGAGCGAGGAGACCGGCTTCGTTGTCGAGATCGACCTCCTCACCGGCGTCAACAAGAACATGACCCACGGCATCATCGCCCTTGTCTTCCGCTGCCACGTCGTCGACGGCACCCTGCAACCCACACCGGAAGGCCAGCGAGGCCACCTGGCTGACCTCCGATGACGTGCGCGAGCGTATGAGTGCCGCCTTCGCGGTCCGGCTTCTCGACGCGATCGAGGACCACGCGGACGGTCCTGCAGTCCGCACACGACGGCACGGATCTGCGCACCGACATCGAGACACGATCTTGACCGGTCATTACCTCACCGGCGCTCGCTGAGCGGATGAAGCCGGGCTCTCGTAAGCGGCGCCGAGGAGGGTCCTGGTGTCAAGATGTCGTCGGATTTCCGTGTCGATCTTTGTCCGCGACGTCCGAGGGGTGCCGGGCGCAAAGGCGTGGATGACGACCTGTGATGCGCTGTTCAGGTTCAGCACCACGGACAAATACTGACAATGATCAACGGGCCGGTCCCAGTGGTGGGAACCGGCCTCGTGACCTGCACTTACGTGGTAGCGGGGGCAGGATTTGAACCTGCGACCTCTGGGCGGAATCGCCCTTCGGAGTGCTACTGCCAAGCCCGGGAAGCTACCGATTTCCCTGGTGTAGTGAGGGATTCGCCCTCGCTTCCACGCCTCAGAATACCCGAGTGGCGCCGACCGCCTCCGGTCGTTTCTGGACCGTAAATGGACCTCGGTCAAGCCCTAGGCAAGCGGACCGCCGAGAAGCGGGCGGCGCATACGCGGCGGTAAGACGTGGGTGTCTCAAGGCCGCTGTCGCGAAGGATCCGTGTGCACGTCTCGGCTTTGCTCGGAATGATCCCTATCATGGCGCCGTGGCCGCGACCGTGTTGATCGTTTCCCAGCCCTCTGCTCGCCGCGACCGCGTACGCACGACTTGGTGTGGCGCTGCGCTGCGCGGGCGTGGAGCCGTTTGATAGTCGATTCAAGCCCGACCTTGCTTACCGGGGCTGTGAAAGCGGATCGCGCTCGGCCACGTTGAGCCGTCGAGCGCGCTGAGGAATCGTCGGCAGTGCGCGGTACGGCGTCACGACCGGGGCAGCCCGCTGGCGGACCCGCGCGGCCCCGCGCCGATGCGCGCGGGAGCTTCGCGACCTCGCCCGCCGCGACCGGAAGCGGTCGAGGCTGACCTCGAGCAGCTGCGTCAGCTCCTGGGCGAGCAACTCACCCTGTGGTGACTCACCACAGGGACGGGCCGGTCAGGCTGCGGGCCGGCCACCTGGCAGGCACGTGATCGAGGGCGCTTTGCGACACTGCACCGACGCCGACATCGACACCAGCTGCATCGACACCCACGGAGCGTCGGTGGTCGGGTTCCTTCACCGATCTGCCTGGGGTCCGGCTGCTGCGGCGATTGAAGAACATCGGCTCGACCGGCTCTACCGACCCGACACCGGCACGGCGACCGCCAGCTCGGTGCCGTATTGACCCGCCCGATCCGGTGGGAGCTGATTGCCCAGCAGTACGACTGCGGCTCGGGGGATCCATGCCGGGTGCGCGGATATACCCATCAACCGGGGCTGACGAATGGGTATCGCGTCCGAAGCGGTTCCGGCCCTGTGTTCCTAGCGTCTGCTGCATGACGACCCAGAGCGCGACGGACGAGGCGACGGCCGCCTTCCGGGACGCGCAGCAGCGGGTTCTCGACCGCTACCAGGTGCCGGCACAGTCCCGGTTCGTCGAGGTCCCCTCGATCAGCGGGAGGGCCCAGGTGCTCGTGACAGGAGAAGGCCCACCGCTGCCGATGGTGATCGGCGGCGCGATCCCGGCCGTCTTCTGGGCGCCGTTGATGGCGGAGCTCTCAGGTCACACGCTCTACGCGATCGAACTGCCCGGCAATGGCCTCACCGACCGGGCGCGCTACCACCACACCACGTTCCGGCGCACCGCTGTCGCCTACCTGGCCGACATCCTTGACGCGCTCGACATCGGCCCGGGGCCGTTCGTGACCCAGTCGATGGGCTCGTTGTGGACCACCTGGCTGGCCTGGGAGCAGCCGGGGCGGGTGCGCTCGCAGGTGATGATTGCCTGCCCGGCGTTCTTCCTGGACACCTCCGCCATCCTGCCGTGGCGGCTGGTGTCGATCCCCGCCTTGGGCAACCTGCTGGTGTCGTTGCAGAAGCCCTCGGTCAAGGGAGCCGAACAGATCCTCCGCATGGTCGGCGAGGACCCGGCCGGCCTCGATGAGATCCGCGACGTCATGGTCGCCGGTCAGCGGATGCCGCACCGGCGCCAGGACCTCGTCGAGTTGATGCGGTCGGTCATGAGCTGGACCCGGCCGCGGCCCGAGGTCGCGGTGACGGCTGCCCTATTGCGAACGATCACGCATCCGGTGCGGCTCATCTGGGGGGAGCAGGACGGGTTCGGGTCGCCCGAGGCTGGACGGCGAACCGTGGAGCACATGCCGGACGCCGACCTGCACGTCATGCCTGGTGGCCACGCTCCCTGGCTGCACCGGGCAGGGCAGGTCGCCGCGCTCACCCACGAGTTTCTCGACACGCGTTGATCACCACCACCCATCACCGGAGGAGACCCAGATGACCACACAGCACATCGAGACCCTGATCATCGGCGCGGGCCAGGCCGGCCTCGCCACGGCGTACCACCTGCAGTGCGCGGGCCGGGAGTGCCTGATCGTCGATGCCAACGAGCGGATCGGTGACAACTGGCGCTGCCACTACGACTCGCTCAGGCTGTACTCGCCCGTGAAGTACGACGGCCTGCCGGGCATGGACTTCCCAGGCGACCCGTGGCACTTCCCTGGCAAGGACGAGGTCGCCGGGTTCCTCGAGGCCTACGCGGTCGAGCACGAACTGCCGGTCCGGCTGCGGACGAAGGTCGATCGTCTCGTGGCATGTGAGGGCGGTGGGTTCACCGCGCACCTCGGAGCCGACGTCCTCGAGTGCGACAACGTGGTGCTCGCCACCGGCACGTTCGGGCGCACCCCGCGAGTGCCGGAGGTCGCGTCGCGGCTCGATCCCCGGATCCTGCAGCTCCACTCCTCGGCGTACAAGAACCCGGCCCAGCTGCAGCCCGGGACCACCCTGGTCGTCGGTGCCTCGCACTCCGGCTACGACATCGCCTTTGAGGTGGCGGCTGACCGGCGCACGATCCTGGTCGGACCCGACCGCGGGAACATCCCGCTCGAGTGGGAAACCCGCAAGTTCAAGATGGTGCTTCCGATCGTCGTCTTCATGTGGAAGCACGTGCTGACCCGACGCACCCCCATGGGTCGCAAGGAGATGGGGAAGGTGCGCCACGAGGGCGGCCCGACCACCCGGGTGAAGGCTCACCACCTCGCCGAGTGTGGCGTCGATCGGTTCGAGGAGAAGGTCACCGACGCCTCCGCCACCGGAAATCCGGTGCTGGAGGACGGCCGGGTGCTCGACGTCAGCAACGTCATCTGGGCCACCGGCTTCCGCCGCGACCTCAGCTGGATCGACCCCCCGCTCTCGATGGACGACGGCTGGCCGGTGGAGTACCGCGGCGTCGTTGAGTCGACACCCGGCCTGTTTTTCTGCGGGCTGTCCTTCCAGTACGCGTTCGGGTCGATGGTTCTGCCCGGCGTCGGCCGCGACGCGGCCTACGTCGCCAAGAAGATCGGTGCGCGCGGCGGGGCGAAGACCCCGGCCGCGGTCTGATCGGCGGGGATGGACATGGCCACCCAGCACATCGAGACCCTCATCATCGGAGCCGGCCAGGCAGGCCTCGCTACCGGGTATGAGCTCCAGCGGCGCGGCCGGGAGTTGCTGATCGTGGACGGGGTCGAGCGGGTGGGCGACAGCTGGCGCCGTCACTGGGACTCGCTGCGACTCTTCACCCCCGGGAAGTACAACAGCCTGCCCGGGCTCCCGTTTCCCGGCGGGTCCTGGCAGTTCCCCGGCAAGGACGAGGTCGCCGCCTACCTCGAGACCTACGCCTTGGTGCATGACCTGCCGGTGCGCCTGCGCACCCGGGTTGATCCGTTGGAGGACCGGGGCGAAGGTGGGTTCATCGCGCACCTGGGAGCCGAGACGATCACCTGCGAGAACGTCGTTGTGGCCACCGGGGGCAACGGCTGCGTGCCGCGTGTGCCCGAGTTCGCGGGGCAGCTCGACCCCGGCATCGAACAGCTGCACTCGAGCCAGTACCAGCGCCCCGACCAGCTACCGGCCGGCCCCACGTTGGTGGTCGGGGCAGCCAACTCCGGCTGCGAGATCGCCCACGAGCTGGCCGCCGATCGTCCGGTGACGCTCAGTGGCCGGGACCCCGGCCACGAGCCGTTCCGTCCCGGCTCGCTGGCCGACCGGGCGTTCGTGCCGGTCTTCGCGTTCCTCGCGCGCCACGTCCTCACCCGGCGCACTCCTGTGGGCCGCAGGATGATGCGCCACTTCCGTACGCACGGCATCCCGGTCGGGCGCGTCCGGGCGAAGGACCTGGCCGACCGGGGGGTCACACGGCGCGAAGCCAGGGTCGTCGGCGTCCGTGACGGGCGTCCCATGCTCGCCGACGGCACGGTCGTCGACGTGGCGGCCGTGGTGTGGTGCACCGGCAGCGCGCCGGCCTTCGGCTGGATCGATCTCCCCGTCGTCGGGGACGACGGCTGGCCCCGCGAGTACCGCGGCGTCGCCGAGGACGTTCCCGGCCTGTACTTCTGCGGGCTGCTGTTCCAGTACGCCGTCGCGTCCTCCGTGCTGCCCGGCGTCGGCCGCGACGCGGCCTACGTCGCCCAGTACATCACTGAACACACAACGGCCCGCGCAGCGATCACCGCGTGAGGACTGCTACCGGAACCCGGAGGTTCGTCATGTCCGTCAGAATCGACCAGAACGCCGAGTCAGGCGTCGAAGCGGCCACGCCGGAGAGGTGGGCCGCCATCTCGACGGGCGTCGGCCCGGTGCTGCTGCTCGCCGCCTTTCTGTGGCACCCGCCCATCCCCGGCCGGCTTCCCGACGACGCGGCGGTGGCTGAGGCCGCGGCGGCCGACCTCACCCGCTGGGGGCTCGCTCATTTCGCGGCTGTGCTCGCCTCGGCGGCGATCGCGGTGGCCTTCGTCGCGGTCCGTGAGTACCTCCGAGCACACGGTGATCGTCGGCCGAGCGCCCTCGGGCTGGGTGCGGTGGTGATCGGCAGCGTCCTGTACGCCGTGCTGCCCGGCCTGGAGTTCGCGCACATCGCGGCCCATGAGACCGGTGCCGACATGGAGGCCACCCAGGCGGCCCTGAAGGAGTGGTTCCTGGTCTTCCTCCTCGGCGGCTCGCTGGTGTTCCTCCTCGGCTGCGCCGCCTTCGCCGTGGCCGTGATGCGCACGCGTCCTCTGGGAGGAAGGCTCGACGGCGTGGTCGCCGGCGCGCTGATCGTGTTCGCCCTCGCCCGCCTGGTGCCCATCGGTGCGGTCCAGTTCTACGTGCAGTCCGCCGCTGCCCTGCTGGCCCTGCTGCCGCTGGCCGTCGGTATGTGGGGGCGGACGAAGACCCCGGGTTCGTGAAACCGTATCGGTCCGGGGCTGTCGTCAGTATCGTCGCTGGGGTGGGCGTGATCCAGGATCTACGACGCGCGCGCGAGGCCTACGAGCGACGGGAGTGGGTGTCGGCCTACCAGGCGCTGTCGGGCTTAGCCGACACCGAGCTCGAGCCCGACGACTTCGTGGCGCTGGCGACCGCCGCTTTCCTGCTCGGTCGCACCAACGACGTGGTGCAGGCCCTGCAGCGGGCCTACCAGGCCAAACTCGACCTGGGCGACGTGCCCGGCGCGGTGCGCGTTGCATACTGGCTGACCGCCACGCTCTGGGGCGCCGGCGAGGTCGCGGTCGGCAACGGCTGGCTCTCGAAGGGCCAGCGCCTGCTCGACGACCTCGGCCAAGACGTCGTGGAGCGGGGTTACCTGCAGGAACGTGTCACGCTCGGTCACATCATGAAGGGCGAGTTCCCCGACGCCCTGCAGGCGGCCCCGAAGGTCACCGAGTACGGCCGGCGCTTTGGAGACCAGGACCTGCTAGCGATGGGCCTGCACGTGCAAGGCCGGCTCTCCATCTTCTCCGGGCACGTCGCCGATGGGCTGCGCCTGCTCGACGAGGCAATGATCTCGGTCGTGGCCGGCGAGGTGTCGCCGATCTTCTCCGGGGTCGTCTACTGCTCGTCGATCGAGGCCTGCCAGGAGATCTCAGACTTCGGCCGGGCAGGCCAGTGGACGCACGCCCTCACGAACTGGTGCGACGCGCAGCCGGGCCTGGTCGCGTTCACCGGTCAGTGCGCCGTCCACCGGGGGCAGCTGATGAAGCTGCACGGCGCCTTCGAAGACGCCATCGCCGAGCTCCACCATGCGGCGGCGCGGTATGCAGAATCCGGGGCAGGTCCGGCGGTCGGGCTGGCGTACTACGAGCGGGCCGAGGTGCATCGCCTGCGCGGCGAGCACGACGCCGCCGAGGCCGCCTACGACCAGGCTGCAGAGCACGGGCACCCGGCCCAGCCCGGGCGGGCCCTGCTGTGGCTGAAGCGAGGACGTCGTGATGCCGCGGTGGCCGCTGTCCGCCGGCTGCTCACCGAGCGGCAGGACCCGGTGCACCGCTCACAGTTGCTCCCGGCCGCCGTCGACGTGCTGGTTGAGATCGGCGAGCCTGAGGAGGCGGCCCCTCTCGTGGAGCAGCTGCGTGACATCGGCGCATCGTTCGACTGCACGGCGTTGCGGGCCGCCGGCTGCTACGCGGACGCGAACGTCGCGCTGGCCCGGGGAGACGCCGAGTCGGGCCTCGCCGGCGCGCGTCACGCGCTCGACCGCTGGCACCGGCTCTCCGCGCCGTACGAGGCGGCGCGCAGCCGGGTGCTGGTCGGCCGGGCGCTGCGTCTGCTTGGCGATGAGGATTCCGCGGTCGCCGACCTAACCGCTGCGCGCACCACCTTCGCCGAGCTCGGTGCGAAGCCCAGCGAGCGAGAGGCGGCCGACCTGCTCGGCGAGGGAGAGGCCCCTGGAGGCCTCAGCCCGCGGGAGGTTGAGGTGCTACGGCTGGTGGCCGCGGGCAAGCGCAACCCGCAGATCGCCGAGACGCTGGTGCTGTCGGAGAAGACCGTGGCCCGGCACCTATCCAACATCTTCACCAAGCTCGACGTCGGCTCCCGCACCGCCGCCGCCGCGTTCGCCTACCAGCACCGGCTGGTGTGAGCGTAGTAATTGGAAGTGCACTCCATTCGGCTGTGGGTGAAAGTCGGCGGCCCGACTGGCGGAAAGACGTGGCTCCACTCTGGTCTGAAGGCTGTCGTTACCAAGGGTGCCTGTCTGTCACCTACTTACGGCTGTGACGACAACCGTGGTGGCCAGGTCGCCACGACCGCCACAATGGATGGCGGGCGGCAGTGCGGGCGACGTGGAGTTTCCAGTTTCCTTGCCAATCGACACATGCTCCGCCACAGTGACGGCACCGACCTTGGAGGGTGAGGTCCATGGCCAAGCTTCTGGTTCACGTCACAGTCGGTCCCGAATCACCGACCCGCGCCGCACTTGGTCTGTTGGTGGCACGAGCGGCGATCGACGAGGGCCATGAAGTCGACGTCTTTCTCGCCGGTGACGCCGTGCAACTGATCCGCGATGCAGTCCTCGATTCGCTAGTCGGGCTCGGAACCGGCTCCTTGCGCGAGTCCTTTGATGCGATCGCCGGTGGCGGTGGACGGTTCTACTTGTCTGGCATGTCGAGCAAGGCGCGCGGGGTGACCGAGGACGACCTGGAGGGCAAGCCCGCCGAGTTCGCGATGCCCACGCGGTTGGTGCAACCCGCGCTTGAGGCGGATCGCAGCCTCACGTACTAGAAGCGCGTGTGCCGTGGGCGGCCTCGCCCAGTACAAGATCTAGAGTTCCGGGGCGGTCGCGGCGGAAAGGTCGGATCGTGAAGTTCGAGCGTCGACTGTCGACGGGTCATCGTCACCCGATCGTCTTGGCCTGGGTAGAGATGATGCCCGCGGCCGGTGAGGTAGCGGAATCGGAAGATGTTGCCGTACTGGACAACCTGGCCGACCAGTTCGGTCCTGCGCGGGCGGCGATGGTTCGTCAACGGGGCGATGGCGCGGTGCAGGCCGGCGTGTTGGACGGAGGGCTTCCGCGGGTCTGGGTCCGTTCATAGACCGTTCTATCTCGCCCGCCGTCCAACTCCATGCCGAGTCCGGTGAAGCACTCGATAGCAGTGTCCATGTGGTCGGACGATGGCAACCTTGTCCATCCGCGCGATGCAGTACTCAATCCGGTGGCCCGATGGGAAAATGCTCGTCCCGGACGGCGTTCGTCTGAGCGCTCCTCAGGAGGGCACGTGACCACGGGATCGGTTCAACTGGTGGCGGCCATGATGGCAGCAGCCAACGCGGCTGTGTGGGTGTTGGCGTCTCGATGGGAACGGGCCGGACACGGTGTTGACCTACGGACCCGGCTCCCGACTCCTCCGCTTGTCGGTCGCGGAGCCGACCTGGTACAGATCGCTCCCTTCGTCTATCCGGTCCTGGTTGTGGTCGCGCCTGGTTGGACGTACGAGGCATCACTGAACTGGTCAACCGACGTCTTCCCCGTTCTTCAGGCAGTCGGCCTCGGTCTATGGGCTCTGGGCATTGCCTGCGCGGTATGGGCCGCGCGAGCGATAGGCCGATACGGGGCGGTCAGCGGGGTGACCGTCGACCACCAACTGGTGAGCGACGGGCCCTACCGGTTTGTTCGCCACCCTGTCTACACCGCGATGATTGCCGTCGCAGTGGGCACCACCCTTGTCTTCCAGAGCTACCTGCTGCTGGGATTGGCAGGGTTGTCGATCGCCACCCATCTCTGGTGGGCGGCCACCGAGGAGAAGTTGCTCAGCTCCTCGGATGGCCTCGGCGAGGCCTACCACACCTACGCGGCCCGCACAGGTCGGTTCCTTCCGCGCGTGGGCCCCGCTCGGCCACCGACCGGGCCACGTTGAACACCTTCCTCGGCTTGATTGTCGCGAGGCCCTTCCGCTCGCCCGGCACTGGACGTCCGGTGCTCGGTACATCGATGCGTCGCCACGACCACCAATCGGGCGCCACCTACCGGGCCATCACAGTGTTCCTCCAGGCAAGATACTCAGAGCGAGCGCGTGCGCCTGCGCTCCGCGACCATGGAGAGCGGCATGCTTCGGTCGCATGACGGATCGAGCAACTTCGTCATTCTGGGCTAGGTTTGACGCGGCGCTGCCCGCTGGCGATGCGCCCCTGTCCTGGGGGTCTCACAGGCCGAGGTCGCGGCTGGAGGTGTACTCGAGGGCCTGGGCGGGGCGGATGTAGCGCTCGATGAGCGTGGACAGCCGCTTGTGCCGGGTCTGTGCGGCGATCCGGTCCAGCGCCACGCCGGCGACGGCGGCGGTGGTGGCGTGGCCGGCGCGCAACGAGTGTGCGGTGACCCGTTCGGCGGCCAGTCCGGCGGCGCGGGCGCGTTTGCGCAGCAAGATGGAGATGGCCTCTCCGGAGATCGCGTCGAGGGTGACCACTTTGTTGCGCATGCTGGTGAACAGCGGCCCGGGCATGTGGCCGCGGTAGGTCAGCCAGGCGTCGAGGGCGGTGATGGGGTCGGTGGCGGCGTGCCGGCCGTGGACGATCGCGACGACCTGGCCGTCGGCGTACTGGTCGGTCTTGGACCTGCGGACGGTGAGTAGCACTCCCCCGGGCTTGAACTCCACATCGGCGAGTGTGAGGGCGGCCAGCTCGGAGCGCCGCAGCGCGGAGGCGTAGCCGAGGAGGATGATCGCGGCGTCCCGGGCGCCCAGAGCGGTGGTTCGGTCGATGGCGTCGGTGATCTGGCGGATCTCGGCGGTGCCGAGCGGTCGTGCCTGGCGACGGGGTGCGGTGCCGATGATGCGGCGCAGCCCACGGCGAACCTGCCGGACACCCTCGGTGAGGACCGGGTCGTCCAGCCCGTGCATACGGTGCCGGTAGGCGATGGCGCCGCACGCCAGGTCGATGGTGCCGACGGAGAGACCCTCGGCGGCGCGCTCGGTGAGGTAGGCGCAGACCAGTGCCGGCTCCGCGGGCAGCGCGGTGGTCCCGCGGCCGGTGCACCAGCGTTCCCAGTGGCTCCACGCCCACGCGTACATGGTGCGGGTCGAGTCCGCGTGCGCGGCGGTGATCGCATCGGCGATGCGGACCGCCTCGTCGACGGTGAGGTCGGCGGGAAGGGCGAGGGACTGGTCGCTGGATGTCAGGGGTGGGTTCACCCAGCGGTTGTACGGGGCGCTCGGCCGGCCGTGGCGGACGCACCTGCGCGAGCGCCATTTACCGGGCCATTCGTCGAGCCACCCGGACCCCCAGGCTCCGCTCATGCGAGCGCCGTGGCCGGGTTCGTGTCGGTCAAAGGGATCCAACGCACAGAACTCGTTGCCGTCGGGATCGGCCAACACCACCCAGTCGACCTCACCCTGGCCGATGTCGAGGCGAGTCGCACCCAGGGAGACCAGTCGGTCGACCTCGGCCTGGCGATCACCATGGGCGGGTGGAGCCAGGTCGAAGTGCAGCCGGTCCTTCCGGGTCTTCGGCATCAGTGGCGGACCGCCCCACGCGATCTCCGGACCGCCGTGGGGCGAGCGGATCGCGGTCTCCTGGTCCCAGACCAACGGCCAGCCCAGCGCCGCGCTCCAGATGTACCCGACCTGCTGCGAACCGTCGCAGTTGATCGCCCCGATGAATCCGCAGTCAGCCAGGAACTTGTTGCCCGGCTCGATCACGCAGAACTCGTTGCCCTCGGGGTCGGCCAACACCACATGACCCTCCTCCGAGCGCTGCCCGACGTCGATGTGCGACCCCCGAGCCCAAGCGCCCGCGCCACCACCTGCTGCCGGTCCTCCAGAGAGGTGCTGCTGCTCACCACGGCGCTGGCGTCGTTCATCGGTGTCGGGCTGGCATTGTGGGGCTTGAGACGCTGTACGCGGGCTCCCGCGTGACAGGCATCAATCAATCCGGCAGGTGGATGGTATGCACGGCCCAGACCCCGACAACAGGCATCCGATGGAAGGATTCCCGCAGGTCTGCTTCATCAAGAACACGGTGCGCAATCCAAACATCATCGTCGGCGACTACACCTACTACGATGACCCGGAGGGTTCGGAAGACTTCGAGTGCAATGTGCTCTACCACTTCCCGTTCATCGGCGACAGGTTGATCATCGGCAAGTTCTGCGCTATCGCCCGCGGCGTGAAGTTCATCATGAACGGCGCTAATCACAAAATGTCGGGCATCTCCACCTATCCGTTCCAGATCTTCGGCAACGGCTGGGAGAAGGTCATGCCGGCGCCGGAGGAACTCCCCTACAGGGGCGACACGGTCATCGGCCACGACGTGTGGATTGGCTACGACACGCTCATCATGCCGGGCGTCACGATCAGCAATGGCGCCATCGTGTCCTCGCGCTCGGTGGTGGTGTCCGACGTGCCGGCGTACACCATCGTCGGCGGCAACCCCGCCCGGCCGATCCGGCAGCGTTTTTCGCCGGAGGCCGTGGAAACGCTGCAAGCGGTCGCGTGGTGGGACTGGCCGGTGGAGGCGATTACGCGCCACCTGAAGGTCATCGTCTCCGGCGACGTCGCCGCGCTGCGGGAGCGCTGGGCCGGGGTGTAGCCGGCGTCAGCGACGGGGCCAGCCGCTGCCTCCAGGCCAGCGACCACGACGCCGACTGCAGTACGGGTGCGGATGATCGAGGCCGGCGACTGGGTGGATGTGGCGCGGATCGACAACGAACCGGTGACGCTGGGCGTGGAGATCGCCAAGGGCGGAAAGTCGCCGAACATGGTGCTGGCAGCGACTTACAGCTGGTACTGGGCGGCGGACGTGCTGGCCGGGGCTGGTGGACTACCACCGCATCGCCGCCGGGGAGCGCCCGGACGTGGGCACAGGCGAGGCTAGGGCTGGAGGGTCTTTCCGACGATCTCGTAGAGAAGCAGCGTGGCGGTAACGAAGAGGAGTCCGGTAAACACTAGGTCCTCGAGCCAGTCGATGACGCCGGGCCGGCGCTCGAGCATGATCTTCGGGTTGTAGTAGAAGATCGACACGAGGATCACGACGACTGAGAGGACCAATCCTGCCCATGGTGCCCAGCTGAGTCCTGCGAACAGCGCGGCAATGACGATGGCGGCCACCACGTAGAGCACGAGACCCTGGATGAAGCTGCGCTTCGAGTCGTGCCTGGAGGTACCGGCCTTGATCGTGACCCGGTAGAGCTCGTAGCCGAACGAGAGAGCGAAAGTGATCAGCAGAACCCACGCCGCGTGTGTCACCAGAACGGTCATCACATCGCTCCTCGCAGACGACCCGCGCCCCCGATGACGAGTGCGACCCGTTCAGTGGCCGTGGCCATGGCCGTAACCCGCCTGTCCGTGGTTGGGGAGTGCTGGTTGTTGGCCGGGCTCGACGACGAACTGGCTCATCTCGACGTCACGCAGCCGAGAAGCGACGGAGGCCTCATTGAAGACCGGGTTAGTTCGCCAGCGCTTGGGCGGCCTCTGCGGCGTGAGCCAGCTTGCGGGCCCGGAGTGCTGCTCGCGCGGCTTTGCGCTGCAGGCGCTCGGCCTTGCGTTGCCTCCGATTGTGGGCCTTCAGGCTGCGCACCAGGCGGTCGTGTTCGGCTTGGCGCCGGCTCTCAAGCTGTTCGTAGCGGAGTGAGTTGGCGACGACGATGAGTGCTGCGTGATCCATCGGGTCCTCCTAACGGATCGTGCGGGCTGATGGTGTGTCATGCCGTCGCCGTGGCTTTGCGGGGACGGCCGCGAGGCCGCTTGTGTGCGGCGACTTGGCCGGTTCGACGTCGGCTGGTGTGTCGGCGAACCACAGTTCGGGATCGGGTCCGCATGGCAGCACAGCGTCGGTGTCGATGGTGTGGCCACGGGAAATCGTGCGCCCAGCGGTCGTCACCTGCGTGATCACAGCGCTGCCGCCATCCAATCGGCGTCGGCCGCGCACTCCGCACACACCAGCCGCTCGTGCACCTGGTAGCCGGTGCTGTCCGCCGGCAACATGCCGCGACAGTCCGCGCACCGGGAGTCCCACGTCAGCGACTGCGTGGTCATGATGTGTCCTCGCTGCTCCCGCGCAGCAGGCGCTCGGCCTGCAGGGTGGTGCGCTCGGCGGTCCGACGGATGCAAAGTTCTTCGTACATCTGCTTGGTCAGGACGTGGAACTGGCCGGCCAGGAAGCTAAGTTCGTCGGTGGGGATCTCGGTGAGCCGATCCGGGCTGATCTCGCGATCTGGTTGTGGCCTCATATCTGTGAAGGTAGGCCGGTCGTGGTCATGCTAGAACCCAGCTGGCCGCCGACCCGGAGACGGAAACTCGCAGCTATTCGGCGTGGAGTCCCAACCGGGGACCGGTGGTCTACCGCAGGGTCATGCGGTGGCGACCGTCAGCCGGTTGGCACCGGATCCGACGTGGATGTCGTAGCCGGTGGTCGTACCGTCGGGGGACGACTCGAACCGGATCAGACCGCCGATCGCGCCGAGGCGCTGTTCGTCGAACGCGAGGTGGGCGGCGCCTCGCTTCACCCGCAGCCGGGCGCCCACGTGTGGTGGCCGCAGGATGGTGACGTTGCTGGCTCCGCCGCCGATGCGGATCGGCACCCAGCCGTTCGGCTCGGACAATCGCAGAGTCACCCCAGACGCGCCGCTGGAAATGCCAAGTGACGCGATCGGCACCTCGGTGAGGTCAGCGTCGACGTCGTGTGCACCGCCGTGCACCTGGATAGCCCAGGTCACCGCAGGGTTGAGGGCAACCTCGCCGAGTGTGTGTAGTGCACTGTGCGAGTAGCGGACGGTGACCGTTGCGGGCGTGACGGACACCGCTGGTTGCCGGCCCCAGAACCGTGCCGTGAACAGCCGGCCCGGGTCCCGCTCGGCGCGGACGCGGAGTTCACGCGCGCCGCGTGTGAACTCCAGTTCGCCGGTCGTTGCGCGTCCCCGGGCCGCGGTGTATTCGCCTGGACTCATCCGGCCACGGTATGGATCACACAGTGGCCACGAGAACCCAGGCAGCCACCGACCTGACCGGAGAAAATCCGCACTCTGTGCTGGGCCTTGTTCGGGGTGGTGCGGTCGAAGCGTCAGGACGCTGGGGGCTCGTCCTGTAAGTACGTGAGTACCGCGGCCACGCGGCGGCTGACTTGCGAGTCCTCGACCACACCGAGTTTGAGGAAGATCGAGCTGACGTGTTTCTCCACGGCCGACTCGGACAGATGCAAGGCAGCGGCGACACCTGCGTTGTTCTTGCCTTGCGCCATCTCGCTGAGGACGTCGAGTTCACGGGCGGTGAGATGGCGTAGCGGCGAGTTCGCGGCGTCGGCGCGGGCTTGGACCAGCGCTTCCACGATTCGCGGATCGATGGTCGATCCGCCGTCCGCGACGGCCTGGATAGCCGCGAGCAGCTCGTCGAGATCGCCGATACGTTCCTTGAGCAGGTAACCAAGGCCGTCGGTGCCGTTCTTGAACAGCTCGAGTGCGTAACCGCCGTCGACGTACTGGGACAGCGCCACGACCCCAGTGTCGGGGCACTCGCGGCGGATTTCGTGGGCCGCCTGGATGCCCTCGGTCGAGTGGGCAGGCGGCATCCGGATGTCGGTGATCACAACATCGGGGTGGTGCCGCGCGACGGCGATGAGGAGCTGGTCGGCATCGGCGGCCGTGGCGACGACCTCAACTTGTCCGGTGTCTTCGAGCAGGCTCCTGGTTCCCTCCCGGACCAGGTAGTGATCGTCGGCCAGCACGACGCGCAACCGGTCAGCCACGACGCTCGGCCACCTGGATAGGGAGGTTCGCGCGCAGTGTCGTCCCGTGTCCGGGTCGGCCATCGACGCGCAGCTCGCCGCCGATCGAGCCGAGCCGGTCGCGCATCCCGACGATCCCCGAGCCAGTCACCGCCCCGGGAACGCAGCCTCGACCACGGTCGGCTACCTCAATGGTGAGCTGCCTATCGTCCATGGCGAGCCGCACGGTGGCCTCGTCGGTGTCGGCATGTTTGAGCACGTTGGTCAGGCCCTCGGACACCACGTAGTAGGCGGCCTCTTCCACCTCGTCTGGGAATCGGGCGTCCCGCAGGTCGGTTGCCACGTCGACATGCACGTTGATCGGCAGCAGCGCGGCCTGCGTCCGCAACGCTTGCACCGGGCCTTGGTGGGTCAACACCGATGGGTGGATGCCGCGGCTGAGCTCGCGCAGGTTGTCCAGCATCCGGTAGGTGTCGTCCTGCAGCCCGGCCAGGGTGGTTTCGGCGACCGCTGGATCACGGGTGAGCTGGTTGCGGGCCAGCCGGACTTTGGCGAGCGCGGCGATGATCTCCTGCTGCACACCGTCGTGGATGTTCCGTTCGATCCGGTGCCGTTCGGCCATCTGGGCGTGGACCAGCCGGCTGCGTGAGGCGGCCAGCTCGTCGGCTTGCCGACCTACTTCGTCCAGGCGGCTCTCCAGCTCCGAGGCCAGCCGCACGCTGCGCACCGCGAGCGCCGCCTGCTGGCTGACCGTGGTCAACAGAGCTTCGTCGGCCCTGGTCAGCTCTCCCTGGCATTTCGGACCGCATTCCAAGAACCCCACCGTCTCGTCGCGGTCCGTCAGCGGCACCACAAGATCGGGTACCGCGGACTCGTCCGGGCCAACTCCGTGCATGGCGACCGGTTCACTCGGCCCGCTCCCGGCAGCCGACAACGACATCCGGGCCCACTCCAGGCCGAGGCTGTTGACGACGGTACGCACGAGGTTGTCGCCGAGCTGGCGCACGTCATGCGCGTCCTCCAGTGTCTCGCCGACCCGGCGCAAGACTTCGGTTCCGGCGACGCTGCTGCCGAACACCCAACGCCGCGCCCACGCATCTAACCGTCGCCGAACCGGGTAGAACGCCACCACGGCCGCGAGCGTGACCGTCACGCCCACACCAACCGAGACTCCCTGGCCGGCCGCCCATCCCGCCGAGCCGGCCACGCCCAGATACGCCAACGCTATGACCGCTGAGGTGCCACCAAACAGGACCGTCCGTCGTAGCCATAGATCGATTCCGATCAGCCGATGCCGCACCAGCGCCACCAGAATGCTCACGGACAAGATGACCAGTCCCGGGATGAGGGCGAAGAACTGGAGCGGCACCCCTAGGATCACCGGCGACGGATCGAACTGGTTCAGTGATCGGGAGGCGGCATCGAGCGCTACCAGCGCCGTAGCTGCTGCTAGTGGCCATCTGAACTGGCGGCGCGCATCGGGGGAGACACGGTGGTAGCGGACCACCATGGCCACGACGCCGACCGCCCACAACGTGACGTACTGCCACTGGAACGCGGTCTCGGCCAGGCTGCCGAGCGGTGACAGGCCAGGCACGAACGCCGGGTTGGTGTCATCCACACCGATCCACGTCGGCGCAAAGTACAGCGACGGCTGGGACACCAGCAGAAACACGGGGACGAGGGCTGGGGCGATCCAGATCGTCCGCAGCACTCGCCGTTGATAGGGATAGCGATAGTGGTCGTCAGGGAACACCACCAGCACGGAGGCGATCGCAGCGGTCGTGGACAAGTTCGCGACCTGGACCGCTACTGTTCCGGCCACCGACCAAGGGACGCCCACCTCGCCGAGCTGCATCACTCGTCGGACAACTGTCTCGACGGCCAGCAGCGACCCGGCCGCCCCCAACCAGCGGGCGCTGAGATGATCCGGACGTACAAGGACGGCCAGCAGTCCGACGAGGTAGAGCGGCGCCACGGCTCCCCACGCCCAGGCCTGAGCCAAGATCGAGCCGTACAGATGCGGCAGCGTGAACGCAAGCACTAGAATGGCGATCAAGCTGACGCCGCCCATCGCCACCAATGCACGGTAGGCATAACGTGCCACGGCCTCGATCGCCATCACCCCCACTCTAGACCCGGTGCAGACGACGGCTGAGCGGGAGAACCACACGCCGAGCTGTGGATTCCCGCAGGTCAACGTGCGAGCGACCCATCGCTGAGATGGGCCGCCTCTCGACATCTGGCGGCGGACACGGGGCCGATCCGTAGGTGGTGACAACTACCGATTCCGCGTCCCAACACTTGCAAGGCCACGAACATCAAGACCCGCCACGCGGTCGTCGTCCAGTCGGATCACCTGCCGGTGTCAACGTGGCAGATTGCCTCAGCCTGTACTGGGCGACGCGCTTCGTCGACGAGGCGATCTCTCACCGCATCGGACCACATTCGCGGTCCGGCTGCTCGTCCGGATCGACCCGCTCGGCGTGGCTGTGGATCCTGTCCGCCGAGATCGTCCTCACGCTGAGGAGCACCACGGGCGCGGAGCCGGTCCAGGAGCGACTGCCGAGGCCCAGGGTTTCCAAGGGCGGACCGGCCGAATCCGGGGTGAACGGGAAGGGTCGTGCCCCAGTTCCGCATGGTGGTGGTCCGCGCGCCGATGGTGTGGAATTCCGTCCTGAGGCCGGTGGCCAGCCGGGTTCTGGGTCGGCGGGCGGCTCCGTACGGTCGCAGCCGTGACAGCCAAACCCCGCCGGATCAGCCGCCGCACGGTCTTGAAGGCCGGCCTGGTCGGGGTACCGGCCACGGCCGTCGTCGCGGGCGGCGGGGTGGGATGGTGGTGGGCCAGCTCCGACCTCAACACATTCGGCGAGGTCGAGTTCGGCCGGTCGTTGACGATTCCACCGCTGGCCGACTCCCATCTTGACGGCGAAGGACGCCGGGTGTTCGAGCTCACCGCGCAAGCGGGCACGACCGAGCTCAGGCCGGGCATCGTGTCCGACACCTGGGGGTTCAACGGCACCTACCTCGGACCCACGCTGCGGGCCGCCCGCGGCGAGCAGGTGCTGATCAATGTGCGCAACGACCTGGGCGAGGCCACCACCGTGCACTGGCACGGCATGCACCTGCCGGCCCGGATGGACGGTGGCCCGCATCAGATGATCGGCTCCGGTGAGAGCTGGTCGCCGACCTGGACGGTGGACCAGCCGGCCGCGACTCTGTGGTACCACCCGCACCCGCACGGCACGACCCGCGAGCACGTCAACGCCGGCTTGGCCGGGATGTTCATCCTGGACGACCGCGCCGCCGAACCCGCCGGGCTGCCTTCGGAGTATGGCGTGGACGATGTTCCGGTCATCGTGCAGGACCGCAGCATCGATGACTCCGGTGATCTGCGTACCGGCAACGTCGGCGACACGGTGCTGGTCAACGGCACCTGCGGGCCGTTCCTGGACGTTACGACCGAAGCGGTGCGGCTGCGGCTGCTGAACGGGTCCGCCGCCCGGGTGTACAAATTCGGCTTCTCCGACGACCGCGAGTTCGCCGTCGTCGGCAGCGACGGCGGCCTGCTGCCCGCGCCCGTCGAGCGGCAACGTCTCACCCTCTCGCCCGGAGAGCGAGCCGAGATCGTGGTCTGGATGCAACCGGGAGACCGCGTCGTGCTCCGCTCTTACGAACCCGACCTCGGTGTGAACTGGTTCACCAACGTCTTCGACGGCGGCCGCGACCGGCTGGACCTGCTGGAGCTGCGCGCCACCGATCACCTGGACCCGTCCGAGCCGCTCCCGGCCGAGCTGGCCACTGTGCCGGCGCTGGTAGACAACCTGGACAACCTCGATGACGATCGCAGGTTCGAGCTACAAGGCAACAAGATCAACGGCCGGTCAATGGACATGGGCAGGATTGACGAGTTCGTCGAGGTGGACACCACCGAGATCTGGCACGTGACGAACACCGACGGCGACCACCACAACTTCCACATCCACGACGTCCAGTTCCAGATCCTCGACATCAACGACGCACCACCACCGGCCGAGTTCGCCGGCTGGAAGGACACCGTCTTTCTCCAACCGGGCGACACCGCCCGGCTGGCGATGCGGTTCACCGACTACACCGACCCGGACGTGCCCTACATGTTCCACTGCCACCGGCTACGGCACGAAGACCGCGGAATGATGGGCCAATTCGTCGTCGTCGAACCCGGCCAGGGCATAGCACACGCCGACCAACCGGAACGAGGCGACGATGGCCACGACCACTGACCGAACAGCACTTGTCATCGGCGGCGGTGTCGCCGGCCCGGTAGCCGCAATGGCGTTACAGCGAGCTGGCATGCAGGCAACCGTGTACGAGGCGCACGAGCGTTCGAGTGGCGACATCGGCTCCTACCTGGGTGTCGCGACCAACGGGATCGACGCGCTACAGGCGATCGACGCGCACCAGCCGGTGCTCGCAGCGGGATTTCCGACCGCAGTCAACGTGCTGGTCAGTGCGACCGGCAAGCGGCTGGGCACGGTGTCCAATGGTGGCCGACTCCCAGACGGCACCGTCGCACACACGCTCAGGCGGGCCACGCTGGCCCGCGTCCTGCGTAAGGAGGCCGAACGCCGCGGCATCCGGATCGAGCACGGCAAACGCTTGGTGACCGCGGACCACACCACCGGCAGCACCGTCGTCGCCCACTTCGACGACGGCACCACCGCATCCGGTCACGTGCTGATCGGCGCTGATGGCGTTCACTCGGTCACCCGCCGGGCCATCGACCCTGACGCACCGGCCGGGCGCTACATCGGGCTGACCAACTTCGGCGGCTACACCGGCGGAGTTTCGGTCCAGGACGAGCCCGGCGAGTGGCGCATGATCTACGGCAAGCGTGCGTTCTTCGGCTACGTGGTGGACCCGTCCGGAGGGATCGCCTGGTTCGTCAACATCCCCCGACCGCCGATCAGCCCGGACGAGCGCGCGGCCACCACGACCCAGCAGTGGACCGACCAACTGGTCGAGCTGTTCGCCGACGACCACGGCCCATCAGCCGAGATCATCGCGTCGGGCACGCTGGAGTTCGCCGCCGACAACACCCACGACCTGCCGTCCGTGCCCACCTGGCACAACGGCTCGATGGTCATCATCGGCGACGCCGCACACGCCCCGTCACCCACGTCCGGGCAAGGCGCCTCGATGGCCATCGAGGACGCCGTCGTCCTGGCCAAGTGCCTGCGCGACCTCTCCGACACCCCGGCCGCGCTGGCCACCTACGAGCGGCTTCGCCGAGACCGGGTGGAACGCATCGTCGCCCAAGGAGCACGCACCGGCCGGAACAAGTCTCCCGGCCCGGTCGGCCGAGCACTGGCCGACATCCTGCTCCCGATCGTGTTCAAGCTCTTCGTCACCGAGAAGAAGCTCGCCTGGATGTACGGCCACCACATCGTGTGGGGCGTGCCGATCACACCCGACCTCGCCACGTAGGGGAGACACATGACGTATGTACGGCTGGGCTCTTCGGGACGTGAAGGTGCCCGGGTTCGGGTCGCGCTCGCCGGTTCGCCATCATGCCGCCGCGCGGGATCGGCGACGGGAGGCTGCCGTCTACCGACTCGGCAAAGGAGCTACGCCGGATCCAGCGAGAGGAACGACAGCTCGTTCGTCGATCGGTCGTCCGCGCAGTGGGTCCTGCGCTGGTGCACACGTCCCATAGGTGAGGTCGTGGCCACGCGTGGTGACGCCGATGGCGTGGACGTCCCCCAGAGGGTCGAGCTTGACCAAGCTGCGGCGGGCGGCCGGCAAGCCTCGCGATCGGCAGCGGGAGCGCCGGTCAGTCCGCACCCGTGGTGGTGACATTCAGCTCGATCAACTGACTGGGGAGGCTTCGGAAACCCGACGAGTAGGGAGTCGCTCGACATGAACCAGACCGAGTCCGAGCTGCTGCGGCGCGCCGTCCAACTTGCCTTGGACAACGTCGAGAACGGCGGCGAACCATTCGGCGCACTTGTGGTGCGGGACGGGCGCGTTGTGGCCACCGGCGTCAACAGCGCCGTGTCGGACGCAGACCCGACCGCCCACGCCGAAGTTGCAGCCGTCCGCGCGGCCTGCCGGGAGCTGTGTATGCACGAGCTCGCGGACGCGACCGTGGTTTCCAGCTGCGAGCCATGCGCAATGTGCCACGCGGTGTGCACCGTCGCCGGTGTCGCCCGGATCGTCTACGCGGCGCCGAAGGAGTTCGTCCCCGACCTCGGCCGACCACCCCGCCCGGATCTGGTGGCGATGCAGACCGCGCTGCGCGGCCTTGCCGGCAATACTGTCACCTACGTCCCGACACCAGGCGCAGACGAGCCGTTCACCCGCTTCGCGGTGGCTGAGCAGTCGTGAAGTTCGGGATCAACGTGCCCAACTTCGGGCCCGGCACCGATCCGGTCGCTGGCGGAGTGGGTGCGGTTCGCCGGCAGCGCGGGCTTCGAACTGGCGATGATGTCCAACCACGTGGTTATCACGCCGGACGTCGCCGAGCTGTACCCGCCTCCGTTCTACGACCCGTTCACAACCTTGGCGTGGCTGGCGGGGATCACCGAGCGAATCGAGCTCGGCACCACGGTGACCGTCCTTCCGTACCGCAACCCTGTGCTGACTGCGCGCATGGCGGCGACCGTCGACCGGATCAGCGGCGGCCGATTCATCCTGGGCGTCGGCGTCGGATGGTCAAGGCAAAAGTACGCCGCCATCGGCGTGCCATTCGAGCGGGCGGGGTTCAATCACCGACGAGTATCTCGCCGCCATTGGGAGCTGTGGACGACCGAGGTTGCGGCGTGGCCTGTGAGGCGGACGTTGTCGAGACCCGCACGATTCGCCCGCTCCGAAGGTATGCCACTCCAGCTCCCTGCGACCGGACGCGGGCCCAGTACGCCCATGACTTCGGCGTCCTGCTCGTGGTGTCAGCACTCGACAGATAGTCAAGCCCTATACCTGATTCTGGAGGTCTCAATGAGCACTACATCCACGGCCAGATCGCGCGGGATCGGCACCGCAGCCCAGAGCCGCCCGCTGCTCCAAGGAGTGGCTGCCGGAGCGGCCGGCGCGACCCTCGTGAACGCCGCGCTTTGGGCCGGCGGACGTGCGGCGGACGTGTCCTTTTTGGTAAGTCCGCCCGCCGGCGACCCGTTCCAGGTCGGAGTCGTCCTGGTGGTCCTGACCACGCTGCTGGCGTTCGCGGTCGGCTCGGGCCTGCTCGCGCTGGCCGCTCGGCGTTCCCGCCGATGGGTGCGCGCTGTCCTTGTCGCCGCCGCCCTGCTCGCAGTGGTCTCGGCGGCTGGCGGACCCCTGCCAGCCGCCGACGACCTCGCGACCGGCGTACTGCTGGCGGCGATGCACCTGGTCACCGGCGCCGCGTTTCTGGTGACCGCGTCGAGGGTGGGTGCCCGATAGGCAGCTTCACCGAGAACGAGTTTGACGCACAGCTGATCGGAGATCCACAACCCATGACACCGACGTTTGCCGGCGACCCGCCGCGGGGCGTGAGGTCCTCCACACCGCGCGCCGCGGCGACCACACCGAAGTCACACTGGCCCGCACCCGCAGAGCCTCCGACATCCGTATTCATCCCGAGCAGGCGCCTGATCGGCTGTTCATCGCGCGGTTCACCGGCCGCCAGCCCACGGTGTCGGTGGCCCGTGGAACGGTCAGCATCCGGTACCCGGTGGGGCTGACTTGCTGGAGTAGCCTCGACGACCGCCGACCTCGCCGACCGCAGACCGCCGCGTCTCGACGAGTGCCCGGACCGCCCCGTGATCGAGTTCGGCGACGAGATATGAGCAATGGCAAGCGCTGGCAGGAGATGACTGGGTGGTCGCGATCGACGACGTGATCGGCCAGGGCAGGGTGCTGGCCTCGCCGCTGGCCATGGCGACTGTCGCCGCCTTGGTGGCCGATGGACAACCGGTCACTACGAGTCGAACCAGCTTCAGGCCATGATGCGGGCCGCAGTCGTGAGCGGCAGCGCTACGTCTCGGTGACGTCCCAGGCGAGCCGGTCGGCGCGAAAACCGGCACCGCCGAGTACGGCAGCGACGACCCGCCGCGAACGCACGGCTGATGATCGCGATCCAGGGTGACCTGGCCGTCGCCGTGCTCGTCGAAGATGCCGAGTCCGGCTCACCACCAGCAAAGCAACCGCACTTCGGTGCGCATCTCAGGCATTAACACAGTCTGACCGGTGACAGCGACAGTGTTGTTCAGCTGCTCGCGGTGACGCAGTCAGGCGTAAGCCGCGATCCGCGTCTTTCCGCCGCTTCGGGACGTCAATGTGGCAGGTGACGTGGTGGGGTGGAGATGGTTTCCCACGATCATCTGGACCGCTTCGTCACCTGGGCCCGATGTCCACGGTCACGGTCGTGCGCTGAGTGGGACATGGCCGGCCGCGGCGGCCTACGCCACGCCAGGTTCGCCTGGGGCGACGAGCTGGTGCCGAGGAACCGCCGGCGGTGCAATATCTGGCAAGGCCGCCGCCAGGTCGAGTGCTTCGTAGGAGGTAGCCGGGCTACCGAGTTGGCGGCGTGACTTCTCACTGCTGGATGATCGCGCGGAGGTCGCGCCGTGGCGACAGCGCCGGTGGTGTGGTCCGGCCGACACGGACGAGCATCTGCAGCTTGGCGGGGGCCGTGATGCCGACGAGTTGCTCCATCTCGGTGCGCAGCTGATCCATCTGCGGGAACTCCTGGAGCACCTGGCTGACGGGCTGGAAGCGCAGGCCGAAGCTTCCGGCACTGAGTTGAGCTCGAACGTAGGCGCGCCCGGTGACGATCCAGTCGCGCATGGTGTTCGTCGCGGTCGTCAGGGTGAGCAGGGCCGTGGTGGCGCTGACCGACCTGCGGAACCCCTTGAGGTAGGGGCCGCGGTTGTAGGGCTTGTGCCAGTTGCCGTCGTTGATGAATCTGCGTCCCAGCGCCAGCGACAGCCCGCTCAGGCCGACGGTGTCGGCATGGAGCCCGTCGCCCTTCTCGGCGATCTCGCGATCAGCGAACCGGAACCAGATGCGGGTCTCGTCGTAGAGGTCGTGGTCTTCGGCCTCGATGGTCATCGCCTGGGCGGCGATTTCGAGCACGCGTGTCCGCTGGTCTTCGGGGATCCAGCCGACCTCGACGCCGGGGAAGTGAGCGTTGTGCTCGATGTGTGCCCGTTCCTGATCGGCCAGCGGTGGGCCCTGGTGGGCGAGGCGGCTGCTGCGCCGTTCGAGGATCTGCGAGAAGAGCGGATCGACTTGCAAGCCGGGTTCGGTCACCAGCCGGACGGTGGCGGTCGGTTTGGTCCCGAACTCGGGTATGGACATCGCGCCGTCAGGCAGAACGTCGACCTCGGTGCGGAACCCCAGGCTGGTGGCGGCGACGGCGGTCATCTCGATCAGGGTGCCGTGACTGATGTGCACCTGCCGGCCGGGAGGGTCGGTGTCGGGGAGCATCCGGTTCGGGTCAAAGAACAGGCGCGCTTCGACGTCGGAGGCGAGCTCGATGCGCCATGGCTGGGTGTTGTGGGCACTGGGCGCGGTCACCCCATAGCGCAGGGCTGCCACAATCGGTGGATCGTCGGGCCGCGGATCGGAAAGCGGGCGTCGACGGGTGTCGCCGATCCGGTAGATGGACCTAGACATGATTCCTCCTCGGGGTGATCCCCGCCGGGTCCTCGTGCTCGAGGGAACCCTTGGCGCGGATGGTTCGATGGGCGATGGTGTGGACGATCTCTTCGATGCGCGACCAGCCGTCATCTGTGTCGATGTCGAGGCCGTTGAAGTCGGGGTGCAGGCGGCTGCGAGCGATGAGGTAGTGAATCGAGGTGGCGATCACCAGGGCCGTCGATACCGGGTCGACATCGGCCGCAGCGGTGTCGTCGGGAAGCAGCCGCAAAAACTCGTCGAACCACTCCTCCCGCCGCAATCGGAGGATCTCGGTGAGTTCGTTCTTCTCCACCTGCTCCCACGCCAAGACCTCACGTGTGAGGGGGCGCCGCCGGAGGGCCCGCGCGTAGCGCACCAGGCCGGTCGCCCAACGATCAGAGACGGTCATGGTCCTCAGGTCGGTCGGGCCCTCGCCGAGGACCTCCTGGAGGCTCGGCCAGAACGCCTCACTCTCGGCAAAGGCCCGCAACAGACCGGCCATGCCGCCGAAGTACCGATAGATCAAGACCTTGTCGACACCGGCCTCGCGAGCCACCGAGTTGACACCGAGGGCGGCAAACCCCTCGCGTGACAACAGGCCGCCCACCGCCTCGAGGAGGTCGTGCTCGGTCACTTGCCGGTTCCGTGTTCTCGCCTGAGTCATCTCGAACCTGAGCCCTCTCACAAATGTCACTTACCGGTGACACCGTATGTCACCATGTGGTGACAGGTCAACCTCGTTTGGCGGTGCGGCGACAACGCCCGTTGCGGTGGTCTATGTGGTGATGCATTTCAGACGGCCACGCCGAGGACGCGTAGCAGCCGACCTGCCCCAGTCCGGCCATGATGGAGGAGGCCCAAGGGCCGGCCACCACATGGACTCCCGGGATAACTGAGCGACCGGAGCCATGCGGAACCCCGCGTAGAGGCATCAGCCAACGACGCGTCGCAGGCGACCGCTGCTTCGCACCAACCGCAACCCGCGCCGGGCCTGCGCTAAGCCGCGCAGGTACGTCATTCCACGTACCGACGCCGTCGACACTGCGTGTGTCATACCGCCGCCTACCGTCCCGAGCGTCCCCTCCGAGCGGGGTCCAGTAGCCTGCCAGGTCAAACTGGTCAGCATGGTCGAGACGGTGAGCGGGAGTTCGGACGACGAGGGAATCCGTGCCGCGGCGCGGCTGCTGCATGACTTCAACGTGGAGTACGACGAGCCGGCGCCGCCGCCCGACGTGCTGGCGACCCGGATCGCGAGGCTGGTCGCGGACGGCCATGTCACGGTGCTCCTCGCCCGAGCGCACGAGGACGGCGCCGCTGTCGGGGTCGCGGTCATGCGGGTGCAGCCGTCGATCGTGGGCCTGGCTCAGGAGGTCTACCTGGCCGAGCTGTGCGTCGTCCCGAGCCGCCGTGGCCAGGGGTACGGGCGGGAGCTCATCACCGAGGCGATGCAAGTCGCGCGCGAGCAGGGGGCGGAATACGCGTTCCTCATCACGAGCGAGGACGATCGGCTTGCCCAACGCCTCTACGAGGCGGCCGGATTCCGCCGAACTGAGGGCGAAGGCGGTCCGCTCATGCTTGCGTACGAGCGCGAGCTGTAGCCGCCCGCACGTTATGTCATTTCGCCGCCTGTCGGCGCGTAGCAGACCACCGGATCTGGCTCCCTTCTGTTGCAGGGTCTGTCAAGGGTGCGATCTCGAGCGCCTGGAGGGTGCGCCGCCGCTGGTCGGCGTCAACGTCGTGTCCGGTGGGGCGCTCCACGTTGACGCCTCCGGCGCGTCGGCGCTGTGGGGCGGCTGTCGAGGCCGCGCGGGCCTGTCGGGACGCGTTGGGGCGGTCTAGCGTGGCGGGTGC
>Ga0268386_10000228_pt1 | contig 33478 bp, 35 predicted proteins | sample RVTome_15_FD_200260 | JGI IMG/M metagenome (GOLD analysis project Ga0268386, IMG submission 200260) | Soil microbial communities from uranium-contaminated site in the Upper Colorado River Basin, Wyoming, United States - RVT150D86... ... | reverse complement strand
ACGAGGACCAGGGGAAGGGGCCCGACTTCGCCGCGCGGTTCGCCGCGGTCGTCGCGGCGCCCAGCGGACCGCCCGGGACCACGGGGTGACGCGCCGGCCCGCGCCTCGCCGGCGGGCGATGACGTAGGCGAAGCCCCAGGCGCCGGGGATGAGCGCGAGGTAGCCGAAGAGCGCGGTCAGGGCCAGGCTCCCGAGGACGACCACCCACCGCTCGATCCGAACCTGGCGGCCGGCAGGGCGGTCGATGTCGGGTAGCGTATCGCAGGGGGGCCGGTTTCCCTGCTAACATCGGACACATGCCGGCACGGTCGATCGCCAAGGGCACCCTCTCCTTCGGTCTCGTCACCGTCCCGATCCAGCTCTACTCCGCCGCCGAGTCCTCCGCCGCGGTATCGTTCAACCTGCTCCACGACACCTGCCACACGCGGCTGAAGCAGCAATACGTCTGCCCCAAGGACGGCGAGATCGTCACCCGCGACCGCATGGTCAAGGGCTACGAGTTCGCCAAGGACCAGTACGTGGCCTTCACGGAGGAGGAGCTGAAGGCCATGCAGGAGCAGTCGAGCCGGGCCATCGAGATCACGGAGTTCGTACCCGCCGCCAGGGTCGACCCGATCTACTTCGACACGCCGTACTACCTGGGCCCCGACAAGGGTGGCGAGCGCGCGTATCGGCTGCTGGCGGAGGCCATGCGGCAGACCGGGCGCTCCGCGCTGGCCAAGTGGGCGGCCCGGGGCAAGATGTACCTGGTCCTGATCCGGGCCATCGACGGCGGCCTGGTGATGCAGTCGCTCCACTACGCCGACGAGGTGAGGCCGTTCTCGGAGGTGGGGGTGGAGCCGGGCGACGTCAAGGAAGCGGAGCTGGACCTGGCCACGAAGCTCATCGGGCAGATCGCCACGGAGGAGTTCCGCCCCGACAGCTACGAGGACGAGGTCAAGAAGCGCTATCACGAGGCGATCCAGCGCAAGGTCGACGGCCAGGAGGTGACCGCCGCCGCACCGGAGCAGCCGCGCGCGCAGATCATCGACCTGATGGAGGCGCTGAAGGCCAGCCTGGGGCGGAAGGCGGCATCCTCCGGAGCCGCGGCCGACGCCGCCGCCGAGCAGCGCCCGGCGGGCAAGCGTTCCCAGAAGGACGAGGCGCGCGCTCGTCCCCAGCCGAAGGTCGCGGGCGCCGGCCGTCGGCGCTGACCCTCGGGCGGTGTCACGAGATTCCCTGGCACGAGTCACGCGCGAAGTGGTGGCCTGCGAACGGTGCCCTCGGCTGCGGGAGTGGTGCCGGCTGGTCGCCAGGGTCAAGGTGAAGCGGTTCCAGGACCAGGACTATTGGGGCCGACCCGTGCCCGGGTTCGGCGATCCCGGAGCGCGCCTCTTCGTGGTTGGCCTCGCGCCCGCGGCGCACGGCGGCAACCGCACCGGCCGCGTCTTCACCGGGGACCGTTCCGGGGACTTCCTGTTCGCCGCGCTCCACCGGAAGGGCTTCGCCAACCAGCCCCACGCCGTATCGCGCGACGACGGGCTGAAGCTCGACGAGTGCTACGTCGCCGCGGTGGCGCGCTGCGCGCCGCCGGGCAACAAGCCCACCCCGGCGGAGATCGGCAGCTGCCGGGAGTACCTGGCGCGCGAGTGGTCGCTGCTGCCCCGCGTGCGCGCCGTGCTGGCTTTGGGAAGGGTGGCGATGGACGGCTTCCTGGCGACGCTGAGGCGATCGGGCCGCGTGCCCCCGCGCAGGGCCTTCGCCTTCGGCCACGGCGTCGTCCACGATCTGGGTGACGGGCTGAGCCTGTTCGGCTCCTACCACCCCTCGCAGCAGAACACCTTCACCGGCAAGCTGACCGCCGCCCGCTTCGACGCGGTGCTCGACGCGGTCAGCCGCCATCTCGGCCGTAAGGCCGCACCGAGGAGGCCCGCCATGGCGCGGACCCGGGGAACCGAATCATGAAGTGCGCCCCGGCTGCGACCACCGCGGGCCTGGCCCTGCTCCTCCTGGCGCGTCCCCTGCCGGCGAGCGCGGGCACGGAGCTCGGGAGCTTCCCCTCGGCCAGCCTCGCCCGGGACGTCGCCTTCACCGTCCAGCTCCCTCCGTCGTACGCGGACGGCAAGAAGCGATACCCGACGGTCTACGTGCTGCACGGCCTGTTCGAGGGCAGCGGCTTCTGGGAGCGGCGGGGCCTGGCTTCGCTGGTGGAGCAGCTCTGGGCTTCCGGAGAGCTACCGGAGATGGTCGTGGTCGCGGTGGACGGCGGCAACTCGTTCTTCGTGAACGGTCCGGGCGGGCGCTACCAGGACCTGGTTACCGGCGACGTGGTCTCGGCGATCGAGTCCCGGTACCGGGTGGTTCCCGGCCGTGACGGGCGGGCGCTGCTGGGGATCTCGATGGGCGGGTACGCCGCCCTGCGGATCGCCCTCGCGCGCCCGGAGGCGTTCCCCGCGGTGGCGGCACACAGCGCGATGCTGCTGCCGAAGGTCCCGACGCGCGAGGAGGGCGCCGGGCGGGGGCAGGTGGCCGCGTTTCACAGGGTGTTCGGTGATCCGATCGACACGGAGCTGTGGTCGCAGTCCAATCCGCTGCTCCTCGCCCAGAAGGCGGATCCGCGCCGGACCCCCGCCCTGTACTTCGATTGCGGTTCCGAGGACCGCTATGGGCTCGCCGACGGCAACCAGGAGTTGCACCGCCGCCTGGAGTCGCGCGGCGTGCCGCACGAGTTCGCCCTCCACCCCGGGGACCACGGCTACGAGTACGTTCGGTCGGTGCTGGCGCGGAGCCTCCGCTTCCTGGCTGCCGCGCTCCCCCAGGCTGGCACGAAGGGAGCCGCCAGATGACGGGCAAGGCACTCGGAGCCCTCGCGATCGCCCTGGCCGCGGCAGCCGTGGCCGCCGCGGTCCAGGAAGGCCCTGCCGGGCGAGCGCCGGGAGCGATTCGAAGCTCGGAGGGCTCCGGTCTGCGGGTGCACTACGTGCCCATCCCGTGGGGCCCGGAGACCTTCGCGAGCATGGAGCGCGGGGGGGATTCGTACTACAACCGGCGGAGCTGGCCGTTCGCGCGGCTCGAGACGACGGCGGCCCTCACCCTGGACGGGACACCGATCCCTCCGGGCAACTACGCGCTGGTCTTCCACCCCAACGACGTCGAGCGACGAGGGATGAGCCTCGAGGTGCGGAAGATCGAGGTGCCGGAGTTCCTCCAGCCTGGAAACGCCATGACACCGGCCCCGGCTGGGATTAGCGTCCACCGGGCGCCGGTCGCCTTCGAAACGATCGCGGAGACCGCTCCCACCCTGGCCGTGACGCTGGAGGACGGCGCGCAGGCTGTGACCCTGGTCGTACGCTACGGCGATCGCCGCCTCGCGAAGGAACTGAAGCGCTGAAGACGGCCCGTCCCAGGCGTCAACGTGCCCGGGGCGGCCAGGGAGCCTTCCAGAGCCGCCACCAGTCCGCCGAGCCGAGGTCCAGCTCCTCCCACCAGGCGTCGAGCATCTCGCGGTCCCCGCGCAGGACGCCCTCCCGGGTCACCCCGGCGGGAGGCGCAACCAGCCCGGCGATGCGCTCGTAGACGAGGGTCCGCTCGCCGCCGCGGGCGCGGGCCAGCAGGTGCCACAGCGACAGGGCGTCGCGGCGCCGGGCGTGCTCGAGGACGACGCGGAGATCGGCCGCGCGGTCGCCGTCCCCTTCGAAGTCCAGCCGCGTGAGTGATTCGATCAGGGCGGGCGAGGCGTCCTCGTAGTGGGGCGTCCCCGGGCCGACGCCCGGGCGGGTGACGCACCGGGCGCCCTGGGGGACGAAGGACTCGCGGCCCTGGTACTCGAAGCCGACCCAGCCGGACTCGACCCTCAGCTCGCCCGCCCCGCTCTCGTCCACCTCCAGCGTGTAGGCGCAGCCGAGGTCCACGGCCACCGCCGACGGGGTCTCGACGAAGAAACGCCCTGGCGGCGCCCAGATGCTGGCGTGCAGGGTCCCGCGCACCAGGCTCAAGCGATGGCTGCGCCGACCCGCGTCCACAAGTCCGACGAGGGTCCGGGGCTCGACCTCCACCTGGCCGATCCGGCCCACCCGGACCCGCGCGCGGGTGGTCCCGTCGGTCTCGAGCCACTCTCCCACGCGCAGCCGTGCCTTGCCCGCGATGCGATCGCGGGTGTCCGCCACCGGCCGAAGCCGGGTGACGTCCCATCCCTCCGCCGGCAGCCGTCCGGCCAGGAGCGCGCCGCCCAGCGCGACGGCCAGGGACGCGGCCGCCGCGAGCGTCGGCACCAAGCCGCCGAATGCCCACCGCGGCCGGGCGGGCGTGGCGCGGGGTTCCGGTCCTGCGTGGCCCAGGGGACGCAGCAGGTCCTCCAGGCGCTGGACCTCCGGGTCCGGCGGCCCCGAGCCGTCCCAGAGGTAGTCGTCAGCCTTCATGTCCAACCTGTCCCGGGCCCGCAGCGGCCGGCCCCGCGATCCGCTCTCGGAGCTGCTTGAAGCCCCGGTGCAGGTTGACCCGCACCGAGGCCGGAGTGAGCCCCGTCCGGGCCGCGATCTCCGGCCCCGTCATCCCTTCCACGAGTCGCAGGACCAGGGTCTCGCGGTACGCCTCGGGCAGGCTGCGGATGGCGGCCAGCACCGTCCGAGCATCCCCCTCCGGGTGGCCCGAGCCGGCAAGGTCGGCTGGCAGCTCGGTGGTCGCCTCTGACCGGCGATAGTGGTCGGTCGCGCGGTTACGGGCGATCACGGCCAGCCACGGGCCGAAGGACTCGGGCTTGCGCAAGGCGCCGAGCCGCCGCAGCGCTACCAGGAAGACGTCCTGCACGAGATCGTCCACCTCGCTCCGCGGGACTCGGGCCAGCAGGATTCCGTGGACCATGCGCGCATACTGCTGGTAGAGCCGGCCGAAGGCGGCGCGGTCCCCGGCCTGCGCCGCCAATACCAGCAAGGCGTCGCCGCCCCCGCCGGCCTCCTCCGGCCTCGATCCGGCCCCGGCAACGGCGGCCGGGACGGCGTCGGCGGCGGCCCTCAAGACCCGAGAGTCCTCCTCTTGCCCGCCCACCTGGTCCAGACGCGCGTCCCCGTCACGGCGTTAACGACAGCCCGAACGCCTGGCAGCCGAACGGAGCACGGGAGTCCGACAGGCGATCCTGGCATTCCGCCGCGACCCGGGCAAGCCTGGGCGCCGGGGGCGCGGCGAGCCACGGTCAGGCGCGTATAATCCGGTCCGATCCCACGTGCCCCAACGCGCTCGGTCCCGCCGAACGGCGGGAAGGGCATGCGCAAAGGAGCGTCAGATGAGCGAGGACAGGCAAGCCGGCACCTCCGCGCCGACTCCGGGCGGCTCCTCGGGACCGGATACCCCCGTTTCCGGCGACCCGACGCCCGCCGTCGCCCCCGACCCGATCCCGATCGGGCCGGTGGCGGCGCCGGAGCGGATCGCTTCCGTGGACGTGCTCCGCGGGTTCGCGCTCCTCGGCATCCTGGTGATGAACATCGTGGCCTTCGCCCTCCCCGACGCCGCCTACGGCAACCCCCCCGTGGCCGGAGGGTTCGAAGGGGCCGACTTCGCGGCCTGGCTGTTCAGCCACCTGTTCTTCGAGCTGAAGATGATGACCATCTTCTCGATGCTCTTCGGGGCGGGCCTCGTCCTCCTGGCGGACCGGGCCGATGCGCGAGGCGCACGGGCTGGGCGCCTCTACTACCGGCGGATCGGGTGGCTGGCCGTCATCGGCCTGCTCCACGCCTACTTCCTGTGGTGGGGCGACATCCTCGTGGGCTACGCGGAGTGCGGGTTGCTGCTCTACCTGTTCCGGCGCAAGTCCCCGCGGACCCTGTTCGTGGCCGGCAGCCTGTTCCTGCTGACCGCCGTCCCCCTGTTCCTTGGGTTCTCGTTCTTGATCTCGACCATGCAGCGCAAGGCCGGGGAGGCCGAGGCGGCCCTGGCCGCGGGCAAGACGCTCGAGCAGCTCACGCCGGAGCAGCGGTCCATGCTGGAGGAGTGGAGGAAGGTGAGGAAGGACTTCCAGCCGACTCCCGAGGAGATCGCGGCGGAGGTCGCCGTCTACCGCGACGGCTACGTGGGCATCTTCCTGCGACGGGCACCCAAGGTTCTCATGTTCCAGACGGTGTTCTTCTTCATCTTCATCCTGTGGCGCGTCGCGGGAGTCATGCTCGTGGGGATGGCCCTGATGAAGATGGGTGTCTTCTCGGCCGCGCGCTCGCCGCGGTTCTACGCGCTGAGCATGGTGGTCGGGTACGGGCTCGGCCTCCCCCTCGTCGCCTACGGCGCCCGCCAACTCGTCGCTCACGGCTTCGAGGTCACGTACTTGATGGGGCCCGGCATGTTCTACAACTACTTTGGCAGCCTGCTCGTGGCGATGGCCCACGTCGGGCTGGTGATGCGCGCCTGCCAGGCCGGCTTGCTCCGCGGGCTGCAACGGCGGCTCGGGGCGGTGGGCCGGATGGCGCTCACGAACTACCTCATGCACACCCTGATCGCCACCACGCTGTTCTACGGATACGGCGTAGGGCTCTTCGCCCATCTGGGGCGGGCGCAGCTCCTCGCCGTCGTCGCCGCGATCTGGGCCCTCCAGCTCGTGGTGAGCCCGCTGTGGCTGGCCCGCTTCCGTTTCGGACCGGCGGAGTGGGCCTGGCGGTCGCTCACCTACGGGCGCGCCCAGCCGATGCGCGCGTCGTGACCCGGCGCCGGCCATAAGCGAGCCGATCGGCGAATCGGGCCTCCTGGGGCGCGATGACCTGCATCGGTTCGCAAGGCGGGGCCATTTCCCGTACGAGTCGGGCGACCACGGCGACACCTGGCTCGCCGGCTCAGGCCTCCCGGAGTGCCGAGGTGATGGGCAGCCGGGCTCCGCGGACCGCGGGGAGCAACCCGCCGACGAGGCCCATCACGAACGTGAACACCATTCATTCTCCGAAGCGGCGGCGCGGACGAGGCTGGTGAGACGCCCTCGATCTGCTCGTGCCGCAGGGCGGTCAGCGGATTCGTCCGCGCCGCCCGCCACGCGGGCACCATCGGCCACCGACGTGCGCGTTCAGCAGGGCGTTCATCGGCTTGCGCTCCGCTTGCTCGCCGCTGCCGGCCGCTCGCGTTCTGCTTGCTACGGCTGAAAATGGCGATCGGAGGAGCTGATAATGCCGCACAGTCCTGTTCCGACGCTGTTCGATCACCTGCCTGAGCCTGGCCGCGAGCTGGCACGTGCGCTACGCACGGCCGTGAAGCGGCCGACCTTCAGTTTCGTCGCGGTTGCGACCCTCGGGATCGGTATTGGCGCCTCCACGGCGACCTTCAGCATCACCGATGCCGTGCTCATGCGGCCCTTGCCCGTGCATGAGCAACGGAACCTGTCGGTGCTATGGGGGGTCGATCAGGCCGTCCGGTCGCGGCGCGTGCCGGTCCCCTACGGCGCGTTCAAGGGATTCGTGGACGCCTCGCCGAAGACGCTCTCCGCCGTCGCCGGGGTCGACTATCACGGCGCGGCCAGCCTTCCCGTTCGCGAGGGAGGGGACGGCGTGAACCTCAAGGTCGCGTTGGTCACCGGGAATCTGTTCAGCGTGCTCGGCGTCACGTCCCTGCTTGGCCGTAACCTTCAGCAAAAGGATGACAGCATCGCCGCGGCGCCGGTGGTCGCGATCAGTTACGGGCTGTGGCAGCGTCGCTATGGGACGAATCCCTCGGTGCTCGGCCGCGTGCTGACGATTCGAGGGCAGGCGGCCTCTGTTGTCGCGGTGATGCCTCGCGGCTTCGGATTTCCCGCCCAGACGGAGGTGTGGGCGACGGCGCGTCCGTTCCGCCCCGTCGCGGAGACCGGCCCGCCAGACTTCTATGTGTACCTGGTCGGCCGTCTCGCGCCTGGCGCGACGGTCGAACAGTCCGCGTCCGAGCTTACGAACTACCTCCGGAGCAACCACGCGCTGCTTCCCTCGACGCTGCGCGGCATGAACGCGTCGGCCAACACCTTCGACGACGATCTGCTCGGCGACGTGCGTCCCGTCATTCGCCTGCTGCTGGTGGCGAGCGCTCTCGTGATGCTCGTGGCGATCGTCAACGTCGGCGCCCTGTTCCTCACGCTGGGGCCCACCAAACGGCAGGAACTGGCCGTGCGGGTGTCGCTGGGCGCTACCCCGCTTCGCTTGTTGCTCCTGGCGTTCAACGACGCCTTGATCGTGGCGGCCGCGGGTGCTGTCCTTGGCGTCGCCATCGCCTATGGCGTGGTGAGGCTGGTCGTGTCATTCGCGTCCACTCAGCTCCCGCGCGCGGACGCGATCGAAGTGAACGGAGTGACGCTCGCCTTCGCCGTCGCGCTCGCCGTCGTGGCCACGGTGGCGTTCGCGATCTCCTGCGTGTACAGCCAGCGGGGTGCCGAGCCCTCGCGCGTGCTCAACGCGGCGACTCGCGGCGGCACGGGCACGCGCGCGGCGCGGCGAGCCCAGCGGGCCCTGGTGGTCGCCCAGGTGACTCTGACGGTCGCGGTGATCCTGGGCGCGGGGCTCGTGGCGCGGAGCCAGTTGAATCTCGAAACGTTGGAGCTGGGGCTCGCCGGTGACCGCATCCTGCTGGTCCAGGTCGTCCCTCCGCAGCAGGACGACTTCGCGAATCCGAAGCGATTCAACGCCGGCCTGGATCGGGTCATCGAGGCCATCGCGCCGCTGCCCGGAGTGCAGGGAGTGGCGCCGATCCTCAGCGAGCCGTTCGGCGCATGTCTGGCTGGGATGCGCGGTATCTGCTGGAAGGACAGGCGCCGGAGGAGCAGACACGCCAGCCGCTTCTCAATTTGGAAATCGCGTCTCCAACCTTCTTCCGCACGCTCGGCATCGAGATCGTCCGCGGGCGCGCGTTCACCGACGAGGACAGCGCCGAGGGACGTCCGGTGCTCATCCTGAGCGAATCCGCGGCAAAGCTGGCATGGCCCAACAAGGACCCGGTCGGCCAGCGGATGAAGATCTCCGGCGCGCCCTGGGCCACCGTGATCGGCGTGGCGGCCGACACCCGCTATCGAGAGCTGACTGCCATTCGGCCAACGGTCTACCGGCCGCGCGCTCAGTTCGAGACCGCGCCACCCTTTCTCGCCGTCCGCACGGCTGGCGATCCCATCGGCCTCGCTCCAGCGATTCGTAGCGCCGGCCAGGCGATGTGGCTGGGTGCGGCGTTTACGTCGTTGCGACGGCTCGACGGCTACTCGTCCGAGCCGCTCGCGCGTTCGCGCGTGACCGCCGCTCTGTTCGTCGGGTTTGCCGTCGTCTGCCTGCTGCTGTCCACGATCGGACTGTACGGCGTCGTGACGGCCCACGTGGTCGAGCGCACCCGCGAAGTCGGCATCCGGATGGCGCTCGGTGCGCCCAAGAGTGTCGTGCTCCGAGCCGTCCTGCTCGAAGGCGCGATCATGACGCTCATCGGCCTGAGTGGTGGCGCAGCGATCGCCGCGCTCTTCAGCGGCTGGCTCCAAACGATCCTGTACGGCGTTAGCCGCCACGACCCCGCGACGATCGCGGGTGTCGCGTTGCTCATGTGCCTCGTGACCGGTGTTGCGACCTATATTCCTGCCAGACGCGCCGCCAGCGTCGAGCCGTCCTCGGCTCTTCGCGAGGGTGAGGAGGTGGGGCCATGCACCGGGTGACTCTGGTGAACTCTCGGTTCGCGGCGGTCTCGTCGCCTTCCTTCCATATCTCGAGAGCTTGTTGACGACGACCACCCCGGCCGACTCAAGCGAGCGCCCGCGCCGGAAACCGCTGTGCCCGCAGTGCGAGCAGCCGTATGAGACGTGGCGCGCGACCGAAGCCTGGACCCGCAAGAAGTAAGCGCGACTGCGCCGGGCGGACGGTCGCCCTTCCACCTCGCCGGCGCGGAGCGTTACCTCCCCCGGCCCTCACCCCTGCGCCTGCGGCGCGGCTTACGATGCGGAGCTTCAGTCGGCCAGGCCAAAAGACCAGATACAAGAATGGTGCCGCTGGCTCGGTCAGCCACGCGGCTGGCGATGCCGCCTGCCGTCGGCGTGACGAGCGTCGCCAGGGAGAGGCCTTGTCCGCCCGGGATGGCCTGACCGTCCTTGGACATGGGAACACTGCATCTCACACGGCCTGGCGCGGCTTCCTGGCGCGGCCGGCCCACTTGCCCAGCTCGCGCAGCCAGAGAACCGAGCTCGCGACGACGGTGCACCGCAGCCAATCGGCGCCTCGGAGCGGCGTCGTCGAAAACGCCTCTTGAAGGAACGGCAGGTAGAGGACGGCCGCGTGGAGCCCGAGCGAGAGCGCCACGGCTCCCCAGAGCCATCGATTCTCGAACAGGGCGTCGAACGCGCTGGCTTCGTCCGAGCGCGCGTTGAAGACGTTGAACATCTGGAACAGCATCAGCGTCGTGAACGCCATCGTCTGCCCGTAGCGCAGGCTGCCCGATCCCTCCACCAGTCCTCCGGGCAGCGACGCGTCGAGGACCCACAGCGTGCCGACGGCCATGACGGCGCCCACGAAGATGATGCCGCGCCACATCCGGCGCGTGATGACCCCCTCGTCTTTGGAGCGGGGTGGCCGGCGCATCGATCCGGGCTCCGCCGGGTCCACGCCCAGCGCCAGCGCGGGGGCCCCGTCGGTCACGAGGTTGATCCACAGGAGCTGCGTGGCGAGCAGCGGCAGGACGACGGCGCCGCCCTCCCCGCGCAGGTCCATCGCCTTCGCCAGCAGGACGCCGAAGAACATCGTCATCACCTCGCCGACGTTCGAGGAGAGCAGGTAGCGCAGGAACTTGCGGATGTTCGAGAATATCGCGCGTCCCTCTTCCACCGCCGCCACGATGGAGGCAAAGTTGTCGTCCGCCAGCACGATGTCGGCCGCCTGCTTCGAGACGTCCGTGCCGGTGATGCCCATCGCCACGCCGATATCGGCGCGCTTGAGGGCCGGGGCGTCGTTCACGCCGTCGCCGGTCATCGCCACGATCGCGCCCTGCCGCTGCAGCGCCATCACGATCCGCAGCTTGTGCTCGGGGTTGACGCGGGCGTAGACGGATACGTCCCGGGTGGTCTGCGCCAGCTCGTCGTCCGACATCCGTTCGAGCTCCGCACCGGTGACGGCCCGGCCATCGCTGGTGATGCCCAGGTCGAGCGCGATCACGCCGGCGGTCTTCGGGTGATCGCCCGTGATCATCATCGGGCGAATCCCCGCTTCCCGCGCTCGCGCGACCGCGTCGCGCGCCTCGTCCCGCGGGGGGTCCATCATGCCCACGAGCCCGGCGAACACGAGGTCGCGCTCGACGTGCTCGCCCGCGAACCCGTCGTCCATGTCGCCCCGGGGCACGGTGCGATACGCGACCCCCAGCGTCCGCAACGCCCCGCCCGCCAGCGCTTCGTTCGCGCTCAGGATCTCCTGGCGGCGGCCGGCATCCAGCGGGCGCGTGTCCGGGCCGACCAGCTCCCGGGAACAGCGCGCCAGCAGCACGTCGGGGGCGCCCTTCGTGAAGATCAGCAGGCGCTCCTGCTTGTCGGCGTCCGTGTGGACCGTGCTCATCAGCTTGCGCTCCGCCGAGAACGGCACCTCGGCCACGCGCTGGAATCGAGCCTCGAGCGCCTCGGCGTTCAGGCCGATCTTGTGAGCCGCTACGATCAGCGCGCCCTCGGTGGGGTCGCCCTGGACGGTCCAGGCCCCGGCGCGCTCTTGCAGCACGGCGTTGTTGGCGAGGTCGGCGGCGGCGAGGGCACGGTCCAGCTCGACGCGCAGCGCGGGGCCGATCGGGCCGCCCCCCTCGACGCCGACCTCGCCCTGGGGCGCGTATCCGATCCCGGCGAGCGTCACGCGGCCGCTCGCGGTCACCACCGCGCGCACCGTCATCTCGTTGCGCGTCAGGGTCCCGGTCTTGTCGGACGCGATGACGTCCGCCGACCCGAGCGTCTCGACGGCGCGTAGATGGCGCACGATGGCGTTGCGGCGCGCCATGCGCTGGACGCCCATCGACAGCACGGCGGTCGCCACGGCCGGCAGGCCCTCCGGCACCGCGGCGACGGCGAGCGCCACGCCGAGGATCAGCACGTCGAAGAGCGCGGAGAGGCCGCGGACCTCCTCGACGAGGAGGATCGTCGCGATCATCACGACGGCGATGACGGAGACGACGGCCCCGAGCAGCTTCCCGACGCGGTCCAGCTCCTTCTGCAGCGGCGTCGTCTCGTCGGGGACGTCTTTGAGCATCCCGGCTATGCGTCCCAGCTCGGTCTGCATCCCCGTCGTCACCACCACCGCGCGGCCGCGCCCGTACGTCGCGGCCGTTCCGCTGAAGATCATGTTGTCGCGGTCTCCCAGCGCGACTTCTCCCGAGATCGGCGCGACGTCCTTCGACGCGGGAAGGCTCTCGCCGGTCAGCGCCGCCTCGGCCGCCTGCAGCGCGATGGACTGGATGAGCCGCGCGTCGGCGGGGACCGTGTCGCCTTCCTCGATCAGGATGACGTCTCCGGGCACCAGCAGGGCGGCGGGGACGCTCCGGCGCTCGCCGTCCCGGATCACCTGCGCGTCGGCCGCGGCCATCTGGCGCAAGGCCGCGACGGCGGACTCGGCGCGCGCTTCCTGCACGTAGCCCATCCCGGCGTTGAGGAGCACCACGGCCGCGATGGCGATGGCTTCGTAGGGCAACGCCGAGCCGCGCTCGTACAGCCACAGGCCCGTCGAGATCGCCGTCGCGACGAGCAGCAGGACGACGAGCACGTCCTTGAACTGCGCGAGCAGCTTCCTCCAGGCGGGCACGGGCGGGTCGCTGGCCAGCTCGTTCCGGCCGTAGCGCTGGAGCCGCGCGCGAGCCTCGGCCTCGCCGAGCCCGCGTCGTGCATCGCTGCCGAACGCGGCGAGCACCTCCTCGAAGCGCTGCTGATACGCGGGAGCGGCGTTCCTGGTCACGTCAGCCGAACTGGACCGAGCGGCGGGTGAACGCCCCGGCCGGGGCCCGCGCGCGGAAATCGAGGAGCGCATCGAAGTCCGTGGCGCGACAGCGCAGCCGCGGCCCAGGAGCCGAGCTCGCGCGCCCACGAGGGAATGCCCGGGCGGAACGCGTATCCCATGTCGAGCGTCAGGAAGCCGCTCCCGAACACCAGCACACCTTCGCCGCGCAGCGGCGCCAGCGCGCGGTCGAGGTCGAAGAGGGCGCCCGGGTCGAGCCCGGGCATTCGTGTCCCGCACCGCTGTCGGCCGGTCTCTGAACGGGCGTCATGCCGGTGTCGCGGGCCGGCGTCAGCCGCTGGAGTGGCCCTGGACCCAGGCGGCGAACGCGGCCGTGAATCTCTGCAGGATGGCGCGCGTGTCGTCGCTCGTGAGCTCTCCGTCGCCGTCGAAGAGGCTCGCCGCGTGGCTGACGTAGGCCTCCGGCTGCGGCATCGCGGGCACGTTCAGGAAGACGAGCGACTGGCGCAGGTGATGGTTCGCGCCGAAGGCCCCCAGGCCGCCCGGGGTCACACTGACCACCGCTCCGGGCTTGCCGTTCCAGGCGCTCTTGCCATACGGCCGCGACGCGATGTCGATCGCGTTCTTGAGGACGCCCGGGACGGAGCGGTTGTACTCCGGGGTCACGAAGAGCACGGCGTCGCTCTCCTCGATCCTGGACTTGAACGCGGCCGACGCGGCCGGCGGCTTCACGTCGTCGTCCTGGTTGTAGAGTGGAAGCTGGCCGATCTCCACGATCTCCATCTTCAGCGATGCCGGTGCCAGCGAGATCAGGGCCTTGGCCGTCTTCCGGCTGTACGAGTCCTTGCGAAGGCTGCCGACCAGGACGGCGACCCTGTGTGGAGTGCTCATGGCAGGTCCTTTCCGTCCGTCGCAGCCGGCTCGGGCCTGAACAGCAGGACCGGCGTGCGGCTGCCGCGGACCAGCTTGTCCGCCACGCACACTTGACTTGCGGGACGCACCCCGCAGCTCGAACAGGAGGAGGTGTCAATGCGATGGCTCATGGGAATCGTATCGCGACAGAAATATTCCCCATCGAGCCAGGTCCAATCATCGACTCATGAGCCTTCGCCATCCTGCACGCGGCCGCTCACCAGACGGCGCGGGCTCGCCTTGCTGAACTTCGCGCTTGCCGACAGTGGCATTGCGGGCTTCGACGCTAAGTATCTCCGCTTATTATATGGCGGCCGTACACGGCGATTCGTCGGGCTGAAGAGGACGGGAACGACCGCACGGAGGTCGATCCTGACTGGCTTCCGCTCCTCTGGACGTCGCCGGACATGCCACCAAGCTTCTTCATCCCACCGCTTCCCGACTATCCGTCGTTGGCCTCGGCGATGACTCTCAACATCCCAGACAAGGAGTCTTGATGAGCACGTCCTATGACGCCATCGTGATTGGCGCGCGGTGCGCGGGCTCGCCGATGGCGATGCTGCTGGCGCGTAAAGGCTACCGTGTGCTCGTGGTGGACCGTGCGACCTTTCCGAGCGACACCGTGTCGACACACATCCTGCACCCCCTCGGGGCAGCCTCACTCGCCAGATGGGGACTGCTCGATCGGTTGACCGCGACCGGATGTCCGCCGATTCACTCGTACGCTTTCGATTTCGGTCCCTTCACGATCTCAGGCAAGCCAGGCACGGCCGACGCTGCGCTGGCGTTCTGTCCGCGGCGGACCGTCCTCGACAAGCTGCTCGTCGACGCCGCGGCCGAGGCCGGCAGCGAGGTCCGTGAGGGCTTCGTCGTCGATGAGATCCTCTCTGAAGACGGGCGCGTCACCGGTATCAGAGGGCATTCGAAAACCGGCGGCCTTGTCACCGAGCGTGGCAGAGTCGTTGTCGGTGCGGATGGCCGGCACTCCCTCGTGGCCGGAGCGGTCAAGCCCGAGCAGTACAACGAGAAGCCGCCGCTGCTCGGCGGCTACTACAGCTACTGGAGCGACCTTCCGATGGACGGGCGGTTCGAAACCTACATCCGGCCACGCCGCGGCTTCGCGGCGGTCCCGACACACGACGGCCTGACACTCGTCATCGCGGGGTGGCCGGAGTCGGAGTTCGAGGAGAACAAGAAGCACGTGGAGCAGAGCTACCTGAGCGCGATCGACCTCGCGCCCGCTTTCGCGGAGCGTCTCCGCGCGGCAAAGCGTCAGGCGCCGTTCGCCGGCGCGATGGTGCCGAACTTCTTCCGAAAGCCGTATGGTCCCGGCTGGGCGCTAGTGGGCGACGCGGGCTACAACAAGGATTTCATCACCGCGCAGGGAATCCTGGATGCCTTCCGCGATGCGGAGAAGTGCGCGGGCGCGCTGGACCAGGCCTTCACCGGCGCTCGCCCGTTCGACGAGGCGATGGACGAGTATCAGCGCCATCGCGACGAGCGTGTGCTGGCGATGTACGAATTCACGTGCCAGCTGGCAACGCTCGAGCCCCCGCCGCCCGAAACGCAGCGGCTGTTTGCCGCCATCCACGGCAATCAGACCGCGATGGATGCATTCGTGCGAATGAACGCCGGCACGATTTCGCCCGCGGAGTTCTTCGCGTCCGAGAATGTCAGCGCGATGTTGGCCGGGGCGCGGGTGGGCCGCTGATCGTTACTGGGGCGCGTCAGCAACTTCATGACCGCGGACGAGGCGAGCGCGTCATGGCCGCGTGTGGGTCGAACCACGCACGCCTGCTGCGGATGAAGCGGCGTTTCGATCGCACGAACGTGTTCGTCGGCCGGCCGATTGCGCCCCCTGCCGGCGACCACTCGAAGAAGGCGGAAGTCGCCTGCGCCGTCCGGTTCCACAGGGAGGCGGGCCGGGAGCACAGAGGGAACTTCGTGTCGGTGATTCGCTAGTGGGAGAGGTTGGCGCCGATCATTCAGCGACGGGCAGTCTTCGAGCGGCTATCGCATACGCGTCGAAGTACTTCTGGAGCGAGGCGCCCGTCGAACCGTACTGGTTCGGCCCCGCGAAGTAATCCGCGACCACCTCGCGGGCTCTGGCGATCTCGCGCAGGCGGGCGCACGACTCTTGGTGGCGGCGGTCGGCCAGGGTGAGATCGAGGAGCTCCAGGGCTCGGTAGAGCGCACCGCGGGCCACATCGGGGTTACGCATCTGCCAGCGCGTGGCCCGGCTGACTTCGCTCCCCACGTTGCCCAACTGCTCGGCCAGGGAGAGGCTCCACCAGCGTCCCGCCGCCAGCTCACGATGCTGCATCTCGGTCACCGCCGCAGCAGACGCCGGACCAGCGCCTGCACCCTCGCGCCCGTCTCCGGATCGTCCACGCCGCGGGAACGATTGCCGAACGACGGGCGCAGGTTGATCATGGAGTCGAACTCGATCCAATCCGCCTCGGGCAGGTCGGGGTACAGGTTGATCCCCCACAGATCCTCTTGCACCGACCCTCCGGCCAGAAGCTCGGCCTCCTGGTCCGCGTGCATCTCGGCGTCGACCAGCATCAGGCTCCGCCGCAGATCGATCACCGCCTTCACCATGTCCCCGAACCGACGCTCCGCCAGCACGCGGAGTTCGTCCATGGAGATCGGGTTGGCGTCGTCGACGGTTCTCACGCGTGCTCGCGAAGATGCGGGGCAGGCGAAGAGACAGACTCGGTCTCCTTCCCGCTCTCGAGATCCCCGGGGCTCAGCAGGACGCTCGGGAGTCGCTTGGATGGAGATGCCACGGCCTTCAAGCGTACCACCGCGTACAGGACCCCGCCTGGTCGAGCGCGCCCGCGCGCGTGGCGGCATGCAACGTGAACCCATCGAGCGAGGCGCACCGCGGCTTGTCGTACGCGGCACCAAGATGCCGCACGCGCCCGGCCCGGTGACGGCCCGGCCCGCATCGCTCGCCCACTCCGCCCCTCCCGAGAAGCCTGGATTCTCCCCCAACGGCGGCTGCCGTGGGGCCCGTGGCGGACGGACGGCAACCGGGGCGCCCATGTGGCTGCCGCGGAACGACCTGCTCCTGGAGGCTCCGTTCGCGCTAGCGGATCCCGGGGAGCGAGACCGTCATCACCGCCCCTCCCCTGGCTCCGTTGGCGGCGCGGACCGTCCCGCCGTGCTCCTCCACGATCCGCTGCACGATGGCGAGCCCCAGCCCCGTCCCGCCGCGCCGCCGCGTGAAGAAGGGCTCGAACAGCCGGTTGAAGTCGTCCTCGGCGATGCCCGGCCCGGAGTCGCTGACCACCACCGTCGCCCGCGGCGCCCCGCCGTCGCCGCTCCGGCTGGCCTCGACGGTCACGACGCCGCCCGCGGGCGAGTGCTGGATGGCGTTCTGGAGCAGGTTCTCGAACACCTCGCGCAGGCGCTCCTGGTCCATCAGCACCTCGGGCAGGCCCACCGGCACGCGGCTGACGAGCTGGACCTTCGCGTCCCGCGCCAGGTCCCGGCAGGCCACCTCGGCCTGGGCCAGCACGTCGCCCAGGCTGCCCGCCACCGGGTGCGCGGGCGGCGGCTTTCCGTAGGCGAGCAGGTCGCGCATGAGCGCGCCCAGACGGTCCAGCTCGCCACGCAGCATGCGGACGTACGGACGGTAGTCCCCGGCGTCCCCCAGCCGCAGCTCCAGGGCGTCGAGGTTGGCCCCGATCGCGAAGAGCGGGTTGCGCACCTCGTGGGCGACGCCCGCGACGAGCATGCCCATGGCCGACATCGTCTCGCTGCGCCGCAGGGACTCCTGCAGCTCGGCGAGGCGGCTGACGTCGCGGGCCACGACGATCACGCGCTCCTCGTTCGCGGGGCCGGTGGCCGGCTCCACCGAGAGGTCCCAGGTGCGGCCCGAGCCCCGCTCCCGCACCTGCAACTGGGCGCGCTGGCGGCTGGAGGCCACCTCGGCCGCCAGGGCTCCGGCGCTCTGCCAGGGCTCGCCCGGGCCGACCTCGGCCAGCGTCCACCCCGTCGGGTCGGAGCGGCCCGCCGCCGAGGCCAGCGTGCGCGCCGCCCGGTTGAAGCGGCCGATCCGTCCCCCGGCGTCGACGATCAGGATCGGGGCCTCGATCGAGTCGAAGGTCAGCTCCCACTCCACGGCCGCGCGCTCGAGCAGCACGCGCAGCTCCGCCTCCGTCTGCTCCCCGCGCACGCGCTCGGTGATGTCCTCGCACACGATGAGGATGACCAGCCGGCCGTCGCGATCGCGCACCGCGCGCGCGGTCTCCTTGACCCACAGCACGGCTCCGCCCTTCCGGCGCTTGCGGAGCCGCCACTCGAACACGCGGCCGGGGTCGGAGAGGCAGCGGGCGACGTGCTCCGTCGCCTGCGCCCGGTCCTCCTCCACGAACACGCCCGTGACCGGCTGGCCGGCCAGCTCCGCCACCGTGTAGCCGAGGTAGTCGGCCCCGAAGCTGTTCACGGACAGGACCGTTCCGTCGGGGTCCACGGTGAAGTACATCGACGGGGTGTCCTCGTAGAGCGTGCGGAAGTGCTCCTCGCTGCGGCGCAGCTTCCCGTACAGCTCGCGCAACTGGGCCGAGGTCCGGTCGAACACGCCGGCCAGCGCGGCCAGCTCGTCCCGCCCCTCCACGCCGAAGGCGTGCTCGAAGTCGCCGCGGGCCAGCGCGTGCGCGCCGGCTTCGAGGCGGCGGAGCGGGCGCGTGATGCTGCGCGTGGCCAGGGCCCCCAGCACGACCGCCGACAGCAGCGTCAGCACGCCTGTCGCCGCCAGCGTGCCGATGGCCTGGCGCTGCACGTCACGCATGGTGGCGAGCGCCGCCGCCTGCTCGGCGCCCACCTCCCGGACGATCTGCTCGACGATGCCCGCCGTGATCCGGGCGTGCGCCTTGAGCGGCAGCTCGAGCCGCCGGCGGACCGCCTCCCACTCGCCCACCCGGGCCAGGCGCACGATCGCGTCCACCTCGGGCGGCAGGTCGAGCCGCAAGGTCTCCAGCGTCCGCCGCATCGCCTCCTTGCCCTCGAGGCCCGAGGGCCCCGGACCCAGCGCGGCCACGGCCCGGTCGAGGTCTTCGACGAGGGCTTTCCGCCGGGGGCCCATACCGGCCACGAAGCGGTCGACCTCGCGCGTGTCGAGGAGGTCCTCGACCTCCTGGCCGAACGTCAGCACGTCCAGGTGCACCCGCAGCGTGGCCTGCGCCCGCAGGTCGGCGTGGTGGAGCCGCTCGCCCTGCCGGCGGACGAGCTGGAGCTGGTGGAAGGCCACGGCGCTGCCCACGCCCATGAGGAGCGCCAGGCTTCCGAAGGAGGCGGCGAGGCGAACGCCGATCCTCGACAGCCCGCGCGCCCGGCGCGCGGGGTCAGGGCCGGACATCGGCTTGGGCGGCGGGGGCGGTGCGGAAGCCCGTGATCGCCGCCAGCTCCGACTCGAGCGCGGCCAGGGCCGCCGCCGGCTCGGCTTCGCCCTTCAGGACGGAATGGAGGGCGCCCACGTACGCCTCGCTGACGGCCGTGTAGGAAGAGCCGGTCTCCGTCGCGGGGCGCACGACCGTGCCTTCCAGGATCAGCCTCTCGAGCATCGGGAAGTGCGGGTGGGCCGCTCGCACCTCGGGGTCGTCGTAGAGGTGCCGGGCTGGCGGCAGGCCGCCGAGCACGATCGCGCGCCTCTTCTGCTCCTCGCGCCTGATCAGGAAGCGGACCAGCGCCGCCGCCTCCGCGGGCCGCTCGGAATACCTCGAGACGGAGAGCTGCCAGCCGCCGAGCGTGCCGACCCGCGGCCCGCCGCCGCTGGGCACGGCGGCGACGCCCACCTTGCCCCGCACCGGCGCTCCCTCCTCCTGGCTCATGGCGTAGGCGTAGGGCCAGCTCAGGAGGAAGGCAGCGTCGCCGGAGATCCACAGGTTCCGCGCGTCCACGGGGCCGTACGCCGTCACCCCGGGCGGCGAGATCGTGCCCACCCAGCCCTTCATCCGGGACATTGCCCGCGCCGCGCCGCGGTTGTTGACGCTGATCGTGCGGTCGGACTCGACGATCCGGCCGCCCCCGTGCGCCGCCTGGACCTCCAGGGCGACGCAGAGCAGGTCGTCGCCGCTCTCCCCTGGCCAGGCCAGCGCCCAGAAGTGCGGCCGTCCGGCGGCACGCTGGCCGGCCTGGATCCTCCTCGCCATCACCTCCAGCTCGTCCCAGGTCTCGGGGGGCCGCCCGAAGCCGTAGGCGTCGAGGAGGTCGGTGCGGTACAACAGCAGCCCCACGTCGGTGTACAGCGGGAAGGCGACCATCCGCCCCTCGACGTAGTGGTGGGCCATGACGGAAGGGATCTGCTCCTGGGCCTCCGCCGCCAGGAAGGGGGTGAGGTCGATCATGTGGGGCGCCAGGCGGCCGATCTCGGTGACGTCCGCCTGGTAGACGTCGGGCGTCTTGTCGCCGCGGCCGAGCCAGGTGAGGTAGCTCTCCAGGCGGGTGGGTTTCCCCATCGGGGCTGGCACGTAGGTCACGGGAATCCCCGTCTGGCCCGTGAACCGGGCCAGGGAGTCGTGGATGAGCTCGTAGGGCTTCCCCCGCGACCAGTGGCCCAGGAGGACCGTGACGCCCTTGCGCTCGGACGGGGTGGCGGGATCAGGCTCGTCGGTGCACGTTGCCGGGAGCAGGCACGCGAGCAGGAGTGGGACGAGCGCGCGCGTCTTCACCGGGTCGCCCGCATGTTCCGGCTCGCGTGAGGAGGGCCGCGGCTGAACACGCTACGCGCGTGCCCGGCGAAGGTCAAGCCGTGGCCCGCCGGCGCCGGAGCGTAGGTCAAACAAGCCCGATTCGCCCGTCGACACCCGTCCTCGCGGACGTCGCGGACGGGCCTCCCGCGGCGTTTCGCCACCCCGATCGCGCCCCGGCACGTCGCTGCTCCGGACCGGGGGAGCGCTCCGTCGCGCCGATCCCGCGCAACGCGCAGAGCGCTCCACGCCACGGTCCGCCCGCTCTCGCCCCGCCCCTACGGCGCCTCGTGGTCCCCGGGGCGGTCGCTCCCGCCCCCGTCCGCGTCCCCGGGCGCCGGCCGGCGAAGGACGCGGCTGTTCCAGTACGGCTGGCCGCGGCTCGGCGAGCGGCGCGGCACTTCGTTCCCTCGCCCACCGCCGCCAGGTAGCGGGCGATGCTCGCGGGGTCGGTGACCATCGCGAGCAGCTCATGCGCCCCTCGGACCTGGGAGAGGCGAGGACATCCACCGCGAAACGTGCGCGCCAGAAGCTCCGCCCACGGGCGGTATCCGCCGGCGCGCCTCGGCGTCTCGGGCTCGCCCGTCTCCGGGGGCGGCTCCGGCGCGATGCGCGATCTCCACGGGCTCGCTGATGCGAGCACGCCCGCGTATCTCACGGTGCGGAACCACGGTGGAGGGACGCTGGTGGCCAACCGGCACAGCAGCGACAGCGGGTCGATGTCGACCGCGACCGTCCCGTCGGCAAACGCCTTCTTCACCGTGATGCGCACCAAGCCGTCAGGGCGAAGATCCACGCGCTCCTGCGCGACCGGCGGACGCAGCATGTAGCGCAAGAGCGCCTCGCGCCCCGCCTGGTCGAGCGCGCCCGCGCGCGTGGCGGCATGCGAAGTGAACCCATCGAGCGAGGCGCACAGCGGCTTGTCATACGCGAGCGCGGCCTACTACCAGCCAAGGTTTCGCGTAGTAGACTCCAACTCGGAGAGCTGATGTCCTCGCCCGGGTTGTATTCGTACCTTCTCCCACTCCTCTTCGTCGTCGTATCGTGCGCTACGTCTCGCCCTGGGCTCGAGATTGATGCGCGCTCGCCCACTGGCGTTCCCCCGGCTCATGGCTCCATTACACCGACGTTCGGCAGGCCGGTTTTGACGGACAGGCCCTGCGGACGGCGTGCGAGCGCGCCGACAGCCTCCGGTCCGGCGCTCTGATGGCGGTGTTTCGGGGTCGAACTCCACCCACGCGTGGCGCTGAACCACGTGCGACAGGCCAACGACCAGGAACTGGATCGTAGCGAACAACTCGAGCGCTCTCTCCACTGGGCCCTCCTGCGTCCCTGAGAAACGAGTTGCCAGGAGCCTGCACATCGGGCCTCCGGTGCGCCTTCCGGCCGGCCTACTCCGCGCGTCGGAGCCGAAAGGCAGACCAGGATTCATTCACGCTCAGGAGTCCCAGCGGTCGCAGGTCGAGCTTCTCGGCAACGGCCCACACGGTGTCGCGATTCATGTCAACCCCGGCTTCCCTGGAGCCCTTGCGGAAGAACACCCAGATCGCCGAGGTGGGCCCGAGGACGGCAACGGCCGGCGGCAGTTGCGCCTCGAGCTCGGCACGTGTGCGGACGAACAGGAACACCAGATCGGCCTTGGCCGGCTTTACGAACGCGACTCGCTCGGGCAGGCCGAGCGACTCGACGATACCGGGAACCCGGTTGATGACGGCGACTGTCGCGCCGGGCTTGACGCGACCCTTCTGCGCGACCGTCTTCTCCGACACTGCTCACCTCCTGGCGTGGGGCCTCGGGACTGCTCGCGCGAAACCGCTCGCTCGCCCGGGGATGAGCTGGACCGGTGCTCCCCAACACGCTTCCGCAGATCGAACCCCGCTTCGTCGTTTCGCCCCTGCGCGCGCAAGGCCTGCGCGAGGCCGAAGAGCGCCCAGCCGTTGTCGGTGTTGCGGCGCAGGTCCTCCCAGTAGACGGTCTCCGCCTCCGCGGCGCGGCCGGCGGCGAGCAGGACCGCACCCAGCGCCTGCCGGGGCGGGTAGTGCCATTCCGACGGCTCGGTGTACACGAGGCCGTCCTCCAGACGCACGGCCCGCTCGAGATGCGCGATGGCCGTGGGATAGTCCTTGCGCCGCGCCGCCAGCTCACCGGCCAGGACCTCCGGGGCCACGCCGAAGATCGCGGCCGCCGTGTTCGGCGAGAACAGCGAATACTCGAACCTCTTGTCCGCGGCGATGCGGCGGACCTCCAGGAGCTCCTTCTCGGCCTCCTCGAGCTGTCCCTTCCCCAGCAACGCGAGGCCGCGCGCGTAGTGCCAGCTTCCCTTCAGGAAGAGAGGAAGCGATCGGGTGGCGCCTTCTCCGTGAGCATCTCGTCCCACTTGCCGAAGCGGGTGAGGGCGTACCACGGGACCACGCGGAACCCGGCCAGGACCGGAACCTGGTCGAGCGCCTCGTCGGTCACCTTGGTCGCCGTCTTCCGCCCCGCTTCGATCGCCACCTGGGAGCGCCCCTCGGCCGTGGCCGCGAACCAGAGGAAGTGGATGTTGTGCGGGTAGTAGGCCATCGGGTAGAGGCCCTGGGCCCGGCACTGGGTGATGGAGTCCTCGTCCGCCTTGACCGCCGCCTCGTTCGACGCCGCGGCATCCGCGTAACGGCCTACGCGCTGGTAGATGTGGGACGGCATATGGACCATGTGCCCCGCTCCCGGCATGAGCTTCAGCAGACGATCGGCCGCGGCCTCCGCCTTCTCCGGCTTCGTGGCTTCCATGGCGTGGATGTAGAGATGGTTCGCGCCCGGATGCGCGGCCTTGCGGGTGAGGACCTTCTCCAGCGTCGCGACGATGTCGTTCGTTCCCGGATAGGGCCGCCCATCCCGCATCCAATAGTTCCAGGGCCGGAGGTCCATGAGCGCTTCCGCGTGGATCGTGGCCGCGTCCAGGTCGTTCGGGAAGCGGCGCACCACGTCGCGCATGGCCTCCGAGAAGGCCGCGTCGCCTGCCGCACGGTCTTCCTTCTTGCCGGAGTACCGCTTGGCCAGCGCATCGATGTAGGCGCGTTCACGCAGGCTGGCCTTCGCCTTCAGCGCGACCGCCTTCTGGACCAGCTCCAGGGCCTTGGGCTCGTCCTCGGGCGTCATGGGGACTTTGATGGTCGGACCGAGCACGAAGGCCTGGCCCCAGTACGCCATGGCGCACGCGGGATCGAGCCGCGCGGCCTCGCGGAAGGCCCGCCCCGCTTCCGCGTGGTTGAAGCCGTAGGCCAGGTTCACGCCCTGATTGACGAAGAGCTGGGCCTTGCGCGACTTCGTGGTGACCCGGAACGTGTGGGCACCCAGGTTCTGCAGGCGCGGCGCCAGCTCTCCCGTGGGCGCAGGCTTCTGCGCCCCGGGGCTCTCCTCGTAGTGTTTGTTGGTGGTCGACTGCGCAGAAGCGGCGGCGGCGGTTCCGGCCACCAGGCCGAGGATCCAGCCGAGGTTCACTCCCATGCGTTCCTCCAGTTGGCCGTATTTTATGAGGTTTCGGCCGCCGAGGACGTATTCAGTTGCGGCCCGCCACGGCCGTGCGGTGCGAAGGAAGACCGTGCGGCAGGCGACGCGGCCTTCGCGGAGGCCATGCGCGACGTGGTGCGCCGCTTCCCGAACGCCACACCGCGCATGCAGGTGCGCTCCGGCAGTCACCGCTTCAGCTACGAAGCGACGGCACGCGCCGGCGAACCGGCTGCGGGGACACCGATCCGACGCTGATCAGACCCCCAGGTTCTCTTGGTCGACGGCGTCAGGCGCGGCGACTTCCTTTGAAGAGGTCGTCAACCGGCATCGACCAGCCGTTCAGCGCGGGCGCGGCGTCGGCGGTTTCGCCACGGCGGAACACGCCAGGGTGCTCGGGCCTTTCCGCTGCGTAGGATCTCACCACTTCCTCTCGCAGGACGTCCACGTCCCACACCACGCGCGTGCCCGCGGCGAAATAGTCGGCGCGCTTGGCGGACATGCGTTTCTCGGCCGCGGGGCCGTAGTCCTCCTCGCTGCGTACCTCGGCCGCGAAAAGGGGGGCGCCATCCAGGAACTTCCCATCGCTCGGCTGGCCGACGTAGAACGCGGCGTCCGGGCTGAAGGACTTGCGGTAGGGGAGGTTGACCGCGAACCCGACGTTGTCTGGGATCGCGAAGCCGCTACCGGTCGCCTCCTCGTAGCGTCGAAGGCTGTTGCAGATGGCATAGCCGGCTCGCCCCGGGAGGAATCCCGTCGGGGACATCAACACGACCTCCCCGTTGACGATCTCGGCCTTGCCCTCGACCCGGTACAGATCGTCGATCGTTGGGCCGGCCTTGGCCTGGACCATGAGCACCTCGAAGACACGAGAGTAAGTCTCCGGTGACACCAGGTCAACGGAGGTCCCAAACAGGTCCCAAAGACACCAGGCGCAACCCAGGGGTTCCGAGACCTAAAGGTCGATCGCGTGCACCCGGATCGGCTCGCCGCCCTTGAAGCGGATGGGCCGGCTCTCCAGCTTCAGCACCCCGCGCGGGCAGACGTGTGCGCACATGCCGCAGCCCACACAAGCGGCGCGCTTCACGTCCTCGTTGGCCATGGCGTACTGCCGCACGTCAATGCCCATCTCGCAATGGGTCGAGCAGTTGCCACACGAGGTGCACATGTCCTTCTTGACCGTGATGCGGAAGCGGCTGCACTTCTGGATGAGGCCGAGCACCGCGGCCATGGGGCAGGCAAATCGGCACCAGACGTTCGTGCCCATCAGCGGGTAGAGGCCCGCACCCAGCACGCCGGAGAACATAGCGCCAACCCAGAATCGTCACGGATCAGGGTCTCCTGGAGGACACCATACCGGAGGATCAGTCGCTCATCGCGCGCGGCACCGACGGCCTCGTGGTGGTGACCGGCTGCGGCCACGCGGGCATCGGCAACATCCTCGCCAAGGCGCGGGCGATGGTGCCGGGAGTCCCCGTGAACGGGTCCCACCCATCCTTGACATGTACTTAGTCACATGGCAAAGTGACGATGTGCTGCCCGCGCTGGTCCTGAAGGCCCTGGCCAATCCGCGCCGCCTGGAGGTCCTGGCCTGGCTGAAGGACCCCCGCGCGTTTTTCCCGCCCCAGGTGTACGGGGACCTGGTGAAAGACGGGGTGTGCGGGCTGTTCATCGCGCAGAGGCTCGGGGTGAGCCAGCCCACGGCGAGCGAACACCTCCGCATCCTGGTGCAGGCGGGCCTGGTGCGCGGCAAGCGAATCAAGCAGTGGACGTTCTACAAACGCGAGGAGAAGCGGATCGCCGAGCTGAAGCGCCAGTTCCGGTCCGACTGGTAGCCAGGGAAAGGGCAGAAGACGACATGAGCTTGACCATCACGCAGGTGGACGCCTTCACGGCCAGCTCGCGCCCGGGCACGCAGCCGGCGAACCTCCAAGGTCTGTGGAACGACGACGTCAACCCCGCCTGGGGCAGCAAGTACACGATCAACATCAACACGGAGATGAACTACTGGCCCGCCGAGGTGACGAACCTCGCCGAGTGCCATCAGCCGCTCTTCGATCTCGTCTGGACATTTCCGCGAGCATCCGGTAGGGTACGGATGCAATGGAATGCGGCGGGTCAACCCGAGCGACCGCGCAGCGCTTCAATGGCGGAGCTCTGAAGGCGAAGGATCTCGAGCTGATCCGCACGGTGGTCCGGGACTTTCCGGGTCTGAGCCGGATGGAGCTGGCGCACACGGTCTGCGAGCTTTTGAGCTGGCGGCGGAAGTCGGGGCGGCTGAAGGGTCGAGACGCCCGCGAGCTATTGGAGCGGCTCGAGGCGGAGGGACTGCTGGCGCTTCCGGAGAAGCGGGCGCGACGGCCAGTGGGATCGCGCACGCGGGTTCCGGTCACGGCGGCCGGGGAGCCTGGTCCGGCCCTGTGTGGTGAGGTGGGCGAGGTCTCTCCGATCGTGCTGGAGCGTGTGGGCGCCCTCGAACAGCGGCTGCTGTTTCGGGAACTGGTCGGCCGTCACCACTACCTCGGGCACGCGGTGCCGTTCGGGGCGCACCTGCGATACCTCGTCTACGCATTGCGGCCGGCGCGGCAGGTGGTGGGGTGTGTTCAGTTTTCGAGTCCGGCCTGGCGCATGGCGGTACGGGACGCCTGGATCGGGTGGGACGAAGGGGCCCGACGGCGAAACCTGCAGCGCGTCATCAACAACAGCCGGTTCCTGATCCTGCCCTGGGTGCGGGTGAGCAACCTGGCCAGCACGATCCTGTCGCTGGCCCTGCGCCGGGTGGCGTCGGATTGGGTGGAGCTCTACGCGGTGGAGCCGGTGCTGGTGGAGACTCTGGTGGATGGCCGGCGTTACGTGGGGCACTGCTATCGGGCGGCCAACTTCGTGTACCTGGGGGAGACGACGGGGCGGGGGAGAATGGACCGTCACACCCAGCGGGTGGGTGCGGCTCCGAAGACGGTCTGGGTGTATCCCCTGGTCAAGGACGCGGCGCGCCGGCTGCGGGAGACCTGATCCTTGGGTGCCCTGGCCGATCGGCCACTGGAGGACGCGCTCGCCATGGCTAAGGACGACTTCGAGGCGATTATCGGCGAGCTGTTGTCTCCGGAGACGGCGCAGATGAGCCACAGCTCGGTGGAGAAGCTGCTGTCGGAGCGCGGGCAGGAGCTGATGCGCAAGCTGTTCCAGGCGCATCTGGACGGGCGGGGCCCTGGAGAGGCGGCGGCTCCGGTGCGGGGGTCGGACGGGATCGATCGCCAGGACGTCCGTCTGCACGACCGCGGCCTGTCGACGGTGTTCGGCGAGGTGCGGGTGAGGCGCACGGGGTACGGAACACCGGGAGCAGAGAGCCTGCATCCGCTGGATGCGGAACTGAACCTCCCGCCGGAGCAGTATTCGTTCGGCCTCCGGAAGAAGGCGGCTCTGGAAGCCGCGAAGGGATCGTTTGACGAGACGGTGGCCAGCCTGGGGCGGGAAACCGGCACCCCGGTCGCCAAGCGACAAGTGGAGGAACTGGTCCAGCGGGCGGCGGTGGACTTCGATGCCTTCTACACCCAGCGTGCCTTGCCCGCGGCGTCGAGCACGTCGTCGGTGCTGGTGATCACGGCGGACGCCAAAGGCGTGGTGATGCGTCCGGCCGATCTGCGGAAGGCTACGCGGCGGGCGGCGGAGAAGCGAGGGCACAAGCTCGAGCGGCGGCTGAGCAAGGGAGAGAAGCGCAACGCCAAGCGGATGGCCACCGTGGCCGCCGTCTACACGGTGGCGCCTCATGAGCGCACGCCGGAGGAGATCGCGCGCATTCTGGCCCCGCTGCGCGAAGCGGACGAGGGCAAACGGCCTCGCCCCGAGTACAAGCGGGTGTGGGCCAGCCTGGAGAAGGACCCCGAGCAGGTGCTGGAGGCGGCCTTTGCGGAGGCGGAGCGGCGTGACCCTAAGCACGCCAAGACCTGGGTGGCTTTGGTGGATGGCAACGAGACCCAGCTCAGGATCCTGAATACCCTGGCTCGTCGGCACCGGACCCGGATCACGATCGTGGTCGACCTCATCCATGTGACCGAGTACCTCTGGGCGGCCTCGTTGTGCTTCCACGCGGAGGACGATCCCGCCCGCGAGGAGTGGGTGCAGGAGCGCCTCATGCGGACGCTGTGCGGCAACGCCAGCCAAGTGGCGGCGGGGATGCGTCGCAGCGCCACGCTTCGGGGCCTCGCTGTGGAGGCCCGAAAGGCGGTGGACGACGGCGCCGACTACCTTCTCAAGTACGCGCCTTACCTGCGCTACGACGAGTACCTGCGCCTAGGGCTCCCCATCGCCACCGGCGTCATCGAGGGCGCCTGCCGGCACTTGATCAAGGACCGCATGGACGTGACCGGCGCGCGTTGGAGCCTGGCCGGAGCCGAAGCCGTCCTGCGTCTACGTGCGCTGCGCGCCAGCGGCGACTTCGAGGAGTACTGGCCATACCACGAGCAGCGAGAATACGAGCGCAACCACACCCAGCGCTATGACGGCGGCAAGGTGGTGCCCGTCCGCAGGCACCACCTGCGGCGCGTCAAGTGAGCCCCGCTGACCCCTCGCTGTCGCCGTTCCAAAAGAGCCGCACCCGTTGGTTTTCGCGGATCGGGGAGTCGATCAAGGGCCTGCTCTTCGGCGGCGTCTTGTTCCTCGGGTCCTTCCCGCTGATCTGGTGGAACGAAGGCCGCGCGGTGCAGACGTACGAGAGCCTCCAGGAGGGGCGTGGCGCCTTGTGTCGGTGAAGGCGGAGAGGGTGGACCCCGCTAACGAATCGCGCCTCGTCCACCTGAGCGGCCTCGCGACCACCCAGGAAACCCTGACCGATCCCGTCTTCCGGATCGCGGAGCAGGCCATCCGTCTCAACCGGAAGACCGAGACCTACCAGTGGGTGGAGCGCAAGAAGAGCGAGACCCGCAAGAAGCTCGGCGGCGGCGAGGAGACGGTGACCACCTACAGCTACTCGAAAGACTGGCAGGACAAACGGATCGACTCCGGCGAGTTCAGGGAGCCGGCAGGGCACGCGAACCCGCCGAGCCTGCCTTTCGAGAGCGAGTCCTGGCAGGCGCAAGAGGTGAGGGTCGGTGGATTCCAGCTCTCGCCCGCCCTGACGAGCAGTATGCGCCGTTCGGTGGAGGTGGCATACACGCGGCTCAGTTCGACGCGCTGTCCGGCGAGCTCAGAGGCAAGGCTCGGATCCACGGCAAGGGGCTGTACCTCGGCCGCAATCCCTCGAGCCCGGTGGTGGGCGACGCTCGCATCAGCTTCAGCAAGGTCCCTCCCGGCGACGTCAGCGTGATCGCCCAGCAGGTCGGAGACCACCTGGGTCCGTACCAGACTCGAGCGGGCGATCGAATCGAGAAGCTGGAGACGGGGATCGCCTCCGCCGAGGCGATGTTCAAGGGGGCCGAGCGGGCCAACACCGTGATGACCTGGGTGCTGCGCTTGGCCGGCTTTCTGGTCATGCTGTTCGCCATGTTGCTGCTGCTGCGGCCGTTCCGTGTGCTCGCCGACGTGGTGCCGATCCTGGGCACCCTGGTGGGGATGGGGCTCGGCCTCGTCGCGTTCGCGGTGGCGGCGCCCTTGACCCTGCTCACCATCGCGGTGGCCTGGATCGCGCACCGCCCGGTCGTGGGCATCGGCTTGATCCTGGTCGCTCTCGCCATCAGCGGATGGGTTCTGGTCCGGTTGGCCAGGAAGCGCCGGAGCCTCGTCCCCGCGACCGCGCCGGCTTGACGATCCCACGAATGGACCCTGGAGGTTGAGCATGCTGCAACGTCGAACTGTCCAACGCGCTTTTCTGTTGTCCTCGGTCCTTGCCTGCCTCCACGCGGTCCCGGGACGTGCCGCGAGCGTTCCGTGCATGGACGACACGAACAAACGGACCGGCGCGCAGGGCGGTGTTTCTCGGTGCCTCCTGGCGGAGAACGCGAAGTTCGCCGCGTGTACCTGCGCGAAAGGCAAGATGGCCAGCTTCTACCCGGATGGAAAGCTGAAGGACTGCTACCTGGTCGAGGCGGCCGTGATCAATGGCATCAGCTGCAAGGACTCACTTGCCCTGACCGCGGAAGGCGCCCTTCGGCGGTGTCGGATCACCGCACCCGCGACGGTCGGCGCCGTCAAGAACATCCCGGAAGGCTCGTGGGTCAGCGTCTACAAGGGTGGCGCCCTGCGTCGCCTCGAAGTGGCGAAGCCCACGGAGATGATGGGTTTCCGCTGCAAGGGGTACCTCAACTATTTCCATGAGAACGGGAAGCTCATGAAGTGCCAGCTAGCCGAAGACAAGGTCGTCGACAAGACCTCGCACAAGGCGGGCGACTTCCTGTGTTGGGACAGCGCGGGCACGCCGGTCGCGGACTGCAAGAGGCTCGGCAAGGAGATGCTCGAGTAGCGCAGCCGACGCCTCCACCGCGCGCCACGGAAGCGCCGGCCTGGGGCAGGCTTGAGGACGTTGCCTTGAGAGGGCATCAACCGATGGATGACCTGGTACAAGGACGCCGTCTTCTACGAGCTGCACGTCAAGGGCTACTCCAACGGCAACGCGCACGGGATCGGCGACTTCCCCGGGTTGATGAGGCGCCTCGACTACCTCCGTGACCGGAGTGAGCTGCTTGTGGCTGCTCCCCATGTATCCCTCGCCGTTCCGCGACGACGGCTACGACATCGCGGACTACGGGAGCATTCACCCCCAGTACGGCACTCTCGACGACTTCCGCCGTTTCCTGGCCGGAGCGCACGAGCGGGGAATGAGGGTCATCACGGAGCTCGTGCTGAACCACACCTCCGACCTCCATCCCTGGTTCATCGAAGCGCGCAGCTCGCTCCCACCAGCCGGACCTCAACTACGACAACCCCGCCTTGCGCGAGGAGATGTGGAAGTGATGCGCTTCTGGCTGGACCAGGGGGTGGACGGGTTGCGGGTGGACGCCGTGCCCTACCTGATCGAGCGGGAGGGGACCTCCTGCGAGAACCTGCCCGAGACCCACGAGGTGCTCAAGTACTTCCGGCGACGGATCGAGGAGAGCTATCCGGGCCGGATGCTCCTGGCCGAGGCCAACATGTGGCCGGAGGACGTGCGCGAGCGTTGGTCAAATGAGCCGATTCGCCCGTCAACACCCGTCCTCGCGGACGTCGCGGCCGGGCCTCCCGCGGCGTTCGCCCGCTGCTCGATCCCGAGGCGGCCGGAGGGACGGCCGAGCCCGCCGACGTGCTGGTGCGGCTCGCCGTGTCGATGCGCGCGCACAAGCGCGGGGGGACGCTGCTCGTGGTCCCCGCGGGGGCGCACGGATGGCGGGAGTCGATCGAGCGGCCGATTCGCCTACGCCGCGGATCCGCCCTTCACGGAGCTGGCCGATCTCACGAGCGAGGCCGCGAGGGCCGGCGAGTCGCCGGACTACGCGGCGCTCGGCCGGGCGGTGGACGCCGTCGCGGGCCTGACGGCCGTGGACGGCGCGACGCTGATCAACGACTGCTACGAGCTGCTGGCCTTCGGCGTCAAGATCGGCCAGCCCGACGGCCGTTTGCGCGTCGAGCGGGTCGTGGTGACCGAGCTGGTCGAGGGAGCCGGTGCTGGCCCGCTGCAGCTCGGCGGCACGCGCTCTTCTCGGCCGCGCAGTTCGCGCAGGACCGGCAGGGTGCCTTCGCGCTGGTGGCCTCGCAGGACGGCCGCTTCACGGCCTTCGCGTGGTCGCCGCGCGAGGCGATGGTGCACGCCCACTGCGTGGAGACGCTGCTGCTCTAGAACCGGAAGCGGGGGCGGCGCGTCAGCGCCCGCTGCGTGCCGCCCCCGACAAGCTACTTGACGGGCGCTGCCGGGAGCACGACGGCGTTGCTCGCGAGCACCCAGGCGCCGTCCTTCTTGACCAGCGTGTTGACGTAGCTGCCCTTGATCGACAGCGGCTTGCCGTCGGGTCCCGTTGCCATCACCTCGTAGGTGCCCTCGCCGACCGCGGCGTCCGCGCCGACCGTGTGGAGGGCTCCGGACTGGATCTTGATCTTGGCGCCCTTCCACGGGCCGGCGAAGGCAGTTTCGAACTCCTTGGCGATGGCTTCGCGACCGATGACGCGACCGCCGTCCGGCGTGACGCGGATGGCGTTCTCGGTGTAGAGGCTCGTCAGGGCCTTGACGTCGGCCTTGCCAAAGGCCGCGGTCCAGTCCGCGACCAGCTTGTCGACGGCGGGGTCCTTGGTCTGCGCCGACGCGGACGCGAGACCCACGGCCAGAACGGCGCCTGAAACGGCCAATGCGATACTCTTGACTCTCACTCGAAAAACCTCCTTGAGTTGAGGCGTCTGTGGACCAGCATGACATGGATTGGCTCAAGCTATAGGCCCTGTCGGTCCTCCGAGTCAAGCAGCGAGCGCTCGAACACGGCCGTGAAGTGCGCCGCCAGCCGGCCCATGACGTCGTCGAGCCCGACGGGTTGGCCGAGCTTCCGCTCCAGGCTGGTGACGCCGCGGCCGCGGATGCCGCAGGGCACGATCAGGTCGAAGGCGAAGAGGTCGGTGCCCAGGTTGAAGGCGAAGCCGTGCGAGGTGGCCCAGCGGGCGATGCGCACGCCGATCGCCCCGATCTTCTCGTCTCCGAGCCAGGCGCCGGTGAGGCCGGCCACGCGGCTCGCCGAAAGGCCGTAGTCCGCGCTGGTGCGGATCATGACCTCTTCGAGATCGCGCACGTAGCGGTGCACGTCGCGCCGGTCGGGGGACAGCTCGAGGATCGGGTAGCCGACCACCTGGCCGGGGCCGTGGTAGGTGCCGTCGCCGCCGCGGCCGGTCTCGAACACCTCGAAGCCGCGCTCGCGCAGCGCCTCGGCGGGGAACAGCACGTTCTCCGCGCGGCGCCGTCCACCAGACGGTGGTCGAAGGTGAGCGCCACGTAGGCCATGGTGCGAATCGCGATCCGTCGTCGCGCACGACGGGGCGCTTCTCGCTGGTGCCGAGGCCCAGGATCGCCACCTGCGGCTGCTTGATGATCGGCGTGCCGAACAGGCTGCCGAAGACCCCGGGATTCGTGATCGTGAAGGGGCCGCCCTGCACCGCCTCGACCTTGAGCTTCTTGGCGCGCGCGCTCGGCGAGGTCGGCGGTGGCGCGCGCCAGGCCCAGCACGCTCTTCTCGTCCGCTTGGTGGATCACCGGGACGATCAGGCCCCAGTCGAGCGCGACCGCGATCCCCAGGTTGACGTCCTTGCGGTAGACCACGTTGTCGCCGTCGATGCTGCCGTCGAGCACCGGGAACGCCCCGAGCGCGTCGACCACGGCCTTCAGCACGAAGGGCGTGTAGGTCAGCTTGACGCCGCGCTCCTCGAAGGCGGCGCGGTGCTTGTGGCGGAGCTGGTCGATCCGGGTGAAGTCGATCTCGAACACGGTCGAGACGTGGGCCGAGGTGCGCTTCGAGAGCACCATGTGGAGCGTAGGTCAAACAAGCCCCATTTCGCCCGTCAACACCCGTCCTCGCGGACGTCGCGGACGGGCCTCCCGCGGCGTTTCGCCACCCCGATGGCGCCCCGGCATGTCGCTGCTCCGGAGCGGGTGAG
>Ga0268386_10000227_pt1 | contig 33490 bp, 26 predicted proteins | sample RVTome_15_FD_200260 | JGI IMG/M metagenome (GOLD analysis project Ga0268386, IMG submission 200260) | Soil microbial communities from uranium-contaminated site in the Upper Colorado River Basin, Wyoming, United States - RVT150D86... ... | reverse complement strand
TGGAGAACGTCGGCTCGTCGACCGCGCTCATCAGGAGGCGGATCTTCACGTCAGACGGCAACGGCCGGTTCCCCCGCACCACTGACGTCCAGTTCGACAGCTCCGTCCCGCAGGGCCGGAACGTCGTGGCCCTGTGGCCCCCCAACCAGATCCAGTTGTCGACCGCGGTGAGCGACATCGATCCGGCGGTGGGCACGGTGGGGCCGCTCGACGTGGCGCTGGGGATCTCGAACCTCACCTTCGACGAGCTGCGGGCCGAGTTCGGGGCCTGCGACTTCTCGACCGATCCGTCGTCGGGCCCGCTCCCCTCGAGCTGCGACAACGTGGCCGATCCCGCCCTGGCCGCCGACACGGCGCGCAAGGAAGCGCGGCAGATCATCCTGGCCTATACGGCGGGGGCGAGGCTCGACCGGTCCATCCTGGACAGCAAGCCGTTGCGGGATACCACCAGCAGCGAGCTGCTCTATCGCGACCGCGGATGGATCATGGTCGAGTCCACGCTCTCCCAGCCGGCGGTCGTGACGCCGCCGCTCCGGAACACGCCGAGCCAGCACGTAAAGGAGTTCCTGCTGTTCCGGGACGGCCGCAGGGACGAGACACGACAAGGGATACCTGAGGTGCACCTGGGCTTCGGGCTCCGGAACCCGGACCTCGACGACCCGGACCCGCAGTCGGACCTCGAGCTGAAGCCGGTGATGACCGTCGTGTACATGGGCTCCAACTCCATGCTCCACGCCTTCAAGGCGGAGACGAGCCAGGAGCTCTGGGGCTTCGTGCCGTTCGATCAGCTCGGCAAGCTGCGGCAGCTGATGAGGCCGCAGGGACGCGACGACCACACGTACGTGATCGCCTCGTCGCCGCGGGCCTCCTTCATCTTCATCCCGGGTCCGTTCACGATCTCCAACGTGACGTTCGAGGGCCGGTGGCGCACGATCCTCGTGTTCGGACGGGGCCCGGGGGGGAAGCACTACACGACCCTCGACGTGACCGCGCCCGGTCCGTTCACACGGCCGGCCCTCGAAACCAACCCGCCCTGGGTCCTGTTCAGCCGTGGCAACCCGGACACCGTGGACGGTACGCCGGCTGGGACGCAGGTCCGTACCGCCGACTTCGAACCGTACTCCCGGATGGGCTACACCTGGTCCGTCCCGGCGGTGGGGAACGTGAAGCCGTTGCCTTCGCCGCTGCCCAGCCCGGCGCCGCCGGTGCCGCCCGGAGGCTACGGCGTGGAGTGGCGCCTCTTCACCGGGTCGGGCTACGGGGATACTGCGCAAGAAGGCACCACGTTCTATGTGCTGGATCCGACGACGGGCGACGTCATCGACGCCCGGGAAATCGGCGACGGAACGCCCACCTTCTTCCCGGACAATGCGCTCGTCGCCGACGCCGCCGCCTACAACCCCTTCTTCCTCGACGTCCCCACGCTTCCCACCCGGTCCACGGACGCGGTGACTCGGGTCTACATCCCCGACATCCACGGCCGCGTCTGGAAGTTCGCGGCGGGAAGCGGCGGCAAGTTCGCGGACGAGGGACCTCAGCACCCGTTCGGCGACGCTGTGGCCCTGTTGAAGATCCGGGACGAGGCGCACGTCTTCGTGGCTTCCGGCAACGACAACCGCGTGCATCCGCCGCCTTCGCCGACGCCACCCTTCCGGATGTTCGCCTACCGTGACATAGCCGGTGACGGGCTTTCGCCCGAGGCCGGGGAGCGGTCGTTCTGCGCGACCCCCCCGTGCACGTTCGACGACTCGCTGGAGTTTCCAACTCCCTTCCGGGGCTCCTCCCAGCCGGCGACGTTCTTCAACGAGCTCGGGAACGGCCGGGTCGTTTTCGCGGGCACACGCTTCAACCCGCCGAATGAGACTTGCCTCAGCAGCTTCGACACGATCATCTTTGCCCTGGGGGCGGAGACCGGGGATGCCGCCTTCAACTTCGGCACCGGGCTGGAGCCGTCGAAGATCTTCGAGGACATCAAGGACGACATCCGCGGCGCCGGCGGTCAGGTGATCATCTCCGACAGCGGGTCGAGGACTCGACCGCCGGCGCCGCCGACGCCGGGGCCGGGCCCCCAGCCCTACGGCGAGGAGCCACCCAAGGTGGTGACGACCAACAAGGCGGTGGGAAGCCCGATCTGCCGGCAGTGAGCGCCGCCGCGCCGTCTCGCGGGCTCACCCCCAAGGTCGGGGGTGGGCTCGCAGTGCGCCCAGGGGACGTCCTCTCGGCGGTGGTCCCGGCCGGCCTTCCGTTGGCCGGGACCGGGGGCTATAATCCAGGGCGTCGATGAAGGCCGGGGACGTCAGGATTTGCCCGTCGTGCCAGGCGCGCAACAAGCCCAAGTGGGAGTACTGCGTCCGCTGCGGGGAGTCGCTCGAGGCCGTCACGATCGTCGCGGCGTCGGCATCCGGGAAATCCAAGGGCCGGCCGAGCGCTGGGGCGACGGATGTCGCAGCCTCCGGCGGCATCCCGTGGCTGGGTCTTGCCGGCGCCGTGCTCGTCGTCGCGGCGGCTGCGTTCGCGTACCGCAGCCTGCAAGGTGACGAGACGCCCGCGCAGGTGACTGGCGGTGCATCCGGATCCACTGCATTCACCGCCCCGACGCTGGCGCCCTCGCGTCCTCCCGGCGAAGCTTATGCCCCCGGACCCGGCGCGAAGGACCTCGAAACCGGGCGCGCCCTCTTCGCAAAGGGCGAGTTCCAGGCGGCCCTGCCGCACCTGGCCCAGGCCGTCGCCGACGAGCCCGACAACCCCTTGGCGCGCCACGCGTACGCGCTGGCGTTGCGGCGGACCGGCTCCGAAGCCGACGCGCTGACGCAGTTCCGGGAAGCGGTCCGCCTGGCACCCACCATGACCCTCTACCGGAGTGACCTTGCCAAGGCACTGACAGATGCGAACCAGACCGAGGAGGCGATCTCGGTGTACGAGGGCCTCCTCGCCGACCAGCCGGACAGCCCCGCGTTCATGCTCCACCTCGCCCGGCTCCAGGCCTCGACCGGCAGGGCGGACCAGGCCCTCCCGCTCCTCACCCGTGCCGCGGAGATCGCCCCCAACCGCGGTGACCTCCAGGAGGCGACGGGTTACGCGCTGGAGCAGGCCGGCCGGAAGGAGGAGGCCATCCAGGCCTACCAGAAGGCGCTGCAGGTGGACCCGAAGTCGGTCGTCGGCCGCGGGCGTCTCGCGGAGCTGGTCTTCGCCGAGGGCCGCAAGGAGGACGCGATCAGCCTGGTCCGGTCCGGCCTGCAGGAGAGCCCCGATAGCCCGGAGCTGCACCGATCCCTCGGGAGCCTCCTCGAGCGCTCGGGCAGCGTGACCGAGGCGATCGCCGCCTACAGGGAATACTCGCGGCTGGCGCCCGGCGCGGCCGACGCAAAGGAGATGAGCCAGCGGGCTGCGGACCTCGAGAAGAGGGCACGCAGGCCGGCGTCGTGAGGCGTCCAGGTCCGGCCGTCGTCGGCCTCGTCCTCGCCCTCCTGCCGGTTCTCGTCACCGGCCAGAGCCTCGGCGATGCCGCCCGGCGCGAGAAGGAGCGCAGGGCCGTCAAGCGACCCCCGGCCCGGGTCTACGGTGACCAGGACCTGGGGAGCGGATCGGCGGAAGCGGCGGAGGACGGGAAGGGGAAGGGAGACGATCCCGCCTCCGGCGAGGCCGGCGCGGAGTCCCGCGCCGACTCGACCGGCTCCACTCCGGCCGCGGACGACTTCTCCACCTCGGCCGCCGACGACGCCGCGGTAAAGGCCCGCGCCCGCACCGAGGAGTCCTGGCGGGCGCGGGCGCATCCCGTGCGCGAGGCCTACGAGCTCGCGGAGCGCCGGGTGAAGCGGCTGGAGGCCCAGGTGGCGGAGCTCGAGCGCGAGGGCCGGAAGCAGACGTTCGTCTACGGCGTCTACGGCGGTGCCGCGGCGGACCGCGCCCGCGAGCGCCTGGAGCAGGCCCGAAGGGACCTGGCGGTGGCCGGCAAGGCGTGGGAGGACTTCCAGGACGAGGCTCGGAGGGCAGGTGTCCCACCGGGCTGGCTCCGCTAGCCCCCCGGCCCGCCGAACCTCCCCCGACACACTCACCATGGCCGAGATCCTGGTCGTCGAGGACAAGGAGTCCCTCCGGACGATGCTCCGGGCTACGCTCGAGGGCCGGGGCTTCTCGGTGGAGGAGGCCGCCGACGCCTACGAGGCGCGGCGCCACCTGCAGGCCGTCCGGTTCCTGGTCGTGCTCACCGATCTGCGCCTGCCCGCCGGCAGCGGCTTCGACGTGCTGAAGGCCGCACTCGACGCGGACGGCCAGACGCCCGTCATCGTGATGACCGCCTTCGGCACGGTCGAGGAGGCCGTCCGGGCGATGAAGGAGGGGGCGGCGGACTTCCTCACGAAACCCGTCGACACCGACCACCTGCTGCTCCTCCTGGAGCGGGCGATCGACCGGCGCAGGCTGGTGGAGGACTACGTCCTGCTGAAGGAAGACTACCAGCGGCGGTTCGGGCTCCCGAAAGTGCTCGGCGATGACCCGGCGCTGAAGGAGACGCTCCGGGCCATCCAGCTGGCGGCCCAGAGCGACGCCACCGTGCTGCTCCTGGGCGAGAGCGGCACCGGGAAGGAGCTGATGAGCCGCGCCCTCCACCAGCTCTCCGCGCGGGCGAAGGGACCGTTCGTGGCCATCAACTGCGCGGCCATCCCCGAAGCGCTCCTGGAGAACGAGCTGTTCGGCCACGAGAAGGGCGCTTTCACCGGAGCCAACGCCCGGAAGGTCGGCAAGGCCGAGATGGCCCACAAGGGTACGCTGTTCCTCGACGAGATCGGGGACCTGCCCCTCGCCCTCCAGGCCAAGATCCTGCGCCTCGTGCAGGAGAAGCAGTTCGAGAGGGTCGGCGGCGTCCAGACCCTGAAGGTGGACCTGCGGGTGGTGGCGGCCACGAACCGGGACCTGCGCGAGGCGGTGGCCAGGAAGGAGTTCCGCGAGGACCTGTTCTTCCGGCTCTCTGTGTTCCCGGTGGAGATCCCGCCGCTGAGGCGCCGGCGCGGCGACATCCCGGTCCTGGCCAACGTGTTCCTGGAGCGCTACGCGAAGGAGCTGGGGAGACGGTCGCTCACCCTCTCCGAGGCGGCCCGCCGGGCGCTGGGCGAGCACTCGTGGCCGGGGAACGTCCGCGAGCTGCAGAACTGCCTGGAGCGGGCGGCGATCCTATCCGACGGCGCGGAGATCCGCCCCGAGCACCTGCGGCTGACCGACGGCCCTCCGCGCGGCCCCCAGCTCGGCGACGTTCTCGACCTCTCCGGACGCCTGGCCGAGGTGGGCCGGCGGGCATCGGCGCGGGCGGAGGAGGAGGCGATCCGCCTGGCGTTGGCGGCCTCGGCGGGCGACCGCGAGGCGGCCGCCGCGCGCCTTGGGATCAGCGTGTCGACCCTCGCCCGGCGGCTGAAGGGCGGCGAGGGCCCCGAGGCCGGCTAGGCTAGGCGTCGCCGCGCCGCTTCGGGCGCTGGGCGGCGGCGAGGACGCGCTTGCGGATGCGGATGGCGGTGGGCGTAACCTCCACCAGCTCGTCGTCCTCGATGAACTCCAGGGCCTGGTCGAGGTTCAGCACGCGGTGGGGGGTGAGCCGAATCGCCTCGTCGGCGGTCGACGCGCGCATGTTGGTCAGCTTCTTCTGGCGCGTGACGTTGACGTCCATGTCCGCCGGCCGCGCGTTCTCGCCGACGATCATCCCCTCGTAGACGGGCGTCCCCGGGCCGATGAACAGCTCGCCGCGGTCCTCCAGGTGGCTCAGGGCGTAGGCGGTCGTCTCTCCCTGCCGGTCCGCGACCAGCACGCCCGTGGGGCGCCGCGGGATCTCACCCTGCCAGTCGATGTGGCCCTCGAGAAGGCTGTTCATCACCGCCGTCCCGCGGGTGTCGGTCATGACCTCGGTCCGGATCCCGATCAGGCCGCGCGTGGGGACGTGGAACTCGAGGCGGACCCGCCCCGACCCGTGGTTCACCATGCGGACCATCTTGCCCTTCCGGATGGCCATCTTCTCGAGGATGACCCCCATGAAGGCCTCGGGCAGGTCGAGCACGAACAGCTCGAGCGGCTCCTTGCGCACGCCGCCCTCGTCACGCGTGATGACCTCCGGGTTCGAGACGCTCAGCTCGAAGCCCTCGCGGCGCATGGTCTCGATGAGCACCGCGAGCTGCAGCTCTCCCCGGCCCATCACCTTGAAGGCGTCGGTCGAGCCGGCCGGCTCCATGCGGATCGAGACGTTCGTGAGCAGCTCCTTGTCCAGCCGCTCCCGGATGTTCCGCGACGTCACCCAACGGCCGTCCCGGCCGGCGAAGGGCGACGTGTTGACCGAGAACACCATCGACAGCGTGGGCTCGTCGATTCGCAGGGCGGGCAGCGGCGCCGGGGCCGTGGCCGAGGTGACGGTCTCGCCGATGCCGATCCCCTCGAAGCCGGCCAGGGCTACGATCTCGCCGCACTCGGCGGCCTCGACCTCGACGCGCTTCAGCCCCTCGAAGACGGAGAGCCTGGTGACGCGGGTGGTCTCGATGCGGCCGTCCCGCTTGGCGACCGCAACTGTCTCGCCCACTACGATCCGGCCCGAGAAGATCCGCCCGATCGCCAGGCGGCCCAGGTAGTCGCTGTAATCGAGGTTCGCGATCAGGAGCTGCACGACCCCGTCCGCGCCGGTGGCGGGGGGAGGGACGTGGCCGACGATCGCGTCGAACAGCGGCCGCAGGTCCTCGCCCGGGCCGTCCGGGGCGGTGCGGGCGAAGCCGGCCTTGGCGTTCGTGTAGACGACGGGGAAGTCGAGCTGGTCCTCCCTGGCGTCGAGGTCGATGAAGAGGTCGTAGACCTGGTTCAGCACCTCCTGGGGACGGGCGTCGGAGCGGTCGATCTTGTTGACCGCCAGGACGACGGGCAACCGCGCCTCCAGCGCCTTGCGAAGGACGTAGCGCGTCTGGGGCAGAGGCCCCTCGGAGGCGTCCACCAGCAGCAGCGCGCCGTCCACCATCTTCAGGGCCCGCTCCACCTCGCCGCCGAAGTCGCTGTGGCCAGGGGTGTCGACGATGTTGATCTTGGTCCCCTGGTAGCGGACCGAGGTGTTCTTGGCCAGGATCGTGATCCCGCGCTCGCGCTCCAGGTCGCCCGAGTCCAGGACCCTCTCCGCGACCTCCTGGTTGGCGCGGAAGACGCCGCTTTGGCGGAGCATCGCGTCCACGAGGGTCGTCTTCCCGTGGTCCACGTGCGCGATGATGGCGAGGTTGCGCAGGCTCATGTCGGGGGAACGGGGCCTCCGGTGCGGGTCCCGCCGGGGCGCAGGACCGCAAACGGTCGATTATAGGCGGCGGAGCGGGGCCGTGCACGAGCCTATAATGGCCGCGATGGCGGGGCTCTCCACGCAGCCGTCGGTCGAGGCCGCGTGAAGCTGCTCCACGTGAGCCCGTTCTACGAGCCCGCTCCCGGTCACGGCGGGATGGCGCGTGCGGCGGGCGGCCTGTGTCGCGCGCTGGCGCGGCGCGGCCACGACGTCGTCGTCGCGACGGCTCTCCTCCAGCCGGAGGACCCCCTGGACGAGCGCCGGGGCGGAGTGCGCGTCCGGCGGTTCTCGGGCCCGGCGTTCCTCAGACGCCGGCTGGTCCCTTGGGCCCCCGGCCTCGGCCGCCTCCTGGCCCCCGCCCTGGAGGCGGTGGACGTCGTGCACCTGCACGGACACCGCAACGGCCTGGCCGCCGCCGCCGCGCGCGCGGCGTCGCGCAGGGGCGTGCCCTACGTGTGGCAGCCGCACGGCACGTTCCCGCACCACGGGCAGCACGCCTGGGCCAAGGCCGCCTTCGACCGGATAGTGGGCGACCGGGTGGTCGTCGGCGCGGCGGCGGCGCTGGCGGTGAGCGATGCGGAGGCACGGGACCTCGGCGGCGAGCCCCAGGTCATCCCCAACGGCGTCGAGGGCCTCGCTCCTCCCCATCCTCAGCGCCCGCTGAAGCGCCCCGGGGCGCCGCTGCTGTTCGTCGGCACGGACAGGCCCCAGAAGCGCGGGACGCTCCTCCCCGGCCTCCTCGGCGCGTTGCCGCAGGCCAGGCTGAGACTGGCGGGCCCGTATGGCCGGCGTTTCATGCGGTCGTTCGCCGCCTTCGGGGACCGCGTGAGCTGGGATGGCGTCCTCGGCGACGCCGCCCTGGCGGCCGCCTACGGCGACGCGAGCCTGGTGGTCCATCCCGCGGTGGGGGAGGCGTTCGGCCTGGTGCCGTTCGAGGCCGCGTTCCATGGCACGGCCGCCGTGGTGGCGGGAGGTCACGGCTGCGGAGAGTGGTTTCGGGGCGCGGGCGGCTGTGTGGTTCCGCCTGACGACCCCGTGGCGCTCGTCGATGCCGTCCGGCGTCGGCTGGAAGTCCCGGGGATCGCCGACGCCGAATCGCGTGCGGTGGCGGCGTTCGCGATGAGTGCGCTCACCTGGGAGCGCGCAGCGGAGGCGGTGGAGCGGCTCTACCTGGCGGTCCTGGATCGGCGCGGCCGCCGGCCGGGCGCAGCGTGAGCCCCAGGACCCGGACGCGATGCCGGACCCGATGACCGCGGCCGCGCCCGCGCGCCGGCCGATCCCATGGAAGGAGCGCGCCGGCTGGGTGGCGGCCGCGGTCGCCGTGCTGGTCTACCTGCCTTCGGTCGGGGGCGGCTTCCTCTACGACGACCAGCAGGTCATCGTGGACAACCGCCACATCCGCGACCTGGGGGAGATCGGCACGGTCCTGCGCTACCAGCCGTCCCGCCCGCTGCTCAACCTGACCTGGGCGCTCAACTACGCGTTCTCCGGGCTCACCGCATGGCCATACCACCTCGTGAACGTGGCCCTGCACGCCGGCAACGCGGCCCTGCTGGCGGGCCTGTTCGCCTGGATGGGCGTCCGGGCGGGGCGGAGCGACCCCCGCGGTACGGCGCTCGCCGGCGCCTGCCTCTTCGCCGCCACACCCATGGCCGCCGAGACCGTCGCCTACGCGTCCAGCCGGTCGACCGCGCTCGCCACGCTGCTCGCCCTCGCCAGCCTCCGCGCGGCCGTCCCCGTCCTCGAGGGAGCCGGCCGCCGGCGGCTGGCGGCGGCCCTCGGCTTCTACGTGCTGGCGCTCGCCAGCAAGGAAGAGGCGCTGGTGGCTCCGCTGCTGCTCCTGCTCCTCGACTTCTTCTTCGTGGCCCGTGGCGAGGGCCGGGAGGTCGTCGGTCGCTGGCGGATCCACGCGCCGTTCCTGCTCCTGCCCGTGGTCGCCGTTGCGGCGCGACGCCTCGCCACCGGCGCGTGGCTGCCGCCGCCCGCGCTGCCCGTCGAGCGTTACCTGGCCACCCAGACGGCGGCGTTCCCGCTCTATCTCCTGCGCGCGCTGGTCCCCCTGGACCCGGCGTTCTACCGCGCGCATCCAGCGTCACCGTGGCCTCCGGACACGGCGACGCTGGTTGGGGCGCTGTTGAGCGTTGGCCTGGTGGCGTTCGCCGTCCTCGGGCGCCGCCGCTGGCCCGCCGCCGCGCTGGCCGTGCTGTGGCTGGGCGCCTGCCTGCTGCCGTCCTCGACCGTCGTTCCCCTGAAGGAAATGGTCGTCGACCATCGCGCGTACCTGGGCGGCGCGGGCGTGGCGTTCGCGGTGGGGGGCTGGCTCTGGCGTCCCGGTCGTGCGCCGCTCCTGGCAGGCGTCGTCGCGCTGCTGGCGGCCCGCGCGGTCCACTACGAGTGGGTGCTCGCCGACCCGGTACGGGCCTGGCGGGACGCGGTTGCGAGGGCGCCCCGCTCGGCGGAGGCGCATTTCGCCCTGGGGGAGGCCTATGCGTCGCGCGGCGACCCCCGCGCGGAGCCGGCCTTCCGCAACGCGATCGCCCTGGACGCGTGGGACGCGCGGGCCTGGACCAACCTGGGGTCCTTCTACGTCCAGACCGGGCGGATGGGCGAGGCGGAGCGGGCCATGCGCGGGGCGGCCCGGGCCTCGCCTCTGGACTCCCGCATCCGGAACAACCTCGGCCTCATCCTCCTGGCCCTCGGCCGCGAGGGCGAGGCGGTGGCCCAGTTGGAGGCAGCCGTCGCCGGGCAGCCGCCGCTGGCCCAGGCCCGCATCGACCTGGCCGCGGTGATGGTCCGCCGGGGCCGCTACGAGCGAGCGCGCTCCCTCCTGGAGGAAGCCGCGGGGATGCCGCTGGACCCGGCGGATGACGAACGGCTGGTCTCGCTCCAGCAGCAGCTCCCGTGACGCCGCCGCCGGGCCCCGACGCCTCGGCAATCGTCCTGAACCGCAACGGCCGCGACTATGTCGAGGAGGCGGTCGAGAGCCTGCTCACGCAGGACCTCGACGATCTCGAGGTCATCGTCGTGGACAACGGGTCCACCGACGGCTCCGACGACCTGCTGGAAGACCGGTTCGGGGTCCGGATCCGGCTCCTCCGGAACGGGCGCAACCTGGGGTTCGGCGCGGGGAACAACGCCGGGATGAGGGTCGCCCGGGGCCGCTATCTCCTGCTCCTCAACAACGACGCGGTGGCCGCCCCCTCGATGGTGCGGGAGATGGTCGCCGTGGCCGAGGCCGATCCGCGGACGGGGATGGTGGCGGCCCGCGTCCTCGACCACGAGCGGCGCGACGTGATCGACACGGTGGGGCACCTGCTGTACCCCGACGGGTTGAACCGTGGCCGTGGCCGCCTCGAGCGCGACCACGGGCAGTACGCGGCTTGCCGCCGGGCGCTGTTCCCGAGCGGGGCCGCCGCGCTCTACCGCCGCGCGATGCTCGACGAGATCGGGCTGTTCGACGAGCGCTTCTTCCTGTACGGCGACGACGCCGAGCTGGGGCTGCGGGGGAGGGTGGCGGGCTGGAGCTGCGCGCTGGCGCCGCGGGCGGTCGCCTACCATCGCTACTCCCGAACCGTCGGCGCGTACTCGAGCGTGAAAGCGTTCTACGTCGAGCGCAACCGCGTCCTCGTGCTGTTCAAGCTGTTCCCGTTCCACCTGATCCTGCTGAGCCCCGCCTACACCGCGCTCCGGCTGGGGCTCCAGGCCTACGGCGCCGTCTCGGGCCGCGGCGCGGCGGCACGGCTGGCTCGCGAGCGCTCGGTGCCGTACCTCGCCTGGCTGACCCTCCGGGCCTACGCCTCGGCCGCGCGAGCGCTCCCGGCCGTGCTCCGCGAGCGCTGGCGCTACCGGAGGATCCGGCGCCTGGACACACGGGGGTTCCGGCGGCTGCTGGCCGAGTTCCGTCTCACCGCCCGCGAGGCCGCCCTCAAGGACTGACTCCGTGCCACACCGGCGGGGAACCGAACAGGCGGTGGTAGTCCTCCGGCGTGTCGACGCCTTCGCGGCACCCCGGACCGCCGGGCACGTGGACCACCCACTCGGGGTGGTCCGCCAGGACCGCCCGGGCGCCTCGCCCGGGAGGCGCGGCGCGCAGCGTGGACCACGATCGTCGTGCGAAGCCTCCGGGATGGCCCCGCCGGCCCCCGTGGACCGGGACCGCCACCACGGCGCCGGACCGCAGGGCACCGGCGACCGCGTCGATCGTGGGGCCATCGACCGCCGGATGGTCCACGGGATGGATGAGGACCGCGCCGGCGCCGAGCGCCTCCGCCGCGTCCAAGCCGGCGAGCATCGACCCGAGCATTCCTTCGCGGTAGCGTGGGTTCTGGACCAGCCGGACCGTGGATGAAACGCCGGCCTGAGCCGCCACTAGGGGCCCGTCGTGGCCGAGCACGGCCACTATGCCGTCCACGGCGGCGCGGCTGAAGCGGGCGCACGCTCGGGCCAGGAAGCTCTCCCCGCTCGCGCTCAGGAGGGCCTTGGGGCCGCCGATCCGGCGCCCTTCGCCGGCCGCAAGCAGGATCGCCATCACCCGCATCGGTGTATTGAAGCACGCCAACGGGTCGGGCCGGGATCGGCGCGGGGGGGCCGGCGGTGGACAGATCGGACGGACGAGGTTGGAGTGTCCGGGGCGGCGTTTGCGCCTCGGCGACCGCGGCCCTTATGATGGCGCTGCGTCCGCGACCAGGCCCCCAGAGGGACCTCCGACCCGATGAAGCAGAAGCACCTCGTCTCACTGAGGGACTACACGCGCGCCGAGATCGAGGAGATCTTCGACCTCGCCGCGTCGATGAAGACCGACCCCGGGGCGTACCGCGACACCCTGATCGGCAAGTCCCTCGCCATGATCTTCCAAAAGCCCTCGACCCGTACCCGCGTGTCGTTCGAGGTCGGCATGTACGAGCTGGGGGGGGCGGCGCTGTACCTTGGCTCCGACGCCATCCAGCTCCAGCGCGGCGAGTCGATCGCCGACACCGCGCGGGTCCTGTCCCGCTACGTGGACGGGATCATGGCCCGGGTCTTCTCGCACCAGGACATCCTCGACCTCGCCCGGCACGGCACCGTCCCGGTGATCAACGGCCTCTCGGACCTGCTCCATCCCTGCCAGGCCCTCGCCGACTACTTCACGGTGTGGGAGCGGCGGGCCAGCCTGGACGGGGTGAAGATCGCCTACCTGGGCGACGGCAACAACGTCTGCCACGAGCTGATGCTGGGAGCGGTGAAGCTGGGGATCTCGATCGCGGTGGCGAGCCCCGAGGGCTACGATCCCAGCCCGCTGATCGTAAAGAGCGCGGCGCGCGAGGCCCACAGGGCCGGGTCCCCGGCGCCGGAGCTGACCCGCGATCCGATGGCGGCGGTGGCGGGTGCGCACGTCGTCTACACCGACGTCTGGGCGTCGATGGGGCAGGAAGACCAGGCGGAGGCGCGCCTCTCCGCGTTCGCGGGGTACTCGGTGGGGCCGGAGACGATGACGGCGGCGGCTCCGGACGCGGTCTTCATGCACTGTCTGCCGGCCCACCGGGGCGAAGAGGTGGCAGCGGAGGTCATAGACGGCCCGCAGTCGGTCGTCTTCGACCAGGCGGAGAACCGCCTCCACACGCAGAAGGCCGTGCTGGCCCTCCTCCTGGGCCAGGGCTAGCGGGCGGCCATCCTCACCTCTCGGGCCGCCATCACGCGCAGGGCGCGGCGGATCTCCGGAGGCCTCACGTCGCTCCGGATCACGACCTGGCCGATGCCGGCGGGCAGGACGAAGACCAATCGGCCCGCCCGGGCCTTCTTGTCGTGGGCCAACGCGGAGACGATGCGCTCGGAGGAGACACGGGAGACCGCCGGTCGTGGCCCTATGCGGTCCACCGCGGCGGCGATCGCGTCGAAGGCGGACTCGGCGAGCAGGCCGCGGGATCTCGCGATCCACGAGGCGCCGATCAGCCCCCACCCCACGGCCTCGCCGTGGGTGAAGCGCAAATAGCGGGAGGCCGCCTCGAGGGCGTGGCCGAGCGTGTGGCCCAAGTTGAGCACCTGCCTGAGCCCTGCCTCCCGCTCGTCCTTCTCCACGACGTCGGCCTTGATCCGGCATGCCGAGGCCACGGCGTTCTCTACCTCCACGCGGCTCCATCCCACGAGCCCTGGAGGGGCCGCCTGCATCGCCTGGAACAGCGTACGGTCCGCCAGGACGCCGCATTTCAGGACCTCGTAGGCCCCGCTCCTGACCTCGCGTGGCGGCAGCGTCTCGAGGAACGCCGGGTCCGCGACGACCGCCTTCGGCTGGTGGAAGGCGCCGATGAGGTTCTTGGCCCTGGGGTGGTTGATCCCGACCTTGCCGCCCACCGAGCTGTCCACCATCGCCAGCAAGGTGGTGGGGACCTGCAGCCAGTCGATTCCCCGCATGTAGGTCGCAGCGGCGAACCCGGCGACGTCTCCCACCACCCCGCCGCCGACCGCGACGAGGAGCCCGTCACGCCCGAGACCGGCCGCGAGCAGGGCGTCATGGAGGCGGTCGAGCGTCGCCCGGCCCTTGTGCCGTTCGCCGTCCCCGACCAGCGCCAGCCGGAAGGGCGCCAGCCCACGGAGCGGCCGTTCGAGGCGCTTGCCGTACAGGGACCAGATCCGGCGGTTCGAGACCACCAGCAGCCGGCGCCCCTTCAGCTCTCCCAGCAGGTCCGGGATCAACGCCGCGCCGCCGTGGCCGATGTGCACGGGGTAGCGGCGCTCTCCAAGCTCGACGTGGATCTCGATCATGCGGCGGCGAGATTAGCACGACTGCCGATCCGCTCTACCGCAGCCAGCCCGGGGGGGCGCCGGCGCGGCGTGCCCTGTCCTCGAGATCCGCTCCCAGCTCGCGCATGCGCCCCTCCAGCGCGTCGAGCTGCCGCGTCAGCTCGCGGACGCGCGGATCGGCCAGGGGGAGGACGCCGGGCTCGCGCCGCCGCGCGTCGATCCGCCGGCGCAGGTCGTCCGCCTGCCGCCGGAGGGCGCGGACCCGCTCCTGGACGCGCTGGGACTCGCGCCGCCAGTAGGCCTCGCCGTGGCCGCCGGCCCGTTCCGCCGGGTCGTCGGCGATGCCACGCCGCCGGGTCGACGCGGCGGCTGCCCGGCCGTCCGAGCCCGCGGGAACGGACTCGACCCCCGTCTGGCCGCGAAGCGGAGACACGCGGGCAAGGTCTTCGTCGGTGTAGACGCGCGAACGTCCGCGGTCGCCCGGTACTCCGGCGTCCGGCGCGGGCGCGGCGGTCGTGAGAGGCGGCGACGCGGCGAGGAGAAACGAGACGAGGAACACAAGGCTGGCGAGCCAAGAGCACGGACGCGTCACGGGACGGCCCTTTCTGGGAGAGACGATGTGGGGGGAAGCGGGGAAGCGGTCCGCGAGGCCGGCCAAGGCTAGCACCGCGGATCGGTCCGGGTCAACGGCGCTCTCAGGTTATCTTTGATAAGCTTCGGGCTCTCGGTGCGCGGACGGGCGCGCCGCCGCCGCGAACAGGGGAGCGTAGCCGGGCCTATGGAGCTGATCCGAACGGAGTTCCTCGTCCTGGGCTCCGGAATCGCCGGTCTGCGGGCCGCCATCGGCCTGGCCCGCCATGGCCGCGTCCTGGTCGTCACCAAGGACCAGCCGAGCGAGAGCAACACCGGCTACGCGCAAGGGGGCGTCGCGGTGGCTCTGGGCTCCGACGACAGCGCCTCGCTGCATCTCGACGACACCCTGCGGGCCGGCTCGGGGATCGTGGCCGAGCCCGCCGCGCGGATCCTCGTCGAGGAAGGCCCGGAGAGGATACGGGAGCTGGCCTCGTGGGGCGCGCGTTTCGACCGCGAGGGCGGACGGCTCCACTTCACCCGGGAAGGTGCCCACTCGCGGAACCGGGTGCTGCACGCCCTGGGCGACGCCACCGGCTGGGAGATGGTGCGGGCCCTGCTCGAGAAGACCCGACGCACCGCTGCGGTGGAGGTCCGCTCGTTCGCCTGCTCCACCGACCTGGTGCTCCGCGACGGCCGTGCGGTCGGCTGCCGCTTCCTGGCCGGAGATGCCGGGGACGAGACGCTGGTCCTCGCCCGGGCGACGCTGCTCGCCACCGGCGGCGCCGGGCAGGTCTTCCGCGAGACGACCAACCCGCCGGTCGCGACCGGAGACGGGATCGCCATGGGGCTGCGCGCGGGAGCGGCGCTCCTGGACATGGAGTTCGTGCAGTTCCACCCGACCGCGCTGGCGATCCCGGGAGGACCGCGCTTCCTGGTCTCCGAGGCAGTGCGGGGGGAAGGGGCCCTCCTGCTCAACGCAGCGGGCGAGCGGTTCGTCGATGAGCTGGCCGCGCGGGACCAGGTGGCCCGTGCCATCGCCCGCGAGTGGCAGGAGGGCCGCGGGCCGGTGGTCCTGGACCTGCGGCACCTCGATGCGGACCGGGTCCGCACGCGCTTCCCGCGGATCCACGCGACGTGCCTGCGCCACGGATTGGACATGACGCTCGACCCGGTGCCGGTCACCCCGGCCGCCCACTACCTGATGGGCGGGATCGCGACCGACCTCCTGGGCCGCACGTCGGTGCCCGGCCTGTACGCGGCCGGCGAGACCGCCGGCACCGGCGTCCACGGAGCCAACCGCCTGGCGAGCAACTCGCTGCTCGAGGGACTCGTCTTCGGCGCCCGGGCCGCGGAGGCGATGGAGGCCGACGGGAACCCCGAGCCCCGCTCCCTCGCCGCCGAGCCCGACCCGGCGATCCCGGGGGAGGACGCCGCGGCCGGGGCCGCGGCCCGCCACGAGCTGCGGGACCGCGCCTGGCGCGCCCTGGGCGTCGAGCGCGATGCGGGCGGGTTGCGGGCGCTGCTGGAGTGGACCGTTGGGCTCGGCGACCCGGGCGGCCACCCGGTCGACCGCGCGAGCACCGAGGCGCGGAACCTCCGCGACGTCACCCGGGCGATGGCCGCATGCGCCCTGTTCCGGGAGGAGAGCCGCGGGGCGCACTACCGCACCGACTTCCCCGGCGCCGACGACCGCTTTGCCGGCCACACGCTGCTCGCGGGAGGGGCGCCCCGGCTCGCCGAGCCCCTGGCCGCGGCCCACGCGGGCGCCCGATGACCCCCCCGGCCGTCTCACTGTTCCCGCTCGGGGAGTACTGGTGGTTCTACGTCGGGTTCACGGCCTTCGTGTGCGTCCTGCTCGCCGTCGACCTGGGGGTTTTCCACCGCAAGGCGCACGCGGTGTCCTTCCGGGAGGCGGCGAGCTGGAGCGTCGTCTGGGTCACCCTGGCCCTGTCGTTCAACTTCGGCTTCTACCGGTACATGCTCGCCCGGTTCCCGCAGGACGAGCGGCTGATGGCCATCCCCGGCTTCGTGCCCGAAGCCGCGGCCAGGCAGGCCGCGCTCGAGTTCCTGGCCGGCTACGTCGTCGAGTACTCGCTGTCCGTGGACAACATCTTCGTCTTCGTCGTGGTGCTCAGCTTCTTCGCGGTCCCCACCGTGTACCAGCATCGCGTCCTGTTCTTCGGGATCCTGGGCGCGCTCTTCTTCCGCGCGACCTTCATCGCCATCGGCGCCGCCCTCATGAAGTACCAACTGGTCCTGCTGTTCTTCGGCGGTTTCCTGATCGTCACCGGCGTCCGGATGATGTTCGTGCCGGAGAAGAAGATAGCACCCGAGGACAACGCGATCATCCGCCTGTTCCGGCGGTTCGTCCCGGTGACCTCGGGCCTCCACGGCCAGAGCTTCTTCGTGCGCAACGCCGGCCGGCTCCACGCCACGCCGCTCTTCGTCGCCCTGCTGTTCCTGGAGCTGACGGACATCGTTTTCGCGGTCGACTCGGTGCCCGCCATCTTCGCGCTGACCCGCGAGCCTCTCATCGTCTTCACCTCGAACATCTTCGCCATCCTCGGCCTGCGGAACCTCTACTTCATGCTCCGGGGAGCCGTGGACAGGTTCCACATGCTGAAGTACGGGCTGGGCATCGTGCTCGTCTTCGTCGGGCTGAAGATGGTGTGGCTGAACCGCGCCTTCGGCGGCCACTTCCCGATCACCTGGTCGCTCGCCATCATCGTCGGCGTCATCGCCGTCTCGGTCGTGCTGTCGCTCTTGTTCCCGCGGGAGGAGGACCCGGCCTGACATGGAGAAGGAACGCACCCTGAAGGAGATCACCCCCAAGAGCCAGGACCACTCCCAGTGGTACCTGGACGTCTGCCTGAAGGCGGAGATGGCGGACTACGGTCCGGTGAAGGGCTGCATGGTGATCCGGCCCTACGGCTACGCGGTCTGGGAGGCCATGCAGGCCGACATGGACCGCCGGATCAAGGAGACCGGGCACGTCAACGCCTACTTCCCGCTCTTCATCCCCAAGAGCTTCCTGGAGCGGGAGAAGGACCACGTCGAGGGGTTCTCGCCCGAGTGCGCGTGGGTGACCGTCGGCGGCGGGGAGGAGCTGGAGGAGCCGCTCGCCATCCGCCCCACCTCGGAGGCGCTGATCTGCTCGATGTACGCCAAGTGGGTGAGGTCCTGGCGCGACCTGCCGGTGCTGATCAACCAGTGGTGCAACGTCGTGCGCTGGGAGAAGGTCACGCGCCCGTTCCTGCGTACGACCGAGTTCCTCTGGCAGGAGGGGCACACGCTGCACGCCACCGAGGAGGAGGCGCAGGAGGAGACCTTGCGGATGCTCCAGGTGTACCGGAGCTTCTCGGAGGAGGTGCTGGCGATGCCGGTGGTGTGGGGCCGCAAGTCGGAGAGCGAGAAGTTCGCCGGCGCCCTGCGCACCTACGCCATCGAGGCCCTGATGGGAGACGGCCGCGCGCTCCAGGCGGGCACCAGCCACAACCTCGGCCAGAACTTCGCCACCGCCTACGGCATCGAGTTCCTGGACCGCAACCAGCAGCGGGCGCGGCCGTGGTCCACGTCGTGGGGGACCAGCACCCGGATGATCGGCGGGCTGATCATGACCCACGGGGACGACGCGGGGCTGATCCTGCCTCCCAGGGTGGCGCCCTACCAGGTGGTCGTCGTCCCCATCCCGCCGCGGAAGGGAGACTGGTCGGAGGTCGTGCTGCCGCGGGCCCGCGAGGTCCAGACCCGGCTCCGCGCCGCCGGCATCCGCGTCCACCTGGACGACCGCGACACGCAGCAGCCCGGCTTCAAGTACGCGGACTGGGAGATGCGCGGCGTGCCGTTGCGGCTCGAGCTGGGGCCCAAGGACATCGAGAAGGACCAGTGCGTCCTCGTCCGCCGCGACACGCGCGAGAAGCTCTTCACTCCCCAGGAGAGCCTGGAGGCGCGCGTCTCGGAGCTGCTCGCGGCCATGCAGCGCGACCTGCTGGTCCGGGCACGGACGTTCATGGCCGACAACACCAGCCGGGTCGCCTCGTACGAGGAGTTCAAGGCGGTGATGGCCGAGCGGCGGGGGTTCCTGGTGGCGCCCTGGTGCCAGGACGCGGGGTGCGAGGCGAAGATCAAGGAAGAGACGAAGGCGACCGTCCGCGTGTTCCCGGAGGGGGAGGCGTCGCCGGGTTCCTGTGTGCGCTGCGGCCGGCCTTCGCCGCAAGACGTCTACTTCGCCCAGGCATACTGACCCGGCCGAGCGCCTGACCGCCGGGGGTGCGTCAGGGGGACGTGGAGGCGCACGATGTCGCTCTTCCCGATGGCCGCAGCCCTGGCGGTGATCGCCTGCACCTCGCAGGCGGCGAAGAGTCCCGACGCATTCGCCCGGGCTCGCGAGGCGATGGTGGCCGACCAGATCGTGGCCCGTGGCGTCCGTGGCCCGGTGACGCTGCGCGCCCTGCGCAAGGTGCCCCGACACCGCTTCGTCCCCGCCCGGTACGCCGGCGAGGCGTACGGCGACCACCCCCTTCCCATCGGGCACGGGCAGACGATCTCGCAGCCGTACATCGTCGCGTTCATGACCGAGGCGCTCGGCCTCGAGGGGGGCGAGAGGGTCCTGGAGGTGGGGACGGGCTCGGGATACCAGGCGGCGGTGCTGGCCGAGATCGCCGCCGAGGTCTACACCATCGAGATCGTGGAGCCCCTCGCCCGCGAGGCCGAGGCCCGCCTGGCCGTGCTGGGCTACCAGAACGTCCACGCGCGAGCCGGCGACGGGTACGCGGGCTGGCCCGATGCGGCGCCGTTCGACGGGATCCTCGTGACCGCGGCCGCGCCGCGGATCCCCGAGCCGCTCAAGCAGCAGCTCAAGGACGGCGGGCGCCTGGTCGTCCCCGTGGGCGAGGGCGTCCAGGAGCTGACGGTGGTGACCCGGCGGGGCGACTCCTTCCAGGAGCAGCGGCTGATACCGGTGCGCTTCGTGCCGATGACCGGCAAGGTCCGCCAGCCGTCCTGACACGCGGGGACGGACGCTTTCCGAAGTGTCACAATCCGTCGGCGTGGCAGGCCGGACTCGCGTATTCACGTGGAGCCGGCCCGGCGACCGGGGCCCGCGGGAGGGATGCCGTGGAAGCGCTGATGGTCTTGATGGGCCTGGGTCTGGTCGGCCTGCTGCTGGTCAGCCCGATCCTGGCAGTCGTGGCGCTCGTCCGGACTTCGCGTCTGAGCGGCGAGATACAGCGGCTCGAGGCCGATCTGGCCGCGGTCGAGGGTCGCCTCGCCGGCCTCGTCCGGCGCGTCGCGCCCGCTCGACCGTCCGGCGCACCCGGGGCGCCTGGCGTCGTTCCGCCGGGTTCGGCGCCTCCGTCCGTCCCCACGCCGCCGGCGGCCGCGGAACCGCCGCCGGCCGTCAGCGCTCGGGCCCCGGTGGCCGCTCGAACCTCGACCGGTGCGGCAGCAGCCGGGCCGTCCGCTTCCGGTGCGGCGGATCGACGGATCGCCGCGGGCACGGGCGCACCCTCGGGAGTGATGCCGGGGGCCACGGTGCCCCCTCCACGTCCGCCCCGGACGCCGCCCCCTCCCGCTCCGCCGGCTGGGCCGGCGTTCGACTGGGAGAGCCTCCTGGGCGTCCGCGGCGCGGCCTGGCTCGGCGGTATCACGCTCGTGATCGCCAGCGTCTTCTTCGCCAAGTGGGCGATCGACAGCGGCTACGTCACGCCGGAGCTGCGCATCGCGACGCTGGTCCTGGCCGGGGCCGGCGGCCTCGTCTGGGCGGAGCTGAGCCTGCGCCGCGGCTATGCCGCGACCGCCAACGCCGTCTCGGGCGCAGGGATCGCCATCCTCTACGTGGCCTTCTTCGCGGCGCACAGCCTGTACGGGCTCCTCCCGCTGAGCGTCACCTTCGCGATGATGGCGCTGGTCACGGTCGTGGCCGGGGTCGTCGCCATCCGTTACGACGCCGTGTTCACCGCGGTGCTGGGCCTCCTCGGCGGCTTCGCGACCCCCCTGCTGCTTTCGACCGGCCAGGACAACCCGGTGGGCCTCTTCTCCTACATCCTGATCCTGAACCTCGGGCTCATGGCGGTGGCGCGGCGGAGGCGGTGGCACGGGCTCGTGCTGCTGGGCCTCGCGGGCACGCTGGTCGTCGAGCTGGGGTGGTTCGGCCGCTTCATGGCGCCGGAAAAGATGCTCGTCGGTCTGGCCGCGTTCCTGCTCTTCGGGGTCCTCTACCTGTTCCTGCCGCTCGTGAGCGAAGACCAGGAGCAGCAGCGCCTCGTCCAGGCCGGATCGATCGGCGGAATCGCGCCCTTCCTGTTCGCCCTGCTCCTCGCCGGCCGGGGGGCGTACGTGGCGGAGTGGCCGCTGCTGTTCGGCTACCTGGGACTGCTCTCGGTGGCGCTGGCGGCGGTCGCGCTGTTCCGGGGCCGTGTGGCGCTCCTGGTCGCCGGCGCCCTGGCGACCGCGCTGACCCTGCCGATCTGGGCGGCGCAGGGCCTGGCGCCCGAGCGCTCCTGGGGGCCGGCGCTGGCGGCGGTGGTTCTGGCCGCCATCCTCAACGCGCCTGCGCGGGCGGCCCGGCGCCTGGCTCCGGGAGTGGCGGCCGAGCAGGGGCGCGCGCTGGAGGCGGCCGGGCTGGTGGCGTGGGCGGGGCTCGGCCTGTTCACCTTCGTGCTGGTGGCTCGCGGCTTCGGCGAGCCCCCCTGGGTGTTCCTGTCGCTCGCCGCGGCACTCACGGTCCTGCTCGTCGAGCGCACCGGCGTCGACAGGCTCCCCGCATCGCTGCTGCTGGGCTCCGGATCGCTCGCCCTGCTGGTGCAGGTCTGGTTCTTCCGGACCACCGAGCCCGAGACCCTCACCCGCAACCTCGCCGTCCCGTTGCTCCTGGTAGCCGCGCTCTCGGTGGCCTCCTTCGTCCGGCACCGCCGGGAACCGGCTTCCGCCGACGGGGACGAGGACGAGGCCGGGGCGATCGCAGCGACCCTGGCGGCGCTGGCGGGGCTGTTCGGCTGCATCGGATCCGCCCGGCTGGGGAGCGATCCGCGGCCGCTCTTCGCGGCGCTCGGGGTGCAGGTCGTATTGCTCGTCGCGTCCTCGCTGCGCCGCGACTCGCCCGGCTTCGTGCTCGTCGCCCTGCTCGCCTCGGCCGGGTTCGCGACGGTCTGGCACGGAGCGCACTTCGGCCCCGGCGATCTCGGCGCCGCCCTCCCGGCGTACGTCGCCTTCTATCTCGCGTTCCTCGTCCTGCCCCTTGCCGTCCCGCGGTCGGTCGCCGAATCCTGGCGCAACGGTGCGACTCCCTGGGTGGCCTCCGCGCTCGCGGGCCCGGCGTTCTTCCCCGTCCTCTACGACGCGGTGCAACAGGGCTGGGGCAAGGCCTGGATCGGCGCGCTGCCGGTGCTGATGGCGGCCGCCAGCACCGCCACGCTCTACGGCGTGTCGCGCGAGTTCACCTCGCGTCCCGGCGATGGCGCTGCGAGCGCCCGGCGGCTGCGGTACCTGGCCCTGTTTGCCGCCGTCGCCCTCGGCTTCGTGACCGTCGCCATCCCGATCCAGCTCGACCGGCAGTGGATCACGATCGGATGGGCTCTGGAGGGCGCGGCGCTCTGGTGGCTGTACGGGCGGCTGCCCCATCCAGGTCTGAAGTGGTTCGGGGCGGCCCTGTTCGCGCTGGTGGGCGTGCGGCTCCTGGCCAACCCGGCGGTGTTTCGCTACGAGGAGCGCGGCCTGCCCGTTCTCAACTGGCTCCTCTATACCTACGGCGTTCCCGCCCTGGCCTGCTTCGTCGGGGCCTTTCTGCTCCGCCGCGGGGCGGGCCGACGGGCCGAAGGCGAGCCAGACACCCGGATCCTGAGCTCGGGCGCGTCGCTGCTGGGCCTGGTCCTGCTGTTCGCGCTCATCAGCCTCGAGATCCTGGACTTCTACTCTTCCGGCCGTTACCTGGAGCTGGACCTGGGCCGACGCCTGAAGCGGGACCTGACCCTGTCCGTGGCCTGGGGCGTATACGCCTTGGGGCTGCTGGTGCTGGGGATGTGGCGCGAGTCACGGGCGCTCCGCTTCGTCTCGCTGGGATTCCTCCTCCTCACGGTCGCCAAGGTCTTCCTCTACGACCTGGCCGCCCTCGAGGGGCTGTACCGGATCCTGTCGTTCCTGGGGCTGGGCGTCTCCCTCATCCTGGTATCGCTGCTCTACCAGCGGTTCGTCTTCTCGCGCGAGGCGTCGACGTGAGGTCGAAGCTAGGGGTCGTGCTGGCGCTCGCTCATCAGCTTCATCTGACCCAGCCGTCCCCTCCGGACGCGGAGCGGTGGGCCTGGCGCTACCGGCGCGAGGTGACCCTGGACGCGGAGGCGGACGCGACGCTCGCGGCCCTGGATCTGCCTCCCGACGTGGCCGCGCGCTGCCGTCGGGGGCTCGAGGACGTCCGTCTGGTCGGCCCAGAGGGGGAGGAGGTGCCGTACGTCGTCGACCGTGGGGTCCGCCGCGAGGCCGCCTCCAGCTTCGCCGGGCGGCTCGTGGATTCGCGGCGGGAGGCGCGCCGCGAGAGCGTCTGGGTCGTCGACCTGGGCGCACCGCGTTCGTTCGACCGCCTGGATCTGGAGGTCCCGGACCAGGAGTTCGCGAAGGGACTCCGGGTCGAGGTCTCGGGCGATCGCCGCTCGTGGAGAACCGCGGTCGAGGACGCGGGCGTCTTCGACCGGGCCTGGACCACCCGGATCCACCATACGACGGTCACCGTCCCGGACGGGACGAGCGCCCGCTACGTGAGGATCACCGCCGACGATCGGCGCTCGCGTCCGCTCGACGTCACGGGCGTCACCGCGGTGGCGGCCCGCCCGGTGGGATCGCAGCGGTGGCGCCGTCCCATCGAGTCGAGCGGTCCGGACACGACCGGCGGCGTCAGCCGGTACCGGCTCGGCGTCCCGCCCGGCTATCCGCTGGAGTCGCTCGCCCTCCAGGCCGACGACGCCGTGTTCTCCCGGAGGGCGGTCGTCCGCGAGGTCCGCGACGTGAACGGCCGCCGCACCGAGGTCGTCCTCGCCGACGGGCACGTCTACCGCGTTCGGATCGAGGATCCCCGGCTCTCGGGTGCGCGCCTCGATCTGCCGGTGCGGCGTCCCGACGGAGGGGACCTGGTCCTGGAGATCCACGACGGCGACAGCCCGCCCCTGCGCGGCCTCGAGGTGTCGGCGTCGGGCGTGGTGACCCGGCTGATCTTCACGGCTCCTGCCGCGCCGCTCCTGCTCTACTACGGCAACGAGGCGACCCGAGCGCCCCGGTACGACGTCGCCCGCGTCGAGGATCGCCTCGCTCTCGACTCGAGGTTCGCGCGGGCGGAGCTGGGCGAGGAGTCCATCAATCGCCACTTCCGCACGCTCCCCCCGTTGACCTTCGTGCCGCTGCTCGGGTCGCCGGTCGAGGTCTCAGGTTGGCGGTCGCTGAGGCGGCTCTCCACCACGGGTAGGGAGGACCTGTACACCTTCACGCTCGCTCCCGTGGACCTGGGGTGGCTGCGACCCGACCTCGGCGACCTGAGGATCGTGGACGCGTCGGACCGCCAGGTCCCGTACGTGCTCGAGCCCGCCGTGTCGGAAGCGCGGGTCGTCCTCACCGCCGAGACGGCCGAGGGCAAGGTCCCTTCGTCGCTCACGCGCCACCGCCTGGCGGTGCCCGGAGAAGCCGGCGTCGCGCCCCGCCCGTTGCCGGTGGCGACGCTCGAGCTTCGCTTCGCGGAGTCCTTCTTCAGCCGTCCGGCTAGAATCCTGGCGGCGCCGGCCCCGCAGGCACGCGCCCGCGAGCGGATCCTGTTCTCCGGCACAATCGCGCGCACCGTGCGCGCGGGACCGGACGGGTCGCCCGGAGCGGCGAGAACCGAGGAGGACGTCCCCGCGATCCCGCTGGCCGGCGCCCGGATCGGCGAGGTCGCGCTGGAGATCGAAGACGGCGACAACGCACCCTTGAGTCTCGTCGAGGCGCGTGCCGTCGTGCGAGTCCCGCGGGTCGCGTTCAGGGCGGGCGGTGGCAGCTATCGGCTGCTCCTCGGGAACCCGGCCGCCGAGCCGCCGCGCTACGACATCGCTTCGCTGCGTCAGGAGGTGCTGGCGTACTCGGCGGTGCCGGTGCAGGCTTCGCCGGCCGAGCCGAACCCGGCGTTCCGGCGGGGGCCGGCCCACCTCGTGCGCCAGGCGCCGCCCGCCCTCGTGCTCTGGGTGACGCTGGCGGCGGCGGTGGTGGCGCTCCTGCTGCTCACCGCCCGCATCGTACGATCCAGCCCGGAGTAGCTACGGGGCGGCCTGCGCGCGCGGGGCGCGAGGCGGCCGGAAGGGACCTCGAATCGATACGTCTCCCCGCGCACGAGGCAGTGCAGGCGGCCCTGAAGACCGGCGGCGCGGAGGTGCTCGTGAGCGATGGAGTCGCCGGCGATGGAGACGCAGAGTACCGACCGGCGGCCGTCGGGCCGGAGCTCGAGGCGGGCTCCCATGACCGGCGGCAGGAGCGCGTTGAGGATTCCGGGGCCGTTCCAGACGCCGACTGACCCAGAGTCGCCGGGCAAGCCATGGCGGGGTTGCGGGCGCGGGTGGTCGACTGGTTGCCGCACCCAGGCTTGTAACTCGCGGCCGGTGTTGTAACCCGCGGGCCCCTCGGCCGCGTGCTACGATCCCCGAATGCGTCGCGCGACTTGCCTCGGTGGGGCCGTGGTGCTCTTGGTCGGCGCGTGGGCGCTGCGGGCCGGGGCCGCCCCCGACGTCGTCCCCCTGACCCTTCCCTCCGGCAAGGTCCTGAACGCCGAGGTCATGGTCAGGGACGAGGACCGGGTGATGGGAGTCATGTTCCGTCCCTCGCTGCCCCAGGACCGGGGGCTACTGTTCGTCTTCGAGCAGCTCGACTTCCACGGCATCTGGATGAAGAACTGCCGCTTTCCGATCGACATCCTCTGGCTGGACGAGGACCGCAAGGTGGTCCACCTCGAGGAGGCCGTCCCTCCCTGCAAGGCCGATCCGTGCAGGGTATACGTCCCCCTCCGGCGCGCCGCCTACGTGGTCGAGATCAACGCCGGACAGGCCCGCCGCGAGAAGGCGGCGGTGGGGTCGAGGTTGGTGTTCGAGCTGTCACGGCTGCCCGACAAGGCCGCACGCGACTAGTCCCCGGACGGCTTCCGCCGCGGCCGTCCGAACAGCCACGCGACCAGGATACCCAGCAGGTACAACCCCACCATCGGCAGCGCCAAGAGGGACTGGGTGACGACGTCGGGGGTGGGCGTGATCACCGCCGAGACCACGAACGCCATCAGCACGGCATACTTGAACTGACGGAGCAGGAAGCGCGGGGTGACCAGCCCTATCCGGGACATCACGAAGATGACCACCGGGAGCTGGAACACGATGCCCAGCCCGAGCAGGAACCACGAATAGAAGGTGTAGTACTCGCCCACCCTCGGCAGGAAGCGCATCTCGTCGCCCGCGAATTCGCCCAGGAAGTGGAAGGTGAGCGGGAACAGGAAGAAGTGGCCGAAGGCAGCGCCTCCGATGAAGAACAGCGTGCCGAAGACGATGAAGGGGACGGCGTAAGCCTTCTCGTGCGGATAGAGCCCGGGCGCCACGAAGGCCCAGACCTGGTAGAGCACGTACGGAGCGGCCAGGAAGATGCCCACGAAGAACGACATCTTGATGTAGAGCATCACCGCCTCCGCGGGGGCGGTGTAGATGAACGACGCGTCCGGGTGGGCCTTCCGGAGCGGCTGGGTCAGGAAGTGGAAGATCCGCTCGTGGAAGCCCCAGGACGCGGCGAAGCCGACCAGCAGCGCCACCAGGCTCCGGATGAGCCGGTGGCGCAGCTCCTCAAGGTGGTCGAGGAACGACATGCGGTCCGGTGGTGGGAGCGTCCTGAGGGCGGCCAACCGGGCCTACTTCGGCTCCACCGGCTCCGGGAGCGACTGGACGGCGTCGTCCCGGCTGACGCTCGACTCCGGGACGGCGGGCGTCGCGACGGGCTCGGTCCCGCCGGCGGTCGATCCCTCGGCGGGCGGCGGCGGCGCGGGGGCCGCCTCGGGCTCGGTCACCGTGCGAACCGACTCGATGCTGGCCCGGATCTTCTCGGCCTCGACCTCGTCCTCGATCGTCCGCTTGAAGTCCTGGGAGGCCTTGCGGAACTCGGCCAGCATCTTCCCCATGCTCTTCCCGATGTCCGGCAGGCGGCGTGGGCCGAACACGATGAGCGCGATGACCAGGATCAGGAGGATCTCTTGCCCGCCGAGCGTTCCGAACATGTCTCCCTTCGAGGACGCGACCGAGGCCGCGACCGGACCTCATCTTAGCACCAGCACCGCGGCGGCGCGCCTCCCCTCGCTCTGTTGACAGAACCCCTTCAAATCCATACACTTTCGTGTGTTCAGCCCGATGAGAATCCTGTGTGCCACCCTCGTGCTGGCGGTGGCTGGTACGCGCTCAGCCCGGGCCGAGATACCGGTCGTCGACCTCGATGGCGTGGTCCACGCCATCACCGCGGGCCACGTCGTGGCCGCCATCGATCGGGCGGATGCGGCCGGCGCGCCGTTGGTCGTGATCCGGCTGGACACACCCGGCGGCCTCGACTCCTCCATGCGGCAGATCATCGACAGGATGCTCAACTGTCGAACGCCGGTGGCGACCTTCGTCGGTCCCTCGGGCGCCCGCGCCGCCTCGGCGGGCTTCCTCATAACGATCGTGGCCGACGTGGCCGCCATGGCCCCGGGGACGAACATCGGCGCCGCGCACCCAGTGTCGGGGATCGGGCAGATGGACGAGGTGATGTCGAAGAAGGTCACCTCGGATGCGGCCGCGTACATACGCAGCAAGGCCGCCCAGCGCGGCCGCAACGTGGAAATGGCCGAGAAGGCGGTCACCGAGAGCCGGTCGTTCACCGAGCGGGAGGCGCTCGAGGCGAGGCTCGTCGACCTCGTCGTGGGCGACGTTCCCGCGCTCCTGGAGGCCCTGGAGGGGAGGAAGGTCAAGAGGTTCGACGGCACCGTGGTGACCCTGCGGCTGGAGGGCCACGTGCCCGTCCCGGTCACCATGAACTGGCGGCAGGCCATCCTCTCGCTCATCGCGCGCCCGGAGGTGCTGTTCCTGCTCCTCCTCGGCGCGCTGGCGGGACTCGGCACGGAGATCAGCCATCCCGGCCTGCTCTTCCCGGGGATCGTGGGGACCCTGTGCCTGATCCTGTTCCTGTTCGCGGCCCAGATCATCCCGGTGAACTGGGCCGGCGTGCTCCTCGTCCTCCTGGCCGTGGCCCTGTTCGTGGCCGAGGTGAAGGTGGCCTCGTACGGCCTCTTGACCGTCGCCGGACTGGCCTCCATGATCCTCGGCGCGATGATGCTGGTGGACGCGCCGATCGCGGAGATGCGCCTGCGGCTGGTGATCCTGCTGCCGACGGCCCTGGTGATGGCGGTGGGGACGATCCTGCTCGTCCGCATGGTCGTCGAGGCCCAGCGGCTCCGGCCCACGACCGGCAGCGCCGGGATGGTGGGGCAGGCAGGAGTGGCCGATACGGAAATCGCCCCCGAGGGGTGGGTCAAGGTGCAAGGCGAGCTCTGGCGCGCGGTGAGCGCCGAGCCGGTTCGCGCCGGGCAGCCCATCACGGTGTCGTCGGTGGAGGGACTGACGCTGCGGATCCGGCGGCGGGACCCCGAAGCGTCGGCGAGCAAGGAGGGTGCCTGATGTCAGCCCCGGTCATAGCCCTGGGTCTGGTCGTGTTCTGGCTGTTCCTCTCGATCAAGGTCCTGAACGAGTACGAGAGGGGCGTCATCTTCCGGATGGGGAAGCTGCTGAGCCGTCCGAAGGGGCCGGGCCTCGTCCTCGTGGCCTGGCCGATCGACCGCATGGTCCGCGTCAGCCTGCGCACGGTGGTGCTGGACGTTCCGCCGCAGGACATCATCACGCGGGACAACGTCTCGGTGAAGGTCAATGCGGTCGTGTACTTCCGGGTCATGGATCCCACCAGGGCGGTGGTCCAGGTGGAGAACTATCTCTACGCCACCAGCCAGCTCGCCCAGACCACGCTGCGGAGCATCCTGGGCCAGGCGCACCTCGACGAGCTGCTGTCGGAGCGCGAGCGGCTGGGGAGCATGCTACAGCAGGTGATCGACGAGCACACCGACCCTTGGGGCGTGAAGGTCACCCAGGTAGCGGTGAAAGGCGTCGACCTCCCCCACGAGATGCAGCGGGCGATGGCCAAGCAGGCGGAGTCGGAGCGGGAGAAGCGGGCCAAGATCATCCACGCTTCCGGGGAGTTCGAGGCTTCGAAGCAGCTCACCGAGGCGGCGGACACGCTGGCGCGGCAGCCGGCGGCGATCCAGCTCCGGTACCTGCAGACGCTGACCGAGATCGCGGCGGAGAAGAACTCGACGATCATCTTCCCGGTGCCCATCGACTGGATGAAGGCGTTCATGGACAAGAAGGGCTAGTGGCGGCTCCCGAGGTCGGCCAGGGTTCCGACGACGACGATCTCCGCATCAAGGGCGAGATCGAGACCTCCAGCGTCCCGGACCTCCTCCGTTCGCTCCTGAGCAGCGGCGAGACGGGTGTGCTCACCTTCCGCAACGGCGACCTGGCCAAGACCATCTACATTCAGCACGGCCGCGTGGTCTACGCCTCCAGCACGAATCCCGACGAGAGGCTGGGCGAGAGCCTGCTGGTGCGCGGGAAGATCAGCGCCCGCCAGTACCTGGAAGCGAGCAAGATGATCCGGCCCGGCCGCCGCCTGGGGGCGATCCTGGTGGAGCTGGAGGCGCTCGAGCCCGAGGAGCTCCTCCCGTCGGTTGAGCACCACGTGAAGGAGATCCTGATGGACCTCTTCACCTGGACACACGGCGACTACGAGCTGGTGATCAAGGAGGTCGACGCCGACAACGTGGTCACCCTGAACATCTCCACGGAGAATTTGATCCTGGAGGGCATCCGCCGGATGAGGGCCTGGAGCCCCGTCCTGCGCGGTATCGGCGACATCGAGTCGATCCCCGTCCCCACCGGCAACACCGAGGTCCTCTACAAGCTCGAGCTGACCGGGGAGGAACAGGAGATCCTGGCCTACGTGAACGGCCGGGCCACCGTGGAGCAGATCTGCCAGGTCTCGTACCTGTCGAACTTCGAGACCTGCCGAATCCTTTGGGCCCTCCAGGTGCTGGGGGTCATCAGGAGGGGCGGCGCCGGCGAGGCGGCGATGGCCGGCGAGGACGTCCGGGAGCGGGAGAAGGAGCTGGACCTCGAGGACATCGTGGAGAAGTTCAACCAGATGTTCAGCCGCATCTACGTGTTCCTGCGGGGCCGCCTGGGCGACGACGTCGACGCGTTCATGGACCGGGCGCTGGAGGAGGTGTCGCGCCAGTACGGGACCCTCTTCGGCGGCGTCGACTTGAAGCAGTACGGGCGGGCCGACTACGAGCAGATGCTCGCCAACGTGGCCGACCTTCCCGCCGAGCAGCGCAAGAGCCTGATGGTGGCTGGGCTCAACGAGCTCGTCTTCGTGATCCAGCTGGCGATCCGGATGAACCACGGCGGCCAGGAGGAAGCCGTGATCTCCGGCATCATCAAGGACGGATTCCGGAGGCTGGGGGCGGCCTGAGGGCCGGGTTCGCTGACGGGGCGGCGGATCCCGTCGAGGAGGTGTCTTGGCGCAGGACGACTACTACTACGAGATCCAGCTCACGAACAAGCAGCTCGTGTTCTACTTCATGGCCGGAGCGACGGGTCTCATCCTCAGCTTCCTCGCCGGCGTGATGGTCGGCCGGGGCGTCGACGCCAGCGGTGAGGTCCAGGCCTCGCGGTCGGTTCGCGAGGCGACCGTGATCGCGGAGGAGACGCCGCGGCCGGTCCCGCCCTCGCCCGCCGAGCTGAGCTACGCGGGAAGGCTGGAGGCCGACAAGGTCGACGATTCGTTGGACCGGCCCCGGAAGGTCGGTGATGCGCCCGCCGCGCCGCCCCGCACGCCGGCCCGAGCCACGCCGCCTCCCCGCGCGGCCGCTCCCGCGCCGAGGACCACTCCGAAGCCGGCCCAGGCCACTCCGGCTCCGCCGAAGGTGGAGCCTTCGGCGAGCACGGCGCCCGCCGCTACTCGCGCCGGGACGAGCGCCCGTGCCGACACGGCACCGCACACGGATGCCGCTCCGACGGCGGGGGGGACGTTCACGATCCAGGTGGGGGCCTTCAAGGACCGCTCTGGGGCGGACTCCGTCTTGAGCCGGTTGAAGGCGAAAGGCTATGCCGCCTACGTCGAGGCCGGCAGCGCCGGCCTCTACAACGTGAGGGTCGGAACGTACGGGGCCCGGGCCGAAGCGGAGCGGACGCTCGGCATGCTCCGCGACGACGAGAAGTTCGAGCCGTTCATAGTGAAGAATTGACAAGCGGGGTGCGGCGCGCACCCCCGTCGTCGCACCGGCCGGGCTGCGTTCGCGCTCCGCCTCGGCCGGGTGGTCCGAACCGATCCACGAAGGCGCTTTGAGCGACTCCTGGCGCCGGCACGGCCTCGCGGCCGTCTCCGGCTTCCTCCTGATCCTCTCCTTCCCGAAGTTCGGCCACTGGTCTGTCGCCTGGATTGCGCTCGCCCCCCTCCTCATGGCGCTGCGCGGAGCGTCGGGCGCCGAGTCGTTCCGCCTGGGCTACGTGGCCGGAGCGGTCTCGAGCCTGGGCATCCTCTACTGGACCGCCCTGGTCGTCATACAGTACGGCGGGCTGAGCCTGCCGGTGGGGATCGCGGTGATGGCCGCGCTGTGCCTCGCGGTGGCGCTGTTCCCGTCGCTCTTCGCCTGGCTCGTCGGCCGCTGGCACGGGGCAGTAGGTGATCGGGCCCTGCTGTTGGCCCCGGTGGCCTGGGTGGCCACCGAGATCCTCCGAGCGCATACGCTGCTGAACTTCTCGTGGTGCCTGCTGGGCTACAGCCAGCACGCGAACCTGCCCTTCATCCAGATCGCATCGTTCACCGCCGTCTACGGGGTCTCCTTCCTGCTCACCGCCTCTTCGGCCACCGTGGCATACGCGGCCGTCGCCACGCGGCCCAGCCAGCGGCGCACGGCCGTGGGCGGGATGGCCCTGCTCGTCGCGGCCGTCTTCGTCCACGGCTCCTGGGCCCTGCGGCGTCCCGTCGAGGGCGCGGGTCCGGTCCGCGTCGGGCTGGTGCAGGGCGACATCCGTCAGGACCAGAAATGGGATGCGGGGCGTGCCTGGGTGAACGTGGACCGGCACCTGGACCTCACCCGGCGCGCGGCGGCCCAGGGGGCCCGGCTGGTGGTGTGGCCAGAGTCGGCGGTCCCTTTCTATTTCGACCGCACGCCCGCCTTCGCCGACGAGGTCCGCGAGCTCGTCCGCCGCTATCGCCTCTACCTGGTCTTCGGCAACGACGACCGCGAGGACTCCCGGACGGGGGAGTACCGCATCTGGGTGGGGGCGAAGCTGGTGGATCCGGACGGGCGGGTCGCCATGCGCTACCACAAGATCCGCCTCGTGCCGTTCGGGGAGTACGTACCTGTCCAGACCGTGTTCACGTTCGGCGGCCGTCTCACCGCCAAGCTGGTCGAGGAGGTCTCCGACTTCACGCCGGGCACCGAGTACACGCTGGGCACGGTGGACGGCCACCGGCTTGGCGCGTTCATCTGCTACGAGGCGATCTTCCCCGACCTCGTCCGGGGCTTCGCCGCCCGGGGGGCGGAGCTGTTGGTCAACGTGACCAACGACGCCTGGTACGGGACCACCTCGGCGCCCTACCAGCACCTGGCCATGGCCGCTTTCCGCGCGGTCGAGAACGGCAAGTACCTCGTCCGGGCGGCCAACACCGGCATATCTGCGGTGGTGGATCCCCGCGGGCGCGTCGTCGAGAAGACCAGGCTGTTCGAGCCGGCGGTGCTGGTCCGCGAGGTGGCCTGGGTCCCGGGGGGGACTTTCTACACGCGGCACGGGGACGTGTTCGCGTGGGGGTGCCTCGGCGCCGCGGTGGCGTTCACCGCCTCGACCTGGCGGCGCCGCCGGTGACGGCGGCGACACCGCGACGTGCGGTCGTCCCCGCACGGCTTTGTGCGCTCGCCGCCTTTGTGGTGAACTAGCCCCGTCTTCCGCAGCTCGGACGGAGCGGCGGAAGACGGGACTGGCCGACAACGAGGAGACAGGGTGAACGACGATCTTCCGAAGCGTTTCGACGAGCTGGTCGGGAGGGCCGCGGACGTCCGCGGCTATCTTTGAGGAAGGCCGGCTGACGGCCGAGCTCGAGAAGCTCGAGGAGAGGATGTCGGCGGCCGACTTCTGGAAGGACCAGGAGGCGGCTCAGAAGGTGCTGCAGCGGCGCAAGCGCGTGGAGTCCGAGCTGGGGCTCCTGAAGCGCCTTCGCTCCCAGGAGGACGACTCCAGGGTCCTGGTGGAGTGGCTCGAGTCCGGCGAGGACGTCGAGAAGGACCTGCAGGGCGCGCTCGGCGCCCTGGAAGAGACGATCGAGGGCGCCGAGTTCCAGAACATGCTGGGTGGCGCGCACGATCGCTCCAACGCCATCGTGACCATCAACTCGGGGGCGGGGGGCACCGAGAGCCAGGACTGGGCGGAGATGCTGCTGCGGATGTACCTGCGCTGGTGCGAGAAGAGGGGGTTCAAGCGCGACATAACCGAGATCCAGGTGGGGGAGGAGGCCGGCATCAAGAGCGCCACCGTGCTCGTCCAGGGGGAGTACGCCTACGGCTATCTCTCCGCCGAGGTGGGGGTACACCGGCTGGTCCGGATCAGCCCATTCGACTCGGCCGCCCGGCGCCACACCTCGTTCGCGTCGGTGTTCGTGTGGCCCGAGATCGACGAAGACATCAGGATCGACGTCCAGGACAAGGACCTCCGCGTGGATACGTACAGGTCCAGCGGCGCGGGGGGGCAGCACGTCAACGTCACCGACTCGGCGGTGAGGATCACGCACATCCCCACCGGGCTC
>Ga0268386_10000226_pt1 | contig 33492 bp, 26 predicted proteins | sample RVTome_15_FD_200260 | JGI IMG/M metagenome (GOLD analysis project Ga0268386, IMG submission 200260) | Soil microbial communities from uranium-contaminated site in the Upper Colorado River Basin, Wyoming, United States - RVT150D86... ... | reverse complement strand
AGGCGGCGAGGCCGCTCCCGGCCGCCGCCCCGAGGAGGCCCCCGCCGAGGGAGGTCACCGCGGTCTCGGCGAGGAACTGGAGCCGGATGTCCCGGGGCCGCGCGCCCACCGCCCGTCGCAGGCCGATCTCCCCGACCCGCTCGTTGACCGACAGCAGCATGAGGGTGGCGGCCACCGCCCCCCCGACCAGGAGCGAGATGCCGGCCACCAGGGGGAGGTAGAGGAAGAGGACGCGCTCCACCTTGCCGACGTTCCGCCGGACCGTGGAGGAGGTGATGAGCGTGAAGTCGCTCGGCTGCCCCTCCGCCCGGGCGTGGCGCTCCCGCAGGACCCGGGTCACTTCCTCGGCGGCGGCGTCCACCCCCTCGGGGTCCCGCACGAGGAGCTTGACCGCGCGGACGACGTCCACGTTCATCACCCGCCGCATCGCGGTGGAGATCGGGACCACCACCTCGTTGTCGCGGTCCATGCCGTGGATGTCGGTCCCTTCCCGCTCCAGGACGCCGGTGATCCGGAAGGGGACGGAGCCGATCAGGACCTCGGCCCCCAGCGGGTCCTCGTCGCCGAAGAGCGCGCGGGCCGCGGTCTCCCCGATCAGGGCGACCCGGGCGAAAGCGGTCACCGCCGCGGCGTCGAAGTACTCGCCCCGCGAGACCCCCCGGCCCCACACGCGCTCCGACCGCTCCGACTCCCCGAGCAGGCGGACCGTGCGGGTCGCGTCCCCGCGGCGGACCGAAGCGGCCGGGACCACCTGCATGGGGTCCCAGGCCTCGATCCCGGGGACCTCCCGGGCGAGGGCCGCCGCGTCGTCGAGGGTGAGGCGGGCGGCCTCGCCGCGGGGGCCCCCCAGGAAGAACCCGCCGCCGCTCGTCACGACGATGGACGACGGGCCGAAGAGCTGCCGGACGGTCGCGAGGAGCTTCTCCCGGGCCGCCGCCCCGATCGTGAGCACGAAGGTGAGCGCGGCGACCCCGATGAAGGTGCCCAGCATCATGAAGCCGGTCCGGAGCCGGTGGCGGCCCATCGCCCGGAGGCTGCTGCGGAGCAGGCGGGCCGTGCTCACCGGCGGCCTCCCGCGCCCACCGCCCGCTCCTCGACCGCGACGATCCGGCCCCCCTCGATCCGCGCCACCCGCGCGCAGCGGGCGGCCACCGCGGGGTCGTGGGTGACGAGGACGATGGTGCGGCCCCCGCGGTTCAGCCCCTCGAACACCGACAGCACCTCGGCGGCCGACCGGCGGTCGAGGTTCCCGGTGGGCTCGTCGGCCAGGAGCAGGTCGGGCTCGTTCACGAGGGCGCGCGCGATGGCCACGCGCTGCTGCTGCCCACCGGACAGCTCCGACGGACGATGGTCCATCCGGTCCCCGAGCCCCACGCTCTCCAGGGCCCGCCGCCCGAGGCCGGCGATCTCGGCGCGGTCGGAGTAGAGCAGGGGCAGCTCCACGTTGTCGAGGGCGCTCGTGCGCGGCAAGAGGTGGAAGGCCTGGAACACGAACCCGATGCGCCGGTTCCGGGTCCCGGCCTGGCGGTCGGCGTCGAGGCCGGAGACGTCCTCGCCGTCCAGGAGGTAGCGGCCGGCGTCCGGCCGGTCCAGGAGGCCGAGCACGTTCAGGAGCGTGGACTTGCCGGAGCCCGAGGAGCCGGCGATCGCGAGGAGGTCGCCGCGCTCGATCCGGAGCGAGACGTCGCGCAGCGCTTCGACCGGCTCGCCTCCCGGCCGGCGGTACGTCCTCCCGACGCCCTGCAGCTCGATCATGGTCGGCTCCTTCACGGGGTCCCGGGGCCCGGGCCCCCGGCGTCGCCCAGGCGGACCTCGTCGCCCTCGCGGAGGCCCTCCACGATCTCGCAGTGGGTCTCGTCCCGGCTCCCCACCGCGACCCGGCGCTTCTCCCCCGCGGGGGTCAGGACGTAGGCGCGTCCCTCCTCCCGGCGGACCGCGCGCCGCGGCACCGCGAGCACGGCCTCGCGGGTCTCGACGGCGATCCGGACCGTGGTCGTCATCTCCGGGCGGAGCGTGCGGCCGGGGGACGGGTCGAAGGTCACCACCGTGACGTAGTTGACGACGTTGTCGCGGATCTCGGCCTGGGGGTAGACCGCGCCCACCCGCCCCGCGAACTCCTGGTCGAGGTAGGTGTCCACCGTGAAGCGGGCGGCCTGGTCCTTCTCGATCCGGCCGATGTCGGTCTCGTCGACGTAGGCCCACACCTCGAGACGGTCGAGGTCCACGAGGGTGACGAAGGTGGGGGCGGCCAGGCTCGCCGCCACCGTCTCGCCCTCCTGGGTCGCCACCGAGGCGACGATCCCCGCGATCGGGGCGGTGATGCGGGAATAGCCGAGCTGGGTCCGCGCGTAGTCGAGGTTGGCCGCGGCCTCGCCGCGCTGCTGCTCGGCCACCGCCCGGCCGCGAACGGCGAGGTCCAGGTCGGCGGCGGGGAGCAGCTCCGCGGCCCCCAGCGCACGCTTCCGCGCGAGGTCGGACTCCATGTAGCGGAGGGTGGCCTCGGCCGAGGCCAGGGCGGCCCGGGCCTGGTCCCGGCGCGCCCCGAGCTCGCGCGTCTCCAGCTCGGCCAGGAGCTGCCCGCGCTCGACCCGGTCCCCGATCCGCACGTGGAGGCGGGCCACCACCCCGGAGACGCGGGACCCCACCTTCACCTCGGCCCCGATGCGGGGCTTCACGACCCCGGTGGCCTTGACCGTCGACGCGAGGGTCCGGCGCGCCACCCGGACGACTTCGCCCGGGGCCGCGGGCCCCGGTCCCCGCGTGGCCGCGGCCCGTCCCAGGAAGACGAGGGGCGCCGCCACCGCCACGGAAGCGAGGCCCCATGCGAGCTTCTTCATTCCGCCGACGAGGATGAGCCCGGAGGCTTTCGTCGGGATTTCGGGAGTGTAACGGGATTGAAACGGCGGACCCTCCGTCGACACACCGCAGTGCCGGAGTCACGCACTGCAACGCTTGCAGCGAATCTACTTCGACTCTTTAGAGATCGGCGGGAGACTCCCCACCTTCTCTGCGACGTTGCGGCACGCGCCGATCAGATCCAGGACCAGCCTTTCGTCGACGTCGAACGCTCCTTCGTACTCGCTTCGATTCCGGATGTCATGGCATTTGGACAGAACTCGCCACACCTCCGGACCCAAGCCAAGCGTGTTGGGCAGCACCTGAAAGACGATGTAACGTTTCAATGGTCGGAACCCGTGATGACGGAGCGCCGCGAGACAGAACGCGTGAGCGGCGCTGTAAGCAAGATCGAACCTGCTGTCCAGCGAGTTGGCGTCGTTCTCGGCGTCCTTCAACCTGACCAAGCCTGAACGAACCAGGCCCGCAATCTCCTTCACGTCCGGCGCTTCCCTTGCCAGAACACGTCCCGGACCTGCGAGACGATCAAGCGGCGACGGGGAGGTCATGTTCGGATCCGATCACCCAGACTCTTGGCTGCTCCAGCACTCGCGTCAGGAATGCGCTCTCGCCACGACTGCGCTTGGAGAACTCCGCCACGGTGTACACTGTGGGATTGACCTGTCGCCCGACGGTTTTCGCGACTCGCTCGAGGGCACCGAAGACCTCGCCATAGGTGAGACTGTCACTGATGACCATCAGGTCGATATCGCTTCCCGATCGGTCAGCCGCCTTGGCCACTGACCCGTACACGAAGGCCGCCCGGATGGCCGAAGACAGGGGTTTCAGGGCATCACGCAGCGGTTCCGCCAGGCCTACCGTCTTCAGCACGATGTTCCTTAGTTCGGAAAAAAGCGGTGATGCGGCGTTGGCCTGGTAGTGCTTCTGACGGCCGATGCGTCGGCCGACGACGAGCCCGCTGTCCTCGAGCCTGGCGAGCTCGCGCTGCGCCGCCCCGGAACCTGTGCCGGCGGTTCGAATCAATTCAGAGGCATAGAAGCTGCGGTCGGGGTCGCCAAAGAGCACGCCCAGCACGCGCTGCTGTGTTTTCGTGAACAGCGCATCCGCAAGGCTCCTGCGGCGGGAACGGCTGGAGTCTGCTCTCGAACCCAATGTGGGCACAATCATGCCCTATTTGGGCATGCACGTGAAGGCGCCGCAGGCTTGGGGTCGCGCATTGTGTGGAGTCGGGCCAGCTCGGGCCTCTAGCCCTGGCTACCCCAAGAGGCTTCGAGGGTTACCGTGAACCCCCAACTCCCCTTCCCAGTTCTCATGATTGTTGAGGTTGGTAGCGGGGGCGGGATTTGAACCCGCGACCTTTGGGTTATGAGCCCAACGAGCTACCTGGCTGCTCTACCCCGCGTCAGTCGTAAAGTGAAGATACCAGCCTCTCCGCGGCCCTGTCAACCCCTGACTTCATTATTCGTCCCCTGCCGCGCCGGCCTCAGTGGTCCGGCGGCCAGCCGGGCCCCCCGCGGGCCGAGGCGCGCCGATCGGCCCGCCGCGAGCGGGCCGTTATCGAGGCGGCGCGCGCGTAGGCACGTTCCGCCTCGTCGGGCCTTCCGAGCTCGCGGCAGGCCGCGGCCAGGCTCGTCAGCACCTGGGCGAGCACGGGGTGCTCGGCGCCGAGGGCGCGCTCGAGCAGCACGGCGGCCCGCTGCAACAGCTGCTCGGACTCGGCCGTCCGACCCTGCTCCTGGTAGAGCATCGCCAGGCCGGCCAGGACCTTCGCGTGCGTGGGATGACCCTCTCCGAGGCCGCGTTCCGCGAGGAGGAGGGCCCGCCGGTAGAGCGCCTCGGCCGGACGGGGCTCGTCCCGCTCGCGGTGGAGCCCGGCCAGGCCGGCGAGCACCGGCGCGAGGCTCGGGCTCTCCCGGCCGAGGGTCTCTTCGAGGATGGCGACTGCCCGCTCGTAGGCCGGCTCCGCCTCGGCGTATCGACCCTGCTTCACGAGGACGTCCCCCAGGTTCCCCAGGTAGGTCGCGACCGTGGGGTGCCCGGGCCCCAGGGCCGCCCGGGCCGCCCGGAGGGCCCTCTGGCAGAGGGCCTCCGCTTCGACGGCGCGGCCGGTCTCCCCGTAGAGGGCGCCGAGGTTGCCGAGGACGTCCACCAGCCGGGGGTCGTCCGGTCCCAGGCGGCGCTCGCCGCGCTCCCGGGCGAGATCGTAGAGCGCCTCCGCCTCGCCGAGCCTTCCCTGGAGATGGAGGCTGGCGCCGAGGTTGTTGAGGGCCGTGATCACCGTGGGGTCGTCGGGTCCGAGCGTCCGCTCCCAGATCCGGAGGCTGCGCCGCTGGAGGGCTTCCGCCTCCCGGTGGCGGCCCTGCCGGTCGAGCACCGACGACAGGTTGTTCAGGCCCACCGCCACGTCGGGGTGGTCCGGTCCCAGGGCCGACTCGTCGGCGCGCACCGCCCGCCGGAGGAGCGACTCCGCCTCCGCGAAGGCCCCCTGGGACTTGAGGAGGAGGGCCAGGTTGTTGAGCATGGGGCCCAGGTCGGGGTGATCCGGACCGAGGACCTTCTCGGCGATCGCGACGCTCCGCCGGCCCAGCCGCTCCCCCTCCGCGTACCGGCCCTGGTGGAGGCGGAGGGCGGCGAGGTTGTTGAGGACGACGCCGTGGTCGAGACGCTCGGGGCCGGCCTGACTCTCCCAGATCTCCAGGGCGCGGGCGAGGAGCGGCTCGGCTTCGCGATCCCGGCCCTCCGCCCGGTGGGCCTCCCCCAGGTTGTTGAGGGTGACGGCGAGGACCGCGAGGTCGCTCCCCGGGTGGCCGTCCATGATCGCGAGGGACCGCTCGTAGAGGAACACCGCCTCCGGGAGCCGGCCCTGGGACTTGTGGACGGACGCCAGGATGTTGAGGCTCGGCACGACGCGGGGGTCGTCGGGGCCCGCCACCCCCTCCTGGATCACGAGCGCGCGGGCGGCCAGGCTCTCGGCCTCGGGAAGCTCGCCCCCGCGGCGGAGCGCCTCCGCGAGGTTCAGGAGCGTGACGACCCGGGCGGGAGACGGGGCCCCGATCCCGTCCCACACCGTGGCCGCGCGCCGGAAGGAGGCCACCGCGGCCGCGGGATCGCCCCGTCGCTGGAGGGTGACGCCGAGGTCGTTGAGGGACACCGCGAGGCGCACCTCTTCACCCGGCCGGCCGGCCGCCTCCAGCGACTCGCGGAAGAGCCGCTCCGCGTCGGCGTAGCGGCCCTCCCGGAAGGCGGTCCGCCCTCGCAGGCTGAGGCCCTCCCAGTCCGCCTCGTCCCCCGCGGCGGCGGCGGCCGCGAGGAGGACTGCGGTCGCGGCCATCGCCGCCCGCCGGACGAGGCACGGCCGATCGCTCCCCATCGCTCGTGTCCTTTCGGATGTGCGCCCCCGACGGCGCGAGTGCCGCCCGCTCCGCGACGCGCGTGGGGCCAACTCGGAAGAGCATGGCGGACGCGCGTCGCGGTCCTTGAGGATAGAGACGCCGCGAGCGGGCGACTGGTTACCTGTCGCGACGGTCCTCGAGAAAAATAGAGGGCGCCTCGCGGGGGACGTCCCGGGGATTGAACACCGCGAGCGCGGGACTCAGCCGCGCTCGAGGGAGACCTTCAGCTCCACCTCGCCGATGCCGATGGAGTCCCCGTCGGCGAGGGGGGCGAGCTTCGCGACCTCCCGGCCGTTGTGCCGGGTGCCGTTGGCCCCCCCCTGGTCCTGCAGGTAGACCATCGCCCGGTCGTCTCCGAGGATGAGGCGCGCGTGCTTCCTCGAGACTGTCGGGTGGTCGACGCGGAGGGCCGCGTCGCGGCTCCGGCCGATGTCGTGGGCTCCCGGCTGGGTGACCACCAGCTCGATGCCCCTCCCGGTGAGGCGCACGGTCCCGATGGGACCGGCTGCCCGTGACGAAGCCGGCGGGGCGGTGGGGACGGCGGCGGCTCTTCCCGGGGGAGCCTCGGCGCGGACCGGGGGCGGGACGCGGAGCGGCGCCGCCGCCGGCGGAAGGACCGGCTTCGGCGGGGCCACGGGAGGAGCCGCGGGCGGAGGAGCTGTGGGCGGAGGAGCCGCCGGCTTCGGCGCGACCGGCGGCGGAGCGGCCGGAGGCGCCGCGGGCTTCGGGGCGGGCGGAGGAACCGCCGGCGGAGGGGTGGGGACCGGCTCGGGGGCCGGGGAGGCCGCCTTCGGCGTGGCGGCGGAGGACGGCGGAGGAGCCGGGGCCTTCGGCGCCTCGGGGGCTCTCGCGGAGGCACCGGCCGGGGGCGGCGCGGGCGTCACCACCGGCGGGGCCACCGGCGGGGCCGCGGGCTTCGCGGCCGGCCTCGCCGGCTTCACCACCGCCTGCTTCTTCGTCTTGTCCGACCGCTCCCTCTGGGCCTGCTTCTCCCGCTCCCGCTCGTCGAGGCGGCGGCGCAGCTCGTCCAGCTCCTCCCGCTCGCCGGTCGACCACTCGAACCGCGTCTTCCATTCGGCCGAGAAGCGCGGCTTCGGCGCCCCCCCCACCGCAGCCACGATCGCCGCCGCGGAATGCCGCCCCGAGGCCGAGGTCACCTCTCCCACCTCCACGACGACCGCGTAGCTCGCGACCCCCCCCAGGGACACCGTGTCCCCGTCCTTCAGGAACGCGTTGGCCACCCGCACGCCGTTCACCAGCGTGCCGTTGGCCGACCCGAGGTCCTCCAGCACGAGCTGGTCCCGGGTGCGCTCGATCCGGGCGTGCACCTTCGAGACCGCCCCCTCGTCCGCCACCAGGTTGTTCGAGGGGGCCCGGCCGAGGGTGATCTCGCCGGGGGCGATCTCGTAGGCGGTCGCGTCGGGTCCCTCCGGCACGAGGGCGGCCCGGACGATCGCCTTGACCTTCTCGGCCTCGGCGGCCGCCCGGACCACGAAGACGAGGTCCGCGTCCTTGCCGAGGGTGATCACGTCGAGGTGACGCAGGCGGTCCCGGGTGACCGCCTGGCCGTTCAGGAAGGTGCCGTTCGTGCTCTGGAGGTCCTCGAGCCAGTAGCTCTTGCCGTCGAAGACGATCCGGGCGTGGCGGCGCGAGACGCCTTCGATGGGCACCGCGACCGCGAGCCCCTGGTCGCGTCCGATGACCGACTCCGGCCCGAGCTTGAACGAGAGGGTGACCCCCGCGCGGACGTGACAGAAGAGCTGGCCGTTCATCGCGGCTCCGGTCATGGCATCGCCTGGGGATGGTAGCGGTGGCAGGACTGGCAGTCCGCGCGCACGCTGCGCGGGCGGTGGCACTCCCGGCAGCTCTCCACCCCCCGGAAGTTCAGCTCGGCCGCGTCCTCGCTCTTCTCGACCCCCGCGTGGCACTTCGCGCAGTCCGCGTGGAGCAGGTGGGGCTTGTGGACGAAGTTGGCCCGCACGAGCACCGGGCGGGCCGCGTGGACCGGCAGCATCTGCGGCCCGTCGACGAAGTGGCACTTCTGGCAGGCCGCGGTGAGCACGCCGAGGGCCTCCAGGCGCGCGCTCTTCGCCTCTCCCTCGAGGGCGGGGGCCCCCGCCGGCTCCCCGAGCTCTTCGAGCTTCCGCCGGGTCTCCGCGAGGGCGTCCCGGATCGCGCGCTGCTCTCCGGCGAGGAGGGCCACCGCGGGGGGAGCCACCCCCGCCGCCCGGAGGGCGATCTCGTCCCGAACCCGCGCCCGCTCGGCGAGGCGCTGGTCGCGCACCCGGGAGAGCATGTCGACCCCGGGCTCGCCCGGGGACAGGGCGAGCAGCCGCCGGCGCAGGTCCTCGGCCCGGGGCTTGAGGGCGGGGTCGGCGGCTTCCACCGCCTCGAGGAGGGCGAGCAGCTCCCGCCGGCGCTCCTCCACCTCGTCCGCGGGGAGGACGGCGGGCCGGGCGGCCGCGCCCTCGAGCGCGTCGAGGGTCGCCCGCAGGTCCTCGGACTCGGCGGCCGCCGCGGCGTCGCCCGTCCGGGCGGCCGCCGCGAGCACCTCCTCGAGACGGGCGAGGCCGGCCGGCGGCTCCACCGCCCCCGCCTGGCCGGCGATCCGGCCCTCGACACCCTTGACCTCCTTCTCGAGGGCGGCCTCCCGGACCCGGAGGGCCTCGAGGTCGAGGCCGGCGAGGGGCGCCGACAGGGCGAGCCGGCGGCGGAGCTGGCTCTCCCGGGCGAGGAGGGCGCCCCGCTCGGCCGCGAAGCCGTCGGGGTCGACGTCCCGCCGCATCTGGCGCAGGTTCGCGAGCACCCAGTCGTCCTTGTGCCGGACCACGACCTTGGTGATGCGCCCCCGGCTCCGCTCGAACTCCTCGAGCTTGAAGTTGACCCGGCCCTCGGCGGCCAGGCCCTCGGGAGCGAGGAGCTCGGTCTCCGGTATGGGCTCCACCATCCCGACCGAGCCGTCCTTGGCGTGGCAGGAGGCGCAGTGCCCGTCGAAGGTGATGGGCTCGAGGTCCTGCCCCTGCCCTACCGAGGGCTCGTGGCACTTCAGGCAGGAGTCCAGCTCGGAGACCCCCTGCTTGGCGAACTCCTCCACGTGCTTCCGGTGGGGGAACTCGATCCCCGGCGACTCGGTCGACTCCGCGCGCAGGACCGCGAACTCCGGGTGGCCGGAGAGGCTCCGGAAGTGGCACCGGTGGCAGTGTCCCTCGTCCACCCGGGTGAGGGGAGTCGTCCGCCCCCGGTGGTCGACGTGGCAGCGGGCGCAGTCGACCTGGGGCGCCCCCGCGGCCTTCCTGAGGTCGCCGCTGCCGAAGAGCACGTGGCCCCGGTTGGTGAGCCGGCCCGCCCCCGAGGGGTCGTGGCAGCGCTGGCAGCGGACGTCCGCCACCCCCGCCCGGGGGGTGTGGCACTCCTCGCAGCGGGCCTCCACGCCCGCGTGCTCGCTGATCACCGCCCCCGGCGACACCGGCGTCCGGTACCCGACCCCCCAGGAGAGGAGGAGCAGGACGAGGGCGCCTCCCCCCGCGAGGAGGGCGGGCCCCAGGAACGTCCACCGGCTCCGCAGGGGCGGGTAGTGATCGCTCTTGCCCGGGCTTCCCCAGCGGACCTCGCGCGCCATCTCTTCAGTACCAGAGCCAGGCGGCGACGTGGACGACGAGGAGCCCCAGGAGCAGCCCGGCCGGGGGGACGTGGAGCCAGAGCCAGGCGCGGAGGACGCGCTGGAGGCTGTACTGGGCGTCCAGCTCCAGCTTCTCCACGTAGATGCTCATGAGGTCCTCGACCTTGCCCTTGTCCTCCGCGTCGGCGAAACCCACCATGCGGCGAAAGGGCTCGAGGGCGCGCTCCCGGCCCCCGCGCACGTCGAGGACGAAGCCCCAGGACGGCGACAGCCGGGACAAGCGGTCCCGCACCTCCTGGCGGTAGAAGCGGTCCAGCACGTCCCCCGCCTCGGCCGTCAGCTCGTCGGCCTCCGCGGCGAGCTGCTCGACGAGGGAGGGGATCCGCTCGTACAGGGCCTCGACCTGGAGCCCCTCCGCGAGGGTGGCGGGGATCCACTTCTGCAGCCAGACCCCGAGGAGCCCGCTGGCCGTCGTCCAGGCCGAGAGGAGGAGGAGCCACCAGCCGAAGCTGCCCTTCGGCCAGGCGAAGCCGGCATGGATCAGCACCGCCACCATCGCGAGCGCCCCGAGGTAGACGTGGGCCTGGATCCACCTCTTGGCGGTGAAGAGGGGCCGGGCGGCCGGGCGGCGGGCCGGGTAGGACATCTCGAAGAGGAACGCGAGGGCGGCGAGGATGCCGAACGCGAGGCCGAGGCCCCGCTTGGGGCTCCAGGGACCGAGGTAGTCGCCGACGAGGTAGAGGGCGACGAAGAGCACGCTCACCCCCAGGGTGACCTGGAGGTTCCGGGGCTCCTTGGGCCGGAGGACCTGGGCGACTCTCACGCGGGGTCCTTCGGGGTCACCGCAGGGTGGAGACGACCCGCTCCATGTCCTTGAAGGACACCCGCACCGCCGACCCGTGCGGGCACATCTGGACGCAGGCGGGGCCCTCGGGGCGCCCGAAGCAGAGGTCGCACTTGGAGGCGAGCTCGACGGGCTTGCCGTCGGGCCGCTTCTCCTCCAGCTCGACCATGATGATGTTGCCCCAGGGGCAGCGGGTCGCGCAGTTGCCGCAGCCGATGCAGGTCGCGGGGTTGATCTGCACCTCGAGGGTGCCCACCGCCCGGGTGATCGCCCCGGTCGGGCAGTCCATCATGCACACGGGGTCCGTGCACTGGTAGCAGGCGGTGGGGACGAGCCAGTTCCGGTACTTGACCCCCTCGCGGATGAAGCGGGGCTGTCCCTCGTGGGCGTTCGCGCAGCCCCGCACGCACTCGTCGCAGCGGGTGCAGGTGGCGAGGTCGATGAGGAGGACGCTCTCCCCGTGGATGAGCCCGGTCTCCATGGCCATCTGGAGGTACTCCGAGGAGACCGGGTCGCGGACGGTCGCTCCCCGCAGCTTGAGGCGGGCGAGGAGCTCCGTCCACAGGGTCTCCTCGATCGCGGGGAAGCCGGCGAGGATCCGCTTGAACTCGTCCCGGCCGATCTTCACGAGCTCCACGTGCTCGAGGGCCTGGAGGCTGAAGGGCCAGGCCTCGTCGAGGACGAGGGCGGCCTCTCCCGCGAAGTCTCCCGTGCGCAGGTAGGTCACCGCGAGGTCGGTCGTCCCCGCGGCCACGCTCACCTTCACGTAGCCCCCCCGCACGAGGTAGAAGGCGTCGGCGGGGGTGCCCTCCTCGGCGATCCGCTGCCCGGGCTCGAAGGAGACGAGCTCGGCCTTCTCCTTGATCGTCTCGATGACCCGCTCGTCCACCTCGCCGAAGAGGGCCACGCTCCGGAGGTGGCGGGCGAGGGTGCGCTCCCGGTACCGGGAGTCGAGGAACTTCTTGAACTCCTTCGAAGAGGCGGAGAGCATCCGCAGGCCGGGGAGCCGGATCTGGAGGAGGGTGAGCGGGGTCTCCGCCCGCACGGTGGCCGAGATCGGGTAGCGGGAGAGGGCGCTGATCTCCCCGAAGATCTCCCCCGGGCCGAGCACGGTCCGCCCCCCCGGGGCGACCTCGGCGGGCAGCGCGGTGAGGATCACGGTGGACGAGGTGCTGCGGGCCCGTCCGACCATCCCCTCCGCCCCCGGCCGGGCCCCCGGACGCCGATCGGCGGGGACGTGGGCCCCGCCCCTGACCTTCGGCCGGGGAGCCTTCTCGTCGTCCTGGACCGCCTTCTTCAGGACGACCTCGGCCGAGCCCTCGACGATGTAGTAGGCCGAGTCGCCGTAGTCCCCCTCGCGCAGGACCTCGTCCCCCGCCGCGTAGGAGGAGAGGTGGATGTACTTCCGCGCCTTCTCGATGACCTTGTCGCGGGCCTTCTCGGGGATCCCCGCGAACAGCGAGAGGCTCCGGAGCCGGTCCACCTCGGCCGGCACCATGAGGCGGATCCGGCGCTCGTAGCGCTCCCGGAGCTGGGCCTTGCTGACCGGCGTGCTCACTCCGGCCTCCGGAGCGCTTCGAGGGCGAGGGCGAGGACCTCGTCCTGCAGGCGCAGCAGCTCGCTGTCCGGGCCCTTGTACTCCGCGGGGGTGGCGGGAGCGGGAGCATCCGGGGCGCGCGCGCCGGCCCGGAGGAGCCGGTCGAGCAGCCGCGCCCCCTTGCCGCGCGCCTCGGCGATCTCGGCCGCCTTGGGCCGCTCCGGGGGCTCGGGAGGGTTGCCGGGGACGACCGCGGGGGCAAGGCTCTGGGGAAGAGGAGTGTCTTCGGCCAGGGAGGGTGGGACTGGCGGTCCGGCTCGCGCGGCCGACGGGACCGGCTTTTCCGAGCCCGGGGCCGGCGACTCCGTCGCCGCCCCGGACTCGGGGACATAGTCGGCGGGCAGCTCGCGGACGGGCTGGCTCCAGTCCCAGGGCGTGGCCACGCTCGCCGCCGACGGCGCGCTCGCCGCGGGGGCGGCGGGGGCGGCCGCGGCCGGCGCGGACCCTCCCGGGCCCCGGGCCACTCCCGCGGGGGCCCTCCCCGCGGAGGCGGCCTTCCCGGCCGCGGTGACCTGGGCGTAGTCGTAGGCGGTGTCCCAGTGGACGATCTTCTTGATGGAGGCCCCCGCGTCGAACCCCGCGCCGGCCGGGTGCCCGGCCGCGGCGAGCCGCCGGTCCGGGACCACGTGGCACTCCACGCACGTCTTCGCGATCGTGGCGACCTTGTTCCTCAGGTCCCGCAGGCCGGCCGCCACCGACGCCTGGTACTTCCCCTTCTCCTGGTGGATGTCGTTGTAGCCGCTGCTCGGGCCGTGGCAGCTCTCGCAGGACACCCCCGCGTTGGCGTCGCCCCGGAAGACCGTGCCGTGGCACTTCACGCACGACCCCTTCAGGTCGTAGGGGTCGCCGAGGCCGATCGCCTTCGCCCACTGCGCGGACTTCGGGGCGTCGAGCTGCTTGAGGGTGTTGTAGTGGGCCTTCCCCTTGAGGGCGGCCGGCTCCTCCTTCTGCCACTTCCGCGCCGGACGCTCGTGGTCGTGGCACTGCACGCACTTGCTCGGCCCCAGGTACTGCTGGGCGGCCGCCGGGCCCGAGGCGAGGAGGAGGAACGCGGCAAGCCCGGGCCACACGGGCGGTCCGAGGGGATGTCGGGCCGGCATCGCGCCGACATTCGAACCAATCCGCCGGGGCCTGTCAAGCAGGCGTCTCCGCACGGCGCGCCGGCGTCGCCGCGCCGTCGCTCCGCGCGGGCGTGATCCCGCTCACTCGCCCCCCGAATCGCCTTGACCGGCGAGGCGAGGACGGTCTAGAGTCCGGGCCTCGGCTCCCGCGAATAACCAGGAGGCTGGCCATCCGCCACCACTCATCCCCCACCGCGTCGGTCGCGATCGCGGCGGGCGTGCTCTCCATCCTCGCCGCCTGCGCAGGAGCCCCGAGCGGCGGGGACCCCGCCGGAGCGAGCCGCCTCCCCGAGCGATCGGCGGCCGCGCTCACCGCCGACGAGGTGCGGCAGGTGATCACCCAGGCGGCGGCCGAGGCGGCCGCGGCCGGCCTGCCCGCCACCATCGCCGTCACCGACGCCGAGGCGAACGTGCTCGCCGTCTTCCGCATGGACGGGGCCCCCGGCACGAGCCGCATCCCGGGCACCGACGGCCACGGCCTCGAGGGCGCGGTGCTGCCCTCGGACACGGTGGCCGTCGCCAAGGCGGCGTCGGGGGCGCTGCTCTCCAGCGGGGGCAACGCCTTCTCGACCCGGACCGCGAGCTTCATCGTGCAGGACCACTTCCCTCCCCTCGTGGACTTCACGCCGGGAGGACCCCTCTTCGGCGTCCAGTTCTCGAGCCTTCCCTGCGGCGACTTCAAGCGTCCCGCCTCCCCCCTCGGCCTCTCCGGCGACCCGGGGGGACTGCCCCTCTACAGGGACGGCGTGGTGGCGGGCGGCGTCGGGGTGGAAGGGGACGGGGTCTACGGCGTCGACCCCGACCCCGCGGACTTCGACGCGCCTCCCGAGGAGCGGGTCGCCCTCGGAGGCGCCCGGGGCTTCGACGCCCCCGACCTCGTCCGGGCCGACCAGATCCTCGCCGACGGCATCCGCCTCCCCTTCGTCAACCCGGCCGCGCTCGAAGGGGGCGGGGGGACCGCGGGCGGGACGTACCTCGTCCCGCCCGGAGGCGCCCCGCCGTCCGGGCTCGTGCCCGCGACGGCCGGGGGGGTGCCCGGGAAGACCGACCCCCGCTTCCCGATCCGGGCGGGGTCGGTCCTGACCGCGGACGAGGTGTCGACGATCATCGCCCAGGCGGCCCGGCAGACCACGCTCACCCGGGCGGCGATCCGCCAGCCCCTCGGGTCGAGCGCCCGGGTCTCGATCGCGGTCGTCGACCTGGACGGGCGGGTCCTCGGCTTCTTCCAGAACGAGGACGCCCCCAACTTCGGGATCGACGTCTCGGTCCAGAAGGCCCGCACCGCGAGCTTCTTCAGCAGCGCGACCGCGGGGGACGACCTCCGGCGGGCCGGCCTCGCCGCCTACCTCCGCGACGGCGTGCCCCTCGACGGGAGCGTCGCCTACTCGTCGCGGGCGGTGGGCTTCCTCGCCCAGCCGCACTTCCCGCCGGGGATCCCCGACACCGATCCCGGCCCGTTCTCCCTCCCCATCGAGGAGTGGAGCCCGTTCAACACCGGCCTCCAGCTCGACCTCGTCGACCTGGGCCGCCCGGGCGGCTGCAGCGCGGCCATCCCCCGCCTGGCCAACGGCATCACGATCTTCCCCGGCGGCTTCCCCCTGTTCAAGGACGGCCGGCTCGCGGGGGCGGTCGGGGTCAGCGGGGACGGCGTGGACCAGGACGACCTGATCGGGGCCGCGGGGTCGGCGGGGTTCGAGGCTCCTCCCGAGCGGCGCTCGGACCGGCTCGAGGTCCGGGGGGTCCGCATCCCCTGGGCCAAGTTCCCGAGGCACCCCGAGCTGTGAGCGCCCTCCCCCGCCGCCTCGCGTGCGCCCTGGCCGGGCTGGTGCTGGTCCTCGCGGCCGCGTCCGCCCGGGCCGACGACGTGCTCGTGCTGAAGGACGGCCGCCGGATCCCGGTGACGCGGATCGCCCGCAAGGACGGCCAGGTCGTCTTCCAGACGACGCGCGGGGAGGTCTTCTCGGTCCCCGAGGACCAGGTGGTCTCGCCCCCCGTCGCCTCCCTCCCCCTCTACGAGGGCCAGGTGCTCGTGCTGAAGGACGGGCGCAAGATCCCGGTCACCCGCCTCGCCCGCCGGGGAGGCCTCGTGCTGTTCACGACCGCCCGCAACGAAGCCTTCTCCGTCCCCGAGGACCAGGTGATCTCGCCGGCCCTGGAGACGATCCCGAGCCTCGACGAGCCCGCCGAGCCGACCGAGCCCGCTCCCACCGAGGCCCCGGAGCCCGAGACGCCGGCCGCCGAGCCCGAGGCCCCCGCCGCCCCCTCCGCTCCTCCCGAGCCGGAGACCCCCGGGGAGCCCGAGTACGCGCCGCTGCCCGACCGGTGGTCGATCGAGCTCCCGGAGGACCCCCGGATCGTGAGGGGACGCACCATCGACCCCTACAACCAGAACGTGCTGAAGGGCGACAAGCCGGTGATCGGGGACTCGGTCTTCCTCGTGCTCACCGGCATCCTCGACAGCGGGACGACCGAGCTGCGGCGGGTCCCCGTGGGCAGCGGGGTCACCACCGCGAACCCGGACAGCCTGGAGTTCTTCGGCGACGGCCGGCAGCTCTTCACCACCCCCCGGGCCACGGTGTCGGCCGAGCTGTTCCACGGCCAGACCGCCTTCAAGCCGAAGACCTGGGCCCTCAAGGCCACCGGCGTCTTCAACCTGAACTACCTCCGGGTCGAGGAGCGGAACATCGTCAACATCGACCCCCGCGAGGGCGAGACCCGCCGGAGGGACCACGTCTCCCTCGAGGAGGCGTTCGGCGAGGTGCTCCTCGCCACCGTCTCGCCCTACTACGACTTCGTCTCCCTGCGGGCGGGGATCCAGCCCTTCGTCTCCGACTTCCGGGGGCTCGTCTTCAACGACTTCAACCTCGGGGCCCGGCTCTTCGGCAACTTCTCGGACAACCGCTGGCAGTACAACCTCGCCTACTTCGACCTGCTGGAGAAGGAGACCAACAGCGAGCTGAACACCTTCGAGAAGCGCGAGCAGAAGGTGGTGATCGCCAACGTCTTCAAGCAGGACTTCCTCACCCTCGGCTACCAGGCCTCGCTGAGCTACCACTGGAGCAAGGACGAGCCGACCGTCCACTACGACCACAACGACTTCCTGGTGCGGCCGGCGAGGATCGGGAGCGTGCGGCCCCACGAGGTGAAGTCGCAGTACGTCGGCTGGGCGGGGGACGGCCACGCGGGCCGCCTCAACCTCTCCCACGCGCTCTATTACGCCTTCGGCACCGACGACGACCACCCGATCGAGGACCGGGAGATCGACATCGGGGCCTGGATGGCCGCGGCCGAGCTGTCGATCGACAAGGACTGGGCGCGGTTCCGGCTCTCCGGCTTCTTCGCGAGCGGGGACGACGACCCCCGGGACGGGAAGGGGACGGGCTTCGACGCGATCTACGACAACTCGAACTTCGCGGGGGGGGCCTTCAGCTTCTGGAGCCGCTCGGGGATCCCCCTCACCCAGACCGGGGTCCTCCTGAAGTCGCCCCTGAGCCTCCTCCCCACCCTCCGCAGCAACAAGTTCGAGGGCCAGGCGAACTTCGTGAACCCGGGGATCCTGATCGCCAACGCGGGGGTGGACCTCGAGCTGACCCCCAAGCTCAAGGCGATCCTGAACGCGAACTACCTGCGCTTCCACCGGACGGGCTCCCTCCAGCTCCTGCTCTTTCAGCCGGGGATCCGCAAGGACGTCGGGCTGGACCTCGGGGCGGGGGTGCTCTACCGTCCGCTCCTCAACGAGAACGTCGTCATCACCGCGGGGGTGACCGGCCTCGTCCCCGGCGGGGGCTTCGACGACATCTACTCGTCGATCTGCGGGGTCCCCGGCTGCGGGGCGGAGGGCCGGAACCTCTGGAACACGTTCGTGCAGCTCAAGCTGACGTATTGACGGGCGAGACGAGGGCCACGGAGACGGCCGTTCGAGGGGTGCCGATGAACGAGGCGGGTCCGAAGCGGCGGGTGGCGATCCTGGCCGGCGCGGGGCTTCTCGGGGGGCTCCTCGTCGTCGGGCTCTCGTCCCGGGGGCTTGCCCAGGCTCCGTCCACCCTCTCCACCCAGTCCCCGGAGGAGGCCGACCGCAAGAGCGCGGGCTGCGTCACCTGCCACACCGACACCGACGCGAAGACGATGCACACCGCGGCCTCGGTGCGCCTCGGGTGCACCGACTGCCACGGGGGCGACCCGACCGCGAAGGCGGCGGGCACCCCCGGCTCCCGGGAATACGAGGACGCCCAGGGCCGGGCCCACGTCGCCCCCCGGAACCCCGGGGTGTGGCGGAGCGCCGCCAACCCCGAGCGCTCGTACACCGCCCTCCTCGACGAGAGCCTCGAGTTCGTGCGGTTCGTGAACCCGGGAGACCTCCGGGCCGCCCCCGCCGCGTGCGGGCCCTGCCACCGGGAGGAGGTCAGGAACGTCTCCAAGAGCATGATGACCCACGGGGGGATGCTCTACGGGGCGGCCCTCTACAACAACGGGGTGCTCCCGGGAAAGGACCCGATCGTGGGGGAGAGCTACGGCCCCGACGGCGTCCCCCGGGTGATGAAGACCGTACCCGCCCCCACCCCGGACGAGGTGCGGGACAAGGGCGTGGTCCCCGCCCTCGTCCCCTTCCCCCGGTGGGAGCTGGGACAGACCGGCAACCCCTTCCGGGTCTTCGAGCGGGGGGGCCGCCGGCGGCTCGAGGTGGGCCTCCCCGACATCTTCGAGGAGCCCGGGAAGCCCGACAAGGGCCTCTCGCCCCGGGGTCCGGGGACCCTCAACCGGACCGACCCCATCATCCTGGGCGCCCAGAAGACCCGGCTCCTCGACCCGATGCTGTCGTTCCTCGGGACGAACGACCACGCCGGCGACTACCGCTCCAGCGGCTGCTCGGCCTGCCACGTCGTCTACGCGAACGACCGCGCGAAGGCCCACTCGGGGCCCTACGCGGAGTTCGGGAACCGGGGGCATGCCCAGACGAAGGACCCCACGATCCCCCGGGACCGCTCCGGCCACGCCCTCAAGCACGTCTTCACCCGGTCCATCCCGACCAGCCAGTGCATCACCTGCCACATGCACCCGGGGACCAACATGGTCACCACCTACCTCGGCTACACCTGGTGGGACAACGAGGTGGACGGCCACGCGATGTACCCGAAGGAGCCGCGGAGGCCGAGCCCGGCCGAGCAGGACGAGCTCGAGCAGCGGAACCCCGAGGGGGCGGCGCTGCGCGGCCTCTGGGGAGACCGGAGCTTCCTCGCCGAGGTCTCGGGCCTCAACCCCCGCCTGAAGGGGACCCAGTTCGCCGACTTCCACGGCCACGGCTGGGTCTTCCGGGCGGTCTTCAACAAGGACCGCAAGGGGAACCTGCTCGACGCCGGGGGCAAGGTGGTGCCGGAGACGGACCCCGAGAAGTTCGGCAAGGCCGTCCACCTGAAGGACATCCATCTCGAGAAGGGGATGCACTGCGTGGACTGCCATTTCAAGCAGGACAACCACGGGAACAGCAAGATCTACAACGAGCCCCGGGCCGCCGTCGAGATCGACTGCGTGGACTGCCACGGCACGATCACCGAGGCGGCCACCCTCGTCACGAGCGGCCCCGCCTCCCCGGGGACCGACCTCTCCGCCCTCTCCACCCCCTTCGGCCAGCCCCGCTTCACGAAGCGCCGGGGCAAGGTCACCCAGCGGAGCATGGTGGTGGACGGCCTCGAGTGGGAGGTCGACCAGGTCGTGGAGACCGTCACCCCGGGCAACCCCGCCTACAACGAGAGGTCGCGCCTCGCCAAGACCATGCAGCGTGACGGGAAGACCTGGGGCGAGGCGGGGGCGGAGCCGAAGGCCCTCGCCCACGCCAACTCCAACATGACCTGCTACGCCTGCCACTCGGCGTGGACCACGAGCTGCTTCGGCTGCCATCTCTCGATGAAGGCCAACCAGAAGAAGCCCATGCTCCACAACGAGGGGGGGGACAGCCGGAACTGGACGACCTACAACTTCCAGACCCTCCGGGACGACATCTACTTCCTCGCCCGGGACGGCACGGTGACGAAGAACCGGATCGCCCCCGCCCGCTCGGCCTGCGCGGTCCTCGTCTCCTCCCAGAACCAGAACCGGGAGTGGATCTACTCCCAGCAGCAGACGACGTCCTCGGGCGGGTTCGCGGGGACCGCCTTCTCCACCTACGTCCCCCACACGGTCCGCACGAAGGAGACCAAGACCTGCACGGACTGCCACGTCTCGGAGCGGGGGGACAACAACGCCTGGATGGCCCAGCTCCTCATGCAGGGGACCGGCCTCGTGAACTTCGTCGGCCGCTACGCCTACGTGGGGGAGGGCCACCACGGCTTCGAGGCGGTGGTGGTGACCGAGCGCGACGAGCCCCAGGCGGTGATCGGGTCCGGCCTCCACGAGCTGGCCTTCCCGGAGAGGCACGCCGCCCACCAGGCGGGGGGCCGCGTGCTGAAGGAGGCCTACCACCACGGAGGGGACGTGGCGTCCCTCCAGCTCCGGGGCGAGTACCTCTTCGCCGCCCAGGGAAGGGGCGGCCTCCGGATCTACGACGTGGCCCAGATCGACCACAAGGGCTTCTCGGAGCGGATGGTCTCCGCCCCCTTCTCCCCCCTCGGTCAGAAGCTCTACGTGGGGACGAAGGACGCCACCTCGGTGGCCCTCCCCACCACCATGACCATCGACCCCGCCCGCAAGGTCGCCCCCGAGAACCAGGAGCAGCCGGTCCACCCGATCTACGACTACGCCTACGTGACCGACCGGGAGGAGGGCCTCGTGATCGTGGGCCCGCTCCACACGCTCCTCGACGGCGACCCCCGCAACAACTTCGTGAGGCGGGCCGCCGCCTTCAACGAAGGCGGGGCCCTCACCGGGGCCACCGCGATGACCCTCGCGGGCACCGTGGGCTACGTCACGACCCCGGAGGGACTGGTCGTGCTCGCCCTCGACGACCCCGTCCGTCCCCGGATCCTCGCCCGGGTGGGCTCTCCCCTGCGCGCCCCCCGGGCGGTGGCCGTCCAGTTCCGCTACGCCTTCGTGCTCGACGCCGACGGCCTGAAGGTGCTCGACGTCACATTCCCGGCCTCCCCCCGGGTGGTCGAGGGCGCGGCCGTCCCCCTCCCCGACGCAAGGGGCCTCTACCTGGCCCGGACCTACGCCTACGTCGCCGCGGGGAGCCAGGGGCTGGCGATCGTGGACATCGAGCGGCCCGAGAAGCCCCGCCTCGACCAGGCCTTCGACGCCGCGGGATCGATGAACGACGCCCACGACGTCAAGGTCGGCATGACGAACGGGAGCGCGTTCGCCTACGTGGCCGACGGCCGGAACGGGCTGCGGGTGGTGGAGATCGTCTCCGCCAACCTGACCCCCGGGGCCTACGGCTTCAGTCCCCGGCCCACGCCGCGGCTCGTCGCGACCTACCACACCCACGGCCCCGCCCTCGCCCTGTCCCGGGGGCTCGACCGCGACCGGGCGGTGGACGAGACGGGGAACCAGCTCGCGGTCTTCGGCCGGCGGGGCGCGCGGCCCCTCAACCGAGACGAGCAGCAGCGGCTCTACCTCCGGGACGGCCGGCCGTTCGCGGTGCGGGACGAGCCCCCCGGGCCCTCCCGGGAGCCGCGTCAGGCGGGCAAGTCGGGGGGGTCGGCCCCTTCCGGCCGTCGCTAGGGCAGCCCACACAGCGATTTGCAGCAGGAGGTGAGGCGCCTCACCCCCTCCTGAACCTTTTGCGTCCCCCTCACGTCCAAGCGGATGGAAGGGCCGGACGGCGACGCCGCCGCCAGGGCCCGAGAGGAGGGGACGATGGGCACCAGCCTCGTGGCCGTCAACGCGTGCTGCCCGCTGTGTGGTTCGTCCGTCCTGTCCGTGAGCGCGGCCGGCCGGGTCCTCTCCGAGGACCTGCACCCGATCGCCTTGAGCCGCGACCGCGGACGCGGCTACATGCTGTGCGACGACTGCGGCATCCTCGCCGACCTCCCCACCGACCTCACCCTGAACTGACACAGGGGGAGTAGCGGAGCGCCTCTCCGCGCCTCGCTCGAGCCTGCGCGCGCCCCGGCGCCCGGCCAGAGCCCCCAAGGCGGTTTTCCTGGCGCCGGACGCTTGACGGCGAGGCCCCACCGGGAGCAAACTCTCGCCACGAAAACGACGCCGTTCGGCGACGAGAGTCGCGGCCACGGCTCTGGCGAGAGCCGGCGCCGCATCCCTGCTCCTGGAGGTGGTAGACATGGAGGACGAAACGCCCGTGGGTTCGCCGGAGCCGGCGGCTTCTTCCGGGCCCGGTGCGCCCGCTCCCGAGCCTTCGGTGCTCGACGCCGCCAAGGCGACGGCCGCCGCGGCCGCCGCGGCCGTGAGAAGGGCCGCGGGCAACGTCGGCGATGCCGCGGCCGGCGCCATGGAGTCGGCGAAGGCCACGGCCCGCAAGGCGATCAAGAAGGCCAAGCGGGCGACCGCGAAGCCGAAGAAGAAGAAGAAGAAGGCCGCGAAGAAGGCGGGCAAGGCGGCGAAGAAGGGGAAGAAGGCCGCCCGGAAGCCGAAGAAGGCCGGCAAGGCCCGCAAGAAGACCGCCGCGGGCAAGGGCCGCAAGAAGGCCGGCAAGGCGCGCGGGAAGACGGCGGGCAGGGCCCGCAAGAAGGCGGCGCGGAAGAAGCGTTAGACCGGCCGCGGCGTCTCGCCCGGACCGAGGGGGCGCTCCCCGCGCCCCCTCGCCATTTCTCCCCTACTCCGGGCCCCCGGGCAGGATGGCTCTCGAGGCCGTCTCCTCCTAGCCACCCAGGAGGCTCTTGACCACGAAGAAGACGTTCTCCTTGCGCTCGCGGAGGCGCCGGTAGAAGTAGGGGAACCAGTGGCTGCCGTAGGGGACGTAGACCCGCACGTTCTCCCCGGCCGCGACCAGCTCCTCCCAACGCCTCTGGCGGAGGCCGTACAGCATCTGGAACTCGTAGCGGGCGGGGGGGATGCCCCGCTCCCGGGCGTGGGCGAGGGCGTGGGAGACGAGCTCCTCGTCGTGGGTCGCGATCGCCGGGTGGTTCCCCCCGTCGAGGAGGAGGCCGGTGAGGGCGGCGAAGCGCCTCCGGATCGCGGCCATGTCGGCGAGGGCGACCGCGGGAGGCTCCCGGTAGGCGCCCTTGCACAGCCGGACCCGGTCCCCCCGCCGGACCGCCTCCTTCACGTCGTCTTCGGTCCGGTGGAGGTACGCCTGGAGCACGATCCCCACGTTGTCGTGGCGCCCGCGCAGGTCCTGGAAGATCCGGATGGTGTCCTCGGTGAGCCGCGAACCCTCCATGTCGAGGCGCACGAAGCCCCCCACCTCCCGGGCCACCTCGAGGACCTCCGCGGCGAGCTCGAGGCAGAAGTCGCGGGAGATCTCCTGCCCCATCGAGGAGAGCTTGATCGACACGTTGCGCTCGAGGGGCGGGGGGACGAGGCGGAGGAGCTCCTTGGCCGCCTCGGCGGCCCGGCGGGCGGCCGTCCGGTCCCGGACGTCCTCCCCGAGCTTGTCGAAGGTGGCCTTGATCCCCCGGGCGTGGAGGCGCTCTCCCACCCGCACCGCGTCCCTTGGCCCCTCCCCGGCCACGAAGCGGCGGGCCAGGAACGTGAAGGCCTTCACCGGCGGCTCCGGGGCCGCCGGAGGGACGCCTCGTACGTCGCGGCGATCACCGACGAGATCCCCCCCCTCACGCGGAAGTCGCCTTCCACGGTCATCCGGCGCGGTCGCACCGCGGCCACCAGGTCGTCCAGGATCAGGTTGGTCACGTGCTCGTAGAAGATCCCGCGGTTGCGGAAGCCCTGCAGGTAGAGCTTCAAGCTCTTCAGCTCGACGCAGGCCCGGTCGGGGACGTAGCTGATGCGGATCGTCCCGAAGTCGGGCTGCCCGGTCTTGGGACAGACCGCGGTGAACTCGTGACAGGTGTGCTGGATGGTGTAGTCGCGGCCCGGATGGGTGTTCGGGAAGGTCTCGAGCCCGGCCATGCGCGCGCGCATTGTACCCTGTTCGCGCTCGCGGGCGAGGGCTTCCGTTGACGGTCCCGGCCCGACTGTGTACGCTGCCCGCGGGTGGATTGCGCGCTCTGCGGGGCCCCCGACACGACGGGCGGGGACCTCTGCCCCGCCTGCGAGCGCCTGTCCTCCTCCTTCACGCGCACCCTGGACCAGGCCCGGGACCCCACGGGTCCCGCCCACCCCCTTCCCGCCTCCGCGTTCGACCCCGGCCACGCCTTCGGCGGGCGCTACACGATCGTCGAGCTCGTGGGAGCGGGCGGCATGGGACAGGTCTACAAGGCCATCGACAAGCGCCTCAACCGGACGGTGGCCCTGAAGCTCATCCGGCCCGGGCTCCAGACCCGCCTGGACGCCCTGCGCCGCTTCCGGCGGGAGCTGAGCCTCGCCCAGCAGGTGAGCCACCCCAACGTGTGCCGGGTGCACGACCTCGGGGAGGTCGAGGGCGCCCTCTACATCAGCATGGAGTTCGTCCACGGACAGGCCCTCGAGGACCTGCTGCGCTCGATGGGGCATCTCTCCCCCCGCCAGACCGTGGCCATCGCCCGCCAGGTATGCGCGGGCCTCCAGGCCGTCCACGAGCAGCGGATCGTCCACCGCGACCTGAAGCCGGCCAACGTCATGGTCGACCGGGCCGGCCACGCCGTCCTCATGGACTTCGGCATGGCCTACCACCCGGCGGACGACCGCCTCACCAGCGAGGGATCCGTCCTCGGCACCCTCGCCTACCTCTCCCCCGAGCACGCCCGCGGCCAGGCCCTCGACCCCCGGTCGGACATCTACGCGCTCGGGGTGGTCCTCTTCGAGATGCTGACCGGCCGCCGACCCCCCGCGGACGACGGTCCCCTCCCCCTCGCCCTCCGCGAGACGGGAGCGACGTGCCCTCCCCCGAGCCGCTTCTTCCCCGAGGTGCCGGCCGCCCTCGACGAGGTGGTCCTGCGCTGCCTCGAGCGCGATCCCGCCCGCCGCTTCCCGAGCGCGGCCGAGCTCGAGCAGGCCCTCGCCCGGACGGCGGCCGCCTTCCCCACCACCCTCATCACCGCGCCCCGCGAGATCGTGACCGCTCCTCCCTCCCGGGGGAAGAGGCGCGCCCTTCTCGGCGGGGCGGCGGCGGCGGTGCTCCTCGCGGGCTTCGTCCTCGCCCGGCTCCTCCCCGGGCCTCCCGCGCCCGGCCCCTTCTCGGTCGCGGTCGTCCCCCTCGCCCACGAGGGGCCCCGGGAGAGCGCCTATCTCAGGGAGGTGATCCCCCTGGTCCTCGGCGACGCGCTGCGGGCCGCCCCCGGGGCCGAGGTGGCGCCGTTCGCCTCCAGCCGGGGCTTCTCGCCCCGGGAGGACCCGCGCTCGGTGGCCGGCCAGCTCGGAGTGGGCCACGTCCTCGGCGGCCGGATCACCGTCCGGGAGTCGCGGGCCACGCTCGCCCTCGTGCTGACCGACCGGGAAGGGCGCGCCGTCTGGTCGAGCGCCCGCGCGGGCGCGGCCCCCGACCTGCTCGCCGAGGCGGACGGCCTGGCCGAAGCGGTCCTGGAGGCGGTGGGCCGCCGCCCCCCGGCCCTGCGGAGGCCGAGCCGGAGCGCCCGGGCCCTCGAGCTCTACCTGCAGGGCCAGACGTTCCTCGAGGGCTGGGACGTGGAGCGGAACGACGCGCGGGCGGAGGAGGCGTTCCGGGGGGCGGTCGCGGCCGACGAGGGGTTCGCCCCTGCCCGGGCGGGCCTCGCCCGCGCCCTCTACCGGCTCTACCGGGAGACGAAGGACCCGCGGCTCGTGGAGCAGGCCCAGGCCGAGGCCGAGCGTGCGATCGCCCTCGCTCCCTCCCTGCCCGAGGCGCACCTCGCCCTCGGGGTGATCCGGCTCGCCCGGGGACGGTCGGTGGAGGCGGCGGCCGCGTTCCAGAGGGCGGAAGCCCTCGCCCCCGCCGACGACAACGTCTGCCGGGAGATCGCCAACGCCTACGCCTCGCTCGGCCGGCCCGCGGAGGCCGAGCGGCTCTTCCAGCGCGCGATCGACCTGCGTCCGGGCTACTGGGAGAACCACAGCGAGAAGGGGGTCTTCCACCTCCAGCAGGGGCAGCTCGAGCAGGCGGGAGGGCTGTTCGACCGGGTGATCTCCCTCCGCGCCGACGGCGACATCGGGTACGTGAACCGGGCCACCGTCCACCTGTGGGGGGGCGACCCCGCGGCCGCGGAGCCGCTGCTCCTCACCGCCCTGCGCCTCAACCCCACCGCGCAGGCCCACACCAACCTCGGCTTCGTCTACTACGCCCTCGGGCGGTTCGAGGAGGCGGCCCGGGAGTACCGGGCCGCCACCGAGTCGGGGGCCACCGGAGCCGAGGCCTACGGCAGCCTGGGCGACGCGCTGCGCCAGATGGGACGGCGGGCGGAGGCGCGAGCCGCCTACGCCCGCGCGATCGAGCTCGCCGAGGAGCGCCTCCGGGTCAATCCCCGGGACGACACGATGCGCGGCGGCCTCGCGATGTTCCTCGCCGGGGCGGGGCGCTGCCCGGAGGCGGGAGACGAGGCCCGCCGGGCCGCCGGCCCCGCGGCCTCGGCGGACGTGGACTACTACGCGGCGGTCGCCTTCGCCATCTGCGGCGGACGCGCGGAGGCCGTCCGCCTGGCCGTGCGGGCCCTCGACGGGGGATCCGTGGCCGACCTGCGCACCAACCCCGACCTCGCGGGCGTGCGCGACGACCCCGAGGTCCGCCGCCGCCTCGAGCAGGACTGATCAGCGCGAAGCGCCGGAGCGGGAGAGGCGCCGCGCCGCACCGGTCGGCTGCATCCTCGGGGCACGGCGATGGCCCCCGCCGCGGGCGGTTCGGGGGAGGGGTTGTTTCGGCCGGTCGAGGCGCGGCGTCGGGGGCCTACCTCCGCACCACGATCATCGGGTCGATGGCCCACACGTCGCCCTCGCCCTTGTCGCGCACGACCACGTCGTACTTCCAGGCCTCGTCCCGGCCCACGTTCTCGGGACCGCTCGCGAGGACGGAGTTGGCCCGGAAGAGGTAGCGGCCCCGCACGTTCGCCTCCGTCTTGGCGAAGGGGCCCCGGCTCCCCCCCTGCACGGCGAAGTCGATCTCGAGGGACTGGCCGTCGGCGAGCCCGGTGACCACGAGCTCCAGGGCCGCCCCGGGCGGGATGAGGGCGATCCGCGGCTCGATCGTCCTCTGCTTCGCGTCCAGGGTCACCCGGGTGTCCACCGGGAAGCTGCCCGAGGCCGCTTTCGCCGCGGGGGGCCGCGTCTGGGCGCAGGCCAGGGCCACCGCCACGAGGAGCAGCCCCATCGACACCGTCCCGGTCTTCAGGCTCTTGACGGACATGCGCTCTCCCTCCTCACTCGGCGAAGACGCTCTTTCCCGGACGGCGGCTCGCCGGGGCCGGCCGTCCGCGGGCGGGGCCTCGGGTCACCGGGCCCCGCGGGGGGAAGGGAAGCCCTCGCGGGCCGCGGCGAGCTCCCGGGAGATCTCGTCGCGGAGGGAAGCCGGACGGACGACCCGCACGTGGGGAAGGAAGCCCTTGACCCAGGACTTCAGCTCCCAGCCCGGGGCCACCTGCATCGCGAGGGCCACGCTGCCGTCGGGACGGTCCTCCATCCGCTGGCTCTCGTGCCACACCCGCTCGCGGATGTAGCCGGCCATGTCGGGGGAGAACACGAGCTCCACCGCCTCCGGCCGGCCCCCCGCGATGCCGAAGGCCCCCCGGGCGTACTCGCCCACGCTGAAGTCGGCCGGCATCTCGAACTCCTCGTCCAGGACCTCGATGCTCTGCACCCGCTCCACCGCGAACGTCCTCACCTCGCCGTACTCGAGGGCCCGCGCGTACAGGTAGAGCCCGCCCCGGTAGTAGACCAGGCGGTAGGGGTCGATGGTGTAGGACTTGGTCCTCCGGCTGTTGAACGAGAAGTAGGCGATCTTCGCCCGGCGCTGGTGGAGGATCGCGTCGATGAGGCCGGCGATCACGTCCTGCTTCTTCGAGTAGTCCTTCCAGGGATCGGGCCGGGCCGAGAACAGCTCCTGGATCCGGGCCAGGTAGGGGAGCGAGCGGGAGGGGAGGGCCTCCCGGATCTTCGCGAAGGCGGACTCGAGGTCCTGGGCGAACGGCGCCCCCCCGAGGAAGGAGAGCATGTTCCGGCTGAAGTAGAGGGCGGCGAGCTCGGCGAGGGTGAAGCTCTGGGTGAGGCGCTGCTTGTAGCCCTCGACCAGGCGCCAGACCTTGCGGCCGTCCACCCGGTCGTCGTAGAGGGGGAACCCCGCCTCCTGGAGGGCCTCGATGTCCCGGCGGATCGTCCGCTCGGTCACGCGGTGGCGAGTCGCGAGGTCGGAGGCGGTGGTGTAGCGGCCGGCCTCGATGGTCTTGAGGATCTTCCACTGCCGGATCACCTCGGCGTTGCGCATCCCCCCTCCTGCCGCGGATTCTAGCAGCCCCCCGGAGAAAGGAGCGTGGCTTGCCTCTCTCGGGCCCTTCTGGGGCTATACTCCCGCATCCCATGCCCGGAGGATCCATGACGGATCGTCCCCCCCGGCTCGGAGACGTCATCGACGACTACTGCCCGCGCTGCCGGCTCCTCATGAACCACGACGTGGCGAGCCTCTACGAGGGGGCGGTGGCGAAGGTGACGTGCCGGACCTGCCACAACACCCACGACTACCGCCACGCCCAGGTCCCCCCGAAGCGCAAGGGCCGGAAGGACGAGAAGCAGGACCTCATCGAGCAGGTCCTCGCGGGCATGCCCCTCCCTCCCCCTCCCCCGCCCCCCCCGGCCGCCCCCGTCAAGAAGAAGCGCGACCTGTGGGCGGAGGTGGAGCGCCTCAAGAAGAGATAAGTGCGCGCGGTCGACATCATCCAGCGCAAGCGGGATGGTCTCGAGCTCACCCGGGAGGAGATCGAGTTCCTCGTCGGCGGGTACGCCCGGGGCGAGGTCCCCGACTACCAGGCGGCCGCCTTCACGATGGCCGTCTTCTTCCGGGGGATGACCGAGGGGGAGACCCTCGCCCTCACCGAGGCCATGATGCGCACCGGGGAGGTCCTCGACTTCTCGGAGCTCCCCGGACCGAAGGTCGACAAGCACTCGACGGGCGGGGTCGGGGACAAGACGAGCCTCGTCACCGCCCCCCTCGCGGCCGCCTGCGGGGTCTACGTGCCGATGATCTCCGGGCGCGGCCTCGGCCACACCGGGGGGACCCTCGACAAGCTCGAGGCGATCCCCGGCTTCCGGGTGCGCCTCTCCCTCGCCGAGTTCCGCCAGGTCCTCGCCCGGTCGCGGCTCGGGCTCATCGGCCAGACCCCGGAGGTGGCCCCCGCCGACCGCAAGCTCTACGCGCTGCGCGACGTCACCGCCACCGTGGAGAGCCTCCCCCTGATCGCCGCCTCGATCATGAGCAAGAAGATGGCCGAGGGGATCGACGCCCTCGTCCTCGACGTCAAGACGGGCGACGGGGCGTTCATGAAGTCCTTCGAGGACTCGCGCCGCCTCGCCGAGACCATGGTCGCGATCGGCCGGGGGATGGGGCGGAAGGTGGCCGCGCTCATCACCGACATGGAGCAGCCCCTCGGCCGGGCGGTCGGCAACGGCCTCGAGACCGCCGAGTGCTTCGAGACGCTGAAGGGCCGGGGCCCCAAGGACCTCGAGTCGCTGTCGATCGAGCTCGCGGCCTGGATGCTCTACCTCGGCGAGGTCGTCCCCCAGCTCGACGCGGCGCGGGTCCGGGTCCGGGACGCGCTCGCGAGCGGGGCCGGCCTCCGCAAGCTCGAGGAGGTGGTGGAGCTGCAGGGAGGAGACCCCCGGGCGGTCGGCGACCCGACGCTCCTCCCCCGGGCCCGCGACGTCTTCCCCCTGAAGGCCGAGCGCGACGGCCGGGTCACCCGGATCGCCTGCCGGGCGGTGGGCCACGCGGCGATGCTCCTCGGGGCGGGGCGGGAGACCGTGGACAGCGTGATCGACCCCGCGGTGGGCCTGGTCCTCCACAAGAAGGTGGGCGACCTCGTCATCCAGGGGGAGCCCCTCCTGACCCTCCACGTCGGCGACCCCGCCCGGCTCGACGAGGTGATCGCGATCCTCCGCGAGGCGGTCCACGTGGGGCCCGAGGCCCCCGCGCGGACCCCCCTCATCCACTACGTCCTGAGCTGAGCCTCGAGAGGAGGCCGATTGACCCTCAACTGCCTGCTCGCCGCCGCCGACCCCCTGTCGAGGCTGAAGGAGGGCGGGCTCGATCTGACCCTCGCCGAGCGCGCGACCGGCCTCCTCGGGATGGCCACGATGATCGCGATCGCCTGGCTCATCAGCTACGACCGGCGGCGGTTCCCCTGGCGGCTCGTCCTGAGCGGCCTCGCCCTCCAGGCGGCCTTCGGCTTCCTCGTCCTGAAGACCCGGGGAGGGCGCTGGTTCTTCGAGCGGGTGGGCGAGGTCGTGGGCGGCCTCCTCGGCTTCACCGCTACCGGGGCCCGCTTCCTCTTCGGCAACCTGTTCGACCAGAACGTGCCCGTGGGGACTCCCCTGCCCTCGGGAGAGCTCGACCGGGGCCTCGGCCTCGTCGCCAACACCGGGGCCTTCTTCGCCTTCGGGGTCCTCCCCACGATCATCTTCTTCTCCGCCCTGATGTCCGTCCTCTACCACCTCGGGGTCATGCAGTTCCTGGTAAAGGGCCTCGCCTGGGTCATGCAGCGGACGCTGCGCACCTCGGGAGCGGAGACCCTCTCCGCGAGCGGCAACATCTTCCTCGGCCAGACCGAGGCCCCCCTCCTCGTGAAACCTTTCGTGAAGACCATGACCCCCTCCGAGCTGGTCACGGTGATGGTGGGGGGCTTCGCCACCGTGTCCGGAGGGGTCCTCGCCGCCTACGTGCTCATGCTCCAGGGGGTCTTCCCGTCGATAGCCGGGCACCTGCTCGCGGCGAGCGTGATGAACGCGCCGGCGAGCCTGCTCCTCTCCAAGGTCATCCGCCCGGAGACCGGCGAGCCGGTGTCCAAGGACTCCCTCCACATCGCGGTGGAGAGGACGGAGGCCAACGTGATCGAGGCCGCGGCCAGCGGGGCGGCCACCGGCGTCCAGCTCGCCCTCAACGTGGGCGGGATGCTCATGGCCTTCATCGCCCTGATCGCCATGGTGAACTTCCTGGTGGGGTGGGCGGGCGAGCTGGTCGGCCTGGACGGCCTGTCCCTCCAGGTCATCCTCGGCACCCTCCTCCGGCCCCTCGCCTGGGTCATGGGCGTCCCCTGGGCAGACACCCAGTACGTGGGCGGCCTCGTCGGGATCAAGGCCATCCTGAACGAGTTCGTGGCCTATGCCCAGTTCGCGGGGGACCTCCGGGCGGGGGCGGTCGAGCTGTCCCCCCGCGGGGCGGTGGTCGCCGCCTACGCCCTCCTCGGCTTCGCCAACTTCTCGAGCATCGGCATCCAGATCGGCGGCATCGGCGGCCTCGCCCCCGAGCGCCGCTCCGAGATCGCCCGCTTCGGCCTGCGCGCGATGATCGGGGGCAACCTCGCGGCGTTCATGAGCGCCTCCCTCGCGGGGATGCTGCTGTGAGACGGCATCGCGCGCAGGCCCGCCGAGAGGCCACCGGCGGCGAGCGGAGCCGCATTCACTGCGGCGTAGCGAGCGGGGGGTGCGGGGGGGTCGGCGCAGACCCCCCCGCCTCAACGAAGACGGGGGGCAACCTCGCGGCGTTCATGAGCGCCTCCCTCGCGGGGATGCTGCGGTGAGCGCCCCTCCCCTCCTCGCGCGCCTCACGGAGGCGGTGCGGCTCATCGAGGCCCGGACCCCCCTTCGCCCCAAGGTGGGTCTCGTGCTCGGCTCCGGCCTCGGGGCCTTCGCCAGGTCCCTCGAGCGGCCGGTCGCCATCCCTTACCCGGAGATCCCCCATTTCCCCACCTCCACCGCGATCGGGCACGCGGGTGAGCTGGTGGTGGGCACGAGCCAGGGGGTCCCCGTCGCGGTGATGGCCGGCCGGGTCCACTTCTACGAGGGCTACCCGATCCAGCAGGTGGTCTTCCCCGTCCAGGTCCTCGGCCGCTTCGGGGTGCGGGTCCTCGTGCTCACCAACGCCGCGGGGAGCGTGAACGTCAACTACAAGCCCGGAGAGCTGATGGTGATCCAGGACCACGTCAACCTCATGGGGACGAACCCCATGATCGGCCCCAACGAGGAGCAGCTCGGGCTCCGCTTCTTCGACATGACCGAGGCCTACGACCCCCGGCTCCGGGAGATCGCGGAGAAGGCCTGTTGGAAGGCGGGGGTCCCCGTGCGCAAGGGGGTGTACCTGGCCCTCAGCGGCCCCTCCTACGAGACCCCCGCGGAGATCCGGATGCTCCGCACCCTGGGGGCGGACGCGGTCGGGATGTCCACCGTCCCCGAGACGATCGCCGCCCGCCACCTGGGCCTCCGGGTGCTGGGACTGTCGTGCATCACCAACATGGCGGCGGGGGTGACCAGGCGCAAGCTCGACCACCGGGAGGTCCTCGAGGTGGGCGAGAAGGTCAAGTCGGCGCTCCTCGACGTGCTAGGCCGCATCGTCGTCGAGGCGGCCCGCGAGGCATGACGAGCCCCCGCGGGAAGGGGCGCCGCCGGGCGCCCGGGCCGGCCGCGCCCCCCGCGCTCCGCGAGCTGGCCGGTCTGGCCCGGCGGGCGCGGCGGCGGGCCGTCGCCCCCTACTCCGGCTTCCGGGTGGGCGCCGCCCTGCGCAGCCGGTCGGGCGAGGTCGTGACCGGCTGCAACGTGGAGAACGCCACCTACGGCCTGACGCTCTGCGCCGAGCGGGTCGCCGTGTTCAAGGCGGTCTCCGAGGGCATCCGCCGCTTCGACGCGATCGCGGTGGTGGCGGACTCGAAGCGGCTGACCCCTCCCTGCGGGGCCTGCCGCCAGATCCTCTGGGAGCTGTGCGGCGACGTGTGGGTACACCTCGCCGACCTCCGGGGCCGGACGCGCACCCTGCGCCTCTCGGAGCTGCTCCCCTTCCCGTTCGACGGGGGCCACCTGTGAGGCGCCCGCTTCCCGCGACGCCTCGCCCCCGCTGGGGGCGCCTCCCGACCGAGAGCCGCAACCCGAGGAGCCGCCGCCTGGACGTGCTGCCCCTCGAGCGAGTCGTGGGGCTGATCCTCGACGAGGACCGGCGGGCCCTCCTCGCCGCCGCCCGCGTGCGGCCCGCGATCGCCCGGGCCGCCCGCCTCGCCGCCGACGTGCTCGGCCGCGGGGGCGATCTCGTCTTCCTCGGGGCGGGGACCAGCGGCCGGATGGGGGTGATCGAGGCGGCCGAGGTCCCTCCCACCTTCGGCCTCGAGCCCGGCCGGGTGCGGGCGGTGATGGCCGGCGGGCGGGACGCGGTGTTCCTCGGGCAGGAAGGGGCCGAGGACCGGGAGGACCACGGCCGGCAGGAAGGGGCCCGGCTGGGGCCGGTCGACCTGCTGGTGGGGATCTCGGCGAGCTCGGTGACCCCGTTCGTGCGCGGGGCCCTCGCGGCCGCCCGGGAACGCGGGGCCGGGACCGTCCTCCTCACCTGCGCTCCCGGCCGCGGCCTCGGCCACCTCGCGGACGTGGTGATCGCCATCCCCACCGGACCCGAGGTGCTCACGGGATCGACGCGCCTGAAGGCCGGCTCCGCCACCAAGGCGGCGCTCAACGCGATCACGACCGCGGCGATGGTCCGCCTGGGGAAGGCCTACGAGAACCTCATGGTGGACCTCGTGCCCACCTCGGCCAAGCTCCGCGACCGCGCGCGGCGCATCGTGGCCGCGGCCGCCGGGGTGTCGGGGGAGGAGGCGGGGCGCCTCCTCGATGCCGCAGACGGCAACGTGAAAACGGCGATTGTCATGGGGCGGCTCGGATTGGGAGTGTCCCCGGCGAGGGCCCGCCTCGCCGCCGCGGGCGGGCACGTGAGGCGGGCCCTCGCCGGGGGACATCAACTCCCGTAGACGACGATGTCCCGCAGGTTGCGGTAACGCTCGTTGTAGTCGAGGCCGTAGCCGACCACGAAGTGGTCGTCGATCGTGAAGCCCGTGTAGTCGGCCTCCACGCTCACCAGGCGCCGGGCCGGCTTGGAGAGCAGCGCCGCCACCTTCAGGCTCCGGGGGCCGCGCGCGCGGAGCAGGCTCTTC
>Ga0268386_10000225_pt1 | contig 33789 bp, 40 predicted proteins | sample RVTome_15_FD_200260 | JGI IMG/M metagenome (GOLD analysis project Ga0268386, IMG submission 200260) | Soil microbial communities from uranium-contaminated site in the Upper Colorado River Basin, Wyoming, United States - RVT150D86... ... | reverse complement strand
TAGAAAAAGAAAGTCATTGCAGGACCCTCAAAATGAATTGGTGAAATCTTCTGCATTGCTATTTAAAAAGGAAAAAAATGAAGATAAATTCATTCAGCTTTGTAGAGGTCCAAATATCGTTAATCAAGAAATTGAATCACTTTTAGGAGTATATCCAGAAGTAATTGAAAAAACTGTATATATTAGACAAAAAGAAGTAGATAAACTTGCACTCGCAGATCCAAGTGAATTAAGAGAACTAATCAAGAACTTATTTGGATTAAATGATTTTGACGACCATATAAAAAAATACTTAAAGAATCAAATTAATAGTATTAATGAAGAAATCAAAGATTTAAAAATACAAATTGGAAGTTTATTAACAGAACAAAATGAATTGGAAAAGCAAAAACAAATTTTAGAAGAAAAAAAAGAAAAACTTGAACTAAAATTGCAAGAAATAAAGAAGGATAAAAATACTTTAATTAGTTATCCCTCTCAAGAGAAATTAAATAAAATTAAGGTAATTATAGAAAATATAGAGAAATATAAAAAGGATTTAGATTATAGAGAAAAAATATATAATTATAAAAAAGAAAATATACTAGTACAAGAAAAAAGAATAAAAGATTTTCAAGATAAAATATTTCTCTTAAATTCAAAAATTTTAAAGCTTTCAAAAGAACTACAAGAATATCCACCAAAAGATAGTATAAGAAAAGCTAGTGATATATTAAAAGAAATAGATAATGATGAAAAACAAATAAGAAATTTGATATCAAAATCAAACCAAAAGTTAAATATAGATATTCAAAATTTATCAATAAATAATGTAGAAGAACTTAAAAAAGTTAAAGAAAAAAATCAAATTGAATTAGAAAAGACTGATAAAGAAAGAATTTCAATATCTACTATAATAGAGGAACATAAAAAACTTCTTACGTCCAATCAGCTATTATATGAAATTCAGAACAATAGCATTCAATATATACACGATAGAGATAAATGCCCAATATGTAGTAGTAAGATTAACGATAAAAATACATTAATATTTGATCTCAAACGAGCAAGAGAAAATATATTTAATAAAGAAAATTCATTTAAAAAAGAGATAAATCAATTAGAAAAAAAATTAAAGAAAATAGAGATAGAACTTGACGAAAAAAAAGGAGTAAGACAATTAATAGAAGTTATAGTTACCATAGTAAATGGATTAATAGAAAAACGTTTCAATTTTTATGATGAGTTAAATTCTATTTCAGAAGTATATAAGAAATACGATGAACTAAATAATTTAAATTCAAGAATGATTGATGATCTTATTTCATCAATATTAGAGATAGAAAATAATATTTTTTCATCAAAAGAACTTATAAAAAATTTTAAAGAAAGGATAGAATCTGAAAAAATTAAGCTTGAAAAAATGAAGAAAGAAATAAATATATTCAATAAAGAGAAAAATGACATTTTATTAAAACTTCAGTCAAATAAATTAAATTTACAAACATATTGTGATGATGTAAAAGTATCAAATATTCATAACTTATTAGAAAATTTTTATTGCCATAGTATTGATGAACTAATTTCAAAAAGACTTAATATTACAGTAAGAATTGAGGAAAAAGCTAAAACTATTGAAAATATTCAAGGGGACATTTCTTATCTGACCGAAGAAATTGAAATAAGACGAAAGAAAATAATCAGTTTAAGAGTTGCAGAAGATAAACTTAAAGAAAAAGAATATTTGTTAAAACATGTTCTATTTTTACTGGGAGAAGTAGATGGCTTTATTTCTAACGATATCGTTGAAGGAAGATTGTCTGATGTTTTAATGAAAAGTACTAATTTTTATCTAATACCTTTTACAGAAGGTAGATATGAAATCACCAATATATCATCTACAATGAGAAAAATAAAAGATAGAATATCTCATGGTTTAACTTTAACTTTGGTAGATAATAAAGATCACATAACAAAGAATAAAGAACAACTAAGTGGAGGGGATGAATCAGCTCTTGGTCTTGCACTCCGGATATCTATATCAAAGCTTATGTCGACTATCAGACCTTTCAAACATGTAGAAAAAAAAGTACCTATGATAAATTTTATTATAATGGATGAACCTATGACCAGCCTTGACGAATTTCGTAGAAATGTAATAATGAATATTTTGATGAAAGATCAGAGCTTTAAACAGATCTTTCTTATATCTCATGCTGAAATAAATGAAGAAGAGAATAATTATCATTCTATAGTAATTAATGATAATGAAAATTCTAAAAGAATGGTAGAATACTTTCATTAAAAAATTTTATTTTTTTTAAATTATATATACAAATTTGTTATTGTAAACTAATAGACTGAAAATTGACAATGAATGTATAAATTAAATGTCAATAAATGTCAATAATTGTAGTATGATATAAGAACAAAAAATGACCTATAAAGAGAAATCCCCTTTAAAAAATCATTGCAATTTACAGAATTTGATTATCTATTTCTTTTTTGAAAATTACATACAATATATTAAGGTTTAATTTATCCATTATGAAATTAAATATAAATGAAATTATACAAAAAATTAACAATAATTAATACTATATTAGGAATAACGGTATGTATCATAATTTTATTTATATACTTTTTTATAAATTCATTAATTGTTATACCTCTTTTAGGGCTTTTTTTAGGAGGTATTATTTTGCATGTTTTCATTGTATTACTTGTCAATTTAGCAGGAATAGTTTCTATATTCTATATTAAAAATACAAGAATCGTGGGAATAGCTTTAATTATTTATGGAACATTAGTATTAGCTACTGCTACCTTTTTCGGAATACCAGTCGGAATACCAGGATTTATTTTATTTGTTATCGCTGGTATAATAGCATTAAAAGAAAAACAAGTAGTAAAAGAATCAAAATGAGATCAAATATTTAAAGAGATGCTTTTCCAACCTTGGTTATAATAATTAAAAATGAACGAGTAAAAGGTAAATAGATTGGTTCAACAGCTATTAGAGATTAAGTAAAGTTCCTTTACAGAGAATACAAATGGCGACATAATAGTTCTCTCTCCTGTTATATCTTATAATTGAATAGCCGAATTTCATTCAAAGCAGTCATTGGCTAGTGAAATTGCGGATGTTGTAGTGAATTATCTCTATATAAATTGATTTAATCTATTTTATTAGTTTAATTAATTATGATATAATAGTTATAATAGTTTATTATGTCTTAAATTATGTTTACCAATTAATAATAATAATATATTTAATCAAATAAAAAATTATACATCTAGATAGTATTCTAAATGGTTATTATAATTAATAAACATTGAAATAATAGATTATAATCATTATCAAAAATACTTCATGAAATTTACAAAACCTTCTATTATTTATTTTCTCCTTGTCTTTGTACCTATTTCAGTTATTTTAGATTTAGTTCATGCCGATCATATTATAATATTTATTATTGCAGTAATAGCATTAATACCACTTGCAAAACTCATAGGTGATTCAACAGAGCATCTTTCTACACATTATGGATCTACTTTAGGATCTCTTTTAAATGTCACCTTTGGCAATGCAGCAGAAATAATAATTGCAGTAGTAGCTATTAATGCTGGTCTAATAGACCTTGTAAAAGCATCAATTACTGGTGCAATTCTTGGAAATATTATGCTTATTTTTGGTTTGAGTATGATTGCTGGGGGGATTCGTAAAAAGGAACAAATATTCAGTCGTGAAAATGCAGGACTTCAATCAACTATGATTTTCTTAGCTATAATTGGATTGGCAATTCCCACTGTCTTATCAAGTACTATTCTAAAACCTACTGAAATTGAAAACCAACTTAAAATACAATTTTTAAGTGACGCCTTAGCAATTATATTGTTATCGGTATACATAGCAGGAATTGTATTTACATTTTTTACTCATAAACACTTATTTGTTTCTCCACAAATGGTAGAAGAAAATAACAATCACAATATTGCCGCCACCACCACCACCACCACCAAACATTGGGATAAAAAAAGAGCATTCTTTATGCTAGCTATTAGTATGGTTGGAGTTGTAGTCATAAGTGAAATTTTGGTTGGATCTGTAGAAGAAACTAGTAAACAGTTTGGTTTTGGAGAAATGTTTGTTGGAGCTATTATAATTGGAATAGTTGGTAATGCTGCAGAACATAGTAGTGCTATTATTCTTGCGAGAAAAGGTAAAATGGATTTATCTATCGGAATAGCAGCTGGTTCAGGAACTCAAATAGCACTTTTTGTTGTACCACTCTTGGTAATATTTGGAATAATTTTAAATCAGCCATTTACATTAGAATTTACAATTTACGAATTAGTTACATTATTTCTTGCAGCTATTATTCTTAATTTGATTGCACATGATGGTAGAAGTAATTGGTTTGAAGGAGTAATGCTCACGGCAGTATATATCATTATTGCTATGGGATTCTATTTTATTGGATGATAATGAATTCAAATAACAACAATTTCCTTTTACATATATCCAAAAAATAATATTCCAAAAATAATCCTATAATAATAATATTGTAGATAAGGTTATACGTATCTTTTTATTTTTCAATTAATCTGTATTCTAATAGCATTTAGCACAATTGAAATCATTGTAATGGATCATTTATTTTTTCTAATATTTTTTAGATTTCGTCACTAGTAATATAATAAATACTTTACTATAGTAAATTTACCATTTTTATAATATTCTATCTTTTATGAGCAATCTCTGTTGTTGATGATCAAATACAAAAATAAAAAATTATCTTAGCAAGTCACATAGTGATTTAGGGAAGAATTGATAACATTGTGCAAGAAAATCATCTTCTTGTTTGGGTACAGGTTTTTTCTCGTATTGTTGTAATACGGAAGATTCTTCTTCTGAGACTCTGGGACCTAACACTATCTCAACATCCTCTAATTGATTATTCTTTAAAATTTTCAATGTAACAGTATCTCCCACTTCTTTTTCTCTCTCTAGATAAGTTAGAATATCATCTATTTTTCTTACCTCTTTATCATCTATTGCTACTATTATATCACCATCAGAGTCTATTATTTCTCCCCTTTGATTGGATGTTATAGTTCCCTTCTGTAATTTACCTGATTTTGCGGCTGGACTACCTGGAGTAATATCAGTAATTAAAAAGCCTTTTGATTCATTCAATCCAAAAATTTTAGCCAATTGAGGAGTTATATCTATTCCAACTACACCAAGATAGGGATGAAGATATTTTCCTGATGATATAATTGATTGAACAACTTTCTTTACTGTATTAGAGGGTACGGCAAATCCTATTCCTGCATTAACACCAGTGTTAGAATATATTGCAGAATTGATTCCTATTACTTCACCTTTCAAATTTAATAATGGACCACCAGAATTACCAGGATTAATTGCAGCATCTGTCTGTATGATATCTGGAATATTAAAATTCATAGCGAATGGAGAAAATGGAGAATTGCTACCATCAACTGATGGTAGCAATCTTCCTAGACCACTAACTACGCCTACTGTTAAAGATCCTGATAAGCCAAAAGGATTACCAATAGCTGCTACAGTATCCCCAACCCTAAGAGATGAAGAATTACCCAAAGGAATTGGACTAAGAACTATATCTATTGGATCTGAAAGTTTGAGAACAGCTAAATCACTGTAAGGATCATGACCAACTAATTTAGCCTGATATGAATTTCCATTTGAGAAAGTTACTAGATAATTATTATTTCCCTCGTTAAAAGCAACAACATGATAATTTGTTATTATATGACCATCTTGATCATAAAGAATGCCAGAACCTAAACCTTGCTGTGCATTAGAAAGAGGATCAATAATAGTTATTTGAACTACAGATTTAGACGTTTGTGAAAACAAATCTTGAATTTTTAGTTCATTAGACTTATTTTGTTCTAGTAAATTATCTGATATTTGACCTAATGCATAACCAGTATTGTTGTTATTAGAAGACAAGAATGTCAATAATATAAAAGATGACAAATATAAAATAACAGAAATTTTAATTAACATTTTTACTATTTAATTAATAAAGTGTAATATGAATTTAATCAATCTCACAATTTATATTAGAAAATCTATATTGTCAGAACCTGACTTGATGTTTTACTGCTCTTGATGATAAAGGTTAGTTGTTTTAGAAAGTCCTTACCAATTGATAAATTAATGTATTTTTTCGTAGTTTTGCTTATTGATATAGTATTTTAATGCATTGTTATCTTGAATTCTGTTGAATCTTTCAGTGTATATATGTCTAATACATATATATAATATAGAATAGAAAATTATTTTCTTCTAATGTAATAGTATTTAACCTGTCGATAAACATTCTATAACTCTTTCCTCATGTCGATTTATTGTAATAAGTAAAATGTGTTGCAATCCTGTAAGTATTAATTGACTTTTCTATGACAATATAATGTGCTGATTTTACATATTTTAATTGTTGTTTGTTCAACATTGAAAGTGAGAGTGGTCTATATGATGTGCTATATCACAGATATAATGTATTTAATATTTATATAAATAACAATTCTGAATTCCTATCTTGATTTAACTTTTAATGTATATGAAAATTTATAATTATTAACAACTTAAATTTTTAAATATAACATGTTTACTCTATTGTATGTATGTGCATTTGGGTTATATTATTATAATTTTATTTATTATTAGTATAACGGTAATCACTTCCTTGGGTATTACAGCTGAAGTATCTAATAATCATACATCTTTTAATGAAACTAATATACCTATGATCAATAAAACAGAACCCAAAAACTCTTCAGAAACATGTGTTATGCCCAAGTGTCCAAGTGAAAAGGTATGTATACAGGTATGTCCAGAATCTCTTCCTCCAGTTTAATATTGCTCTACAAGATTAAATGAGTTAATTTTATTTGTGCCTATATATAACAGAGGTTCATGAAAATTATCTTTATCTCCAACAAAATAACCGTGACCATTACCATCACACAAATCCGAAAAATTTGTGCCTGAAGTTATAAGATAACTTTTGACATCATTTGGAGATGCTTCTGGATGTAAACTTATGTACAATGCTGCTGCTCCAGCAACATGAGGAGCGGCCATACTTGTACCAGTTAATTTTGTATATGAATTTGATTTAAAAGTAGAATATATATCTACACCAGGTGCTGATATATCTACGACATCACCATAATTACTAAAACTTGCCAGCATGTCATCAGCACCATAGGGAGTTGATGGTCCCTTACCTCCACATTTTCCATCGGTATCGGCTATTGCAGATACGGTTATTACCTCCGGATTATTCGCTGGTGTAAAAGTTCCAGCATCTTTTCCTTCATTACCTGCAGCAACTACAATGGTAATACCCGCTTTTATTGAATTATTTATTGCAATATCTAATGCGCCTGATTCACACTCACAACCTAAACTTAAAACTGCAACGTCAACTTGATTTTGATTTTGATTAATGTAGTCTAGTCCTTTTATTAGAGTAGAAATTTCTCCCATTCCTGAGCTTTCAAGTACTTTAATAGCCCATAATCTAGCTCCAGGAGCAATACCAACAATGCCAAAAGAATTATCTTTAGCAGCTGCAACTCCGGAAAGATGCGTACCGTGACCGTGGTCATCATCAGCATTAATTGTTCCTGGAATAAATGATCTTTCATGAAATACATTTAGATCAGCATGATCTAAATCTATTCCAGTGTCTAAAATTGCTATATCTGCATCAACAAAATTCGAGTTAATACCAATAGTGTTTAAACTTTCACCATCTACTCTATCTACACTTTCGGGTATAATTTGATTTTCAATATGTGTATCTATAAAAGCTGATATTTTCCTATCATTTCCCATATATTCTACCAATGGATTATTTTTCAATTGCTCTAAAACTTTTTCATTAGGAATCTTTATTGCTAATCCTTTTACTACATTATAGTAGACGTATAATAATTCAGTTCCTGTATCTTTCAATTCAGAATTATAAAATTCAACTGGATCTATCGAATTATTTTCTTCTTTATTATCTTGAAGATATATAATAAATTGATTAGGTATTATATTATTACTTTCTAAATAACGATTATCAATATTTTGATTATTATAAAAATAATTAAAAAGAAATTGTTTCTCAAAATTATCATCCGCGTATGTATTTCCGAACAGAGGAATAACTAAAAAGATTCCACATACAGTAATCATTACTAAAAAGTTCCTTCTAAAATTATACTGAAAATTCATTTTGCAATTAATAGACAAATTTAAGTTTTTATTTATTAATACTTTTAAATAATTTATTATATATAAAATGAATAGTAAAAAAATTTCTAATTCTTCTCTATTTTCTCTTTATTTTAAAATTAATAATAAAGTTATTAAAGATAATAATGTAAAAAATAAAAAATAAAAAAATAAATTATAGTTGTATCTGAATTAAATTATAATAACAATGAAAACATCAGTATAAATTTGGATGATTTAAAGTTACTAAATGGAAAAATTTTTCTTCATCAATCATTTTGATGGAAGATGGTTCTACATAGTAATCCATAGTTTGAATAGATTCTAAAGATGATCTAATTTAGTAAATAAAACAACATGTAGAATTAAATAAAAAATAGACATGAAAATTGTGTGAATTATTTATATGTGATATAGTGTGATACAAATAACCAGATACAATATGGTATCATTTCGGGGAAAAGTAATAGAAAAAAAACTACTGAAGCAGCAGAAAATTTATGGATAAATTATTCAAACGATATCTAAGAAGAGAAAAGTATCCATATAGAACCCCAAATGAGATTAGAATAATAATCAAAATAAAACCAGAAAGAATTGATAGTTTTACAAATTATTATTACCGTTAGAGTTTCTATTTTTCATAGTTTAAGATAATTGTTATATATAATAATTATCGATTATTTAGATATCAGTATAGAAATTATAGTTGGAAGTAAATAACGGATATTTTTGTTATGATTTAAATAAGTAAGATTACTTAATTTTTTTATGGTAAATAGGATTTTGAATGTTCAAGATTTTTTCTTTTTTCCTAGTAAAACTGCCAGATACGAAGGACATTTTCTTACCTCATCATCCGATCCGATTCTTATAGAAATAACAAGAAAAATAAATGAATCTATTTCTGAAATTCCTAAATATCAATTATTGTTGAATGTTCAAAACTCAAAATCTTATGAAATTTCAGATTGCCGGATATATAGATTTGAAAATCGAAATTCTGAATCTACAATGTGTTATTTTTTCAGTAATGATATTGAAGAGATTGATTAGTATTATTATTGATTTCACACATTAAAATATTTTTTCACTTTTTCTCTATCATGTTAATAATCATTATTTTTATCTTGACATTATGAATTTATTATTGTATTTCATATATTAATTATGTATATATAAAAAATTTTAATAGCTTATAAAGATATATTAATTAATTATAGTTCAAGTATAATATTATTGCATTATTGGTTAGGATCATTTTGTAGAGTGATTAATAACAGTAAATTATATTTTCCGATAAATGTTGTAGCTATATCTGATATAATAAAACTAGAAAAAGATTTAGGAAATCAAATACCTAATAAATCTTGGATGCTATATTTGCTAGAATTATTTAATATTCAAAATTTTTCAGTTGAATTAAATCTCATATGTCAGTTTGATAATCAAAACTATTTTGAGGCAATTTTTTTGGGTATAAATAGATATAGATTTAAGGATGTTCTACCTGTAATTTATCATTCTTACCAGCGTATAATTCATCTAGACCGAAAAAATTACCAAATAAATTTTATATTAACAGATCAAACGATAAATAAATCAGAAACATTTAATCTTAATATTAAAGATACAAATTTTGATTATAAAATCTTAAATCAATTTACAGGAATTGAATGGTGGAATAAAACAGGCCATTTTCTTTATCCTATAAGATATCAAACAGAGATTTCTCAACTTATGTTCGGTTTAGTAGATAAAAATGATTCAGAGTCAATTACATTTTTCCCTCATAATGTACTAATTCCCAATAAAGATGGTTATAAGAATGAATATCCTATTACATTTCAAAATGTTAGATTAAATGATAATAACTGTATATGTTATACTATTAGTTGTGGCTTATGTAATAATGGATTAAGTTATTCTTAAATCTTATTTTCTTTAGATAACATAATATTATATAGTTCAAGAAAATTAATTATTATAGATTCATATCAGTTTGTTAGGAACATACTTTTATCTACTCTATTTATTAGTAAGTTAAAGATGCAATATTACAGACTAATCAAGACAATGTCATTATATTATTATAAATTTATATAGAGAACTTTTTTCATGTCTTTTAAAACTTAAATTAGAATCATGATTTCATTTATTTATAATAAATAGGAACTTATTCATTCGTATTTTACATCGTGAATTAGATATAATAAATGTAATATAAAAGTAAGAGTTATAAAATTTTAGAAATTGTGAATGAAGAATAAATTTTTCAATGAATAATCTTGAAGATATTTATTAAATTTATCTTTCAAATTGAATTGTAAGCATAAAATCAGATATTGCTATTATAATAGGTTTATTAAAAATTTCATTAAAAATTTTTTCTAATATTTTTTTGTGATAGAAAGACCAATTATATCCCAAATCATGTTTTAAGACATATATATGATGATCATTTTCTTGAAGGTGATTGAATTCTACAAAAGACCTTCTCATCCTAATCTCAAACCATGTTAAAAATGAATCTGGATCTGATTTCATTTTCATAAAATAAGCTATATCCTGAACTACATTTTTGCCAAAATTTGAAACTAAATCTGATATTTCTTCTTCATTCATCATATTAAATAGAGTTGTTATAACTGGTTTAGCCATAGGTATCATACCTACTTTGGGCTCATATGAGTCCCATTCTACATATCTTTTTAAAATTTTATTAATCAAAGTATTTAGACTTATATCTTGAAGTTGTGATTCATTTTGTAATGATTTTATAATATCTTCATCTATTCTTAATGTAAAAGTACTTGTCTTTCTTTTGTCTTGAGCATTATGTTCATCCATGTTTGTAATATGGCGATTTTATTAAAGATAAATTTTTGTCTTTGTTGATATAATAAACAATTTCTATTAAAATTCTAATTATTCATAAAATTCTATTGAGATGATTCTACTATTATATTTTATTTCTACAGGATTTTTAGAATACTCATTTGATATTAATTCAAAAATAGTTTTGTGATAAAGAGACCAATTTTCTCCCATTCCATGCTTCATTATAAATGTATGTTTATTTTCTTCTACTGTGTGTACAATTTCAATAGATGAATCTTGTAGTCTCAGCTCGAACCAATTCAAAAACAAAATCCAATCTATTTTTTTGTTCATAAATAATAATATGTCTTCTAATTCATTTTTTCCTATCTTCATAGCTAAATCAATAATTTCTTGTGTACTTCTTTTTTCAAAAAGTTTCTCAACTAGTAACTTTGGAATGGGTATCATGCCTACTTTGGACTCATATGAACCCCATTCTACATATCTTTTTAAAATTTTATTAATAAAATTACTGACACTTATTTGATTATTTCCTCCTTCTTCCCTAATTTTCTCTAATATTTTGGTCTCTATTCGGAAAGTCAGTGGTTTTGTTCGTTTAGAGTCAACATTCATAACATACTTCAAATATACTTTGTCATTCCCTACATTTAAAAATTATTTCTTTTCTTTCATCAATCCCTTTTACTCAACAATTACATAATTTGTATATTTTCTAATATGATTTTATTCATTTTTTCCTATTTTTATCGTCTTATAGGTTTTAATAAAAAATTTAAAAAATTTCAGAGGTAATAGAATACTAATTAATAAAGTCATAATTATACTTATACAATTTATTCTTACAATTCTCTATGTGGAATAACATAAAAATATCATTTTCTTTAATTGATACAAGAGCAAATATAATAAAAAAGTAATTGAAAACTATAGGATACCTAATGCTATAATTTATCTTATATTTGATTCATTTTCTTTAATTGCTTAAATATTATCTATGATATAAAAACAGGAATAAATGAAAGAAAGTAATACATGGATGGACTAAAAAACTGTCAAATCCAAAACTATAATGTCATAGTAAATCAAATAATCCTACACATACACATGATTGTATATCTGATAATATAATTATCAATCTGTGACCATTTAAAAATCAAATAATTAGTTCAACAATAAAATAACAAATAGATTGATGTTTATAATAAAATATGCATGCTGAAAAAAGCTATCCACATGAGACGAGAATTATATATAATATCTCAAAATGCTCCCATTATTCTAGAAAAAAGTGGTATCGTCAAATTAAAAAAGAAAATCCTCTATTCTATGTTTATCTTTTAACATTAACGAATGTTTAAATATTAACAATACTGAAATTTATTTTGAATCTATCTTGCTTAAGATATAATATTTATTTTTCCTATATCTTTTTCAAACTTTATTAAACCCAAACTAACAGTATTTTATATAATGTCCTCTTTTGGGGTTGATACGCTCGGTGGATTGACTGAAAAATTAAAACAATTAATTACTGATACTCAAAATGCGTATGAAACGCTTATTGATTCTACACAACGTTATAAACAAGGTAAAATGAATGAGAAAGAATATTTCTCAAGTATTGGAAAATATCTAATTGCGAGTTCTGCAATGAATTTTCTAGCTATCAAGGTCATATTAGAAATAAAATCCGCAATTGATAAAGGAAAGTTACTTAAGAATCCTACTGGCGGTATTGCAGACCCTAACTCGAATACGAGCTCTTCTGTAGGTTTTGGGATTGGCGGATTTGTTGGTGGTGGTGGTGGAGGTTCAGTTGGTGGTTTAGAAAATAGCCGTGTTCAAGGTAGTGGTAGTCAACAACAATATTCTTCATCATCAATAGAACCAACCCTTAAACCTGTTGATTTAGAAATAGAAAAACCATCTCAAGATATAACTACATCAGAAGTAGATTCATTAAAAGATAATAAAACATTTAAAAATTGTATAGTTTGTGGAGTCTTAATTCCAACAAAAGCAAAATTTTGTAGCAAATGTGGTAATTCGCAATAATTAAAAACAAGTTATAACCTTTTATTCATGATGAAAGTATTTGATGGTAAGTCAGCAGCAGAAGAATATATGTCTACTCATACTTTGACTTTTTCTACACCTGAAATGACACTTAAAAAATTTGCAGTATGGTTAGCGGAAATTGTTGAAAATAATGGTGAGGAAGTATCTCGAATTATACTTTATCTACAAACAAGAGACAAAGAAAATGAAGAGCAAAGCCAATCAGATGAGAAACCTATCAATTTTTCAGATCTTTTACCTGATATTGATGAAACTTTCAAACCCACAGGAGCAATAACTGATATGTTTAACAAAACAGAATCATCATTTTCTAAAAATATTGAATATTCTACAAAACCAGAATCAAAATTTTGTATTGAATGTGGTAATAAACTTAGAACTGATTCTAAATTCTGCACAAAATGTGGTGCGAAATTCTAAAATTTAAATACATAATAATAAGTAAAATTAAGCTTAGTTTTCATTAGCTATTTCTATTTTCCATAAATTCTTTTTCTTTTATTAATAAATAACACTCATTACAAATTGATTGAGAAATTAAAATTTAACGAATAGAATCTGACATTTTTACATTTTTGACAGATTTGCATATATCAATAATTTAAATTGAAAAATAACATATGTAATAAATATTGCATTTATTAGATCCTCTAATAATCTTCCTCAAATTCGTCAAATGTATCTTCTTCTACTTCATCTAAATCATCATCAAATTCTTCTCTTTCTTCTGCTGTTTTATAAGGTAAATCAGCTTCACCTGAAACTCCACAAACAGGACATCTAAATTCTATGGTTTGTCCTTCCAGATCCAATAAAAATTCCTTGGAAAATATCTCATCACATTTTGAACAAACTAATGTAGCTTGAATATTGTCTTGAGTAAACTTATGAGACTGGACCCTAAAGTTCGCGTCAGCCATTCTTCTTACCTATAGAAAATTTACTTCATTATAAGCCTTTCATTATAAAAATATTATGTAAATATAAATAAAAAATAAACTTTTTGTTTTATTGTGATTAATATTTTAAGTATTTCTTATTTTTATAAATTAATTATATTATTTTGTCTAGTATAAATTAAATTAAGAATATTTTCTCTTATCCCTTTTTCTTCAAATACTCCTCTGTATGCTATAGTAATTATTGAATTATTATTTCTAACTCCTCTCATCTTCATACAAAGATGTTCTCCTTCAGCTATAACAATTACTCCGCTAACTCCTCTTTTAGATATTTCATTTGCTATTTCAGTTGTTAATCGTTCCTGAATTTGCATTCTTCTTGAGTATTTTTCAGCTAATCTAACTAATTTTGACAGTCCAAATACTTTGCCATTTGGAACATATGCAATATGAATTCTTCCATAGAAAGGAAGCATATGATGTTCACACATGCTATAAAATTGTATATCTCTAGCTATTATCGCATTAGTTTCTTCACTAAAACTAACATCTAATTCTGAATTCATTTTATATCCAGAGAAAATTTCTTCGTACATTTCAGCAATACGTTTTGGTGTTCCTATTAATCCTTCTCTATTAGGATTCTCTCCTAATTCGATCAACAGCTGTCTAATTAATTTCTCAATTTTATTTTTATTTATTGTTCCAGTTTTTTGTACTCTACTATTTGTCATCTTTTAGTTATCTTGCTCCTATTATCTTGTGCAACTGAGGAATTATACGAACTTCGTTATATATTGGATAAACAAGGTCATAAAACTGCAATAATCTATTCACAGTTGGTTCATTTATCGTAGACGTTGGCTGTATTATAAATCCTGCTAAGTCATCACATTTTATAGTATTAAAAATAACTTCTATCAATTCTCTGAATTCTTTAATAGATGTGGAATTAGATACTACAATTTTTATAAAAGTAATTTTTTTATTGTCTATTGCAGTTTTTAGACATTCTATTTCATTATTTAATAAATATCTATGATGTTTAATATCAACAGCATGTGAGTCCTTTGTCTTAAATTCTATCTTGCAGATATCAATATAAGAAATAATTTTATTGAATCTATCAACATCATAACAAGAAGATTCGATATATGTTCTTAAACCTAATTCTTCCTTAATGAATTTTGCTAAATCCTTTACTGCCTCATATTGAATTAACGGCTCTCCACCAGTAAAATTAATTTTATATGTATTATTTTGTAAATGATCTTTTATCATTTTTTTTACTTCATTGATTGAATAGGTATTTCCACTATTCATCGCCAAAGCATAACTAGTATCACACCAATAACACTTTAAATGACATCCTGCCATTCTAACAAACATTGTCTTAGTTCCAAATAACATTCCTTCTCCTTCTATACTTGTAAATATTTCACTTAATTGTATTTTCTTTTCACTTATTGGCATATTCTGTTTTGTCATCTATGCTAACCTTTCTAAAAGCTCTTCTTCTATTTATACACGATTCACAAATTCCACAATGTATTTTTTTACCATCTTTTGTATCTATACCATTTGAATAGCAGCTCCATGTTTCAAAAATTTTATGTCCCAATATTTCATAACCTATTCTTATTATTTTTGATTTATCTAATCCATCTAGAGCCGGTGACCATATACTAATCTTTTTTCTCAAACCTGAACTTATTCCATCAATATCTCCAAGATTCAAAGTTTTACTTATTGATTTTGTAAATTCTGGTCTACAATCAGGATAATTATAATCCCCTGTGTGTGCTCCGTATGCAATTATTTTTGCTCCTATATTCATTGCCCAAGCTGTAGCTATAGTAATGAAAATTGCATTTCTTATAGGAGCTATTATACTATACTTAAAATTTTTAGGAATTTTTTGTTTGTCATCGGTAAGAATATTAGTTTCGCCGTAAATATCTTTCATAAATGATATATCTACTATTTTGTGTTGTTTTGAATCTAAATATTTAGCAAATTTCTTTGCATATTCAATCTCTAAATTTGCTCTTTGACCATAACTAAAAGTAATGATGTATAGATCAAAATTTTGTTTTTTCAAATAAGCTGCAGTACAGACAGAATCAATTCCACCACTAACAATACATACTGCAGTAGAAAATGAAATCATTTTATTTTTTTTCGTTTTAAAGTTCATTATCAATACTAATCCTTTATTTATAGAAAAAATGATAGAATTTCTTTCTAAGTTTGGGTCATTTTTTTTAGTTTAATATTAGATCCAATTTTACATAATTGTGCAAGAAACGCAGTTAATTGAATCTCGGAATGTGCCCCAACAGAAAGCCTATAATCATATTCAGCCATTATTGACATAACTTCATCAATATTCTTTATATCCAAATCTTTAATTTCTTGATAAGCATATTTGAAAAAGTCAGTATCAGATAATCCATAAGCATATAATAATTCTAAAAGTCTTATACGTGCATCATTAAATTTACCTAACAGTGCTAATCGTATTATTTCTCCTACTTTTGTTTTACCAGAAAGTCCAATTGCAGATGTTACATTTTTAATTGAAACTTGTCCATATCCTGAAGCTGTTTGAAGAATGTTTATTGAATGTCTCAAATCTCCTTCAGTATATCTGTAAATTTTTGATAATGCTTCTTCCTGAAAATCTACCTTTTCCTGATTACAAATCATTTTTAAATATTCTAATACATCATTCTCTTCAAATCTTGTGAAGTGAAATATTGCGCATCTACTTTGGATTGGCTCTATAATCTGAGAAAGATAATTACATATAATAATAAAGCGAGTAGTCTTAGAACTATCTTCAATTATTCTTCTTAAAGCAGTTTGTGCCTCTGATGTCATTTCATCTGCTTCATCAAGTATAATTATTCTATAAGGTTTCTCATCTTTACTGAAATATTCTCCTTTTTCATTGGTTCCACTTGGAAGTTTAATTACAGCTGCAAATTCTTTTACTCTTTCGCGGACCATTTTTATTCCTCTTTCATCAGAAGCATTGAGTTCAAGAGTATCTCTTTTCCATCCTTCTCCTAGTAATTCCATGGATACGCATAATGCTGTAGTAGTCTTACCCACACCTGCTGGCCCAGTAAATAATAGATGTGGTATTTCATCAGGTTTTTTTATTAAATTTTTAAGTGAAGTTATAATATCCTTCTGGTTAACTATTTGTTCAATTCTTTTAGGTCGATATTTCTCTACCCACATTAAATTTGAAAGTTTTGTATTTATAGTGTTTGAGGACATATGATTTGAGTACCTAATTTCTGTAGTTAATATCTTCTTTTCTCTTATTCTTTAGTGATATGGTAAAAAGATAATTTATTATACTAATTACTCAAATTTATTTTGTTAATAAGAATTATTAGTCTTGAATGAAATAATATCATAAATAGATTGGACCAAGTTATAATAGCTCATAATAATGATAATGTTGATCGTTACGATTATTTTAAAAAACAAATGGATTTTATTCAAAAATTTTATTCCATTAAATATTTAATGGAAGAAACACGAATAGCCTTTAAAAAAAATTTCTCTATTAATATTGAGGGACTTGATCTTGAAGCAAAAGAAGGAGAAATAGGTTCAATTCCTAGATGGTTAGCACAAATTTTAGAGGAAAATAATTCCATAGAAATTCAAGACACGGATGTTCTAATTTATATTTCAAGATCTTTAAATCGAGAAAGAATATCAAAACCTCATGATCTTTCAGGCATTGACCTAGATTTTTACATTCGTGCTAACGATTTTATCAAAAGATTAAAAGATAAAGAAAAAGAATCCATTGTGGTTTCTCTAAATTCATTTGTAACTTCTCGAATAGAAAAAATTGTTAAATTAGCAGCTGCGTCTGCCTTATCTGTTGACTTAGAAAAGAAACTTTCAGCTGAAGAGAAAGAACTTTACAATTTTATCCATAAGTCTTCTTCAGAATTTAAACAAAGGGCTGTAAATAGGTCTTGAGTGAACTTCAAAAAACTGAATCTGCATTGGTTAATGATTTAGAGGAATTCTTACGTGCTTTCAAAGATCGAACTGGAAATTACAAATATTTTGATAGGATTAATAACTTGATGGCGGCCAATTCTACCTCACTTGTTGTTGACTACATCGATTTTGATACTTTTAAGCCAGACTTGGCAAAACTAATTACTGACGAACCGGATGAAATGTTTGATGCATTCAATAGAGCAATATTTAATATTCTCTATGAAATCCATCCAGATTATGCGAATGAGACTCAAAATAACATAAAGGTCAGAATGGGCAATTATACAGTACAAAAAAGTTTACGTGAAATAAATGCAGAAGTGATCAATAAACTTGTTGGAGTTTCAGGAATGGTTGTTAGATCATCTGAAGTAAAACCATTAGCAAAAAAAATTGGTTATAGATGTCTTAATTGTAGTGAAATAACAGAAGCTCAATTGCGAGGATTAGTATTGAAAAAACCAATAAGATGTGGTAAATGTTCTGAAAAAGAGCTAGAAATGGATCCTGATACCAGTATTTTCATTGATTTTCAAATGGTAAGGTTACAAGAACTTCCAGAAGATCTTCCTGCTGGTCACTTGCCACATTATTTAGAAGTAACTATTATAGGAGATCTTGTAGATCAATGTAGACCAGGAGACAGGATCTTATTAACTGGAATTGTAAGAATAGAACAAGAACAATTATCACAACAAATCAAAACAAGTCTTTTTAGATTACGAATGGAAGGAAATAATATTGAATATCTTGGTGGAAGGACTGCAGATAAAGATAGTAGGACAATAGAACGTTTGGAAATCAGTAACGAAGATGAGAAACATATTGTTGCATTAGCACGTAAAAACGATGCATATGATATTCTAATTTCATCATATGCTCCTCATGTATATGGACATGAAGTAATTAAAGAAGTAATTTTATTATTAATAGTAGGATCAGTAACAAAAAGATTAGAAGATGGATCTTCTAGAAGAGGAGATATTAATGTTCTTTTAGTAGGTGATCCAGGTACAGCAAAATCGGAAATGTTAAAATTTGCTGCCAAAATTGCTCCAAGAGGATTATATACATCAGGAAGAGGTTCGACTGCTGCAGGTTTGACTGCCGCTGTGATAAGAGATAAATCGGGTATTATGATGTTGGAAGCAGGAGCAGTAGTACTAGGAGACCAAGGTTTAGTTTGTATAGATGAGTTTGACAAAATAAAACCAGAAGATCGTTCATCTTTGCATGAGGTTATGGAGCAGCAAACCTGTTCTGTGGCAAAAGGAGGAATAGTTGCTACATTAAATGCAAGAACTTCTATATTGGCAGCTGCAAATCCATTGTATGGCAAATATGATCCCTTTAAAAATATTACAGAAAATGTTAACTTACCAATACCATTATTAACAAGATTTGATATTATTTATGTAATTAGAGATATACCAGAAAAGGAAAAAGATCATCTTATTGCTAGTCACATATTAGAATTACATAGAGACTCGGAAAAGTCCGGACAATATCTTATTGCTATTGATCTATTTAGTAAATATCTTGCTTATTCAAAAACTATGGAACCTAAATTAACTGTTGAAGCTATAGATAAGATAAGAGATTATTATATGAAAATGAGAAATGTAGAATCAGAGAGTATGATTACTGTTACACCGAGGCAACTTGAAGGGTTAGTCAGATTAGCAACCGCTCGTTCAAAATTATTATTAAAAGATTATGTAGATTCGGAAGATGCCGAACGTGCAATATATCTAATTCAAACTATGCTAGAAACGGCTGGAGTAGATGTTAATACTGGAAGAGTAGATCTTGGAGTTTTACATGGTAAACCTCAAAGTGAAATATCAAAATTAAAGCTATTCATGGAAGTTTTTAATGGTTTATCTGGGCAAGATAAAAATGATGTAGAAGAAAAAATTTTTATAAATGAACTTATTCAAACAGGAAGATTTTCAGAAGATGATGCCCAAAACTTTTTAAAGAAAGCAATGCAAAATGGACAAATATATGAACGACGTTCGGGCTTCTATGCAAAGGCATAAATAAATACTATTAATTATATTATTGCATATATATTGCTGTAAATAATATTATAAGATTTGGTTCTGTTGATTTATCAGTGTTTGATTTCCGTTGTTGATTTTCCGTTGGTGACCATCTATACCACTTTTTACCATCTAATGAAAAAGTTCCATTTGTATCGAATAGAATCTTATCATCATAACAAACATGGTTTTCTCTCTCTTCAGAAATTAAAAGAGTATTACAGTTACAACATCTAAAGAGATTATTGAGGGGCATTTTCTTGATTATTATTTTGTTGGTCGGATAGATTATTTTTATTAATTACTCTGTTTACCCTTAACATTAAATCCTCAAATAGTGGCTGTAATTCAAGAAACTTATCAATAGGAAATATCTTTTGTGAATCTAGAATAAATTTTGAAAGTTTTTCGTCGTATTTATACCAAGCCTCAATTGTTGCGTCATCATTTTTTCCGATTTCTGATATATCCATAGCAAAATCAGTCAATTGTTTTCTTCGTTGTATATGTGAAGCTAATGTAGATAAACTACGAGAGGGGATTCTGACTTCAAAATTTAATTTTATATTATCAGTTTCTGTATCAAATGTTTTTCCATCACTATCCGGATTCAGTTCTTCCTCATAAAATATTAATCGTGATGTTCCCTTAGTATATTGTAAAATTATTCCATCAGCATAATATGATTTATAATCTAAATCCTTAGATATGATACGTTCTTTTTCATTACTACTCATGTGTTTTTCACCTCAACTTTTGAATTATCTTTAACAGATTCTTTTAATGGTATATAGATTCCATCATCCTTTACTATCATTTGTAATCTTTGTCCTTTTCTAAGATTAAATCCATCTATTACAGGTTTTGGCATTACTATTACAGAACTATTACCTACTGAAGTAACAGTCACCGTATATTTAATTGGCATAATAAGTATTAGTATCAATTATATTTAAATATTAACCTAGAAACTAATTTAGATACTAATATAAAACATAATCTTTATATACATTAGTATTTATATTAGTATAGAGATTAGTACATGATAAACCAGTTAGTTGAAATCCGAATGAAAAGGGGTCAAGAAATCCTACAGCAAGGAGCTACTATTACCAAGATTGACGATTATTCATATACCATTAATTCTTTACCTTCTAATTCTATTTATGAAATTAATAATTTAGAAGATAAGATTTGTTTGTTCATGTCCTGATTTTCAATATCGTGAAATAGAGTTATGCAAACATATTGCATGTTTACAGATTTGGCTTACTAAAACAGAAGAAAAACCGAAAGTATTTGCCGATGATGCTATCCAATGTGATGAATGCGGTTCTATTAGAATTATCAAGTATGGTTTTGACTGTGGTAAGCAAACTTACTATTGTAAAGACTGTCACAAAAAAAGTTTAGAGAACATTCTATATTAAGAAAGGTAAAATTCACTCCCGAATTAATTACTCTATGTTTAGATTTGTATTTCTCTGGGTTATCATTGAGAAAAAATATTTAGAAACATTGGTGACCATTTCAATGTTGATGTTAACTATTCTACAATCTATGATTGGATTCAAAGATATATACCGCAGATTTCAAACTATATCAACTCATTAGTTCCTAATCTATCAGAATCATGGCATATTGATGAACTATTTGTAAAGATGAAAGGCGGTCAAAAAAGAAAAGGTAATGCTAATGTTGCTTATCTGTGGAACGTAATAGATAGGGAATCAAGGTTTTTGATTGCATCAAAACTATCAGAGAAAAGAGACACCAATGGAGCTATTCAAGCAATTAACCAAGCAATTCATAACAGTCATGGCAATTTACCACAAATAGTTTATACCGATGCTTTACGAGCTTATAGAGAAGGAATTAGCCAAACGCTAGGCTATAAAGTTGACCATATTGCTAAATGTGGAATTACCAAACCACATGCTAACAACAATCGAGTAGAAAGATTGAACGGAACATTAAGAGAAAGAGTAAAGGTTCAGAGAGGATGGAAGAATCATAAATCAGCTATTGCGGAAGGTCAACGAATATACTACAACTTTGTAAAACCACATCAGGCTTTAGATGGTAAAACACCAGCGGAAAAAGTTGGAATACAACAAAAACCTGCTAACACATTTTATGAATTATTGAGAAAATCGAAACACATTTAGCTTCCTTTTTTTAGTCATATCTACATTGGCAGAACCAAAGCGAATTGTTATCTGTAATAATTGCGGGTAAAAACTAGAGTATAAAAATAGTTATGCTAAAGAACATTGGGAAAAAAATCCTATGCATAATAGTTATACCATTAAGGATTTATAGAATCTTTAAATCTGACCCAATATGATTTATTTTCAGTATTACATTCTTTACAGGTGTAATTTGTCACTGCAAAATCTTTAGTATTTTGAGGTTCCATTATTACTGCATGAACATGGACATCATCAGGTGTTGCTTCTATAATCATCGAAAATGGATTTACTTAGTAGTTAATTAACTTTATAGTTTACCACCCAGAAATCAACAATCTTTTATTCTACCTTCTCTTGTCATAATGCACCTAACTCAAATCTGCTTAGGCATTATGTTAGTGGGTGTTGTCAGGCAATTCTAACACCCACTTTTCAAAACTATAATCTTTATATCTTTTATTGTTCTTACAATAAATTACACAAACCATATTCGAAAAAGAAGTTAACACAATGGGTGTTTTAATCAAGCAATTCTAACACCCATTTTTCAACACCCATTTTAAACACCCGTAGAATCAACACAACCTAAGATTTAGATATTTTAATCGCAAATATACAAATATTATTTAAGTTTCATATAAATTAGTATAATATTTAGGATTTGTTGTTGATAAGTCAAATTACTTTATATTAAACAATATTTTTAAAAAAATGTTATAGGAAAAATGTATAACTATTTAAGCAATATTTTGATGGATATAAAAATTATTTTCATATAATTCATTAATTTGTTTAAGTTCTTCTTCGTTTAGGTATAAACCATCTGACATTTCTGAAAATAATTTCAGTTCTTCTACACTTAATATAGTAGGTATTACTACGGAAATAGGTTTTTGAGATAAAATAAATTTGATCGCTAATTGTGATATTGTCCAATCTTTATATTCTGCAATTGATTCCATTTTCTCTATTTTCTTTAATGCTTCCATTATCCATTCTTTCTTTCTATAACTTCTATGATCATTTTGATTCAAAATTGTTTTTTCTGTTACTTTGCCTGTTAGTAATCCTGAAGCATCAGGAACCCTGACCATTATACCTACATCATATACATTTTCATTATCTATAGAATGAGATGAATTTTCAATTAGAGTATTCAAAAAAGAACGTCCTGGGTCTTGCTCTAAAATATTATAAACTGTTTGTAGACATGTTATATTTCTATTTTTTATTGCGTATAGCCCTTCTTCTTTCCATCCTATAGCTGGACCTAGTGCTATTCCATGGCTTTTAATAATCCCTTCAGTAACAAGGCCATCCAATGTATAAAATAAATCATTATTTTTAATTGCATCCATTTTTGGATTATGTAAACTATAAACATCTATGTAATCTGTTTGTAATCTTTCCATACTTTTTTCCAATGCAAATTGCAAGAATTTAGGATTATGCTTTTGAGGAATTTCGTTATGTCCTATTTGCTCATGGTCATACATATCATACCCCCATTTTGTGGAATAAACTATTTCATTTCTCATGTCTTTAAAGACTTGACCAATTAGTTTTTCGCTTTTACCTTTTCCATACATATCAGCACTTTCAAAGAAGTTAATTCCTAAATCATATGCCTTTTTTAACATCTTTATTGCTTCGTCATCATCTATCTTTTTTCCCCACCAATCTAGTCCTAAAACCCAAGTACCAAATCCAATCTCACTTACTTTTATTCCACTTCTACCTAATTTCCTATATTTCATTTTCCAACTACTTTCCTAATGTTATTAACAGATTCATAAAATATATCATCATTTATTACAGGGTCTATTAGAGTTTTTTCGTTTTTTAATGTCTCTACCTTGTTGGTATTTATTGATTCATAAGTATCATAATCTGTTGTCTTCTGCATCTTTAATTTGTGAGAATTCTGAAACTCTCTATCTGTTTCGATATCTATCCATGATTTGCATCCGGCCCACTTCTCATTAATATCAACAATTAACGGTTTTCTTAACTTATAAATTCGTAATAATAAAACACTCATTGGTTTACTTGGATTGTAATTCATTCGCATAGTAACATATTCGTCACTCCATATATGATAATCTCTTAACTCTGAAAGTGTTGATTTATCTGAAATCTCTATAACATCTTCTACTTTTGCAAGCAATTTAATAATGTTATTACTTGCAGTGTTAAAATTCTTGTTATCTTTATCTATTTTTTTTCTGTTGTTGTTGTAGTAGTATTTATTTTGTTCTTCTAATATTTCCTTTAGTTTTTCTTTATATTCAGCTTTAATTGATTCAATAGATTGGTGTTCAAATGTAGGATAAAGTAAAAATTCAATATGTTTAACCTCAAATCCTTTTCTATATTCCATAATTCCGCCCTTACGAAGCAATAACATCTGTTTTCCATCTTCCAGAGCCTTACAAATAATAGCCCATTCTTTAAGTGCAATCATCAATATATTCATTCATCCTAAACTTTTTATAACTTGACTAATATTTTTATGGATACAGACAATCATAGGAGTATCTTTAACAACATACTTACTAACCTTAGTTTCACGTAACTTTATAATTAAATTTTGAAAATCATTCAGATCATCTGTTTCAAAAGCGAGCATGAAATCCTGATCATGAATTCCAAAGGAATACGATGTATTTAGTCTAATATTTGGAAATTTCCTTCCAACTTCTATGTGTTCTTCCATCATTTTTTTCCTTTTTTCAAAAGGGAGAAGATACCATTCTCTTGATTTTATAAATGGATATACTACGTTATATTTAAGTGGTTGTTGATTAGTCATAAAACCCGACTTTACTTGAGTAGAATAAATTGATCTTCTTGAACTAGATAGATAGATTTGAGAAGGTTCAACATATTTTCCTAGTACAGTATAATAAATCTTTGATGTTAAAATCTGCATTTTCTCAACAGAATCTGCAATCATCCATAACATGAAATCTGCATCACTTCTTAGACCTATTGTTGAATATGAAATGACTTTCATTTTGGTATTTGCGACCTCCAATAAGCTTTCAAATTCTTTAGCTGCTTCTTCCTTTCCTATTTCATTTAACCATCTCCATTTTGAATCTACTTTAAAAAAGGAAAAATTTAGGAAAAGCTGTTCTTCTTTTTTTATACCTTCGGTTTTTATTTCATTTTCTACTGGTGTAATTTGCTTTTCTCTAGAATTATCATTATTATTATTATTATTAGATGAGTCTGATTTATTGTTTTTATTATTATTATTAAATGACATTAATATAAAAAAAAGGAATTGACCGTATTATATATTTAAAATTTAAAATTAAAATATATACCAAAACTTTATTCTTCTTCTAAACCTAACCATTCATAACCTTTAGTTTCTAATTCTTCTGATAATTGTTTTCCTCCAGATTTAATAATTTTCCCTTTTGCCATTACATGAACTTTATCAAGTTTTGTAAGATACCGTAAAATTCTAGCATAGTGCGTAATTACAACAACTCCAGCTCCTGTACTGATCAATTTATTTATTGCCTCAGCAACTGCTTTTACTGCATCAATATCTAAACCTGAGTCTGGTTCATCTAATATAGCTATATTTGGTCTTAATACCAACATTTGCATAACTTCAGATCTTTTCTTTTCTCCTCCAGAGAAACCTTCATTTAAATACCTTCCAAGAAATGATTGATCCAAGCCCACATAATTTAGATTTTTTTTAACATATTCATGAAATTCTTTAACTGTAAGGAAAACTTCTCGATCATTTTGATCTTCCGTTAAAGATTTATTTAAAGTATTATAAGCATTTCTTAAAAAATGACTATACCCTACACCTGAAATCTCAATGGGATATTGAAATCCTAAAAATATTCCTTGTTTAGCTCTTTCGTCAGTAGATAATTCTAAGATACTTTTTCCTTTAACAAGAATTTCTCCAGAAGTAATAGAATATTTTGGATGTCCTAAGAGTACATTTGCAAAGGTACTTTTCCCTGATCCATTTACACCCATAATAGCATGTACTTCATTTTTATCAATTTCTAAATTTAAACCATTTAATATCTTTTTTCCGTCTATACTTACATTTAGATCTTTAACCTGTAAAAAAACCATAGTCTAATATTCTTATTAATTACATATAAAGCATATCATTATCTAAAAATTTAGATAAATTACCTAAAAAAATATGTATAACCTTGAAGATTTCAATAAATGTCTTGTCTTGTAATATAAAAATAAAGTGTTTGGTTATTTATCAGTTACTCAATCTTTAAGGTACCTGTCATATAAGGATGAACTGTACAATAATATGCATATTCGCCTGCATTAATTTCTTCAGTTTGTAAAATTGCTGATTCTCCTCCCATAATTAAACCCGTATCGAATATTTTTGCTGAATTTGGATCGTTGGGCGCTGCACCATTTGTAACTGTATGAGGAAGCGAATCAACATTTTCGACTTTAATTACATTGCCTTTTTTGACTGTTAGTTCGTCTGGGTCATAGTCTGGGTTCCCCTGTATTGATGAACCTTCAAGGATTGTTAATGTTACATCCGCTTTAACAGTTGCAGGATCTACTTTTGATTCTGTACTTGAACTAGCTTGTGCTGTAGGTTGAGGAGGAAGATCTTGTCTATAGATTGATTTTGTATTGCCTGGTGTAGGTGGAAGATCAGAAAATATAGTATATGAAATTACTCCTACAATTGCACCCACTCCTAATATTCCTAAAAAAATAATTTTTTCATTAAGTCCCATTTAACTGATCATGGATTCGAATAAGGTCTTAATTAATTTTTTTAAATAATAATCAAGTTTGAGCAAATTTTAGTTATTACTTAGGGTAAATCAAGATTGTTATGTCTTTAAATTGAAAATGAAGATAATAAAATATTATAAAATTATAGTATATTAATTAAGAAGTTTTTCATTTATAATAATAGACTTAAAAACGATACAATTATTATCATATTTATAATTCCAACAATAATGAAAGAAAATGCCTACTGATACAAAATGTTCTATCTGTAACACTCAAATTTCTTTATTTAGATATAAAGCAATGAAACAATGGAATATCCAAGGATATTTGTGTAATGATTGTTATTCTAACAAGTTAACAGAACACTATATTTCTAGAAAAGAAAATAGTAACTAATAAAAAAACTGATTAATAATTTTACTAACTAATCTTTATGATTAGAATATTGAAGTATATATTAGAATTTACATAAATAAATTCATTCAATTAATTCTGACGTTAGAACCTATTGATATCATAATACTCATTTGTATTGTAGTAGTCGGTAGATTTTTAAGAGTGCATTGGACAAAAATCTTGAATTACTATTGGACTTATCTATAAATATTTTGGAAAAGACAGATGAAAAAATAATACTAAAATGTAATAATATTCCAAGACCGTATTTGAATGCTATCAGAAGGATCGCAATCAGCGAAGTTCCAACATTAGCAATTGATGATGTAGTTATTCTAGAAAATTCATCGGTTATGCATGATGAGGCAGTAGCTCATAGATTGGGATTAATTCCTTTAAGAACGGAAATAAATAGATTTGTCTTTTCAAATCAGTGTGATTGTAACAATACTTTGGGTTGTTCTAAATGTCGTATATTGTTGATTTTAGATGCTGAATCCTCAGAAAAAACACGACTTGTATTGTCTGGCGATTTGGTATCAGAAGATGAATATGTGAAACCAGTAAGTAAAAATATACCAATAATTACTCTTGCCCCTGGACAAAAATTAAAATTCGAAGCCTATGCAAGATTAGGCACAGGAAAATATCATGCAAAGTGGCAACCTACTTCTTCAGCTGTTGTTAAAGATGGTAATGACAAAGACGAAACAATCCTTATAATTGAAACTACCGGTTCATTAACTGCAGAAGAAACTATAAAAACAGCACTAAAAATTATAAATTCTAAAATAAATAATTTTGGTGATGTAATAAAATCATTAGAAATACCATCTAAAACTAGGTAGATTTATTTGGGGATTATTAATATGGAAGATGATGAGGTTAAAACCATGTTTGCTCATACTTTAAATGATAATATTAAATGGACTTTGCGCATTGCATACAAAAAAACTAAAACTCCATTATGGAAAACACTAGAAAAAAAGATTGAAAGTTCTCGATCTAATAAATCTGAAATTAATATTGGTAAATTAGAAAACCTTACTAAAGATGGAGAAACTATTATAATTCCAGGAAAGGTCTTAGGTAATGGGGTTCTTACACATAAATTAAATGTAGCTTCTTTCTCCATTTCAGTTCCTGCAATTAAGAAGATATTTGATGCAGGAGGAAAAGTTATTACCATCAATGATTTTGTAAATCAATATCCAGATGGAAAAGGTGTAAGAATAATTGGATAAATCTAACAAGAATAGTAATAGTGTTTCAAATATCAATAAACAAATAATAGTTGATGCTTCCAATTGTATTGCCGGTCGAATATGTTCTAATGTATCAAAACTTTTAATTCAAGGCAATAGAGTGGCAATAATCAATTCTGAAAGAGCAATGTTATCAGGAAATAGATATAAAACAATTGAAGATTATAAAAAACATCTTGAAGTAGGTTCTGTTACTAACCCCATCCATGGACCTTATCATCCAAGAAGACCAGATAGAATATTGACTAAAATGGTTAGAGGAATGATTTCAAGGAGAAAGCCAAGCGGTATCCTAGCCTTTAAACGTTTAAGAGTATATATAGGAATCCCAACAGAATTTCAAAGTTCAAAGGAAATAAAAATTTTTGATAATGCTAAAATAACAAAATCTGAATCATATTACATTACAATTGGAGATGTTGCAAAACAAATAGGTTGGAAAGGAGAATAATAAGAGAGATGACTAAGACTACTATAATAGATCTGTATCCAGGTCAGAGAAAAACGTCAAGAGCAGTTGCTATCATTTCCAAAGGAAATGGTAAAGTTCGAATTAATAATATTCCAGCAGAAATCATACAACCTGATATCTCAAAAGAGTTGATATTGACTCCTATGAATATAATTGGAGATATAAGAGATAAAATTGATATCACAGTAAAAGTTGAAGGTGGTGGATTTATGGGACAAGCTTTTGCAAGTGCAGTAGCAATATCACGGGCTTTATCAGGAGAAGCTAAAGGAGGACGTGATCCAAAGGATCATCCATTGTCAAAAAGTGTAAGACAAGAAATTCGCAAAAAAATAACTGAATTTGATAGACATTTGCTCGCTGGAGATCCCAGACAGACTGAATCAAAGAAATTCGGTGGGCCAGGTGCTCGAAGAAAAAAACAAAAGTCATACCGTTAGTTATTATTCTTATTTTATTTTACATTGAAAATATTTCAATTAGATTAAATCTCTATGCATATATATTACAAAATCTCATTTTTAATATTCTATGACTGATACTAAATCCTCAATAGTCAGGTTAATACTTAATGCAGATAAATTCGAAATTTTAGTTAAACCTGACCCAGCACTAGATTACAAGCTAGGAAAAAAAGTAGATATTTCTAATATTTTAGTTTCAGACGAAATTTATTCAGATGCTAATAAAGGTACACGTGTTCCTAATGAGAAATTAATTAAAAATTTTAAAACTACAGATCAAATAGAAATTGCAAAACAAATACTTGAACATGGTGATGTTAATCTTACAACTGATCAGCGTAGGCGAATGGTTGAAGAAAAGAAAAAGCAGATTATTCAATATATTAGTAGAAATTTTATTGATCCAAAAACACATTTTCCTCATCCGCCATTAAGAATAGAAAATGCGATGGAACAAATTCGTTTAGTAATAGATCCCTTCAAGAGACCTGAGGAACAAGCAAAAAAAATTATTGATTCTCTTAGAAAAATTTTACCATTAAAATCAGAAAATCTTCAATTAATTGTTACCGTTCCACCACAATTTTCTGCTCAGTCTTATAATGTTATAAAAGGTATAGGAGATCTCAAAGATGAGAAATGGCTTCAGGACGGATCTTTACAAGTAATTATAGAAATAAATGCTGGAATACGTGGAACTTTTATTGAAAGAATAAATTCTATTACAAAAGGATCTGCTCAAATTCAAGAACAATAATAACAATGAATAAATACCATTTATTAAAATAGGAAATTGACTTGAGAAAAGATATAAAACTGTTATATAGTGATACAAACAATATATTTTTCTTTGTTAATGTTACTAATAAGGAGATGTTATTATAATTCATGTTAGAAATAAAGAAGAGATATGTTATTCCAGGTGATGTGATTATAGAAGGAAATTATAGACCATTAATGAATGTAATAAAAAAAGATAATATTATAATTGCTACTAGGATAGGGATTGCCGAATCAAGTAAAGATGGCATAAAAGTTATTCCCTTATCAGGTGTTTATATTCCTAGAATAAATGATATAGTTATTGGAAAAATTATAGATAATTCTTCATTATCTTGGGAAGTAGATATTAATGCATGTTTTTCAGCTCATCTTCCGGCTCAGGATGTGTTTGGAAGAGATTTTTCTCCTGCAAAAGATGATATGAAAAAAAGACTTGCGCCGGGTGATTTGGTAACAGCGAGAATTATAACTTTTGACAGAACAAGAGATCCAATGTTAACCATTCAGGAAAAGGATTTAGGTAAGATTTCTAATGGTGAATTTTTAAAAATATCCTCAACACGTGTTCCTCGTTTAATAGGAAAAAGAGGTTCGATGATACAAACAATTGAACAAGCTACACAAACTAGAATTTTAATTGGGCAAAATGGGATACTTGTTCTAACTGGAAAAAATGATGAAGGTATTGCTCTTGCTTTTAAAGCTATAAAATTAGTTGAGGAAGAAGCCCATACCTCAAATTTAACACAAAAAGTGAAAGATTTGCTAAATGTTTCTGAGGAGGTAACACAAACAGAAACTAATAATAGTTCTGTGAATAACGAAGACTATGTCAACAATAGCAATACAGATAACAATTCCAGTGATATGGAAAATGATCATAGTTCAAATATTACTACTGAATCTCCAAAAGAGGTTCAACCTAATTAAGAATAGAGGATAAAGATTATGGATCAAACAATTCTAATAGATGAAAATGGAAAGCGTACTGACGGTCGATCTATTGATGATTTAAGAGATGTTAAGATTACTATAGGAGTCTTAAAGAATGCAGATGGATCTGCCTCTATAGAATTTGGTAAAAACAAAATTATAGTAGCAGTATATGGGCCAAGAGAAGTTCATCCTAAACATATGGCTCTTCCAGATCGATGTGTCTTAAGATGTAGATATCATATGTCACCTTTTTCAACAGATACTAGAAAAAACCCAGCTCCCTCAAGAAGAGAAGTTGAAATTTCAAAGGTAATGCGTGAAGCATTAGAACCAGCAATAATGTTAGAGGATTATCCTAGAGCGGCTATTGATGTTTTTGTTGAAGTATTACAGGCCGATGGTGGATCAAGATGTGCAGGAATTGCCGCAGCATCAGTGGCTTTAGCTGATGCTGGAGTTAATATGCGAGACTTGGTGGCAGCATGTGCTGCTGGAAAAGTAAATGATAAAATAGTTCTTGATATCAATGACATTGAAGATAAAGAAGGATCAGCCGATATGCCCGTTGCATATTTACCAAATCTTGAACAGATAACCTTATTACAATTAGATGGAATATTAACCGAATCTCAATTTAATGAATGTGTAGAAAAAGCTATTCATGGATGTAAAATGGTTTATGAAATACAAAGAAAAGCATTAATAGAAAAATACTTTGGAAATGATTTGCCTGAAGGCGAAGAGAAAGAATTAGAGGAGAATAAGGAGAATTGAGTTTATCAAAAAAATCACCAATAGTAATAGAACAATTACGTAAACGACAGATGTTCGATTTAATTACTAATGGAAAAAGACTTGATGGTAGAAGTTTAGAAGATATAAGAGATTTACAAATAGAAATAAATATAATAAAAAAAGCAGATGGTTCTGCTAAGGTAAGATTAGGCAATTCAGAAGTAATTGCAGGTGTAAAAGTTGAAACTGGCGCACCATTTGAAGGATTAGAAAATAAAGGTGCATTAATTGTAACTGCAGAAGTTCTACCTATTGCATCTCCCTACATAGAACCTGGACCTCCTGACGAAGAGACAATAGAGCTTGCTAGAGTAGTTGATCGAGGCATCAGAGAATCTCAGATGATAGACTTAGATAAATTAGTTTTAATTCCTGGTAAAATAGTTTATGTTATTTTCGTTGATTGTAGTATAATCAATGCTGATGGCAATCTTTTTGATGCAACTTCATATGCTGTAGTTGCTGCATTATTAAGCACTCAGTTACCAATTTTTGAAATTCATGATGAAAAGGTGGTTGATACAGGAAAAAAACAGGAACCTCCAATTAGAACAATACCAGTATCCATAACTTCAATACGAATAGGAAATAATATTATTATAGATCCTACTGCTGAAGAGGAGGCATGTATGGAATCAAGGATAACAATAACTACTAATTCTAAAAATGAATATACTGCAATACAGAAGGGATCAACTGGTTATTTTACTCTTGAACAAATAAAATTTACTGCTCAAACAGCAAGAGTTAAAGCAGAGACTTTACGAACTAGATTAAAGGAGCTGATAAAATAGGGGTGGTAAATAGAAACAGAAAAGGTCAAACAGTACTAAAGGGTCTAGGAACAAAATTTGGTGCGACTGTTAGAAAAAGATATAGTAAAGTATATCGAACTCTTAAACAAAAAAGACGTTGTCCTTCCTGTGGCTCATTAAAATTTATGCGAATTGCATGTGGAATTTGGAATTGTCCAAAATGTAATTTTAAAGTGGCTGCTGGAGCATATGATATAAATATTGAGAAACTGCAAAGCTAAAATTAATATTTCTCTTGATCCTTCTTTACGTTCAGAAACAAAAAATTTTTTAGAATCTTTATATAATGCATTAGAACCGGATACAAAAATCTTAGTCACTCCCCAAATTAAACTACATGTATCAAATACAGATTGTATGTCACATTTAATAATTGAAATTTCTACTTCTGATATGGCAGAATTAAGATCAGCTATCAATTCTTACTTGCGCCTTATTAAAACCACTCATTTATGCATAACTAATCTGTTATTTGTATAACGTTATGAATTTATATTCAATTACTTAACTATTCAATGAATTGAGTCAAGAAAATGAACTGCCTCCTTGGCTTAAAGAACAAATATCTAGGTTACAACAGCTTCAACAAAACCTGCAAGCTATTATGATGCAGAAGCAACAAATTGAACTAGAAATTGTTGAAACAGAAAGAGCATTGGAGGAATTAAGTAAAACAAATACATCTGATTCTATTTATAAAGCAGCAGGACCTTTATTAATAAAATCT
>Ga0268386_10000224_pt1 | contig 33842 bp, 23 predicted proteins | sample RVTome_15_FD_200260 | JGI IMG/M metagenome (GOLD analysis project Ga0268386, IMG submission 200260) | Soil microbial communities from uranium-contaminated site in the Upper Colorado River Basin, Wyoming, United States - RVT150D86... ... | reverse complement strand
CCTGCCGCCGCCTGGGCCGCGACCCCCTCGCCTGCATCACCACAGCCGTCACCCACCAATTCCAAAACCAACCCGCCCCGACGCTGCTGGGGACTGCGTAGCGGGGAATCGTTGTGAACGCTTACCACTTGGCATGCGAGTGCTTGTGATCTATGACACAGACTCTGACAAGACATCTGCGGACGACCTTGCGACAAACGAGAAACGAAATCGGGCAATCGACGATGCGATCGATAGCAATGGTGACGTCTTTCGCTGCGATCCATACATTGAAGACCTGGCCGGAATTGTGGGGACGGGGAAGAAAGACAAAGAGTCAAAGGTGCGTTCCCACCTTGCATCATTGTCAGGCTGGGAGGCCGTTCCAGACGGGTTGAAAGCATTGATGGCAAAGGTTGCCTTGCTGGTGAAGCGCGGTAGTTAATGTCATCGGCATTTCGGAAGTGTGCGGGTTAGTCATGTCAGAGCGAAGTGACGTACCTTGCGTCCCGGCTACGCGCCGACGCACCGCCTTCGCCGGCTACCATTCGAGACGGGTGAACCTATTTGCGGGGTTGCGGAACGTCTTGGCGTGAATTCCCGTCGTCCGGTGCATCGCGTTCCGTCGATTCTGTTCACTGTGGTGCTGCCTTCGCCGGCGCTGGCGCCCCTCTGAATGCTTGCGGCGGCTCGCCTGGCGCTTCAGTGGGGCACGTTGAACACGGCGTGGGCACGCTCATCGGTGTAAAACCCTTCTGCGCCGCGAGCCGGTACACCAAATGGTCGGCTGCGGATTCGATCAAAGCGTGGCGCGATTGCCGCACATCTCGGGCGTCGCCATTCGTGAGCCAATCGACGAGGAATCCTTTTTCTTCAATTGCTGGCTTCATTACTGTGCCGAAGGCCGCCTTGGCATCATCCGGTGCGATGTTGAGTTGCTTCATTTGCCAGCGGAGCCGGTGGAGAACCGCCCAGTCGCGGGGAGTGAGTTCGGACGTCTTGACATCTGCAGCCTTGAGCATCTTGTCTAACGTGGGATACGTTGGGACTCGTTTCTCGATTCCGGCTTTCGTTCCAAAATAGCAGAATGCCGCAAAGAGGATGACGCCAAGACTCCAGAACGCTGCCATCCAACGGGCGGGGTAGTGGATTTGCAGGCGCTCCTCGACTTTCTTTCGGGTACCTTCGTCCAAACCCAACTTTGAAAGTGCTTCGTTCTGTTGGATCACCTTCGATTTCCGATCCAGGAATCCGTAACTGAGTGCACCCAGCAGCCCGAAAAGTAACGGGAGAAGCGTGGCAACGACCGGACTCTGGCTCGCTCCGGTATACCAGCCGAGAACCCATCCAGAGACCGAAAACGCCAGCAGCACGACGATGGAAGATGTTGCCGTTGTCCCGTCGAGTTTCTTGAATTCGTTTCGAAGGAAGTCCATTTCTGTTTTCTCCGTATCTGGAGGGGTGATATGGCACAAAGCTGCGCTATTAGACGTCCGTGAGTCACCAAGGTCAAGTGCGCGCGGCCCGGTCCTACAGGAGGGGCGGGGCGTCCCTGCTTGAGCAGACTTCACGCCGACGCACCGCTTTCGCCGCTCGGCTTTCGAGACGGCTGAACGTGATCGCGGGGTTGCGGAACGCCTTGCCGGGAATCCCCGTCGTCCGGTGCATCGCGGTGCGTTGCCGCTTTGGCCGGACGCGCGCTACCTGGCTGCCGGTTGAGATTGCACGAGACGCTTTTCCGCTCGAAAGATGGAGACTTCGCCGGTGATCTTGCCGGTCTGGGTGAAGCCGTTGCCCATCACCAGCGAGCTGCCGTCCGGGGCGAAGGCCACGCTCCAGACCATCAAGCCCGTGGACCCGCGCAAAACGATCAGCTCTTGGCCCGTGGCAACGTGCCACAGCCGCACGGTCCCGTCCCAGCCGGCGGTGGCCAGCGTCTTGCCGTCGGGAGAGAAGACGCCGTGGTAGACGACGTCCATGTGTCCTTTCAGCGTGGCCAGGAGTCGCGGCGGGTCGGTCTGCCACAGCTTGACGGTCCGTTCCCAGCCCCCGCTGGCCACGGTTTTTCCCCCAGGGCTGAAGGCGAGCCAGTCGGCATAGGTCTGGCCGAGGGGGGGCAGTTCCCGGCCGCTCGACACGTCCCACCGCCGTAAGCGGCCGCGCTGCGGCCTGATCCATTGGCAGGCAGCGGCCAGCACCGCGCCGTCGGGCGAGAAGCGCACATAGCGGGCATTGTAACATTGGGTCTCGATGGTGCGGCGCACGCGGGCCGCGGCAACGTCCCACAGTTTGATGATTCCCCGTGAGCCGCTGGTCGCCAGGAGCTTGCCGTCGGGCGTGAACGCCAGCGACCAGACCTTTCCGGGATGGCGCGTCAGGTTGGCCCTGAGCTCCCAGTTGGCCGTGTCCCAGAGTTTCACGGCACCGTCGCTGCCGGCGGCGGCCAGGGTCTTGCCGTCCGGCGAGAAAGCCACGGAGATATCGCCGCTTCGGTAGCCATTCAGCAGGCGCGTTTCCCGGCCGTCGGCGACCTTCCAGATTCTGACGTCCTGCCGCGCTGTCGCCAGCAGCTTTCCATCCGGCGAAAACGCGACGGAGTACGCCCCCGGCGGCCCGCCCCGCCCGGTGCCGTGAAACGTTTCGAAATCCTGCGGCCCCGTCGCGTCCCAGAGCTTCACGGTTCCGTCTTTGCCGGCGGTGGCCAGCGTCGCGCCATCGGGGGAGAACGCCAGCGACAAGATGCTGTCCGTATGTCCGCGGATGCGGTTGGTTTGCTCGCCGCTGGCGACGTCCCACAGAGTGACATTCTGGTCGTGGCTGGCCGTGGCCAGGGATTTGCCGTCGGGGAAGAAACGCACACACATAATCGGCCCGGTGTGCCCCCGCAGCGTGGCCCGCGTGGTGCCGCCGGCGGCGTCCCACAGTCGTACCAGGTTGCTCCAATCACCGGTGGCCACGGTTTGGCCGTCGGGGGAGAATGCCACGGAAAGCACCGGAACGCCGTGCTTGAGGACCACCGGCGGCTGCTCCGCGACCGCGGCGACGTTCCAGAGCTTCGCCGTGCCCGCCGCGCCGGACGTGGCCAGCTTTTTGCCGTCTGGTGAAAAGGCCAGCGACAGGATGTCGCCGTGACGTGCATCGAACGTGACGAGCTCTCTGCGCGCAGCCACGTTCCAGAGTTTGACTTTGCCACGGGCACCCCGGCGCACGAATCGCGTCAGCGGATTGCCGCTTTCGATTCCCAGCAGGCCGGTCCCGCTCGCCAGGGTCCGGCCATCGGCGGTAAACGCCAGGCAGCTTACCGGCTCGGCGTGCCCCTGCAGCGTGGCGAGCAAATCGCCCGTTTCAGGGTCCCACAGCTTCACGGTCTTGTCCGCGCTGGCGGTTGACAGCAGGTTGCCGCGAGGTGCGAAGGCCACGGCGCTGATCCAGCCGGCGTGGCCCTGAAGCGACCGCCGTTCCTCACCGCTGGCGGCATCCCACAGTCTGACGACCGTGTCGTTGCCGCCGGTGGCCACGGTGCGGCCGTCGCGGGAAAACGCCACGGTTCGCACAGCCCCGTTGTGCGCCCGCAGCGTCTGCCTCGCGCTGTGGCACAGCCGCCACAGATAATACCACTCGAAGCCCCGCAAGTCGCTCTGATCCGGCTGCGGCCGCGAACTGTCGAGCAACGTCAGCACGCGCGCGACGTCCCCTCGCTGCCAGGCTTGATGTGCGAGGTTGATGTGGGCGGCGTAGAGGTTTTGCCGGTTCCGCTCGGCCAAGGTCTCGGTGCGACGGCGCTGGGCGCTTTCCTCCCCGCGGGCCGCGACGGCGTCTCGACGGGCCGTTTCGCGCTCCGCGGCCAAACCCATGAACCAGGCCGCGGCCGTGGCGGCTGCCAACGTGCTTCCCAGCAGCAACAACGCGATGGCCGCGGACAAACCGGCGACGGCCGGGTTCCGACGGCACCAACGCCAGCCCTGTTCGATTCGGCCGACCGCCCGGGCAGCGATCGGTCGACCCTCGAGAAAACCACGCAAGTCGTCGGCTAAGCCGCGAGCGGTGGAATAGCGGCGCGCCGGGTCCTTCTCCAGGCATTTCAGGCAGATCGTTTCCAGATCTCGCGGCACCGCCGCGTTCAACCGCCGCGGCGACGGCGGTTCGTCGTGCAGGACGTGGTGAATCAACATCCGGGCGTTGCCGCGGAACGGCTTTTCTCCGGTGAGCAACTCGAACAGGATCACCCCCAGCGAATAGACGTCGCTGCGGCGGTCGGCGGTGTGGGCTTCGCCGCGGGCCTGCTCGGGGGACATGTAGGCCGGCGTTCCCAGCACGCGGCCGTCGACGGTCATCGTGATTTCCCCCGCCTCCCGCCGGGCGAGACCGAAGTCGGTAATGACGGGCCGTAGGTCAGGCTTTCCAGCCTGACCGGGCGCTGCCTGTGGCACCGACGTTTTCTGGCCGTTCGGGTCAGGCTGGAAAGCCTGACCTACGGACATCAGGATGTTCGAAGGCTTCAGGTCGCGGTGGATCACGCCGGCTTCGTGGGCGTGGTGCAGGGCCTCGGCGATTTTGACGCACAACTCCGCCGCTTCCCGCGCGGTCACCTGCTGGCCGGTGAGCCAGTCGGCCAGCGTGACCCCTTCCACGAAATCGCTGACGATGAAGACCGTGTCGTCCTCGCGGCCCACTTCGTGCACGCTGACGATGCCGGGGTGCCGCAATTGCGCCGCGGCGCGGGCTTCGCGGAGGAACTGCTCGGTTTCCGCGGGGTCGAGTTTGTCCTTGCGGGGGACCTTGATGGCGACCGTGCGGTCGAGTTCGGTGTCGCGGGCCTTCCACACGGTGCCGAACCCGCCGATGCCGAGGCGGTCGACCAGTTCGAAATGGCCGATCGTCTTGCGGCCTTCGTCGTGGAACGTCTGCGTCTCATCGTTGCCCAGCAGGCTGAAGCTGCTGCCGCACGACGGGCAGGGGATCTCCGCCAGCGACGATTCGTCGAGGATTTCGACGGGCGTGTGGCAATGTGGGCAGCGGACGTGCATGCGAGGTCGCCCGGGAGACGCGGGACGCACGGATGATCTTACCGTCGCTACGGTACGGAAAAAAAGGCGAGCGTCATCCAACGATCCCCCACCGCGGCGCCGGTGTCCGAGAATTCGCCGGGTGCCACTGGCGGCTCGCCCGCCAGTGCACATCGAAGGGGACAGGGTGCCGGGAGCGTAAGCGACCGGAGGTCAGAGGTCGGAGGTCTGAGGTCGCAGACAAATGCGGAAGGCGGAAGGCGGAAGGCGGAAGGCGGACAAGCGAGGCTCTGGTCCATCAACCACGTGGCCCGGCGGTTTGACAGCCCGGCGTCGCCCCTTCATCATGGAATTCGCGGCCAAAGCGGCCGCCTCCCACCGACCCGCCTCGACTCCCGGAGATTCCCGCCGATGACCCATCCGCAGCCAGCGTCCAACTCTTCGTCGTCGACCCGCCGTGAGTTCCTGAAAACCGGTTCCGCCGCACTGGCCGCCGGCGCGCTGGCAACCAGTTCGCAGATCGCGCACGGCGCGTACGCCGACGGCAGCGACTTCCTGAAGGTCGGGCTGATCGGCTGCGGCGGGCGGGGCAACGGGGCGGCGGCGCAGGCGCTCAATGCCGACCCGTACACGAAGTTAGCCGCGCTCGGCGACGCCTTCGAGGACCAGGTCGACAAGGCGGCGAAGCTGTTCGCCACGTCGCATGCCGACCGCGGGAGCGTTCCCAAAGAGCGGCGATTTCACGGCATCGACGCCTACAAGCACGTGGTCGAGGCGTCGGACGTCGTGCTGCTGGCGACGCCGCCGCATTTCCGCCCGGCGCATCTGAAGGCCGCGATCGAAGCCGGCAAGCACGTCTTCTGCGAGAAGCCGGTCGCCGTCGACGGCCCGGGCTGCCGGTCGGTGGCCGAGACCGTCGAACTCGCCAAGCGGAAGAAGCTGGCGATCGTCTCCGGGTTGTGCTGGCGGTACGACCCGAAGATCCGGGCCACGTTCGAGCAGGTCGAGGACGGGGCCATCGGCAAGATCACCGCCATGCGCTGCAGCTACAACACCGGCGGCCTGTGGACGAAGCCCCGCAAGCCCGGCTGGAGCGACCTGGAATGGCAGATCCGCAATTGGCTGTACTTCACCTGGCTTTCCGGCGACCACATCGTCGAGCAGCACATCCACAGCCTCGACAAAATGGTCTGGGCCATGAACGACGCCCGCCCCGTCAAATGCAGCGGCACCGGCGGCCGCCAGGTCCGCACGCAGAAAGAGTACGGCAACGTCTACGACCACTTCGCGATCGAGTACGAGTTCGCCAACGGCATCAAGGCCTTCAGCCGCTGCCGCCAGCAGAACGGCTGCAAGACCGACGTTTCCGACGACCTGATCGGCACCGTCGGCAACTGCCACATCGCGAACTACCAGTCGCGAATCACGGGTAAGAACAACTGGCAGTTCAAGGGGAAGAAGCGGAACATGTACGACGTCGAGCACATCGAGCTGTTCAAGAGCATCCGCGCCGGCAAGCCGATCAACAACGGCGACTACATGACCACCAGCACCATGATGGCCATCATGGGCCGCATCGCCGCCTACACCGGCAAAGACGTCACCTGGAAGCAGGTCTGGGAATCGAAGACGAAACTCGGCCCCGACAAATACGAATGGGGCAAGCTGGAAGTCGAGCCGGTGGCGATGCCGGGGATTACGAAGGAAGCGTGAGGGAAAGCGGACGACTCGTTCTTACCCCCGATTAGTGAGCTTCCGATAATCGAGTTGGCGGCACGAACACTTTGACCCAGATGAGACCTTCCGATGGTCGCAACTCTCGAACAACTCCGTTAACTCTCCTTCTCGGAGAAACTGCAAATCGTCGAACAACTCTGGGACGACATCGGCGACGTGGAAATCCCGGCGATCGTGCAGAACTGGCACAAGGCCGAAGCCAATCGTCGCCGGGAAGAATTGATCGCCGACCCATCGACGGCCTTGACCCGCGCGGAACTCTGGCAGCGGGTTGACGAGACCGATGAATAGCCCCCGCCCCCTCCGGTATCACCGGCTGGTCGCGGACGACGTGCGCAAGGCGAATGGCACAACCCCGGCAGGGGTTGGACAACAAAGCCCAGGGTCGCGAACGAAGTGAGCGCACCCTGGGGAACGGGCCCGATATCTCCACGAACCCTGAAAGGGTTCCACAACAATCGCCGCCTGCGTTCGCCCATTCGCGTCCCACCGGAGAGCCGCCAGCATCAGCGACCGCAGCCCTCGCGTGGCGGCAACCCGCGATCTCGCGACGGGTGTCTCCCCCTCGCCCCGCGCTCGGCGGTACAATCGCGGCCAACGGTCTTTCGCCCGAAGTCACGCCCATGTCCGACGTCACCCGCATTCTGCAATCCATCGAAGCCGGCGACCTCCAGGCCGCTGAGCAACTCCTGCCGCTCGTCTACGACGAGTTGCGAAAGCTCGCCGCCGCGAAAATGGCCCACGAAAAGCCCGGGCAGACGCTGCAGGCCACCGCGCTCGTCCACGAGGCGTATCTGCGGCTGGTCGATCGCGAAAACCAGCAGCGCTGGGAAAACCGCCGTCACTTCTTTGCCGCCGCCGCGGAAGCAATGCGGCGGCTCCTCGTGGAAAAGGCCCGCCGCAAATCCCGGCCCCGCCACGGCGGCGATCGCCTCCGGATTCCGATCGAGGAATTGCAGCTCGGCCGTGACGATGCTCCCGACGAACTGCTGCTCATCGACGACGCCCTCGAACGACTCGCCCGAGAAGACCCGGCAGCCGCGGAAATCGTCAAACTCTGCTATTTCGCCGGCCTGGAAGTCGAGCAGGCCGCGGACGTGCTGGGGATTTCCCGCGCAACCGCCTACCGGCACTGGAACTACGCAAAAGCCTGGCTGCACGCCGAAACCAGAAGGGCCGAGTAAGGGATCAAGGTCGGAAAGTCGAAAGTCGAAAGTCGAAAGTCGAAAGTCGGAAAGTCGAAAGTCGGAAAGTCGAAAGTCGAAAGTCGAAAGTCGAAAGTCGAACGCCCAAACGACCCCAGACCTTCGACCTTCAGACCTTCGACCTTCGACCTTCAGACCTTCAGACCTTCGACCTTCAGACCTTCGACCTTCCGACCGATTTCCGCTTTTTTTCCCGGAACACGCGATTTCGGTGAGACTGGGACCGCTCCAGAATCGCATGGGTCATCACGGCGATTCCATTCCGAACAGGCGCAGCCAACCATGAGTGCCGACGCGAAAGCCATTTTCCTGGATGCCATCGATGAGGCCGACGAAACGCGACGTCGCGCCCGTCTCGACGAAGCCTGCGCAGGAGACGCCGCCTTGCGCAACCGTGTCGACGAACTCATCGCCTCGTTCCAAGCCGCCGGCAGCTTCCTGGACAAGAAGCCGGGAGAAATCCGCGTCACCCTCGACATGCCCGCCGTATCGGAAAAACCCGGCACCCAGATCGGCCCCTACAAGCTCCGCGAGCAGATCGGCGAAGGCGGTTTCGGCGTCGTGTACGTGGCGGAACAGGAAAGACCCGTCGCCCGCAAGGTCGCGCTGAAGATCATCAAACCGGGCATGGACACGAGAGACGTCATCGCCCGCTTCGAAGCCGAACGCCAGGCGCTGGCGCTGATGGACCACCCGAACATCGCGAAGGTGCTCGACGCGGGAACCACCGGCGAGCCGGGAGCGTCAGCGACCGGAGCGAACGACCGCAGAACTCCGGTCGCTCACGCTCCCGGCTCGCCAGGCAGACCCTACTTCGTCATGGAACTCGTCCGCGGCGTCCCCATCACCGAGTTCTGCGACGAGCGGAAACTCAACACCCGCGAACGGCTCGACCTGTTCATCGACGTCTGCCGGGCAGTGCAGCACGCGCATCAGAAGGGCATCATCCACCGCGACATCAAGCCGTCGAACGTGATGGTCACCCTCCGCGACGATAAACCGATCCCCAAGGTCATCGACTTCGGCGTCTCGAAGGCCCTCAGCAGCAAGCTCACGGAAAAGACGATCTACACCGCCTACGGCCAGATGATCGGCACGCCGCTGTACATGTCCCCCGAGCAGGCCCAGTTGAACGAAATCGACGTCGACACCCGCAGCGACGTCTATTCGTTGGGCGTGTTGCTCTACGAACTGCTCACCGGCACGACCCCCTTCGACAAAGACACCCTGCAGAAATCCGGATTCGACGAAATGCGGCGGATCATCCGCGAAGTCGACCCGCCGCGGCCGAGTGCGCGAATCAGCACGCTCAACGCCGAGCTGCTGTCGACGATTTCCGCCAAGCATCACATCGACCCGCGGAAACTCAGCGCATCGCTCCGCGGCGAACTCGACTGGATCGTGATGAAGGCCCTGGAAAAGGACCGCAACCGGCGGTACGAGTCGGCCAGCGCCTTCGCGGCGGATGTGGCACGGTATCTGGCCGATGAACCGGTGCAGGCGCGGCTGGCGTCGGCGTGGTATCGGTTGAGAAAGCTGGCCCGGCGCAGGAAGGGGGCGTTCGCTGCAACAGCGGTGCTGAGTCTGGCACTCCTGGTCGCTGTCGGTGCAATCGCCGGCAGCCTCGGATGGTTGGCCCGCGACCGCGAAGCGCGGCAGACGCGACTGGCGCAGCAGGTGGAGTTGATTCTTGACGACGTTGACCGGCTGATGCGGGAACAGAAGTGGCCGGAGGCACTCGCGGCGGCGCGGCGGGCGGAGGCGGCCATCGAAAGCGGCGACGCCGACGAGGCGACCCGACAACAGTTGCGCACGATCCTGGAGGACCTGCGGTTCATCGACCGGCTGGAGCGAATCCGGATGGAGCGGATGGCGATTGTCGATGGGAATTTCGACTACGGGGGGGCCGACCGGAAATATGACCGCGCCTTCCGCAGGTATGGTGTGGACGTCGATCGCATGCCGGTGCACATATCTCTCGAGCGCCTGAAGTCCCGGCCTGCGCTCGCGGTTACCGTGGCGGCGGCTTGCGATGACTGGGTTGAAGTCCGGTGGAGCATTTCCAGGAGTGACGCGGGGGGACGGAAGCGACTCACTGCGATTGCGCGGGCGATCGATTCGAATCCGTTGCGGGACCGGCTGCGAGCAACATGGGGGCAGGATGTCACCCCCCGATTGCAGGCCGACCTGCGGCGATTGGCCGGGTCGATCGACGTGGACACGCAGCACCCGGCCACATTGAACAACCTGGCTCACACGCTGCGCCGGGCAAAACTCGGAGACGTCGCCGTTCAGCTTTTGCGCCGGGCGCAGGCCGCCCACCCCGGAGACTTCTGGCTCAACGACGCCCTGGGCAGGCAACTCTATTGGCAAAGGGACTACGAAGGGGCGATTCGTTTTCATGCCGTGGCCGTATCCATCCGACCGAACTCCACCGCCGCCCACAACAACCTCGGACTTGCACTCGAAAAACTGGGCAGGCGGGACGAAGCTGTTGCCTGTTACCGCCGGGCCATCGAACTCGACCCCAGGCACGCAAACGCCCACACCAACCTCGGCATTGCGCTGCGCCACCAGGGCCGGCTGGGCGAGGCTGTTGCCTGTTACCGCCGGGCGATCGAACTGAACCCGCCACCAGTCGTTGCCTGTATGAATCTCGGTGACATTTTGAGTCAACAGGGGAAGCTCGATGAGGCAATCGCGTGCTACCGTAAGGCGAGTGAATTCGCGCCGGAGAATCGGTTGGTGCTGGCCAATTTCGGCAATGCACTTCTCAAGAGGAACAAGGTGAAAGAATTCAACGCGTGCTACCGCACGGCGACGGAATTCGCGCCGAAAGACCCGCACCTGCACATTGACTTCGGGTTCACCCTGCTGATGCACGGGAAACGAGACGAGGCCGTTGCCGCGTTTCGAAATGCAACCAGAATCGCCCCGAAGGACGATCGGGTCCTGGCGAGAATCGGTTCCTCCATGCTGCGGTATGATCTGTTCAAACAAAGCGAACCGCTGCTGCGTCAGTGCAACGCCATTCGCGAAAAGCGACAGCCCGACGACTGGCGACGTTTCCATTCCCTCAGCATGCTGGGGGGCTCGTTGCTGGGTCAGGGAAAATACGACGATGCCGAGCCGCTTCTGCTCGAAGGATACGGCGGCCTCAAGGCGCGGGCGCGGCAGGCGCAACCCAGTCGCGTCAGGGAAGCCCTCGAACGCGTCATCGCGCTCTATGAAGCAACGAACCGAACGAAGAAAGTCGCTCATTGGAAAGCCGAACGGCACCATTGGAGATTGAACAGGCTCCGCTCGCGATTGACCAGGCTCCGCAAAGCACACGCGCTGCGGCCCGGCGATTCGCGACTCCTCAACCGGCTCGCCTGGTTCCTTTGCACGGTCGAACAGCAGAGCTTGCGCAATCCCGGCGAGGCGGTCGCACTGGCGAGCGTCGCCGTCGAGCGGGCGCCAAAGATCGGCGCCTACTGGAACACCCTCGGCGTCGCCCACTACCGCAACGGCGACTGGGAAGCCGCCATTGCCGCCCTGCGGAAATCAATGCAACTGCGACAGGGCGGCAACGGCATCGACCGGTTCTTCCTCGCCATGTCCCACTGGCAACTCGGCGAACAAGCCCGGGCCCGCGAATGGTATGACAAGGCCGTCGGCTGGATGCGGGAGCACAAGCCGGAAAACCAGCAACTCGTCCGCTTCCGCGCAGAAGCCGAAGCATTGTTGGGCCTTCGCCAGACCATTGCCGCGCCGCGAAAACGGCAACCGGTGCCGGCAGAGAAACCTCAAACTGGAAAGCGGGCACGGGCGCGGTAACCGGCGTCCGCCCGTTCTTTCTTCAAGCTGCGAAAAAATGGATTTGTGTTCGGGTTGACCCTGGTTCCCAAGCTCCGCCTTGGGAACGCACTGTCGCGAAGCTCTGCTACGCCCTTCGCGAAGCGGAACTTTTAGAAGCTGCGTTCCCAGGCGGAGCTTGGGAACGACGGGCCAGAAAAATCCGACCGGTGAGGCACACGCTGGCAGGCACGCCCTCACCGGTCGCGACCGCACCCCGGCGGACGGTTCGCGCGCCGGGGCCGCTGACTTCGATTCTATCGCGGACCGCCGCCTCCGCAACGGGAGGAACTCATGGTCCGCTCAAAGCATCGTGATCCGGCCCGCTCGCCCTGCCAGAGTCTCCGGCGAATCGCGCTCGTCGGTTGCGCGCTCGCCGCCGTGGGGCTCATCGCCGTCGGGTTGTATCGCCACCTTCGCGATGGTCGTCAGCCGGCAGCGAGTTCGGAAGAGAGCATTGGCGACAGGGCGGTTAACAATTTCGTGCTTTCCGCCGATGGGACACGCATCTACTGCCGGTCTGTGGCAAAGCAGGTTGACGTCCGCGACGCGGTGAGCGGGAAGTCGGTCGGCTCGCTCAACTATCACGGCCAACACCCGCTGGCGATCTCCCACGCCGCCAGGAAAAACGTGCTGCTGGCGGTGTATTTAGACCGTCATTCCGGGGAGGGTTCCCTGGTTCTGTGGACCGTTTCGCCTGCCAAGAATCAATATCGAACGAAGCTGGTTACGCGCGACCGCACGCTCGTTTCGTGCGCGATTTCGCCAGACGGTTCGATAGCGGTCTGCGGTCATTCGAATGGAGCCGTGACGCTGTGGAGGCTTGCCAGTAATACGAGGCTGCGAGGCATCACGATGCATTCCGGCTACGTGGACACTGTCTGTTTCTCAGCGAACGGACTCCGCTATCTGTCAGCGGATAAGTCAAAGTGCATCGTGTGGGACGCGAAAACCGGGCAGACAGTCGCGCAGTTCGCCGGCCCGAACGGCCGGTTTTTCCTGGCCGCGCTTTCGCCCGGTGGCGAGCGAATTGTCTCCGCATCGCTCTATGAATCGACGCTTCGACTGTGGGACGTGACAACGAAATCTCTGCGCTGGCAGGCCGATCTGCAATCGGACCGAGTGAGGGCGGTTGCCTTTTCTCCCGATGCCAAAGTCGTCGCCGCGGGAACGGACAGTGGCAAAGTATCTTTCCGGGACGCCGAGAGCGGTCGCTGCGTCGGCCGACTTTCAGTCGCAAGCGGCTGGATTACATGCCTCGCCCTCTCCCGCGACGGCAGGCGGCTGTACACCAGCAGCACCGACGGCGGGATTCAAAGCTGGGATGTTTCCTTTTCGCGAGCAGAGAAACCAGCAGCAAATCGGCAAGAAAAGGAAGACGAGAAAGAGGGACGCAGCTCGGCACGCAGCTCTTTTTCCACCAGCTCTATTTCCACTCCAGCGCGTTCTGACGCTGCGAGTCGGGTTCCTCCAGGGGAGAAAAGGGGGGGAGAAAAGGGGAGAAAAGGGGACGCAGCTCTTTTTCCACTCCAGCGAGTTCTGACCCTGCGAGTCGGATTCGTCCGACCACAGATGCCACCGATGGCGCGGATGTTTCAGAGGATCGATCGATCGCATCCGTGGCAACCGTGCCATCCGTGGTCTGCGCTTCCGGGTGGGCAACGCGGTTCGTTTTGTTCCACGGCATCGCGGCAAATCCCGTCTTGACGCCGGTCCCGCACCAGAGCGACGATCTCGCCGATTGTGACTCTGGGGCCGTGAAACCCGGGAAGGAGGAACTTGCGATGCGTCGGCGTCGATGGGATCGCCGTGCGCGCGGACTGCGCGGCGGGGTGAGGGATGGGATGACGGCTGCGGGGTGGACGGGAGCGGCGTTGTTCATGATGCACTCTTCGTCTTCGACAGCAGCATCATCATGGATGATGACACCGCCGCCATCACCCCGACTCCGCCAGCAGGTAGCGGCCGACGACATCCTCATTCAACGTCACCCCCAACCCCGGCCCGTCCGGCACCATAATCCAGCCGTCGATCGCCTGCACGCGCTCCAGCGTCAGTTCGTTCCGCAGCGGCGAGTCTTCCACGCAGTCTTCGAACAGGAAGGCGTCGCGGCAGGTGGACAGCCAGTGCAGGCTGGCGGCGGCGGTGATCGGGGACGTGTAGAAGTGGTTGCAGAGCCGGGCGCCGATTTCTTCGACGCGGCTGCGAATGTAGGCGGCGTCGGTGAAGCCGTTCCGCGACAGGTCCACCTGGTACACGTCCAGGGCGTGCCGGTCGATGAGGGGGCGGAACGACTCGCGGCCGCATTCCCCTTCCCCGGCGGCAATCGGCACCGGGGAGCGGTCGCGGAGCCAGACGTAGCCGGCGACGTCGTCCTCGCGGAGCGGTTCTTCCAGCCAGTCGATGCGGTACTCGGCGAAGGCGTGGGCGCGGCGGAGGGCGGTTCTCGCGTCCCAGACGCAGCCGGCGTCGATGAGCAGCGTCGCGTCGCCGAGGCCCTCGCGGGCGCCGCGGACGAGGTCGAGATCGACGGCTTCGCTTTCGCCCATCGGTTCCCAGCCGAACTTGACGGCGGTGTAGCCGGCGGCGGTCCACTTGCGGCCGATGTCGGCGGTTTCCTTCCCGTCGCGGCCGAACAGAATCGACGCATACGCCCGGATGCGGTCGTGCTGCTTGCCGCCGAGCAGCCGGTGGATCGGCTCGCCGAAGTGTTTGCCCTTCAGGTCCCACAACGCCATGTCGACGGCGGCCATCGCGGAGATGGTGACGGACGTGCGGCCGAAGTACATCGTGCGGCGGTACATCTTCTGCCACAGCCGTTCGTGCTCGAGCGGGTCTTCGCCGAGCAGCAGATGCCTCAACCCGCAGGCGATATTGTGGCTGAACGGGGCGTCGATGATGGCCTTGACGACCTCGGGGGACGAATCCGATTCGCCGATGCCTTCGAGGCCGTTGTCGGTGCGAATGCGAACCAGCAGCACGTCCTGACTGCTGGCGGTCTTGGCTTCAACCTGCGGGACGCGAAGGATCTGGCAGACGACGGCGGTGATTTTCATGGGGTCAAAGGTCGGAAGGTCGAAAGTCGGAGGTCGGAGGTCGGAAAGTCAGAGGTCGGAGGTCGGAGATCGGAGGACAGAGATCAATGGTGCGCAGAGGACTTGACCTTGAGACTTTCGACCTTCCGACCTTCGACTTTAAGACCTTCGACTCTTCAGCCACTCGTCGGCTTCGCTTTTCGCGGCGGAAACGCGGTCGTGGGCGAGCTGCACGAGCTCGTCTTCGCGGCCGCGGGCGCACAGGGGTTCGAGTTCTTCGAAGGGGATCGGCTCGCCGAACACGACGCGGACCTTCCGCGGCCGCAGAAACCACGCGCCGCGGGGCAGGGCGTGGAAAGCGCCGGCGATCCCCACCGGGTACACGGGCAGTTTACCGCGGCGGATCATCGCAACGAAACCCGGTTTGAACGGGCCGACCGAACCGTCGCTCGTGCGGGTCCCCTCGGGGTAGATACCGACGAGGAAGCCGTGCTGCATGCGGCGGACCGACTCGCGGATGATAGCGGTGCCCCCCGACTCGCGTTTGATCGGCATCGAGTACGTCTTCCTGATGATCCAGCCGATGAGGGGCACGCGGAACAGGTTCTCGCGGCCGATCCAGCTTACCGGGCGGGACATACCGAGTTGCACCAGCAGCGGGTCGAGGAAGCTCTGGTGGTTGACGAGAATCAGCCCGCCCCCTTCCGGCGGAAGGTGCTTCAGGCCCCGCACGCGGTACCGCAGCCAGACGATGAACACGATCCGCAGGATGACCTGCAGCGACCGCCACAGCCAGTTGGGGCGGGTGGGATGCGGGAGGCGGTCGGCGTCGGCCTCGGCCTCGGCAGTGGGAATGTTGGAGTGTTGGAGCAATGGAATCATGTGGAAGGCGGAAAGCGTAAGGCGGAAGGCGGACAAACGGCTCCGACTCTCAACTTTTCCACGACCCGCCTGCCGCTGCTCACACAACTCACGACTCACCGCTCACCAATTTCAATTCGTCGCGGGCCATTCGCCGTTCGGCATATCGCGCAACTTGAGTTTCCGCCGATCGAGCACGACGTGTTTCACGCGGCGGCGCTGCCAGGTGTAGGTGATGTGCACGTTGCCGTCGCTGGTTTGAATGACGGCGGGATACGAAAACTCGCCCCGTTCGTTTTCCAGGCGGACGGCGGCTTTCCACGTTTTGCCGTCTTTGGAGACGGCGACATTCAGCGTGCCGCGGCCGCGGGTCGTGTGGTTGTAGACGAGCAGGTGCCGGCCGTCCTTCAGCGTGACGGCGTCGATCCCGCTGTTGGGGTTGGGAAGGGACGTCGCCTTGAGTTCGCTCCACGTCTTGCCGCCGTCGTCGGACCACGATTCGACGATTTTCCGCTGCCGGCTGCGGAACAGGGCCTGCAGGCGTTTTCCGTGCCGCAGGATCGTCGGTTGAATCACGCCGAACCGCTTGCCGTCGTTGATCGGGCCGACGAGCGTCCACGTCTTGCCGCCGTCGGTCGAGCGCTCGAAATGCACCCGCCAGCCGGCGTGCTCGGTGCTGGAGCCGGACAACAGCGTGCCTTCGGCGAGCTGGATCGGCTTGTTCTTGACGGGGCCGAGAATCCCTTTGGGCAGCCGTCGCGATTTCGACCAGGTTTTGCCGTCGTCGGTCGAGGTCAACACTTCCCCCCACCAGGTGCTGGGGCTGGGGCCGACTTTGTAGAACAGCATCAGCGGGCCGGTCTTCGGGTGGAAGAGCACAGGGTTCCAGCAGGGGTAACGTTTATCGCCCCGCTTGCCGTTGGCGACTTCGACGGGCGTCGACCACTTGCCGCCGCGTTGGCGCGCGAACCAGATGCCGACGTCGGGGTGCTTCTCGCGGGTGCCGCCGAACCACGCGGCGACGAGGCCGCCGCGGGTTTCTTCGATTGTCGAGGCGTGGCATTGGGGGAAGGGGGCGGTTTCGTAGACGAATTCCGTTTTGACGACCCCCGGCTCGGCGGCGGCAAGTTCGAGCGGCAGCAGGATCGCCCCTGCGATGAGGATGGCCAGAAACGTCGGATTGGGAATTCGGCCGATCACGTGGGACTCCATCGTAGGTCAGGCTTTCCAGCCCGACAGGAATGCTGGAACGAATGCAGCGAATCGATAACCCGGTCAGCCTGGAAAGGCTGACCTACTGATGCTATCGCGGCGCATCCGGGGGGACAACCACCGGTGCGAATCCGCGAATTCGTTACGACCGCCGGAAACCGCACTTTCGGCTGAATCGCTGCCGTCCGAACGACCGATGAAAGACACAGCGTTTCACGTAACGGCGACGATGCATCCGGCCCCGCGGCCGGACTGCGCATGTTGACCCACAGTTTTGACCGGCGTTACGACACCCGTGTTCGCGCCCGCATCGACGCGACTCGGCCAGGGGGATCGGAAGATGGTGTTGCGCAACGCGACTGCGTGGATGGCGGCGGCGTGCCTGATTTCGGTGATGGGCTGCGCCGCCTCGCGGAATAACACCGCCCCCGCGCCGGTTGTTCGTAGTGACCGGCTTCAGCCGGTCAAGGGACCGGCTGAAGCCGGTCACTACGAACGAACGGCCCAGTCGATTCCGCCGGCGAATCGGCAAGTCGGTACCCAGCGACTGATGGAGATCGCCGACACCCTGCGCTCGCAGGGCCGCTACGACCGCGCCGCCGAGGTTTACAAGTGGGTGCTGCAGCGCGAACCGAACCATCTGGCGGCGCGCGAACGGCTGGTGATGATGCAGCGGGGGGTGGAAGGCGGAAGGCGGAACGTGGAAAGCGGAGGTCAACGGTTCGAGGTCGGAAGTCGGAGGTCGGACCCTCAACCCTCAACCCTTCCGCCGCGGCCGGTCGCTCCGCGACGACAACTGACGCCGCCGCCGGCGCCGCCGGTGATTGAAGACGTGCCCGCGTTTCCCGGCCCTCCGCCGCGGCGGAAGAACGTGCCGCCAGCGCCCGGCGCGCTTCCCTCTCTCAACTCTCAACTCTCAACTCTCAACTCTTATCAGGCCGCGTCCGAACTGCCCACGACGATCGTGAGCGGCGCGGGGTCCGAAGCGGTCGACACGCACACGATTCAGATCATTCCCGCCTCGAAACGGGGCGCCCATTCGATTCAGGAATTGAAGTTTCGCGAAGGCGAACCGGGCGCCGATGAGGCTCCGGCCGGCGACGGTGCGGACATCGACATCCGGCCTGCCGGCATCGAGAAACCGCAGGTGCCCGCGGGACTCAGAGAACTCGCACCCTACGTTGAACAACCGGGACGGCACGTCGCCGAGATCACGGGACGGTTGTACGACCCCTCGCTGGCGGTCCGTTCGCTGGCGGCGTTTCTACTGGGCCGGGCGGGCCAACGGGCCCGCTCTTCCGTGCCCGTGCTGGAAGGAATGCTGTCTTCCGAACCGAACGGCCCCACGCGGATTCGCGTCGCCGAAGCCCTGTTGCGAATTTCCCCACAGCACATGGCGGCCCTGCAGACGTTGCTTGCCGGGCTGTCGGCTTCGGACCGGGCGGTGCGGTGGGAATCCGTCGTGGTTTCGAACGTGGTGAATGCCACCACCCACCGCATGGCCGTGCTGGCGAAGGTGATCGACCGCCTGCGGGACGTCGAACCCCGCATTCGCGTGATGGCGGTGCTCAAACTCGGCGAAGCGCGGGCCGACAAAGAAGTCGCCACTGCCGCCCTGCACAAGGTGCTGCACGCCGCGGACTCCACGGAGGAAATCCGCAAGGCGGCCACGATTTCGCTGGCGGCGCTGCACTGGGTTCCGCGGAGGCGAGCGGCGGAAGGCGGTGAGTCGAAGGCGGAAGGCGGAAGGCGGAAGGCGGAGGTCACCACCACTCACCACGAACAGAAACCTTCGAACGCGGACGTCCGACCTCCGGCCTCTGACCCCCGACCTTCGAAGGCCGTCCCGGCGGTTGCCGTCCGGCCGAAGAAGCGATGAAGGATGAGGGATGAAGGATGAGGGATGAATGACGAGAGATGGCGGATGGTAACGCCTCGCTCGCGTGGAGCGATGCGTTGCGAAGGGTAAAGGTAAAGGATAAGGGACCAGAGACGGGACGATTGATCTTTCATCCTTCATCCTTCATCCCTCTCACCTCAATAAATCAGCCCCGCCCGCAGCATGCCGGTCGAACCGGGGTCGAAATCGCCTCGCTCGGATTCGAATTCCACCTTGCGGCTGAAGACGTAGCCGGCTTCCAGAAACAGCATCCGGCCGTTGGCGTATTTCTGTTCGACCCCCACGATCAGCCGCAGGTCGCGGTAGACGAGCTGGTCGGTCGTGCCGTTTGCCCGCGAAACGCCCCAGGCGTCGCCGCCGAATTCGCCGGCGAGGTACGCCCACCGCGAGAAATCCGGGCCTTGTGCGAGCCGCGTGCCGATCTTCGGCCGCGGAAACAGCAGCTCGAATCGCCAGTCGGCATTCGGGGCGTAGATCCATCCGCCGGTGGGCAGCCAGTTGATGTCGAACCGGTCGAGATACAGCAGGCCGAATACGAGCTGCGATTGCGGCGACAGGATGTACAAGCCGATGACCCGCGCCTGCAGCCGGAACGAGTCGGCGTCCCCGTCTTCAAAGTCGCCGAACGCGCCGGGAATGACCGACAGGTCCGCCACGAACGACTTGCCGATGGGCAGCAGCGAACGAATCTCCGCCTGAATGCTGTATAACCGCGCGGGAAGGTCGGTCCGGATCGGCCCGTCGAGGAAGTACGCCTGAAACGACGGGGTGAACGAAACGCCCGGCAACAACGGAAACCCGAACGTCGCCTGCGTGTAGATATCGAACATCCCCAGCCGGTCGTCCCCGCCGAACAGCCACGTGCCGCGGGTGTACGAATTCTGAAACGCAATCCCCCGCTGCCGGATCTGCTGCCAGGTGGACGGCGACGGAGGCGTCGGCAGGGGCGGGGGAAGCAGGTTCGGGTCCCGCGCCGCGTCTGTGGCGGGAATCGTCTCCGGAATCATCGCCGAGGCCTGCCGCGGGCCGGCCCCAGGTTCGTAGTGACCGGCTTCAGCCGGTCCCTTGACCGGCTGAAGCCGGTCACTACGAACATCCGGGCCGTCGCCGGGGTTGACGACTTCGTTCGGATGCTGCGTGGGGATGTAGATTGGCGGCGACGACGCTTCCGCGTTCCGCCCTCCGGTCGCTGACGCTCCCGGCTCGCCGCTTTCCGCGTTTTGCTTTCCGCTTTCGGCAGAATCGCTCTCCCCGCGTTGCGGGCGACTACGTCGGATCTGCTGGTACAGCCGCAGCCGTTCCTGCAGCGGCATGCTCGAAGAACGGCCGCTGGAACTGCCGGAATCGGCGGCCGGTGCGGGGCCTTCCAGTTCCTGTGCCGGGCAGTTCAAGGCAGTCACGGCGCAGGCGACGGCGGCCAGAACGAGGAGCGCCCCGCGGCGCGCGTTGTCAACGCTCCGGTGCCGGAAATGCACGATACAGGATCCTGGATGTGTCGGGAGACGGAGACGCAGAGATGGAGCAGGGGACGGGGGAATAACACGCAAGGCGGAATCGGGTCAAGAGAGAATTGAATGTGGTGAGTGGTGAGTGGTGAGTGGTAACGAAAGTCGAAGGTCGAAAAGTCGAAAGTCGAAGGTCAGCAGAACAGGAGCGACCTTCCGACGATCGACCTTCCGACCTTCGACCTTTCGACTTTTGACTCTCTGTCAACTCTCTTCTGGCTCTCGACTCTCGACGCTCGACGCTCGACTCTTCCGGTACAGGCGGATGATCCACAGAAACGCCAGATAGTCGTAGACCGCGTGCGTCACCGCCGGGACGAGCAGGTTGCGGCCGCCGGTCGCGTCGAGCAGCCAGCCCAGAAACGCGCCGATCAGACCGGCCAGCACGGCATACGCCGGCGTGACGGCGTGCACGAGTCCGAACAGCACGTTGCTCCAGATCAGCCCGTGCGCGCGGCCGAACGACCGCTCGATCCACGGCTGGATCAGCCCGCGGAACAGCGCCTCTTCACTCAGCCCGACCAGCGCCGCCAGCAGCACGAGATCGTACCAGCGGCATTCCGACAGCGGCCGGCCGAGGTACTCGACCAGCAAGTCGCGAATCCGCCGCAGGCCGGCCAGCGGCAGCCGCTCGCTGAGCAGCAGCAAGGAGAACAGCAACGCGCCGGCCAGCAGTCCGCAAACGGCCCCGACCGCGTCGAACCGCAAATCGGCCAGCGGATCGATCGCCGCCAGCCACCCCAGCCCCAGCGCGAGAAACAGCAGCCCCGCTTCGAACAGGCCGGCGAGGTTGAGGAACTGCATCCGGCTGCCGAAATCGCGCATGAATTGAGAGTTGAGGGTTGAGAGTTGAGAGTGGAGAGTTGGTGGCGACGGCTCCGGTTTGTCAAATCTGCGAGACATCGGGTATGATTCTGTAATCGAAATTGTCGGACCGCAAGGATCGGCGAAGACCCTCAAAACGCGGCAACGAAGACGAGCGCCCCCTGTCGAGAGCTGCTCTCGACGATCAATCCGCAATCGAATCTCAATCTCTGGCTCTCAACACTCAACACTCAACTCTCCCATGATCTCCCTGAAAAAGATTCTCGTGCCCACCGATTTCAGCGAGCATTCCAACAACGCGCTGAAATACGGCTGCGCGCTGTCGGAGAAGTTCGACTCTGAACTGCATCTGCTGCACGTGCTGCAGGACCTGGTGGCGATGGTCCCCGAACCGGGGCTCGCGTTCCCGCCGCCCGGCAACTACATGCAGGAACTGCAGGCCAGCGCCGAGAAAGCGCTGACGCAACTGCCGGAAGAGAGCTGGGTCCGCGGCCCGTCGGTCGTCCGCACCACGCGGAACGGCCCGCCGTTCGTCGAGATCGTCCGTTATGCCCGCGAGCACGAGATCGACCTGATCGTGATCGGCACGCACGGCCGCGGCGGGCTGGCCCACATGCTGCTGGGGAGCGTCGCGGAGAAGGTCGTCCGCAAGTCCCCCTGCCCGGTGCTCACCGTCCGTCCCGACCAGCACCAGTTCGCGATGCCGTAGCGTGGACTTCAGTCCACGCGAGTGTCACGGATTTCCGGTTGTCCAACAGACCCTTCACTCGCGTGGACTGAAGTCCACGCTACGACCGAACAACCCGCACGATGCGCCGATCCGGCAGCACCGCTGTTGCGGCGAGAATTGCGAGGACCGGACGCTGCGGCGAATCGGTCAATTGCTCCCCGGCCGTTCGCCGATTTCAATAACGGCACACAAGAACCCAGGTCGGCTCGGACCTCTCGGTGAAAGACGCGGGAGAGACGGCTCCAATCCGGCGGCGGAGACGACGCACGACACGTCCACTTCAGAGCACAACTCTTTGAAACTTCGCCCCCGCGAGATTTGATTCGCAACCCCGCGGAACGCGCCGAGAGACACTTCGCCGCCATCGTTCATCCCCCTCGGATCGGTGGCGGCGATTCTTTCTGCGCGGGCGGAGGGATGAAGGATGAGAGATGAGAGATGAAGGATGAAGGATGTAGGATGAGACACCGGACGTTTGATCTTTCATCCTTCATCCTTCATCCTTATACCTTTCATCGTTCCTCTCTTGTCATCAGGAAGTCCATGAATTGCCGCCCACTGCGTTCGGCGTTGCTGTGCCTCCTGCTGGCGACGACCGCTCATGCTGACGACAAGCTCTTTCCGCCGGAGCTGGTCCGCTTCCGCCCGTACAAGGGGAATCCCGTCTTTCGGGCCGCGGGCAAGGGAGCGTGGGACGCGAAGATTCGCGAACGGGGGTGGGTTCTCCGCGACGGAACCACCTGGCAGATGTGGTACACCGGCTACGACGGGAGCACCGACGGGCGGCGGCGGCTTGGGTACGCCACCTCGACCGACGGGCTGCACTGGAAACGGCACCGCGGCAACCCGATCGACCGCCGCCACTGGGTCGAGGACATGATGGTCGTCAAACACGGCGGCACGTACTACATGTTCGCCGAGGGAAAAGACGACATCGCGCAGTTGTTCACCTCGAAAGACGGCGTGTCGTGGACCCGCGTCGGCCCGCTCGACATCCGCCGCGCGAACGGGGTGCCGATCTCGAAGGGACCCCGCGGGACGCCCACCGCATGGTATGGAAACGGCACATGGCATCTGTTCTACGAACGCAGCGACAAAGGAGTCTGGCTGGCGACCTCGAAAGACCTGCGGGTCTGGAAGAACGTCCGCGACGAGCCGGTCCTCAAACCCGGCCCCGGGAAGTACGACCGGTTGATGATCGCGCTCAACCAGATCGTCAAATATCAAGGCCGCTACTACGCCTACTTCCACGGCAGCGGCACGCCGACGAAGCCCCGGCTGTGGACGACCAACGTCGCCGTCTCGACCGACCTCATCCACTGGAAGAAATACCCCGGCAACCCGCTGCTGCCGGAGAAGGACAACCGCTCCAGCGGGATCATCGTGCACGACGGGCGGCAATTCCGGCTGTACACGATGCACGACCGGGTGGACGTGCACTTTCCAGCGAAGGATCAGAGATGAGGGATGAAGGATAAGGGATGAGGGATGGATCGGCATTCGATTCCCGTAAACTCCGTTCCTCATCGTTTATCCTTCATCTCTCATCATTCATCCCGCTATGCAATTGAGACCGCCCGGTCGCTTACTTCGGTCGCGTCGATTGCAATAGCAGCCGCTTGCCGTCGGACGACCAGCTTGCGTCGCGGCAGTGGTGGGTGGCGTCAGTCAGGGGGGTGACTTTCTTCGTCGCCAGGTCGATCAGGTAGATGCGGCTTTTCGGCTCGCCGGGGCCGAGGAAGCTGCTTCCCGCGCAGAAGGCGAGCTTCTTGCCGTCGGGCGAGAAGTTGGGGAAGAACTCGCGGCCGGGCGGGTCGGCCAGTTTTTCGCCCTTGCCGGTTTTCCAGTCGGCGACGTAGATCACCTGTCCGCCGTTGCCGCGGCCGACGTAGGCCACGCGTTTGCCGTCGGATGAAACCGAAACGCCGTTGAACTCATCGAGCGGCGGTTTGGGCGAGACGCTGCGTCGGTGGGCGCCGTCGGCGTCCATCGCGACGACTTTGCCGTCGAGCACGAAGACGATCCACTTGCGATCGGCAGTCAGTTCGGGCGACTTCCCTTTGGCGAGGAAGCGTTCCGCCGTGCCGTCCGTCTTCACCGTGAACAGCCGGTCCGCGCCTTTGCGGAACAGCAGCGTGGTGTCGGTGAGCCATTTGGGGCGCGCGCCGCCGGTCACTCTGCGAATGCGGCTGCCGTCGACATTGGCGATGAAGATCGTCGACCCGCCCCCGCCGGGCTTCTTGGCGTCCCAGGCGATCTGCTTGCCGGATGGGGAGAACACGGGGCTCCCCTGCCACTGGAATTTCTCCTCCCGCACCAGCCACTTCAACCCCTTGCCGTCGGCGTGCATGACGTAGATCGACGTATCGGAGAGATGCAACGGCTTGCGCTTGGTCCTGGGAGCTTTCTGGGCGGCGACGTCCACGCCCGGCCCCAGCACACCCGCCAGAATCACCAGCCCTGCGAACCGAACGCGCGGCGATGAGAATCGTGACATCGGTCTGCCTCCTGCCTGCGAGGTGAAGTGACGAGGAACCCGCGTCAAGACGTGCGGAACGGCGGCTCGACGAAGGGGATCGCGGATTCCCGTGAAGGCGCCGTCGATTCTACCGCTGCTGGTTCCGGAGTTCCACAGATTCTCAAGGTGCGCCGATGAAGTCGCGGCGCGGGTTGACTCGCGGCAACCGCAAACGCATAGACAGCCCGACCGCGGCAAAAGGCGGGCGGACCGTTCGCCCGCTGAAGACGTCGCAGGCAGGGCGCCGGCTGCCCACGGTATGACCTGCGGACGCGGCCGCGGATGTGACCGGGAATTCCCTGGGAAGGACGGGATTTTCGGAATTCGAAACCGGTGCGTCGTGGTTGCCGGGTCCGACGAGTCGGACTAGCGATAGTCGTCCCCATTCAAGCTCCCGATCACCGACCGCTGCCACGCCGCCAGCCGTTTCTTCAGTCGTCCGGCGACGGCCGGCTCGCGGTCGATGAGGTCGGTCGTTTCCTTCGGGTCGGTCTTCAGATTGTACAGCGAGTATCTGTCCGGCCCCTTGCCGCGGGCGATGCGGTGCAGTTTGTAGTCGCCGGCGATCAATGCGGCGTGCCCCGGTCGGCGATCGGCGGGATATTTCTGCGTGATCTTGCCGGCGTCGGCTGCGAGCACTTGCGCGTCGGCCGATTCCTTGCCCGCCTTCTGTTCCGCCTGCAGCTCCTTCAGCAACGCCGCGCTGCGCATCGGTTTGCCGCGGACGGGGTACACCCAGAAGCCGAGCGGTTTGTCGCGTTTCGTCATTCGGCCTTCGATGAGCGGCAGCAGGCTGACGCCGTCGAGCACCGGCTGCTTCGCCGCTTTCGCACCGACGACGTCCAGCAGCGTGGGGTAGATGTCGACCGTGCTGCAGGAAATCTTCGTGACGGCCGGCTTCCTGATCTTCGCGGGCCATTCAATAATTGCCGGCACGCGAATGCCCCCTTCGTACAGGCTCCCCTTCTGGCCGCGCAATCCGCCGACGGAACCGGGACGGCGGCCGCCGTTGTCGCTGGTGTACCACAGCAAGGTATTGTCGGCGATGCGCAGCTTACGCAGTTCCTTCCGCAGATGCCCCATCGCGCGGTCAATGCCCGTCACTTCCGCGTAGTAGTTCTGCAACCGGTTCGGCTGGCCGTCGTACAGTTTCAGCAATTCCGGCCAGCCCTGATGCGGCGTGTGCGGGTTGCCGAACCAGATGACCGTCAGCGACGGTTTCTTCGCCGCCACCGCTTTGCGCAGGAATCCCAGCGCCAGCTCGACGGTGACCATCGAGCTTTCCCCCTTCGTTTCGATGACCTTCCCGTTGCGGCTCAGCAGCGGGCTGTTCTCGTAGAAGTTCGGGCTGGAGGCCCATTCATCGAACCCGCTGTTGCCCGGCGAGACGGGGCTCCCTTTGCGAACCGGGCCGAGGTGCCACTTGCCGAAATGCCCGGTGGTGTAGCCGGCGTTCTTGAGAACCTCGGCGACGGTGACTTCCTGCGGCCGAAGCGTGTGTCCCCAACTGAAGCAGGCGAACCGGTTCGGGTGCCGGCCGGTCAGCACGCTGCCCCGCGTCGGCGAACAGACGGGGGCGGCGGCGTAGAAGTTGTCGAACCGCAGGCCGGTTTTCGCCATCTCGTCGAGCACGGGCGTCTTCTGCACCGGGTGGCCGTTGTAGCCGACGTCGCCCCAGCCCTGGTCGTCCGCCATGCAGAGGATGATGTGCGGCCGGTCTTTCGCGACGGCGGGCGCGGCAACGACCAGCGGCAGAAGGAGTACCATCAGGCAGAGGCGGTGGGATATCATGGCTTGCTCCCGGTTGAAATCGGGTGAAGGGACAACCGCGAATGGGGCGAATAAGACGAATACCATGAATCGGAGTGGAAATCCAACCGCACGTAGAATTCGGTCAACCGCTAATGAACGCTGATGGGCGCTAATGCAGGAGAGCGCCGTGCGGTTTGAGAAATGGAACGGACAACGGACTACTTACAATGAACTGCCATCCATTTGGTTGCGCTTCACGCACATAACGGAGTAGAATCCAGGAAGATCCAGGATCGGCGTGATGGGTGAAACCGGTGCAAAGTCTGAGATTCCCCAGGAGTGGCTCGAAGAATTCGAGGCCGCCTCGAAGCGCGACTTGCGGACGCGGTTCCGCTACGCCTTCATCCACACCTACAAACCGGTGCTCGACGACGAGCCGTTCCGTGCGTTCGATACGACCGCGGACTACCGGCGGTGGTGCGAAGAGAACCTTCCGAGTTGGCTGGGTTATGGCCGCGTTTGAATACCGTCAGGCGGAGGAAATTCGCGACGCATTTTCGCGTCATGGGGTTCGTTACCTCTTCCTCGGCAAGTCTGGTGCGATACTCCTGGGGTTTCCCGATACGACGCAGGATGCCGACCTGTTCGTCGAAAAGTCCCCCGAAAACGGCGCTGCCATCGTTGCCGCCTTACGAGATTTGGGGTTTGACCTTGCGGAAGCTCAAGCCGCGCAGATTGAACGCGGCAAGGATTTCGTTCAGCTCAAGAACGGACCGTTCGATCTCGATTTGATCTTTGCGCCCGACGGCATCGAAGACTTCTCGCTCGCCTGGCGACGGCATGTCGAAGTCGCGGGGTTCCCCGTTTGTCACATCGATGACATCATCGCCAGTAAAGAAGCGACCGGACGCGCGAAAGACCGCGAATCATTGCCGCGACTCAAGGCTTTCCGCGATTACTGGCTGGAACAGCAGGAATAGTCGACTGCCACCGCGCTCCTCTTCGCAGAGCCTCCGATTCGCGGCTAAACGACCACTCACCAACCCCAATGCAAGACCTCCGCATCGCCGCCGCCCAGTTTGAATACCGCAACGCCGACAAGGCGTACAATCTCTCGCGGATTCGCGAGCTGACGCGCGAGGCCGTCGCGCGGGGAGCGGAGGTCGTCAGCTTTCCGGAGTGTTGCATTTCCGCGTACTCGTTCGTGCAAACGTTTTCGAAGGAGCAGATGCTGGAACTGGCGGAACCCGTTCCCGACGGGCCGAGCGTCCGTGAGTTGATGGCGATCTCCCGCGACGCCGGCGTGCCGCTGCTGGCGGGGCTGTTCGAGCGGGACGGCGATCGGGTATTCAACACTTACGTCTGCGTCGACGGCGAGCGGTTCGTCGCCCGGCACCGCAAGCTTCACGCCTTCGTCAACCCGCACCTCAGCAGCGGGTCGGAGTTCACCGTCTTCGACCTCCGCGGCTGCCGGTGCGGAATTCTCATCTGCTACGACTGCAACCTGCCGGAGAACGTCCGCATCACGACGATGCTGGGTGCGGAAGTGGTCTTCATGCCGCACGTCACCGGCTGTCTGCCGTCGCCGATGCCGGGGCGGGGGACCGTCGACCCGCAACTGTGGGCCAATCGCGAGCGCGACCCGGTCCCGCTGCGGCAGGAGTTCGCCGGCCCCAAAGGCCGCGGCTGGCTGCTCCGCTGGCTCCCCGCGCGGGCGTATGAGAACGGCGTCTACGCGGTGTTCACGAACCCGATCGGCCTGGACGACGGCGAAGTCCGCAACGGCAACGCGATGGTGCTCGACCCGTTCGGGGAGATCATCGCCGAGTGCACGCAACTCGGCGACGACGTGACGGTCGCCCTCTGCACGGCCGAGAAGCTCGCGCTATCGAGCGGCCGCCGCTATCTCCGCGCGCGGCGACCGGAGTTGTACGGCAAGCTGGTGGAACCGCCGGCGGAACCGCCTGTGACGGCGCCGGGGTGGACGCTGCGGCACAAGTAGGTCCGGACGGCCCGTCCGGACCTCGGTGGGGCGGACCGCGTTCAGAGTAAGAAGATCAAAGCAGCGGGAGGCTTCGCCGTCATCATCTGCACGACCGAAAGGAGAATTCCCACAACGACGAGGCCAGTCCAGATCATCATGATATTCTTGATGCCCCACTTTTCGGCGTTCTGCCAGCCGATGACCAGAGCGATGAGGCCGCCGATACACCAGATGAGGAGGATGCAGGCGATTCCCATCCCGGTCTGGCCATTCTGAAACATTTTGATCACGACCATCACGAAGCAGGCGAGCGACGCGAGTCCGACGACGATTTGCAGCCCCAAGATCGCGGTTTGCATTTTGGATCTCCTGCTGGAGGGGGGATTGTGGATGTGGAACGACGCGACGTGGACGCGGTAATCAGCGGAGTATCCGGTGGTTCACCGCAATACGCAAGCGTTTTCCGGTTGAAATCTGAACTTTACTCGATAAGGGTCAATGCGAATTCGCATTCCGTCATTGATTGGCAGCGAGTCGGGCATCGCGTTATGATTGACCTACCCTACCTGCAATCCCACCGCGATCAGACGACAGGAGTTGGCATGCGATTGCCCGCCTATTCCCAGATTTCCTGCATGTTTCTCGCCTGCCTCTTTTCCGTTGTCGGTCATCTCAACGCCGACGAAAAGGGAGACGCGGCCAAAACCGACGACCCCAAACCCGCCAGCTTCTACCGCCAGGTCCGCCCGATCCTCCAGCGGCATTGCGTCGGTTGCCATCAGCCGGCGAAGCGCGGTGGGAAACTGATGCTGACGACGTTTGAAGGCTTCAATCAGGGGGGCGAGAACGGCAACTCCTTCACGCCCGGCAAACCGGATGAGAGCCTGGTGCTCGATTACATCTCCGGCGAGAAACCGGAGATGCCCCGCGACGCGAAGCCGCTGGCGAAGGAGCAGGTCGCGCTGATCGCCCGCTGGATCAAGGAAGGGGCCAAGGACGACACCCCCGAAGCCGCCAAGGACACGATCACCGCCGCCAACCCGCCCAAGTACGTCCGCCCGCCGGTCGTCACCGCGCTGGCCTATTCGCCCGACGGCAAGCTGCTGGCCGTCTCGGGGTTCCACGAAACGCTGCTGCACAAGGCTGACGGCAGCGGCATCGTCGGCCGGCTCGTGGGGACCGCCCATCGGATCGAGTCGGTCGCCTTTTCCCCCGACGGAAAGCTGCTGGCGGTCGTCGGCGGAAACCCGTCGCTGTTCGGCGAAGTGCAATTGTGGGCTCGTTCCCAAGCTGGAGCTTGGGAACGAGCGAAGCTGGTCGGTTCGAAGACGCTGACGTTCGACGTCTGCTACGGCGTGTCGTTCTCACCCGACGGCAAGCTGCTCGCGTTCGGGGCCGCCGACAACAAGGCCCGCGTCGTCACCGTGCCGGAGTTCAAGCCGATCATGCGGTTCGACGCCCACACCGGCTACGTGCTGGGGACGACGTTTTCGCTGAAGGGGGACCACCTGATTTCCGTGTCGCGCGACCAGTCGATGAAGCTGATCATCGTCAAGAACGCCCAGCTCGTCGACAACATCACCAGCATCACCCCCGGCGCGCTGAAAGGCCCGCTGATGTCCGTGCAGAGGCATCCGCTCAAGGAGCAGGTGCTCGTCGCCGGCGAGAACGGCCAGCCGAAGCTGTTCAAGATCTTCCGCACCCGCAAGCGGATCATCGGCGACGACTTCAACCTCATCCGCAATTACGACAAGCTCCCCGGCCGCATCTACAGCCTGCAGTTCAACAAAGACGGCAGCCGCTTCGTCGTCGGCTCCAGCACGGCGAAAGACGGCACGGCCCGCATCTACACGACCGGCGTCTACGACGAGAAGACGACGAACAACGCCGGCGGCCTGGGCCAGACGTTCCAGGCTATCGCCGCCCGCTCGAAAGAGAAAGCCCTGCTGCACGAGCTGCAGGGGACCGGCCCGGTCTTCGCCGTCGCCTACCGTCCCGACGGCCAACAGGTCGCCGTCGGCGGTTTCGACGGCAAAATCCGGCTGTTCGACGCGAACACCGGGAAGCTGGTGAAGGCATTCGTGCCGGTGAAGATCACTGCGGCGACGGCGGCGCGGTGAGATCGCAAAGCGAGAGAGATCGAATTATTCTGTGACGCGATCCCCGGGAGGCGGATGGTAGCCGTCGTTCAGATCGCGTTCGCGGACTCTGCGGATGTGGCCACCATGACGGTCGTCGTTGAAGTCCAGCAGTAAGACCGTGGCGCGACCCGTTGCCGTTAGAGCGACAATCCGTGTTCGCGATGCGTCCCAGGTCAAGTGATCGTTCCAGCGGTCAGCGCGCGGATTGAAAACGGGCACCATCCGACCGGTCTCCGGGTCCGGCGCTTCGCAGCGATTTCCACGGCGTTCGTTGCAGTTGCGGCAGGCATGCGCGAGATTCTCGGACTCGTCGTCTCCTTCGACGGACCGCGGAACGATATGGTCGATCGTGAATCGAACAAACTGCCACTGCTCGTCCGAATGGCAATACTCGCACAATCCGGCCGCCCGCTGACGCACGAGTCGTCGAGTCGAAGGGGAAACGGCCATCTGCGACCTAGCCGACTCGCGGCTCTCGTGCCAAGCGGTTCAACCAACTCAGCGAATGGTCCAACCGGCAGATCGCTTCGTAGAGCTCGGCCTCGTCTGCCGCCAACGTGCCGGCCTTTTGCCGCTCGAGCAATTCCTCGAACCGTTGCTGCAGCTTGTCGCTGGCCCGCAGCACAAGATTTCCTTCGACGGTATCGACGGAAATGGCTCCGTCGGGAAGGCGTTGGACTGATTCCTCATCAAGTCCCACCGACGGTTCAAATGCAGACACGGGCTGTATCATGGCGAAGCTCAGGCTCCTGGGATTGCGACCACCGGAGTATTATACCTCTCGTTCATGCCCCTCATCCAGTGGCACCTGGCAATTGCGGTCGTTCAAACCGTTTGATCGCTTCACCGCCGAAACAGAAACTCCACCGTATTCATCATCGACCAGGCCACATCCTCCCCCGCCCGCCGGCGATTCGCTTTGTGCTCCCGCAGGTATTTCGTCGTCGCAGAGCGTTCGGCCTTCGTCGGAAAGCGGCTGTAGATCGTGAGGTACAGTTCGTCGACGAGCTTCCCGTCGTCGGCATGCCGCGCGACAAGCCGCGCGATGCGGCCGCCGGCGTGGGAGAGCTTCCCGTGCAGGTGCGGCGAGTTCAGCACGTGCAGCACCTGCGAGACGCTGGGGGCCGCCGAACGCTCGCATTCGCACGCACTGGCCCGCACCGGGCGGCCGAACAGCTTCAAAAACTCGTGCGGCACGTGGCTGTCCCACAACTGGATCGCCCGGTAACCGGCCGGGACGCCGTCGAACTTCTCCGGCACGCCGGTCACCTGGCAGACGGCGTCGAGCAGGACTTCGGCTTCGAGCCGTTTGAAGAGCTGCCGCGAGTGGTTCTGCTCGTCGCGTTGGTTGCCGGGGTTGGAATGGGAGGAAAGCTGATACGTTCGCGAATCTGTAATCCGGCGGATCAGTTGGTGAACGTCGTAGCCGCCCGCGATGAAGTCCTTCGCCAGCGCATCGAGCAGCTCGGGGTTGCTGGGCGGGTTCGTGGAGCGGACGTCATCAACGGGTTCAACGATTCCCCGCCCCAGCAGATGCGCCCAGACGCGGTTGACGAGGTTCTTCGCGAACCACGGGTTCCGCGGCGACGTCATCCACTTCGCCAGCAGCTTGCGGCGGTCGCCTGCGGGCGACGTCTTCGGATTGGTCGTGCCGAGTGGGTGGGCAAAAACAACCGCCTGTGTGCGCGGGTGTTTCGTCGCCGCTTGCGGCTTAGCCGTCAGCATTTCCCCCCGCGGCGACTTCTTGAACCCGACCTGCGTGAAGTACGCCTGCATGCCGAAGTAGTCAGTCTGGCTCCAGCGGTCGAAGGGGTGATGGTGGCACTGGGCGCACTCGATCCGCACCCCCAGCAGCACCTGCGAGAGCGTGCTCGCCCGGTCGCCCGGCTTCGGCACGACCTTGTAGAAGTACCCGGCCGGCGCGTCGCGGAGCGGTCCCTCGGCGGTGAGCAATTCGGACACGAACCGGTCGTAGCGCTTGTTCCCGGCGATGCTGTCGCGAAGCCATTTGTAGTATTCGTACGCCGCCTTATGCCCCAGCGCCTGCCGGTCCACTCGGAGCAGGTCGGCCCATTTCAGCGCCCAGTAGTCGGCGAACTCCGGCCGCTTCAGCAATGCATCGACCAGCCGGCGGCGTTTGTCCTTGCGCTCGTCGCCGAGAAACGTGCGCGCTTCCGCCGAGGTCGGAAGCGTGCCGATCAGATCGAGGTACGCCCGCCGCAGAAACGTGGCGTCGTCGGACAATCCGGACGACGCGATGTTCAGCTTCGCCAGCTTGGCGTCGACGTGCCGGTCGATGAAGTTCCGCACGCTCAAGACACCCGGTGTCTTCGAGACACCGGGTGTCTTGAGCGTTGGTTGCGGAATGAACGTGCGAAACACGTCGACCGCCCCCATGTACGCCGCCATGATCGCCGCTTCCCCCGGCGACTCGCCCGCGGTGACGAGGCCGAATTCATCGACCTTCGCGCGGGTGTCGTTGTTCGTCTGAAACTTCGCGTGGGCCGTCACGTCCACCTGCCGGCCGTGGGAATACGTGGCCACCACCCGCAACTGCTGCGACGCCTTCATCGCCAGTTGCCGTTCCGACGGCGACACCTTCAGCGAGACCACGCGGGGGGCGTTCGGGTCTCCCAGCGGCATGCCGGCGGCGATCCAGCCCCGCAGCGTGCGATACTCGGCCGACCCGCGGCCGATCCGCACGCCGCCACCGTGCGGGACCCGACCAGAGATTTTGGTGAGCAACAGACTCCGATCCGGCGCCGCGGGATTCAACCGCCGGCCGCGCGATTCGCTGACCAGCGCCTTCCAGTCCGCCGCCGGGTCGAACCCGAACACCGACAGCTTGAACCCGTTCTGCCCTTCCGCCTTCCCGTGGCACCCGCCGGAGTTGCAGCCGAAGCGGGAGAAGATCGGCACGATGTCGTTTTCAAAGTGATACCGCCGCGGCCGGCGGGCGTTGGTCACGTTCACAATGACGGTCGCCGTTTTTCCCCCCGCGGCAATCTCGATGATGGTCTTGCCGTCGCCGACGCCGCGCACAATCCCATTGCCGGAAACGGCGGCGATCTTCGGATCCCGCGATCGGAACGTCGCCGACCTGGTGAGGTCGATGAAACGGCCGTCTCCGGTTCGGCCGTCGACGAGAAGCGTGGCCCGGGATTGCGGCCCGTCGAGGCGGATGTCGCGGGGGCTGGCGGTCAGTTCGGCGATCGCGGGCCGGCCGGCATCCGCGACTTCACAATGCACCGCGACGGAAGCCGCGACGATCGCGGAGGCCGCCGCGCACAGTCGGACGGTTTTCAGGCTCTGTGATGAAGTCATGCAGACCGGTTTGTTGTTCGGGACAAGCGCATCCTCACCGAGTGACGCGTCGGAAACGCATCAACGATCGTGAATCTTACGGCTCGTTCTCCAGCCCCGCAAGACGGCGGCCGGGCAGCCGGCGACGCCGACAGGTGAAAGTGGCGGAACGTGGTGAAGGAACTGCTGGCATGACTTGCCGCTTGCGGCTTAGCCGCAATACCGTTCAAGTTATCATAACAACCGTGTCCTCAAAGGCTTTCGCCAGCGGCGGTCGTCGGCGGTGTTCGGGGCGGGCTTTGGGCCATTTCG
>Ga0268386_10000223_pt1 | contig 33872 bp, 28 predicted proteins | sample RVTome_15_FD_200260 | JGI IMG/M metagenome (GOLD analysis project Ga0268386, IMG submission 200260) | Soil microbial communities from uranium-contaminated site in the Upper Colorado River Basin, Wyoming, United States - RVT150D86... ... | reverse complement strand
AGTCGCGGCTCACGTCCCGGCCCCTCACCCATTGTCGCTATCCGCTGGCCACGTGCGATGGTTTCGCCTTCGCGCACCAGCAGCGACGCGTTGTGCCCATAGGCACTGAGGTAAGTGTCGTTGTGCTTGACGATAATAAGCTGTCCATAGCCGATCAGTCCACCGCCCGAATAAACGACTCTGCCGGCGGCGGCCGAGCGCACCGGCTGCCCCGGCTCGCCATCGATCAGAATGCCGGTGCCACTGCCGGGCCGGCCGCCGAACTCAACGACGACATTGCCGGCTGTGGGCCATCGCCACGGCGGCGGCGATTCGGCGGGAATGGAGGGCATCCGTTCCGGATTTCGCGCAGGCGGGGTTCGCGCGCTCGCGCTGCGTTCCGGCCTGGTCGCCACGCTGCCGGTCGGCGGGTTCAGCTGTATTACCTGGCCCGGGTATATCCGCGAGCCGTCTCCCAGCCGGTTCCAGCGCGCAAGGTCGCGATAATCCCGGCCATAGCGCCACGCGATCGTGTACAGCGTCTCACCGGAGCGCACGATATGGTAGCTGTCGCCGGGATCGTCGCGGCGGGTCGCCGGTCCGCAGGCGGTCAGCAAAACAGCCGTGAGCAGGATGGCGGCGCGCATCGGCCGGCGAACTGCGGTGCCGGGCCCCGGCAGGCTCCTGGAAGTCCTCATCCCTTCAGCATGAGCAAGCCGACGGCAACGACTGTCATCGAAACGACACCCCAGCCGATGCGTTCGATGTATTTCGGTAGCATCGACGCCATGCGTTCGCCGCCGGCAACGATGAAACCCGCCACCAGGTAGAAACGTCCGCCGCGGCCGAGAATGGATGCCACGACGAAGCCGGGAAAGGTCAACATCGCCGCGCCCGCCGCGATTGTGAAAATCTTGTAGGGTATGGGCGAAAAGCCGGCTACGAAGACGGCCAGCACGCCCCATTTGTCGAACCAGGCACGGGCCTTCAGGTAGCCCGGCCAATAGTGACTGGTCTGCAGCCAGGGTTCGATCAATTCGAGCAGGAAATAGCCGATGAGATAACCGGCGGCACCGCCCGCGACAGACGCAACGGTGGTGACCGTTGCGTACCGCCAGGCGCGCTTGCGATCGGCGAGGCACATCGGGGCCAGCATGACATCCGGCGGAATCGGGAAGAAGGACGACTCGGCGAAGGACAGGGCTGCCAGATAGCGCTCGGCGTGCCGATGTCGCGACCATTCCAGGACACGTTCGTAAAGCGGGCCGAACAGGCGCATTTCAGCGGGCTCTCGGCGCCGAGACTCTCAGGGTCGAATTCACTTAATATTGTCCAGATAAATCTTTCATTATTTACAGTTTCTATCTTCCTCGTACCAGCGGTACAAAACTCACGGCCCCCAACGTGGTCCTCTCGAAGTGATCGTCTTCATGAGTGACGCGGCACAGTTCCTGTCGGCCCGGCGGCCCGACCGGAATGATCAGGCGACCGCCCGGCGCCAGTTGTTCCAGTAATCTCGGGGGCAGCTCCGACGCGGCGGCGGCAACGATGATGCCGTCGTACGGACCGTACTTGCGCCAACCGTCCCAACCATCGCCCAGCCTGAAGCGCACATTATATAAGTCGAGATCCCGCAGTCGCTGCCGACTCCTCCGCAAAAGCTCGGGAATCCGCTCGACAGTGAATACTTCCTTGACCAGCGGCGCCAGCACCGCGGTCTGATAGCCGCATCCGGTGCCGATTTCGAGAATGCGCTTGCCTTCGAAGCCTTCGAGCAGCGACTCGGTCATCCGCGCGACGACGTAGGGCTGGCTGATTGTCTGCCCCTGGCCGATTGGCAGCGCGGTGTCTTCGTAGGCCCGGCTGGAAAGCGCTTCATCGACGAACAGGTGGCGCGGCACGTTGCGGATGCGCTCGAGTACGACCGTCGACCGGATACCCTGCGCAACGAGTCTTTGTATCAGGCGATCGCGGGTACGCGCCGATGTCATGCCGATACCGCGGACTCCTGCCTTCCGGTCCATCAACGCTTCAGCCACTGCGTAATCCTGGTGAGCGCTTCGTGCCGCGTCAGGTCGACCTTGAGGGGCGTTATGGACACCGCGCCGTTCTCGATGACCGCAAAATCCGTTCCCGGCCCGGCGTCTTGCCCGGGGCCGGCCGGGCCGATCCAATAGATCTTGCTGCCGTGCGGATCTGTGGATTCGATCAGAGGTTCCGACCGATGCCTGAAGCCCAGCCGCGCCACGCTCATCCCGGTCAGCTCATCGTACGGCCTGTCCGGCACGTTCACGTTCAGGATGACGTCGCCGGGCAGCGGATTGCGCTGCAGGCGGGCGATGAGATCGCAAGCTACCCGCGCAGCCGTGTCGAAGTGCACGGCGCCGTGTCCTACGAGCGACACGGCAATGGCCGGAAACCCGAGAAATCTACCCTCCATGGCCGCAGCGACCGTGCCGGAATAAATGACGTCGTCGCCGAGGTTGGCTCCATGGTTGACACCGGAAACGACGATGTCCGGCTCGAAGTCGAGGAATCCGGAAAGCGCGAGGTGCACGCAGTCGGAAGGGGTACCGTCGATGAAATAGTGGTTCTCTGCAACCTTGCGGATCCGCAGCGGCGTATGCAGCGTCAGCGAGTTGCTGGCGCCGCTGTGATTTCTCTCAGGAGCCACGACAACGATGTCCGCGATTTTCGACAGCGCGTTGGCTAACGCGTTGATGCCGGTAGCGAGATAACCGTCGTCATTGCTGACCAGTATTTTCAATAGCCTTCCCTGTTGACACGGCGATGCACGCCTCACTGCCGAAGCTGAACGGCCCAGCCCTGTCGTTTTGCGGGCCGGACGGCAGCCGGATAAGCTACCACGGACCCGGCCTGGAGTGCGGCACGCAATTGGACTATCTGCCGGGCTTCGAAAATCGGCGCACACTAGAACCTATCTCAATGTCGTCACCCGACCCCAACCTGCTCCACGAGGGTCTGGCGGAACTGGTAATGCATCGTAAAAAGAAACAGTCGGAAAGGAAGTCCGGGCGGGTCGCCGCCGACGATGAGGGGCAGCTGTTCCGGCGCGCCATGGCCGATGCCAAACCGCTCAGGACCGATACCATCGAGCCGCCGCGGCGTCGGCCGAGCGCGGCCGCACGGTTCTCACGACTGGATGAGCGAGAAGTGCTGCGCGAAAGCCTCGACGCCGCACCTCATGCTATCGAAATCGCAAACGGGAGCGCGCTCTATTACAGGCATCCGTCCGTCACCTTGAAGACCGTGAGACGACTGGCTCGTGGCAGCGTGAGTGTCCAGGCAGAAGTCGATTTGCACGGTCTCAATTCGGCGGATGCAAAGCAGGCTCTCAAGGAGTTCATCGAGCATTCGCTACTTCGCGGCCACACTTGCGTCAGGGTAGTACACGGCAAAGGACTCGGCTCAGGCCATGGCGGGCCGGTGCTGAAACGAAAAGTGGACCACTGGCTGAGGCGTTGGGAGCCGGTGTTGGCATTCGTATCCGCGCGCCAGGTGGACGGTGGTACCGGCGCGGCCTATGTGCTCTTGAAAAAGCTCTAGGAGTCTGCGTGCACCAGTTCGCGCAGCAACGCCGTCGCGAACGCTCCGCGCACCAGGGTGAACTCGAGCCAGAGCGTGTGTTCGTCCGGGACCTGCCACTCGAGGTCGATCACGCGCGCGCGAAGCGCACGGCGAGCCTGTTCGACACGCTGCCTTTCGAGGCCCCGGGCGAACGCCGGATGACCGTGAGCAATGGATTGCTCCAGGGCCGCGACGAGCCCCGACACCAGCGTATCGCCGCTCCCCCACAGGGCGCCGGTGGGATGAATGTCGAGGCGAGCCGCCCGCCGCCGCAGATCGTCGTCAACGACGCCGACTGCAAATATGCTGCCACTGCCGTCGAGATTCGCGCAGTCGCCGGCGAGAAGCCTGTTCCACGTGCCCTCGATAACCCGTCGCTCGAGAATGAGGTTGAAAAGAAAGGAACGCGCAGCCGACAGCGCGAGCGACCGCTGGTTTCGAGGCAAGCGGCGGCCGCCGAACAGCTTTTCTGCAAGCCTGAGGTTGCCGGCGCCCCGTCCGAAGCGTTGTTCTCCGAAATAGTTCGGGATGCCCTCGGATTTTATTCCCTCGAGTCGCGCGGCAACGACCAATGCCGGGCTACTGATGTGGCGAAGTGCGATACGGAACCTGTTAGCGCTATGGGCGCCGCGCTTCAGTTTGCGCCCGTGTCTCGTGGCGTCGACGATGCGGACTCCCGCCGCCCGGAATGAGTTCCAGTCCGGTTTTACCCCGCCGGGCCGTCGAACGCTGAACCATTGGCGAGTAATCGCGTACCGATCCTTGAGCCCGGAATAGCCGACGTCGACGGATCGAATGCCGGCGTACTTCGCAAGCTGTTCCGCGACCCAAGCGGTGTTCTGACCTTCCTTCTCAATCCAAAGGAAATCGTGTTCGCCGTCTCCGTCGGGTTCGAAAGCGAGCAATTCCGTCACCTGGAAGTCCGCGCACGACTGGCGGATCCGGGCAGTCGCCGTTACGTCGCCGAGCGAGCGGCGCCAGTCAGGAAGAATGTCGGGGTTTGACACTAAACGCTCGGCGAACACACCGCGAAGAATCCGCCGAGCCTGACTCGCAAATCAGGATGAGTCGCGTTCCGCATGCAGCGTATCGGGAACCACCTGATAGAAGGTTTCCGATTTGCCGATCATGCCGAGATCCGTCCTTGCACGTTCCTCCGCGGCCTCGCGTCCCTGCTTGAGATTGACGACCTCTGCTTCGAGAGCCTCGTTGCGGCTCCTCAGCTCCTCGTTTTGCAGCTGCTGCTCTGCAACGGCTTCACGCAGGTTTCGTGTCTTGCGATAACCATCCTCCGACAGCCACAGTTGCCCCTGCATCGCGAGCGCGGCGACGGCCAAGACGATGATGGTCCAGCGCATGTTGAGCAAACTCGGTCCCCCGACCATGATCCTGCGGTTCCTGCCGCTTGTCTTAGCTCAGGACCCGCTAACGGGCTCTTAAACTACCCTAACAGAAAAAGCGTCCCTTCCCGCGTACGTCGCTGCGTCACCAAGTTGTTCCTCGATGCGAAGCAACCGGTTGTACTTCGCAATGCGATCGGACCGTGAGAGGGAACCGGTCTTGATCTGCGTCGCACTCGATCCCACTGCAAGATCCGCAATAGTGCTGTCCGACGTTTCCCCGGAGCGGTGCGAGACCACGGCGGAAAACCCTCCGTCAACCGCCATAGTAATTGCATCAAGAGTTTCTGTTAAGGTACCGATTTGGTTCGGTTTTATCAATACCGAATTTGCGATGTTTTGCTCCAGTCCACGCGCGAGTATTCGCGTATTGGTAACGAACAGATCGTCGCCGACCAGCTGCACGCGCTTACCGAGCCGCTCGGTCAGGAGCCGCCAGCCGTCCCAGTCGCTTTCGTTCATGCCATCCTCGATCGTGATGATAGGGTATGCATCGACGAGTTCTGAAAGGAAATCGCAAAACCCCGCGGCATCGAAATCCCGATTCTCCGAGGCGAGGCGGTAACGGCCGCCTTCGAAGAATTCGGAACTTGCGACATCCAGGCCGAGCAGGATGTCGTCGCCCACGGAGTACCCGGCCTTCTCGATAGCGTCGACGATCGTGTCGAGCGCCGCGCGGTTCGACGGCAGGTCGGGCGCGAATCCGCCTTCGTCGCCGACGGCCGTATTGAGTCCGCGCTTCTTCAGCACGCTTTTGAGCGAATGAAAAATTTCTGCTCCGTAACGCAACGCCTCTGTGAAGGTCGGCGCGCCAACCGGCAGGATCATGAACTCCTGGATGTCGACGTTGTTGTCGGCGTGTGCCCCGCCATTGATGATGTTCATCATAGGCACCGGCATCGTCGTGTCATTACCCAGATGACGGAACAGCGCAAGTCCGCGAGCTTGCGCATCGGCCTTTGCGACGGCGAGCGATACGGCGAGCAAGGCGTTTGCGCCCAGCGCCCCTTTATTCTCGCTTCCGTCGAGTTCGCACATGCGCTGGTCGACAGCGCGCTGATCGGCGTAGGACTCCGCGCAAAGCGTATTGCGCAGTATGCCGTTGACGTTTGCGACCGCTTTCAACACGCCTTTGCCGAGGTAGCGCGACGGATCGCCATCGCGCAACTCGACCGCCTCGCGAGTGCCGGTGGATGCGCCGGAGGGCACTGCCGCCCGGCCGTGACCGCCTCCCGTCAACCATACTTCTGCTTCAACCGTCGGGTTGCCGCGCGAGTCGAGAATTTCGCGGCCGCGAACGTCTTTTATTCTGATCATCAATAGTTCCGTTCAGGCGAGCCCGTACTCGGCTTCGGGGAATGGATTCTTCTTTACGCTTTGGTCAATCGCTCGCAGGACCCCGAGCAGGGCCTGCATCTTGTCGAGCGGCCACGCGTTTGGACCGTCGCTCAATGCCTTCTCCGGGTCGGGATGCGTTTCCATGAACAGGCCCGCGACGCCCGCGGCGGTCGCGGCCCGCGCCAGCACCGGGATGAATTCTCTCTGCCCACCCGACGCGGTACCCCTGCCCCCCGGCAGCTGCACCGAGTGCGTCGCGTCGAATACCACCGGACAGCCGGTCGAGCGCATTACCGCGAGGCTTCTCATGTCGGAGACCAGGTTGTTGTAGCCGAACGAAAAGCCGCGTTCACACACCATGATTTGCTCATTGCCCGTCGAGCGCGCCTTGTCAACGACGTTCTGCATCTCCCAGGGGGACAGGAACTGGCCCTTCTTGATGTTCACCGGCTTGCCCTGCTCCGACACTTTCAGGATGAAATTCGTCTGGCGGCAGAGGAACGCCGGCGTCTGCAGCACGTCGACCACAGCCGCGACGTCTTCCATCGGCGTGTCCTCGTGGACGTCGGTAAGGACCGGTACCCCGACTTGGCGACGCACTTCGCTCAGGACTCGCAGACCCTCCTGCATGCCGGGCCCGCGGAACCCGGAGCGCGAACTCCGGTTCGCCTTGTCGTAGGAGGACTTGTAGATGAACGGCACGTTCAAGCTGTCCGTGATTTCCTTCAGGCGGCCAGCCGTATCCACCGTCATGGTTTCGCTCTCGACCACGCAGGTGCCGGCAATCAGGAAGAAGGGCTTGTCAGCCCCCACCTCGAATCCGCAAAGGTTCATGCTTCCGCGGCCCGGGGAAACTCGCCGCTCTTGTACTTCCTCGCCGCGACTACGAAGCCGGTGAACAGGGGATGGCCGTCGCGGGGATTCGAGGTGAACTCCGGATGAAACTGGCTGGCCACGAACCAGGGATGAGCCGGCAGTTCCACCACCTCGACCAGGTCGTCGACCGATAGCCCGGAGAACCGCATACCGGCTTTCTCCAGCCGCTCCCGGTAGCGATTGTTGACCTCGTAGCGATGCCGGTGCCGCTCCCAGATCTGCTGCTTGCCGTAAATGGCGGCAGCGAGAGAACCCTTCGCCAGGTCGACGCGCTGTGCCCCCAGCCGCATCGTCCCGCCGAGATCCGAGTGTTCGTCGCGCTCTTCCACGGCGCCGGCGCTGGTCCGCCATTCCGTGATCAATGCGATGACCGGATGCGGGGTTTTCTTGTCGAACTCCGTGCTCTGGGCGCCTTCGAGCCCGGCAGCGTTGCGCGCGTACTCGATGACCGCGACCTGCATACCGAGGCAGATGCCCAGGTAAGGCATGCGGTTCTCCCGCGCGAACCGCACCGCCTGGATTTTTCCCTCGATGCCCCGATCGCCGAACCCGCCGGGAACGACGATACCATCCATGCCTCGCAGGCAGCCAATGCCCCGCTCTTCGATGTCCTGCGATTCGATGTAATGGATGTTGACGCGCGTGCGCGAGTGAATGCCGCCGTGCAGCAGCGCCTCGCTCAAGGAGATGTACGAGTCCCGAAAGTCGACATATTTGCCGACCATTGCCACGTTGACCTCGCCATCGGGGTTTTGCTTGGCGGCGACGACTGCGTCCCACTCGCTCAGGTCCGCAGGCGGCAGCTCGAGCTTGAGCTGCGATGCAACGATTTCGTCCAGGCCTTCCTTCTGCATCATCGCAGGGATCTTGTACAGGTCATCGACATCGGTCGCCGAAATGACCGCCTTCTCGGGAACGTTGGTGAACAGTGCGATCTTGCGCCGCTGTTCCTGCGGAAGTTGCTGTTCAGAACGGCACACCAGGATATCCGGCTGGATTCCGATCGAGCGGAGCTCCTTGACCGAATGCTGCGTCGGTTTGGTCTTGATCTCTGCGGAAGTCCTTATATAAGGCACGAGTGTCAGGTGCACGTATACGACCCGGTCATGCCCGAGTTCCACCCCCATCTGGCGGATGGCCTCAAGAAACGGCAGCGACTCGATGTCGCCTACCGTGCCGCCGATTTCGACGAGGCATACGTCCGCGTCGCCCGCCCCGCGCCTGATGCTTTCCTTGATTTCGTCGGTGATGTGCGGAATCACCTGCACCGTGGCGCCAAGGTAGTCGCCCCGCCGCTCCTTGGCGATGACCGTTTCGTATATCCGCCCGGTGGTGAAATTGCTGTTACGTCCGGTTGTCGTCCTGATGAAACGCTCGTAATGCCCGAGATCGAGATCCGTCTCGCTGCCGTCCTCGGTGACGAACACTTCCCCGTGCTGGAACGGGCTCATCGTGCCGGGATCGACGTTGATGTACGGATCCAGCTTGATCATGCTGATCGACAGGCCACGAGATTCGAGAATGGCGCCCAGGCAGGCCGACGTTATGCCTTTGCCCAGCGAGGACACGACGCCGCCGGTGATGAATACGTAAGATGTCATGCAGTGCCCTGTGCGCGGGCGGCGGGAAACAATAAAGGGTCAGACAAAACACGATCCGGGTAGCCGTGCTTCTTCCAACCCTTATAAGACTTTCGCGCGCAGTTTCTGGTGGCGCCGCACGAAAGATTCGATTCCCGTCGCTTGAATGAAAGACGGTGTTACAAGTTATCAGATCGCTATCGGGCAGACAATCGGCATGGCCCTCGCCCGTGTTATTCCGCCTGAAACATCAACGGTTTTTCGATCCAGCGTACAGAGATGCCGCGCTCTTGCGCGCAATCAGCGGCGATCCACAGATCCGCCACCGCAACCAGGGTCTCTCCGGAGTAGAGCAGCGGCACGTTCCCGCGCATCCACGGAAGCACGCCCTGCTCCTGCAGCAGCTTTTTTACCGCGCGGGTGACGTGGTGCCCGCACGGCCTGATCCGTTCGCCACCCTGCCGGAAGCGAATCTGCAATCCGTGCCGGATGATCCGCGGATCGAGCGCGCCACCGCGGTCATCGAAAGCCCGTTCCAGACGGAGCGCCCCGAGCCCCGGCCCGAGCTCGACTTCGCGTCCGTCATCGAACAGAAGTGGAATGTCGCCAGGCTGTCGTGGTTGTCGGTTCGTTTCCGGAAGGAGGTAAAGTTTATGGCGATAACGTCGTGCCTCGGCGCCCTGCCAGCGCACCAGCGGCTGCGCATCGAGCCGAGCGGGGAGCAATTGGTTCTGTATCTGCCGCAATTGTGAGGAAGGTGCCCGCGGCAAGCCACAGGCTCTGATGGCAAAACGCAGTACGTTTCGCTGACGCGCAACGCCAAGGCTTTGTAACGCGGGAATACTGAGACGGTCGGGTCTGCCTGCCGCTTCGCCTCCCTGAATCGCCGCCACGTCCAGCCTGCCCAGTTCGTCCAGAAGGCCGGACGCCTCGCTCGCAAGTTCGGACGTCTGCGAGAGCCGCGCCGAAACGGCGGGCCAGCGTTGGCGCAAACGGGGCAGGATTTCCTGGCGCAGGTAATTGCGATCGAAGCGGAGATCGGCGTTTGCCGGATCGTCGATCCATTCGAGCCCGGATTCGCGCGCATAGCGCTCGATCGCCCGGCGCGAAACACCAAGCAACGGGCGGATCAGGAGCCCCGGGCCAAAGTACTGCCGCGCTCCGATCCCGGCAAGGCCTGCGGGTCCGCTGCCGCGCATCAGGTTCAGCAGCAAAGTTTCCGCCTGATCTTCTTCATGGTGCGCGCTAAGAAGAACATCGCCATCCTGCATGAGCGCCTTGAGGGCACGGTAGCGCGCCTCCCTGGCCGCCGCCTCCAGGCCGATACCCGCGTCGTCGACGACTGCGACTTCCCTGCCCAGGTACTCCACGGCCAGTTCACGGGCAGTATGCCGGCACTGCCGCTCCCACGCGGCCGCGTCAGGATGCAGCGCGTGGTTGACGTGAACGGCGACGATCGGCGTTGCATGCTCCCCGCGTGTGGCAACCAGCGCATGCAACAGCACCGTCGAATCGAGACCACCGCTGAAACCGACCAGGTAGCGGCCGGCCTTCATCTCGCCTTGAAGATCGCGAAGTCGTTGCAGGAGGATGCCGGCGTTGAATTTCATTGGCATAAGTATCCCACGACGCTGCGGTCAGGTTCGGGCGGGGCTTAGTGGCGGATTCCGGCCTCAGCCGGGGATTGCCCTTTGACGCAATGGCTCCCTTCGGTCCGCTTTATTTGCGCCAAAGGGCAATCCCCGGCTGAGGCCTTGAGGCCGTGGTTGCTCCGTTGACCCCAGGTAAGTGCCATTGTTCATGAATGAATGGCACTTAGTTAAGACCAACGGAGGGTGCGCCGAGGATAGGAGGCATCGGCGGCGGGGTTGCCTTATGAAGGAAATAAAGCGGACCGGAGGGAGCCATTCCTTCATAAGGCAACCCCGCCGCCGATGCCGAAGCGCGCCTGCGCCTTCCCGATGCGATGCTATGCCTCTTTAAACTGGCCAAAACCCGCCAAACGTGCTTGTCGTTGTTCGAGCAGCGTGTCGATGTCCCTGGAGTCGAGATCCTGCAGGTGCTTCAACACGGCGTTCCGGATTACCTCCGCGGTGGCCTGCGGATCGCGATGCGCGGCGCCGAGCGGCTCGGGCAGTATTTCGTCGACCAGGCCGAATTCGCTCAGGCTGGGCGCGGTGATGCGCATTGCTTCCGCGGCCTCTTCCGCCTTGTCGGCGCTCTTCCAGAGAATCGACGCACAGCCTTCGGGCGAGATGACCGAGTAGACGCTGTACTGAAGCATCAGTAGGCGATCGCCGACGCCGATCGCGAGCGCGCCGCCCGAACCACCCTCGCCGATTACCACGCTGATGATTGGCGTGCGCAGCCCGGCCATGAGGTACAGGCTGTACGCGATTGCCTCGCTCTGGCCGCGTTCTTCCGCGCCGACGCCGGGGTAAGCGCCGGGGGTGTCGATGAAAGTGACGATCGGCAGTGAATATTTCTCCGCGAGCCGCATCAGACGCTGCGCCTTGCGATAGCCTTCGGGCTTGGGCATGCCGTAGTTACGTCGCACGCGCTCCTTGGTATCGCGCCCTTTCTGGTGTCCGATGAACATGATCGACCGGCCGTCTAGCCTGCCGATGCCGCCGATGATCGCCGGGTCGTCCGCGAACATGCGGTCGCCGTGCAGCTCCTGGAAATCAGGCACAAGTATCTCGAGGTAGTCCGCGCTGTACGGACGCATCGGATGCCGTGCCACCTGGGCAATCTGCCAGGCGCTGAGCTTCGAGAAGATCCCTTTTATCAGCGTGTCACGCTTGCCCTTTAGTTTGCGGATCTCGTCATTGATGTTGATCTCGGAATCGTCAGCGACGAACCTGAGTTCATCGATCTTCGCCTCGAGCTCTGCGATCGGCTGCTCGAAATCCAGGAACTTCAGGTCCATCGACATCCTTAGTCGCCGTCAATTGCCAAATGCCAGACTAACAAAACGAGGGCGCTCGACGCCAAGCAGCGCGAGCAACCACCACCTAAGGCCTCGCCGCCGGGTGGGTCTTTGGCGCAAATAAAGCGGACCGAAGGGAGCCATTGCGCCAAAGACCCACCCGGCGGTGAGGCCGAAACGTGCCTGGTGTTCATGATTCTGGCGCTTTGCGGCCTCGTCGGGGAGTTACCTTTGGCGGAATGGCTCCCTTTCGGTCCGCTTTATTTCCGCCAAAGGTAACCCCGACGAGGCCTCCGATCCTCAGTGGTTCAGCCTTTGTTGCCGTTCGTTCGTGGTAATGCGGAGCCCCTCGACCGCCGGGCACTCTACATCATTTCCCGCTGAGGAGCGTACAGCAGCCGCACACCGTCTTGCCCAAGCAGCTCGGTCAGCTTGTCACGCAGCTCGCGACTCGGCCGGACCGACCATTCGGGCCCGAGGTTCAGGCGCGCCGCGGCGTCGGTGCCGGTGTACTGGACGGAGACGTCGCAGGTGCCGGTCCGATACGGCAGAAGCACGTCGTGCAGGCGCGCGAGAAGGCGCGTCCCCTGCCCGTTCGGCACCAACCTCAGAATCATGCTTTTCGCACGGCTTTCGATCACGCGGTCGATCGGCAGCACCTTGCGGGCGTTCAGTTGCCATGCGCCCATGAACTCGTCATAACGCAACGTGCCGCTGACGACCACGATTTCGTCTTTGGAGAGAAGATGGCGAAACTCCTGGAATGCCTCGCTGAAGAGGCTCACTTCAAGGCGCCCGCTATCGTCATCGAGGGTGACAGTCACGCGATTGCCGCGCTTGCGTATGTCCATGACCAGTCCGGCAACGGTAACCTCGCGGCGCGCCTGGGAGAATCCCCGGTCGCCGTTGCTCTGCGGCGCGGGTTCCGAGCTCAGGTCTGCAAGCTTCGCATCCACGAAAAAGGCCGCGTCGTTGCGCACGGCATCGAACGGGTGACCGGTCAGATAAAGGCCGAGTGCCTCTTTTTCGTGGGCGAGGAGCTCGCGCTTGCTCCACTCTGCGAGGCCGGCAACCGCAGGAGACGCCGGGCGAACCGGCGTTGCGGCTACGGACGAGGATTCGGCTAGCCCGAACATGTCGTTCTGTCCGGCGGCGGCCGCGCGCGCCTGCTGCTCGGCGCTCTTCAGTGCCTCCGGGAGCTGGTGCATGAGACTCCGCCGGCTGTCACCGAAATCGTCCATCGCGCCGGACCTGACCATCGCTTCGAGCGCCCGCCGGTTGACTTTCTCAAGGTCGACGCGGCGGCAGAATTCGCCGAGATTCAGGAACCGGCCGTTCTTCTCGCGCTCCGCGATCAAGGCTTCGCACGCGCCGCGCCCGACACCCTTGATGGCTCCGAGACCGTACAGGATGGTCCTGTCGTCGGCTACGCTGAACGCGTACGCGGAGCGATTTACGCTGGGCGGGTTCAGGCGCAGCTTCAAGCGCCGGCAATCGTCCTTCAGCATCACCAGGCGGTCGGTGTTGTCGAGATCCGCGCTCATGACCGCCGCCGTGAAGGCGGCCGGATAATGCGCCTTCAAGTACGCGGTCTGGTACGACAACAGCGCATAAGCGACCGAGTGGGACTTGTTGAACCCGTAGCCGGCAAACTTTTCCATCAGGTCGAAGATGCGTGTCGCGGTCCTGTCGGTAACACCGCGCTCGCACGCGCCGTCGACGAACACCTGCCGCTGTTTCGCCATTTCCTCCGGCTTTTTCTTGCCCATGGCACGACGAAGGAGATCTGCCCCGCCGAGCGTATAGCCTGCCAGGACCTGCGCGATCTGCATCACCTGCTCCTGGTAAAGGATGACGCCATAAGTAGGTTCGAGCACCGACCTCAAGTCCGGATGCAGGTAATCGATTTCGGACTTGCTGAGGTCGTGCTTGCGGGTGATGAAGTCGTCGACCATTCCGGACTGCAGCGGTCCCGGGCGGAACAAGGCGACCAGGGCGACGAGGTCGTCGAAATGGTCAGGACGCAGGCGCTTGATCAGGTCGCGCATGCCTCGCGACTCGAGCTGGAACACGGCGGTTGTGTTGCAGTCGCGCAGCAGTTCGAACGTCTTCTCGTCCTGCATCGGGATCGAGGTGATGTCGAGCGGCTCTCCGGACCGTCCCGCGTTGATGATCTGCACGGCCCAGTCGATGATCGTCAGGGTCTTCAACCCGAGGAAGTCGAACTTGACGAGGCCAGCGGCCTCGACATCGTCCTTGTCGAGTTGCGTCACGACGTGCGCGCCGCCCTCTTCGCAATAGAGTGGCGTGAAGTCCGTCAGGCGGTCCGGCGCAATGACTACGCCGCCGGCGTGCTTGCCGGCGTTGCGCACCAGCCCTTCCAGCGACTTCGCCAGGTCGATGATGCCACGTACTTCCTCATCGTCCCGGTACATCGCGGCGAGTTCGGGTTCCTGGTGCAGCGCCTTTTCCAGCGTCATGCCGATTTCGAACGGAACCTGCTTCGCAATGCGGTCCACGAAGCCATACGGCTGGCCAAGCACCCGGCCGGCGTCGCGAATCACCGCCTTCGCCGCCATGGTGCCGTACGTGATGATCTGGGACACCCGGTCCCGGCCGTATCGTTCGGCGACGTACTCGATCACCCTGTCCCGCCCTTCCATGCAGAAATCGATGTCGAAGTCCGGCATCGACACGCGCTCGGGGTTCAAGAATCGTTCGAACAGCAGGTCGTGCTCGAGCGGGTCGACGTCGGTGATTCCCAGCACGTACGCGACCAACGATCCGGCGCCCGAGCCGCGTCCCGGTCCGACCGGAATTTTCTGCTCCTTGGCCCATCGGATGAAATCGGCGACGATCAGGAAATAGCCCGCGAAACCCATGTCGCAGATCACCGTGAGTTCGGCGCACAGCCGGTTGCGATATCGCGCACTCATGACGCCGACCTGGCTTTCCGACAGGCGCTCCCGGGCGCCCTTCCGCGCGAGGAACCGGACCAGTCCCGCGGCGGATTCGTCTCTCAGGAACTGCTCCGCAGTGCGGCCCTTCGGCACCGGGAAGGCCGGCAGGTAGCTTTGTCCAAGTTTCAGGTCGAGATTGCAGCGTTTTGCGATCTCGACGGCGTTCTCGATGGCCTCCGGGACGTCGTGGAACAACGCCTGCATGTCCTCCTGGCTTTTGAGGTATTGCTCCTTCGAGTACACGCGCGGCCTGTCGGTTTCGCCGAGTCCACGGCCTTCCTGGATGCAGACCCGTGCCTCATGAACCTCGAACTCGCTTGGCTCCAGGAAACGCACGTCGTTGGTCGCGACGACCGGAATACTTCTCTGCGATGCAAGCAGCAAAGCAGCCTGCAGATAATCCGCCTCCCCGCTCCGCCCGGTACGCGCCACTTCCAGGTAGAACCGGTCTCCGAAGCGGCTCTGCCAGAATTCGAGGCGCCGGGCCGCTGCATCCTCATGGCCGCTCTGCAAGGCGCGGGCGAGATCGCCGTTGACACCGCCGGACAATGCGATCAGGCCGGCGCAGGACTCGGGCGTCAGCCACGCGCGCCGCGCCATCGGCACGCCCCGGTGCTGGCCTTCGAGATAGGTTCGCGTTACGAGCCGCGTGAGATTGCGGTAACCGCGAAGGTCCTGGCAGAGCAATACCAGCCCGTCCGATTTTCCGCTCTCGGCGTCATTCGCTACCTGTATGTCGACTCCGATCAACGGCTTGATGCCGCACGCCACCGCCTTGCGGTAGAACTTTACCAGCCCGAACAGGTTTCCCCGGTCCGTCAGTGCGACGGCGGGCATGCCGAGGGTCCGGCACTTGTCCATGAGCGCGGGAATGCGCACGACCCCGTCGACGATCGAGTATTCCGTGTGCAGGTGCAAATGGACGAATGACACTTTCATTCCGCCGTTCATCGGGCTGGCTTACGCAATGCAAAACGGCCTGAAACTCTTGCGATGCTGCTGACACGGTCCGTAGCGCATGATCCGTTCGCGGTGCTCGACCGTCGCATAACCCTTGTGGCGGCAAAATCCGTAATCGGGATAAATGCGGTCCAGCGCGTGCATCATGCGATCGCGGTGAACTTTGGCGAGTATCGAGGCCGCGCTGATCGCGGCGATCTTGTCGTCGCCGCCTATGATGGCATTGCCGTCCATCTGGCTGCCATAGAACATCAGGTCAGGCAGCCTGTTGCCGTCGATTTCAACAAACCCCGGGCAGATGCGCAGACCGAATATTGCACGGCGCATTGCGAGAAACGTAGCCTGCAGGATGTTCAGGTGATCGATTTCGGCGGCATCGGCCCAGGCCACGGCCCAGGCGAGCGACCGCGCTTCGATCTCGGGCGCCAGTTCGTCACGGACCTCGGCAGTCAGCTTCTTCGAGTCGGCGAGGCCGTCGATGGGACGGCGCTCGTCGAGAATCACCGCCGCCGCTACTACCGGCCCGGCCAGCGGGCCGCGCCCGGCTTCATCGACGCCCGCGACGGGGCCGCTCGGCCGGAATAACGCTACCTGTTGCACCTGATCCCCTGTTCAATGTGCCGGCATTATCGATCTGCCGCCTTTGCGAGTTCGAACACAGCGTCCGCCGCGAGTCGATCCGCGCCCCTTGCCAGCTTGTCCCGGAGTTTAGCAAATTCACGTTCAATGACGGCTCGTCTCGGGGCGTCGTTCAGCAGTTCGGACACGGATTCGGACAACGCCGCGGCGCTCGCTTCACCCTGCAGGAACTCCGGCACAAGTGCCTCCGTCGTCAGCAGGTTCGGCAAGGTGAAATGCCGCACTTTCACCAGCTTCAGCGAGCGCGCCAGAGCGTAGGTCAGGGGGGCGAGCTTGTAGGCTGCGACGACAGGACGTCCGATCAACGCGGCTTCCAGCGCTGCCGTACCTGAGGCAAGCAAGACGACGTCGGCAGCCGCCATCGCGGACTGGGCGTTGCGCTCGAGCAGCGTGTAGTGGTCCGAAACGCCAGCATCGTCGAGTTGCAATCGGAACATGTCGCGCAGCGTGTCGTTCGCCATCGGGGCGACGAAGGTGAGGTCAGGCGCGCGCTCGAGGAGCAGCCGGCTGGCCGTGGCAAATACCGAACCGAGACGTGATACTTCGTTCCTGCGGCTGCCGGGCAGGACCGCTACAACCTGCGCCGAAGAAATGCCGAGTTGCTGCCGCACGTGCTCTCGCGACAATCCCGCGGGAATAGCGTCGGCGAGCGGATGTCCCACGAAATCCGCCGGAATACCGTGACGTTCGTAGAATTCCTTCTCGAACGGCAGCAGGCACAGCACACGGTCGACAGCCCGCGCTACCTTGTGAACACGGCCCTGGCGCCAGGCCCAGACGGAGGGCCCCACGTACTGCACGGTCGGAATCCCGGCCTTCTTCAGCGCAATTTCCAGTCCGAGGTTGAAATCCGGCGAATCGATGCCGACGAACACCGCCGGCGGGCGGGACGTCCAGCGCTCGATAAGCATGCGGCGGAGCCTCAAGAGCCGCGGGATTTCCTTGAGCGGCTCGATGAGACCCATGACGGCGAGGGCCTCTGAATCCTCCCAGGCGGAGCAGCCGGCCTCACGCATCGCGGCGCCCGCAACGCCCTCGAACTCGAGCGACGAGTCGAGCGACTTCAGCGCGCGGATTAGCCCGGCACCGAGCTGGTCACCCGATGCCTCCCCGGCGACAAGTCCGATGCGCATGTCCCGATCGGCGACCGCTTATCGCACCAGGCCGCGCTCGGAACTGCGTAACGAGTCGAGAAATATGGCCAGCTCCGGCTGCTCCTCCACGAGAAGTTCGATCTGTTGAATAGCCTCCGCGAGTTTGCGACCCTGCCGATAGACGATTCGATAAGCGTTCTTGATGTTGCGGATCTGGGCGCTGCTGAAGCCGCGTCGTTTGAGCCCTTCGCTATTGATGCCGTGTGGCGCGGCTGGCTGTCCCGCCATCATCGTGTACGCAGGCACGTCACGGTTCGTGCCGCAATACATGCCGAGAAAACTGTGCGGACCGACGCGGCAGAACTGGTGAGCGCCCGAGAACCCGGCAAAGATCACCCAGTCGCCGACGTGCACGTGCCCGGCGAGCGTCGCGTTATTGGCGAAGATCGTGTGACTTCCAATGCGGCAGTCGTGCGCGATGTGAACGTAAGCCATGACCCAGTTGTCGTCGCCAAGAGTCGTGATGCCTTCATCCTGCACTGTACCGCGGCTGATCGTGCAGTACTCGCGGATCGTGTTGCGATCACCGATTTCCAGCCGCGTCTTTTCGCCGGCGTACTTCTTGTCCTGTGGATCGTCTCCTACCGACGCAAACTGGTAAATGCGGTTATCCTGTCCTATCCGGGTGGGTCCGTTGATGACGACATGCGCCGCGATCCGGCTGCCGCTGCCGATTTCGACGTCTTCGCCAATGACCGAATAAGGCCCTACTTCCACGTCGTCGGCGATGATGGCCGAGGGCGCAACGATCGCGGTACTGTGGACCGTCAAGACGCACTCCCGGGAGCGCAGGTGATTCTCGCGCTGACTGCGCGCTTGCCGTCGACGGTCGCCTCGCAGGCGTAAAACCACATCCCGCGCCGGATAGCCTCGACGGAAACCTGGAGGTCGAGCCTGTCGCCCGGGAGGACCGGGCGACGAAACCGCGCCTCGTCGATCCCTGCCAGGTAGTAGATCGTGTCCGGGGTTCGCTCCCGGCTGGACATGTAGGAAAGAATGCCGCCGGCCTGGGCCATCGCTTCGATGATCAGAACGCCTGGCATGACCGGCCGCCCGGGAAAATGACCCTGGAAGAATGGCTCGTTGATTGTCACGTTCTTCCACGCGGCAATGGCTTCGCCGGGTGTGCAATCGCGGACACCGTCAATCAACAGGAATGGGTAGCGGTGCGGCAGCCATTCCATGATCTCTGCGGTCGCCATCGGGCAGCCCGAGTCACTCATCCTGATCTTTAACCTTCTTGTCGGCTTTTTCGAGACTGGCAACGCGCTGCGCCAGGTCGTCGAGTCTGCGGAATCGCGCCACCTTGCGTTTCCAGTCCTTGTCCTTCTCCGCCGGAAAGCTTGCCGTGTAAAACCCCGGTTCGCGAATATCCTTGGACACCATCGTCGCGCCGCCGATGACCACGTCGTCACAGATGCTGATGTGGCCAACAATACCCGACTGGCCCGCGAACATGCAGCGGTTGCCGATCACCGTGCTGCCGGATACTCCGGTCTGCGCGGCCATCGCCGTATGCTCGCCGATACGCACGTTGTGCGCAATCTGGATGAGATTATCGAGACGTACTCCGTTGCCGATGACGGTATCGTCGATCGTTCCGCGATCGACGGTAGTATTGGCACCGATCTCCACGTCGTCGCCGATCTCTACTCCTCCGATCTGCGGGACCTTGATCCAGCCGGTGTCGCCGCGCGCGTTGCCGAAGCCGTCGCACCCGATCACGGCGCCCGGATGAACGATGCAACGTCTACCGATGCGCACATCCTCGACCAGGGTAACGTTTGCATGGAGGCGCGTGGCTTGCCCGACCCGGCAGCGCGGGCCGACCACCGCACCCGGACCGACAGACACAGCGTCCTCGATGACCGCGCCTTTGCAAACCACGGCGCGCGCGCCGATGTGAGCACGCGACGACACCTTCGCAGACGCTGCTACAACCGCAGTTTCGTGAACGCCCGGTGAGAACGCCGGAGGTGGATGCAGGACGCCTGCGATGCGGGCATAGGTCTGGTAAGGGTCGCAGCTGATCAACGCGGAAACCGGGCAGACCTCCACATCCTCGGACCGGACGACGACTGCTCCGGCGCGAGTCCTGGTCAGTTCGGTGCGGTAGGCGGGATTCGCGAGAAAGCTTAAGGATTGAGGACCGGCATTGGCGAGCGTGGCGACATGGGTGACCGCGGACTCGGGATCGCCGACAAGTTCACAGCCGAACTGCGTCGCCAGTTCCCCAAGCCTTGCCTGCATAAGTACCCCAAGTTAAGCGCGGCAGGAACATCGCCTGCCGAATGCACCGAGCCAGCTGAAGGACACCAGCGCGCGTTATTGATCGTTAAGCGCTTCGGTCGTAGCCGCACCCTCCGTTTATCCAAGCGTCAGCGCCATTCGCTCTGGAACCAACCCCTCGAGGCGAGCCTCCGCCTGCGAAACGGACGAACGTTCCTGAATAATTCGGGCTTGATTCCTTCCTTCAGTTCCCGGCCGCCTGGAAATTCTCTTCCATCGCGCGCAGCACCATTTCGGTAATGTTGACCGCGGAACTTGCGTACAGCACGCCATCGCCTACGACGAGGTCGAAGCCCGAGGTTTCGGCGTAGTCCTGCACTTCCTTCAGCAGCGCGCGCTGCAGGTTACCGAGCTCCTCGTTCCGCCGGAGATTGAGATCCTCGCGGAACTCGGTCTGCATCCGGGTTACCTCCCGCTGCATGTCGCGCAGTTCTTTTTCCATATTGCGACGCTCGGTCTCGCCCATGACCGCGGCATCGCGGTTCGCTTTCTCGGTCAGATCCTCGAATTCCTTCTGCTTCGCGAGAATGGTGCGCTGCCGAGGTGCAAATTCTTCCTGCAGTGCGTCCATCGCTGCTTTTGCCTGGGGCGCCTGTTCCATCAGGGCCGTCACATTCACGACGCCGATTTTCACTTCCTGCGCCGCGAGCGGCAGGCTCGCCACTGAAAGCAGCGCGATACCCGTCAGCGCCCGAAGAAACTGTGTCTTTGCAAAGGTCATAATTACGTCCAGGTTAAAAGGCTTGTCCAATGGAGAACTGGAATCTTTCGATCTCGTCTCCGTAGAACCGGTCGTTACCCTCATAGTTGTTAAGGGGGTAAGCATAGCTGAAACGGAAAAAACCGAGCGGTGCCAGCCATTGAACCGCGACACCCACCGAGGTCCGAAGTTCGTCGAATTCGGGTTCGTAGCTGACCGGGCTTCCCAGCTTATCGGTAAATTGGACCTCGCCCGTATTGAAAATGTTGCCGATATCGTAAAAGAAGCTTGCGCGGGCCTGACTTTGGAACTTTTCCGGTATGGGGATTATAAGCTCTACTTGACTCGCGACCAACACGTTGCCGCCATACGGGTTGCCGAAACTGTCTCTCGGACCCAGGTACGATTCCTTGAAGCCGCGAATGGATTCCGGGCCGCCGCCGTAGAACTGCTTGTAAGGCGGCAGCGCGGTGGTGTCGTTGAGCGACTCTCCGTACGCGAGATCTGTATTCAGGCGCAGCGTCCACTGACCATATATCGGGAAGTACTTCGTGAAATTGTAGCGAGCGGTCCAGTATTCGACGTCGCTGCCGGGTGCGGCCATGCTCAGGTACAGTTGCTGGTGCGTTCCCCGGTTCGCAAAGATCGCTCGGTTGCGGCTGTCGAACGACCAGCCCGCCAGAAGCTCGAAGGTATCGAACTCGGTGCCGAAGAAAGTCAGGCCGCCACCAACGTCTTCCGTAAACGGATTGCCGTTGTTCAGTACCCAGTCCTGCGCCTGCTGCGTGCTCGAGTTGGACGACAGCAACTCCGCGTGCTGAAATGACAATCCGAAACTCAGACTCTGGTACTCGCTGATCGGATACCCATACTCGATGGATGCGCCGGAACTGGTCGTCGAAAAGTCCGACGAGCCCGAGGTGAACTGCGTGATGTCGCGATGGTTGACGGACACCGTGCGCCTGACGCCATTCATCGTGACGTAAGGGTCGGTATGCGACAGGCTGTAGAGTTTCGAGTACCGGCCCGAATTGAGGCTGAGCGCAACGCGGTTGCCTGAACCGAGAAAGTTCGTATGCACGATGCTGCCGTTCAGGATGATTTTCTGCGACTCTGAATATCCGACGCCGCCGCTGAACTGTCCCGGCATTCGATACTCGATTGCGAAATTGACGTCGACCAGGTCGGGGCTGCCGGGCACAGGGGTGTTTTCGACCTCCACGGTTTCGACAAACGGAAGCCGCTGCAACAGGATCTTTGACCGGTCGACGAGGCGATTGGAAAGGTAAGCGCCCTCCGCCTGGCGCAGCTCGCGCCGCAGTACCTCATCGTCGACTTCGTCGATGCCGGTGAAGTTGATGCGGCGAACATAAACGCGGCTGCCTGCATCGACGAAAAAGGAAACCGACGCTTCCTTCTTTTCATGGTCCAGCTCCGGGACCGGTTCTATTTCCGCGTTCGCATAGCCTTCCTCGCCGAGCCGGAACGACATCAGCTCGCTCGATTGCGTGAGCAGGCGCAGATTGAACGTCGAGCCTGGCTGCGCGAGGATCAGCCCGCGTAGCTGCGGCTCGGGCACCACCATCTTGCCGACGAGCTTGACCTCGGAGATCGTGTATTGCTCGCCTTCGTGGACATTGATCGTGACGTAGATATCCTTTTTATCCGGCGAAATGGCAACCTGTGTAGACTCCACCCTGAAGTCCGCGTAGCCGCGGTCCATATAAAAGGAGCGCAGCGTTTCCAGGTCGCCGCTCAACGCCTCCTTCGCGTAGCGATCATCCTGGCGAATCCACGACAGCCAGTTCGCGGTGTCGAGCGTAAAGCCTTCGCGAATTTCTTCTTCATCGAAGCCGTGGTTTCCCACGATGTTCACCTGGCGGATCTTTGCGCGTTCGCCTTCCTTGACGTTAATGCTGATCTTGACGGTGTTGTTCGGCCGCTCTTCGACGTCCGCGTCCACCACGACCGCATACTTGCCGCGATCGTAGTACTGCTCGCGCAGGAACTGCTGCACGTTGTCCAGCACGGAGCGATCGAACGTGCGGCCTCGCGCGAGCCCCACATTGCGCAGGGAGTCCATGAGGTCCTCGGTCTTGATGTCCTTGTTTCCCTCGATCGTGAAGTCTTCGATCGAAGGCCTTTCTTTGACCGCGACCACCAGGGCATCGCCGTCACGGCGCATTTCGATGTCGTCGAACATTCCCTGTGCATAGAGCGCGCGAATCGCTTCCTGGATACGCAGGTTGTCGACGGTGTCGCCGACGTTGATCGGCAGGTAGTTGAACACGGTGCCTTCCGAAATCCGCTGGAGGCCTTCGACCCGCATGTCACGGACTACGAATTCCTCAGCCGCCAACGCCGGCGCAGGCGACAGGAAACACAAACAGGCCGCGACCACCGCGAAGTGGCGCCACATCCAGTGTACGTTGGAACGGCCTTTCGCCGCCGGCTTGCCGAAGCGAATCACTGGTTCAGAATTCTTGCGATGTCGTTGTAAAAAGCGAAGCTCATCAGCAACAACAGAGCGAGAATCCCAACCTGCTGGCCGACCAGCTGAGAGCGGTCGGACAACGGGCTCCCCTTCAGGAGTTCGACGGTCTGGTAGACGATCTGCCCGCCGTCAAGGATCGGCACAGGCAACAGATTGAGCACCCCGAGGCTGATGCTGACCAGTGCCAGGAACGTCAAAAAGGCGTTCATGCCCGCCGACGCGGAATCGCCGGCATATTGGGCGATGTTGATCGGACCACTGATGTTCTTGATCGAAACGTCGCCCGTGACCATACGGGCGAGCATGCGCACCGTGAAGCCGGTCGAATTCCAGGTGCGCTCGATCGATGCGCCGATCGCCGCAAGCGGCCCGAATTTTCGCACGTACCAGTGTTCGCCGGATGCAGGGCTGATGCCGACTCCCATGTATCCCACCTGCTTGCCGTCCTCCTCGCGCGAACCGAGCGCCACCTCGACGACACGTTCCTCACCGTCCCGTATCAGCCGGACGGGGACGGTCTCGCCGGGCCGAGCCGAAACGACACCTTGCAGGTCCGTGAAGTTTCCGATGGGATTCGCGGCTATCTCGACGATACGGTCACCCGCTTCAATACCCGCGGCACTCGCGCCGGTCTCCTCCTCGACGGTCCCGACGACCGCGGGCGGCTGCCACGGCTCAAAGCCCAGGCCCTCGAAAAGCACCCCGGGCTCGGTGAGGCGGGTACGGTCGTTGCCGACCCGGATCAGGGCCGACTTGCTCACGCCTTCTTCGCTTTCCAGGTCCAGGGTGACGGTGCCGTCTTCCACAAGTTCCTGAAGCATTCCGACCAGCGTCGTCTCCCAGTCCGTGGCTTCCTGGTCACCGACCCGGACGATGCGGTCGCCCTGCTCGAGCCCTGCCGCGGCGGCGTACGAGTCGGGGGTCACTTCGCCCACGGCGGGCTTCATCGTGGGAATGCCGTTGATGAACAGCGCCCAGTAAGCGAGGACTGCGAACAGGAAGTTGAACATTGGCCCGGCGAGCAATACGGCAATGCGCGCCGGCACCGGTCGATGATTGAAGGCGCGACCCTTGTCGGACGGCTCCACCGGACCTTCGCGCTCGTCGAGAAACTTGACGTAACCACCGAGCGGAATTGCGGAAATGCAGTATTCGGTACGATCCTTTCCGGCGATCCAGGTGCACAACGGCTTGCCGAAACCGATGGAGAACCGGAGCACCTTCATGCCACACAGGCGCCCGACCAGGTAATGGCCGAACTCGTGGACCGCGACCAGCACGCTGATGGCCACGATGAAGGACAGCAGATTGATCAGTACATCGCTCATCGATGAAGCAATTCCCCCGCAATTCCCGTACTGAAGTGGCGGACCACCGTTAGGGCCTGTTAACAATTACCCGATCGCCGCAGCGGCGGCCATTTTTTCGCAAGGCAAGGCGCGGCGAGCGCCGCGTAGCACCGCTACGTAAGCGAGCCGCAACGCCGCCTTGCGGAAAAATGGCCCCGCCCCGCAGGGTTGCGCCCGAAATTCCCTCAGGCCGCGTTGCTCGTCGTTCATTTGGAATAACCAAACTTCTCTCCTCGCGCCTTGCCTGAGACAATTTCGGGCAGCAATGCGGCGATCGGGTAATTGTTAACAGGCCCTAAGTACTTCTGACTGGCCGCCACAAACGCAGTTCCCGCTGCCCGACGGCGGGCCGACCCCGGCACGGCAATCATGTGAACCCGGCCCAGCCAATGCCGAGCGCGAACAGCGGAGCAGCAGCCGTCACGCTGTCGATTCGATCGAGGACTCCGCCGTGGCCAGGAAACACCCGGCCGCTGTCCTTCAGCCCCGCACTTCGCTTGAACATACTTACCGTCAGGTCCCCGACCACCGAAAGGGCGGCCACCGCAAGGCAGAACGGAATAATGACGGCGATGTCGACATCGAGCCAGTAAAGCCGGACCGCGACCAGCACCAGCACTACCGCGACCAGTCCGCCGATGACGCCCTCCCAGGTCTTCCCGGGGCTTATGCTGGGTGCGAGCTTCACGCGACCGAAGCTCTTGCCCGCAAAGTAGGCTCCCGTGTCTGCCGCCCAGATGATGATCAGTGCGAACAGGAGCATCGACGGCCGCAAGGAGTAGAGCGAAATCAGCGCGCTGTAGGCGGGCACCAGGACCAGCGCCCCGCAAACCCAGCCCACCGGGCGGGAAATCGGCGTCGGGTAGAAGAACACCCAGATCAGCGCGGCACACCACCAGGCAAGCCCGATTTTCAGGATGACGTTTCCCGCGTCTACGGAAGGCGTGAGCCACGTAACGGTCGCAAGCAACGCGCCGATTGCGACCACGTAACTCAATCGCTCCGCAACCCGGAAGAGGCCGAGAAACTTCGCCCATTCCCACGCAGCCGCCAGGATAATGGCCGCAATCACGGCTTTGGCGGCTTCGGCCGGGAATACGAACAGCACGAGCAGGATAAGTGCCGCGGCGACGATCGCAGTCAGTATCCGCGCCAGAAGCATATCAGGCCACCCCGACCTGCTCGCCGGTGTGGCCGTAGCGGCGCTGGCGGTTTGCGTAGATAGCGAGGGCCTGGTCGAACTCTTTCTCATCGAAATCCGGCCACAGGCAGGCGCAGAAATAAAGTTCGGCATAAGCCAGATTCCACAATAGGAAATTGCTGATCCGCTGTTCCCCACCGGTCCGGATAAGCAGATCGGGGTCCGGCATGCCTGCGAGCGCGAGGTGCCCGGCAAATCGTTTTTCGTCGATATCCGATGCACTCATCTCTCCCCGTTCCACGCGGGACGCCAGTTCCCTCGCGGCGTTCACCAGGTCCCAGCGGCCGCCGTATGCCACCGCAACCGTCAGAACAAGCCCGCCATTGCCGGCCGTGCGGGCTTCCGCGGCCTCGATCTTGCGCACCAGCCGCGGCTGCAGCTTATGGCGCTCTCCGACAAATCGGAGCTTCACATTATTACGATGCAGGTCGTCGATTTCCCGTTGCAGCGCTTCGAGAAAAAGTGTCATCAGGCTGCGGACTTCATCCGCGGGCCGCTGCCAGTTTTCGCTACTGAACGCAAAAAGGGTCAGGAATCCCACGCCGCGCCTGGCGGCAGTCTCGACGGTATTGCGCACCGCCTTGGCGCCGGCGCGATGTCCTGCATGACGGGGCTGCGAGCGCATCTTGGCCCAGCGGCCATTACCATCCATGATCACGGCGACGTGGGTGGGGATGCTGGCCGTCACTAGACTTCCATCAGATCGCGTTCTTTTTCCGCGAGGACGCGGTCGATATCGGCGATGTGCTTGTCGGTTATTGCCTGGATCTCCTCATGCGCCCGCCGCTCTTCGTCCTCTCCTATCAATTTCTCTTTAAGCAGATCCCTGATGTCGTTCAACGCGTCACGCCGGATGTTGCGAATAGCGACGCGCCCGCCCTCCGCTTCCTGGCGTACCAGCCGGATCATGTCCCTGCGCCGTTCTTCGGTGAGCGGTGGCAGGGGAACACGAATGACCGTGCCTGCGGAAACGGGATTCAGGCCCAGGTCCGAATGCATGATGGCCTTCTCTATTGCCTGCACCATGCCCTTTTCCCAGGGCGAAATCATGAGCGTTCGCGAGTCTTCGACGTTGATATTCGACACCTGGCTCAGAGGCACTTCGGTGCCATAGTACTGAACCGTGATATGGTCGAGCAGGCTGGTGTGCGCCCTTCCCGTCCTGAGCTTGGTCATGTCGTGACGCAGGGACTCGACACTCTTGTCCATACGCTTGGCTGCGTCTTTTTTTATGTCGTCCAGCACGTCTTTGCTCCTTCCCGGAATGTCGAGCCGTCAGCCGACTTACAGCGTCACGAGCGTACCGACGTTCTCATCGGTCATCGCCCGCACCAGCGCACGATCTTCCGTCATGTTGAATACCCGCAACGGCAGATGGTTATCGCGGCACATTACGACCGCGGTGGCATCCATCACGTTGAGCTTGTCAATCAGCACCTGGTCGAATGAAACGGTGTCGTAGAGCGCTGCTTCCGAATTTTCGCTGGGGTCGGAATCGTATACGCCACTAACCTTCGTTGCCTTCAGAAGAACGTCGGCGCCGATCTCTATCGCCCTCAGGCTCGCCGCCGTGTCGGTCGTGAAGAACGGATTACCGGTACCGGCCGCCAGAACGACCACGCGGCCTTTTTCCAGATGCCGCACGGCCCGGCGCCGGATGTAGTCCTCGCACACCTCGTGAATCTGGATCGCCGACATCACCCGTGCGTACACCTGCATCGATTCCAGAGCATCCTGCAGCGCCAGCGCGTTCATTACCGTGGCCAGCATGCCCATGTAGTCGCCGGTCACGCGATCCATGCCGGCACCCGCGAGGCCGGCGCCACGGAAGATATTTCCGCCCCCGATGACGATCGCCACTTCCACTCCGAGCCTGCCGACTTCTGCAACTTCGGAGGCGATTCGCTTGATCAGCAACGGGTCGATTCCGTAGTCGGCATCCCCCATCAGCGCCTCGCCGGAGAGCTTCAGCAGCACGCGTCGGTAAAGAACCGGGGCGTCGGTCATGGTTTGCTTTCCTGTGTCGGCCATACGCGTTCGAGAGAAAGGAGCGCAGGCGATTCTAGCGCATCGCGCCGTCCGTGGCCGGATTTGGTGTCTGGATTCAAACGGAATTCAAACGCTTAGGCGCTTCGGTTAATCTGAGCCATAACCTCTTCGGCGAAGTTTTCCTGTTTTTTCTCGATGCCCTCCCCGACCTCGAAACGCAGGATTTGCGTGACCTCCGAGCCCGCGCTTTTCAGCAGCTTGCCGACGGTGACATCGCTGTCCTTGACGAACGGCTGGCCGAGAAGGGTGATTTCCTTCAGGTACTTCGCAACCCGCCCTGCAACCATCTTTTCGACGATCTCCGGCGGCTTGCCCGAATCCCGCGCCTGCTCTGAGTAGATAGCACGTTCCCGCTCCAGCGCCTCATCGGGTACGGAGGACTCGTCGAGCCAGGCGGGATTGATCGCCGCCACATGCATCGCGATATCGCGCGCGAGTTCCTCGCTGCCGCCGCGGAGCGACACCAGCGCGCCGATTCTGGCGCCGTGCGTATAGCTGCCGAGGTGCTCGGATGCCTCGATGCTTGCGAAGCGACGGACCGAAATATTCTCGCCAACCTTGGCGACCAGCTCGGTTCTCGCGGACTCGACCGTCCTGCCATCAGCCAGTTTCGTCGACATCAGCGCATCCAGGTCCGGGACGCGGTTATCGAGAGCGCAGCGCGCCACGGCCTCGGCGAAGGTCACGAAATTCTCGTCCTTCGCGACGAAATCCGTTTCCGAGTTGACCTCCGCCATCACTGCGCGTTTGCCGTCGGTGACGATCACGACGCGGCCGTCGGCGGCTAGCCGGCTCGATTTCTTGTCGGCTTTCGCCTGTCCCGACTTCCTCAGGAAGTCAATCGCGGCGTCCATGTCCCCGCGCGTTTCGACCAGTGCCTTCTTGCACTCCATCATTCCGGCGCCGGTGCGCTCGCGCAGTTCCTTCACCATCGATGCACTAATGGCCATCGTCATTCCTCAATCTTATCGGACGCGTCATCGGCGGCCGCTTTCGCAGCACCTGCCTTTTTACCGGTCGACTTGCGGTCGGTCCTGGCTGCCGCGCCTTCGTCCGCCGTAGCCTCATCGGCGACTACTGCTTTCGCGGCAACATCCTCAGCCGCCGCCTCGCCGTCCGTAACTATTGGTCCGCCATCGGCGTCGTCCCCACCGTCTTTCAATGTGACGGAAACCCTCTTCCTGACCGTCGTCTTCCTGGACGTTCTGCCAGCGGGTTTCCTCGCTGCCTTTTTCTTGCGTCCCGTCGCTTTCCGTGGCCGGCCTTCCTCGTCGAGTTCGACGAAATCATCTTCGCCGAGCGCTACCTGCGGCAGTGATGCCTTGCCGTCCAACACCGCATCCGCGATGAGCGTTGCGTAAAGCTCGATGGCTCGCATGGCATCGTCGTTGCCCGGAATCACGTACTCGATGCCGTCCGGCGAGCAGTTCGTATCGACGATCGCAACGACCGGGATGCCGAGCTTGCGCGCTTCGCGTACTGCAATGTCTTCGTGATCGACGTCGACCACGAACAGCACATCAGGCAACGACGACATGCTCTTGATGCCACCCAGCGACCGCTCCAGCTTTTCCCGCTCGCGTGAAAGGTTAAGCGCTTCCTTCTTGGTCAGCCGTTCGAAACCACCCTCCTCGCCCATCTGCTCGAGATCGTGCAGGCGCTTCACCGACTGGCGGATGGTCTTGTAGTTGGTCAGCATGCCGCCGAGCCACCGGTAGGTGACGAAGGGCATGCCGGCGCGCTCGGCCTGCGCGCGCATGGAATCTCGCGCGGAGCGCTTTGTGCCGACGAAGAGCACCGTGCCATGATCGGCAACGACCGCTTTCACGAAGGCATAGGCCTCCCGCGCGAGCGGCAGGCTCTTCTCTAAATTGATGATGTGTATTTTGTTACGTTCGCCGAAGATGTAGGGTGCCATCTTCGGATTCCAGTAACGGGTCTGGTGACCAAAATGCACGCCAGCCTCAAGCATCTGGCGCATGGTGACGTCTGCCATGTTGTCTCCTTGGGTTCAGCCTCCGTACACCCCATGCCGCAACCCCTTTTCAGGTGGGGCACCCTGCGGTATGTGTCGGTGTACGTGTGGGATTAATTGCCTCTGGGGCGCGCGCTTTATACCATACCCGGTTTGGCTCAACAACGCGGATTTACCTGCCTTACCGCGATCCGGCCGCATTGTCCGTGAACGATGATCGTTGTGGTTTGCGGCGCCTCGGGTGCAGGGAGGGCTTTTCAGGAACGCCGTGAACCCATGAACGTAACGATCAAGACTCCGGACGAGCAAGAGAAGATGCGGATTGCCGGTGGGCTGGCAGCCGACGTGCTGGACATGATCGGCGAGCATGTGGTGCCCGGCGTCACCACGGACGAGCTCGACGGCGTCTGTCACCGCTACATCGTGGAGACCCAGCAGGCAGTGCCGGCGCCACTCAACTACAAGGGGTTCCCGAAATCCATCTGCACTTCGGTCAATCATGTGGTCTGCCACGGCATTCCGGGCGACCGCAAACTGAAGGCCGGGGATACCGTCAACATCGACGTGACCGTCATAAAGGACGGCTATCACGGCGACAGCAGCCGGATGTATTTCGTCGGTAAGCCCGGCATCCAGGCGGAGCGTCTGTCGAAAGTCGCGTATGAGGCGATGTGGCTCGGGATCGAGCAACTGGGCCCAGGCAAGCACCTGGGCGATATCGGCGAGGCGATCCAGACCCACGTGGAACGCAACCGTTTCTCGGTAGTGCGCGAGTACTGCGGGCACGGCATCGGCCGTATCTTTCATGAGGACCCCCAGGTCCTGCATTACGGCAAGGCTGGCAGCGGGCTGGAACTCAAGTCGGGGATGACTCTGACCGTCGAGCCGATGGTGAACGCCGGCAAGCGGCACGTGCGGCTCCTTCCGGACGGCTGGACCGTGGTCACCCGCGACCATTCTCTCTCTGCTCAATGGGAGCATACGGTGCTGATCACAGACAGCGCTTATGAGGTTCTGACGCTGGGCAGCGCGCAGCGTTAGCGCCCGTACCCTTATATGAATGGCACTTACTTAAGGGTTGTCGCGGTGCTGCGCGTGGGCGTTATGGCGCGTTTTCGGCATCACCGGCGGGCACTGGTGATACCTCGGATCGTCCGTTAATCATGGCGCCCATTCCCGCAACCGGTCTCACCCCGCCCTCGCATCGCAACGTGCACACGGACCCGGGCAGCGATCCGGCGCTCGAACTGCTGCTCGGCGCGCTGCCTGCGGACTACGCCGGGGTCGGCGCATGTCGCAATGCGCTGGAGGAAGCGGGGCGAAACCTCGAGGCGCGTTTTCGCAAGGGCGAACCGGTCGAAAGCCTGGTTAGACTGCGAGCCGCCATCGTCGATCGGCTGCTCACCTACCTCTGGCGGCAGCATTCGACGGTCATGGAAGACAGCGTAGCGCTGGTGGCAGTCGGCGGCTACGGTCGCGGCGAGCTGCATCCAGCGTCCGATGTCGACATCATGCTGCTACGCCGTGACGATCTGCCGTCCGGTGGAGAGGCTGCGATCTCGGCATTCATTGCAACCCTGTGGGATGCGGGGCTGGAGATCGGGCACAGCGTCAGGACGGTGGAACAGTGTCAGCACGAGGCCGAAGCCGACGTCACGGTCGCCACTACCCTGATGGAAGCGCGATTACTGGCTGGTCCGGTGTCGCTCTTCGAGACCCTGGCGGATGCGGTGGGACCGCACAGAATCTGGCCCTCCGCGGAGTTCTTTTCCGAAAAGCGCAAGGAACAGCGCGCACGGCATCTGCGGTATGACGACACCGCCTACAAGCTGGAACCGAACGTAAAAGGCAGCCCCGGCGGGTTACGCGACATCCAGATGATCGGCTGGGTGGCGAAACGTCACTTCGGCGCACGCACGCTCGACGAACTGGTGAACCACGGCTTTCTCACGCCCGAGCAGCTGCGCGCACTGCAGGATGCGCAGGCGTTTCTGTGGCGGGTGCGATTCGGGCTGCATGTGCTGACCAACAGGCGCGAGGATCGGCTGCTGTTCGATCACCAGACGCGTCTCGCCGAGATGCTCGGATACGAAGATGCGAGTTACACCCTCGCGGTCGAACAGCTCATGCAGCGGTATTACCGCACTGTAATGGAATTGAGCCGCCTCAACGAAATGCTGCTACAGCTTTTCGAGCAGGCCATCCTGATGGACCCGAATGCAGAGCCGGAACCACTCAACGAACGATTCGAAGTAAAGAACGGCTATCTGCAGACCGTGCACGGCGAGGTATTCCGGCAGGACCCCTCCGCGCTGCTGGAACTGTTCCTGTTGTTGCAGCAGCACGAAAACATTCGCGGGGTCAGCGCACACACGGTCGGCGAGATACGCAGTCACCTGTACCTGATCGATGAAGAGTTTCGCCAGAATCCCCGCAATCACCGGCTGTTTCTCGGCATTCTGCGAGCTCCGTCGGGCGTTAGCCGCCAGCTTCGTCGCATGAACCTGTATGGCGTGCTCGGCCTCTACATTCCGTCATTCGGCCGCATCGTCGGCCGCATGCAGTACGACCTGTTCCATGCCTACACTGTCGACGAACACACGCTGTTCGTCGTCAGCAACTTGCGCCGCTTTGCGCTGTCGCGCTTCGACCACGAATATCCGCATTGCAGCCCGCTGATGCAATCGTTCGACAAACCGGAGATCGTATACCTCGCCGGTCTTTTCCACGATATCGCGAAAGGCCGCGGCGGGGACCATTCCGAACTCGGCGCGGTGGATGCGGAAGCGTTCTGCCTGGAACACGGCATGAGCCGCTACGATGCGCGGACGGTGGCGTGGCTGGTCCGGAACCATCTGCTGCTGTCCACTACTGCACAGAAAAAGGACATAGGCGATCCGGCAGTAATAAACGAATTCGCAGCAACGGTCAGCGACAAGACGCACCTCGATTATCTCTATGTCCTGACGGTCGCCGATGTACGGGGCACCAATCCGAAACTGTGGAACTCCTGGAAAGCAACGCTGTTCCGCGACCTGTATGACGCCACTGCGCGGGCATTACGGCGCGGACTCGAGAACCCCATCGATCGCGAATATCTGATCTCCGAAACGCAGACGGCGGCGCGGGAAAGGCTGCGGCAAGACGGCATGGCGGAATCGCAACGACTGGCGATCTGGGAGGCGTTTACCGACGACTATTTCCTGCGTTACCGCAGCGAGGAGATCGCCTGGCACAGCAGGATACTTGCAGGCGCCGTCGGCGCGGCGGAAGGACTGGTCGACGTGCGCAAACAGGCCGGCGGCGACGGTATGGAAGCCGTGCTCTACACCCCGAAAGCCAGGCGAACGTTCGCGCACGCAACGGCGGCGATCGATGAACTCGGAATGACGATCGTGGATGCACGGGTAGTGCCGATCAAGAACGGTTACAGCCTCGATACTTTCATCTTCATGGAACTCGACCGGCGCATCGAAGTGGAGGACCAGCGGCTGCGCAAGATCCGACAGGCACTTGCGCGTGTGCTGGCGAGACCGGCCGACGGCATTGTCAAGGTGACACGACGCGCTCCGCGCCAGGTTCGCATGTTTCCAACCAGAACTACCGTGGAGTTCGACGAGGACCTGGCGAACCGCAGAACAGTCCTTGAGCTGGTCGCAAGCGACAGGCCGGGACTCCTCAGCAAGGTCGGACAGGTCTTCACAGACTTGCGGGTAGAGATCGATACGGCCAAGGTGATGACCATCGGCGAGCGCGCAGAGGACGTGTTCTACATCGTCGATGACCGCGGTGATCCGTTGACGGAAGAGAAGAGAACCGCGCTGAGCCAGCGCCTGATCGACAAGCTCGATTCCGGGGAATGAGCGTGCAGGAGATCATCGACACCATAGAAACGGGCTGGCAGGCGCGCAGCGATACTCCTGATCCGGAAGCACGATCCAGGCTCAAGACCGCCGTCGACAATGCCCTGGCCCTGCTCGATTCGGGGCAGTTCCGCGTCGCCGAAAGGACGGAGGATGGTTCCTGGCGGGTCAACGAATGGCTCAAGAAGGCTGTCCTACTGAGCTTTCGTCTCGGGGAAAACCGACTCGTCAACGGCGCCCACAGCAACTTTTATGACAAGGTCGACCTGAAGTACCGGGAGTACAGCGCAGCGGACTTCCAGCGCGATCGCGTCAGGGTCGTGCCGGATGCGATCGTGCGCTACGGCGCCTGCGTTGCGCCCGACGTCGTGCTGATGCCGAGTTACGTCAACATCGGCGCAAACATAGGCAGCGGTACGATGGTCGACACCTGGGTGACCGTCGGCAGTTGCGCCCAGATCGGCAGCAACGTGCACCTCTCGGGCGGCGTCGGCATCGGGGGCGTCCTCGAGCCGGTACAGGCCTCTCCAACGATAATCGAGGACGACT
>Ga0268386_10000222_pt1 | contig 33947 bp, 27 predicted proteins | sample RVTome_15_FD_200260 | JGI IMG/M metagenome (GOLD analysis project Ga0268386, IMG submission 200260) | Soil microbial communities from uranium-contaminated site in the Upper Colorado River Basin, Wyoming, United States - RVT150D86... ... | reverse complement strand
GTTGACGTACTGCTTGGTCTCGACATGCGAGCGGACGTTGGCGAGCGGATCGAGATCGAGCGCGACGAATTCGACCGCGGCATCGACGCCGACCGTTCCGAAGGTCCGGCGCGTCACCGAGCTGAAGAACGTTTTCGAGAACTCGTTGTCCGGCAGCGGATCGATGATCTCCGCGAACCGGCGCTTGATTGCCGACCAGATCGCCCGCTCGTGGACGTCATCGCCCAGCCGCCGCTGCATCAGCTCGACCGTGCCGTCGACGTAGCGGTTATAGAGGTCGATGCGCTCGACCGCGTCTTTCTGGCTGCCGCGCCAGTCGCGGTCCTCGAATCGCTGTCGCGCGCGCTGCGTGGTCGCGCGGAACTCGGCGTTGTAGCCCGTGAATGCGTCGACCAGTGCTTGCGCGCAGTCACCGACGAGCTCGTCGCGACTCGCCACGACCGCCGGCCCGCGGTTCATGCCGGACCTCCGGCGCGCCCCGGATGCACCGCCCCGATCAGAGGTTGCGGATCAGCGCGTCGCCGAATTCGCTGCACTTGACTTCGGTCGCGCCCTCCATCAGGCGGGCGAAATCGTAGGTGACGGTCTTCTGCGCAATCGTGCGGTCCATGGCGGAGATGATCGCATCCGCCGCCTCGGTCCAGCCCATGTAGCGGAGCATCATCTCGCCGGATAGGATCACCGAGCCGGGGTTGACCTTGTCGAGATCGGCGTACTTCGGTGCGGTGCCATGTGTCGCCTCGAATACCGCGTGACCCGTCATGTAGTTGATGTTGCCGCCGGGCGCGATCCCGATCCCGCCCACCTGCGCTGCGAGCGCATCCGAGAGGTAATCGCCATTGAGGTTCATGGTCGCAATGACGTCGAACTCGTCCGGCCGGGTCAGCACCTGCTGCAACGTGATGTCGGCGATCGCGTCCTTGACGATGATCCGGCCGGCCTTCTTCGCGGCGTCCTGCTCGGCGTTGGCTACCTTCTCGCCCTTGTCGGCCTTGGTGCGTTCCCACTGGTCCCAGGTATAGGTCTGCGCGCCGAACTCGCGCTCGACCAGCGCGTATCCCCAGTTCCGGAAGGCTCCTTCCGTGAACTTCATGATGTTGCCCTTGTGGACCAGCGTCAGGCTCTTGCGCTTGTTCACGATTGCGTACTCGATCGCCGCGCGCACCAGCCGCTCCGTGCCCTCCTGCGAGGCAGGCTTGATGCCGATACCGGAGGTCTCGGGAAACCGGATCTTGCCGTACAGCTTCGGGAACGCCTGCTTGAACAGCTCCTGGAACCGCCGGTTGTCGGCCGAGCCCGCTTCGAACTCGATGCCGGCGTAGATGTCCTCGGTGTTCTCGCGGAAGATCACCATGTCCACCTTGTCCGGCGCCTTTACCGGCGATGGCACGCCCTTGAACCAGCGCACCGGTCGCAGGCAGACGTAGAGATCGAGCATCTGCCGCAGCGCCACGTTGAGCGAGCGGATGCCCCCACCGATCGGAGTGGTGAGCGGCCCCTTGATCGACACCAGGAATTCCCGGCAGGCCTCGACGGTCTCGTCCGGCAGCCAGGTGTTGAAGAGGTCGTTCGACTTCTGCCCGGCGTAAACCTCCATCCAGTGGATCTTCCTCCGCCCGCCGTAGGCCTTCGCGATCGCCGCATCGAGCACGCGCACCGACGCACGCCAGATGTCCGGTCCAGTGCCGTCCCCTTCGATGAACGGCACGATCGGCTGGTCGGGCACGGCAAGCTTGCCGTTCGAGATGGTGATCCTGCTCCCCCGCGCGGGGACCTCGAGTTTGATCGCCGTGGACATCTCTTGAGTCTCCGGAGTGGCCGCGGAAAAAGGGGCCGGAATGCTAGCACAAGGCCCGAGCGGGCGGTCAGCGCAGGCGGACGATCGCCGCGCGCACCGCCGGCGTGGCGGCGGCCTCGGTCCAGGCAAAGAGCAGCGCGTCGCCGGCAACCGCGACCCGCGGGAAGCCTGCGGCGCGATCCACGCTGGCACTTGCGACGATGAGCGGCGGTCCGACCGCGCCGTCCCGCGTCCAGAGCTGCGCACGGATCTCCGCGCCTTGTTCGCCGTCCGCAAGCCAGCTGGCGACGGCGCGCTCGTCGTCGAGCAGCAGCAGGTCGACGCGACCCGCAACGCGGCCGGCCGTGACTTCGAGCGGCGCGGCGAAGCTCTTGCCCGCATCGTCGGAGAATGCGAGCCGTATCCGCGGCTGGTCCGGCGCCGTGAACCACGCGACGGCCACGGTGCGACCGTGTGCGGCGATTGCCGGACCGTTGACCGGGCAGGCCGCGATGCGCCAGTCGTCGCGGTGCACGCGCGACGGCGCGGACCAGCCCTTGTCCGTTGCGCGCACGACCGAGATGTCGCGGATCTCGCCTTCGTCGCGATCGCGATACGCGACGATGAGACCCTCAGATGACGATGCCACATCGGTCTGGCAACAGTCGCACACCCGCGCGTCGAGCTCGGCCTCGCCGCCCGATACGCGACCGTGCGCGTCGATCACAGCCGTGCGCAGCGTCATTGCGCCGCCCGCGGAGCCGTGCGCCGATTCCTCATGATCGCCACCGCCGGTCTTGCGTCCATCGAGCCAGACGGCCGCGACCCCGCTACCGGCGCCGGCCATCGACACGAAGCCGTGCTCGGTCGGTGTGCCGTCGTCGTGCGGACTCATCGGTGCCGACCAGCTCCGCCCGTCGTCAGTCGACACCGCGATGCGCACGTCGTAGGAATACACATTACCTGCGCGCTGCTCGAGCCAGTGCGCCGCCCAGAGACCGTTTTCGAACGGCACCACGGACGCAAAGTCCGCCCAGTTCACGAACCAGCGCGCGCCGGTGCTTACCGTCACCGGTGCGGTCCACCCGTCATCCGTCCAGGTGGAGTACTGGAGCGCGTGCTCGCCGCCGGTGGCGGGCGCGACCCAGCTCAGCACCGCGCCGCCGCCCGGCCGGGGTGCGAGACTGGGGTAGCGGCTTCCCGGCACTGCGGGCGCGGTCACCGCGGCCGCGGGCACGGCCCAGTCGTGCGTTGCCGCTTGCGGGACGCATCCCGACAGGAACTCAACGGCCCCGAGCGCCAGGAGCAAGCTGACCCCGGCCCTCGTTCTCACGCCGTCGAATGGGTTTCCCGATGTGAACCGCCGTAGAGGTGTATTACATATCATGCTGATTTAATGAAACTTTAATACGCCTGAAACCCAGCCGAAGGATACGCCGGCCACTCTTGGCCCCGGCGAGGTCATATCGAGGTGACCCCATGACAGACACGACCCTGCCGGCATTCTGGCAGCGGATGGATCACGCGGAGCAGGCGTTCTGCCTGCGCGTGAACCGTGGCTGCCGTCGGCCGATCGTGCGCGCATTCTTCGCCGCGGTGAGTCGCGCGGGCGACGGCCTGCTTTGGTACGCGTTGATGGCCGCGGTGGCGGCGTTCGACGTTCGCGGCGGCTGGCGCATCGCGCTCATGATGGCGGTCACCGGCGCAACAGGCGCCGCGCTGTACAAGTTTCTCAAGACGCGCCTGGTGCGCGAGCGACCATTCATCTCGCATTCCGGGATACTCTGCGGCACGACGCCTCTCGACCGCTACAGTTTTCCGTCGGGTCACACATTGCACGCCGTGAGCTTCACGATGCTCGCGGGCGCTCACTATCCCTGGCTGCTGCCCGCGCTGCTGCCGCTGGCGCTTGCGATGGCGGCGTCGCGCGTGGTGCTCGGTCTGCATTATCCGTCGGATGTCGTCGCCGGCGCCGCGATCGGCGCCGCGCTCGCGACTGCGAGCCTCTCGATCTGGTCGATCTAGTTCCGCTCGATTAGCATCGCTGCCGGGTCATGCCGGGTGCGACTGCGATGCCGAGAACTTTGAATTCCCTGCCGAGCCGCGACCGCTACCGCATGCCGGGCGAGTTCGAGCCGCATTCGGGTTGCTGGATGCTCTGGCCCGAGCGGCCGGACAACTGGCGGCTCGGAGCCAAGCCCGCGCAGGCCGCGTTTGCGGCCGTGGCCGCGGCCATCGCGAAGAGCGAACCGGTGACGGTCGGCGTTTCCGCGGGTCAGTACAGGCACGCGCGCACCGTGCTGCCGCCACGGGTGCGCGTCGTGGAGATGTCGAGCGACGACGCCTGGATGCGCGACGTCGGCCCGACCTTCGTGGTTGATGATCGCGGGGGCGTGCGCGGCATCGACTGGATATTCAACGCCTGGGGCGGACTGAACGGTGGCCTGTATCGGCCCTGGGACCGCGACGATGCCGTGGCGCAGAAGGTGCTCGAGATCGAAGGTCGCGACCGGTACAGGGCGCCGTTGGTCCTCGAAGGCGGCGCGATCCACGTCGACGGGCAGGGCACGCTCATCACGACCGAAGAGTGCCTTCTCAACCCGAACCGCAACCCGCAGCTCACGCGGTCGGATATGGAGCGGTTTCTCGAGCGTTACCTGGGGATCGAGCACGTGATCTGGCTCGGCCGCGGCGTGATCGATGACGAGACCAGCGGGCACATCGACAACCTGTGCTGCTTCGTGCGCCCGGGCGAGGTCGTGCTCACCTGGACCAGAAACCGGCGCGATCCTCAGTACGAAGTCTCGCGCGACGCGTGGGAGCGGCTCCACGCGGCACGCGATGCCCGTGGCCGTCCTCTTCGCGTCCACAAGCTCGAACAGCCGGGACCGCTGCGGATGACGCGGCGCGAAGTCGACGGCATCGACTCGAGCGGCGAATTCATGCCACGGCATGCCGGCATGCGGCTCGCCGGCTCCTACGTGAATTTCTACATAGGCAACCGCCACGTCGTCGTGCCGCTGCTCGATGCCAGACGCGACGGCGTGGCGCTGCGGAAGATCAAGCGCCTGTTCCCCGGGCGCGAGGTCGTCGGGGTGCCCGCGCGCGAGATCCTGCTCGGCGGCGGAAACATCCACTGCATGACGCAACAGGTGCCGCTCGGGCGCGGCCGTCCTCGCCGGCCGGTCGAGGACGGTTGATCCTCAAAGGACCGAGATCGGCTCAGCATCCCTCGGGAGCCCCGAGAGCTTCGGGCGTACAATCGTGCACGACCGCGGCGTGCCGGCAACTTTTTGCAGGCTCGGGAATACTTCTGAAGCAGGTCAGTGTCGCCTGGCGCAAACGGGCGCACGAGAGGTCGGTCGGCTTCTATGGCCACAGACTCCGACGGGCTGGAGGCGGGTTTCCGTCTCAACGAATGGCTGGTGGGGCCGGGAGGTAACCGCCTCACAGGGGCCCAGGGATCGCGTTCGCTCTCCGCGGAACATGCGCGTCTTCTGAGCTGTCTCGCCGAGCATCGCGGCGAGGTGGTGGACAGCGATACGCTGCGCGCCCGGCTGTGGCCGGACGGCTCCGGTGACGAGGCGGCGCTTCGCGTGCTGGTCCAGTCGCTGCGCGAAATGCTGGGCGACGAGTCGATCGTGCCACGCATCATCGTGCCGGCGGGCGAGCGGGGCTACGCACTCATCGCGCACATCGAGCCCGCGCGCGGCGGGCCTACGTCCGCGGCCGCTGCAGAGGGTGCGGCCGGCTTTGCGCCGGAGCTGGCGCGTCGCTCGCAGGTCCTCGTCGCGGAGCTGCGGCGTCGGCACGTATTCAAGGTCGCTGGCGGCTACCTGGTCGCCGCATGGATTGTCCTGCAGGTGGCCGAGACGACGTTCGAGCCGCTGCATCTGCCCGGCTGGTGGATGACGGCGCTTACGATCGTCGCCGTGATCGGTCTGCCGATCGTGACCGCGCTTGCCTGGTCTTACGAGATCACTTCGGGCGGTATCGTCGCGGATACGCCCGGCAAGCGCATGACGCTGCCTCGGCCGCGGCTGAGGCGCAGCCTTGCCCCCTGGCTGGTGGGCGGCGTGGCGGTGATGGCCGGCGTCACCGGGCTAGCCTGGTGGCGCTCCATAGGGGATACGACGTCAGCAGGTACGACGCACGCTCCGGCGTTCGCATCGGTTGCCGTGCTGCCGTTCGTCGACATGAGTCCGGACGACCGGGGTGGTGGCTATCTGGGCGACGGACTGAGCGAGGAGCTGTCCGCGCGCCTCGCGCAGATACGCGGCTTGCGTGTCGCCTCGCGCACTTCGGCCTTCGCGTACCGCGACCGCAACATCGATGCGCGGGAGATCGGACGTACGCTCGGCGTACGCCATGTGCTCGAGGGCAGCGTGCGGCGTGCCGGCGACAGCCTGCGGGTCACGGTTCAGCTGATCGACGCTCGGGACGGCTTTCATGTGTGGTCCAAGAGCTACGACCGTAACTGGCGCGACCTCCTGCTGATGCAGGCCGAGATCGCGCGCTCCGTGACCGATGTGCTCGAGATCATGCTGGCGCCCGAGGCAAGGGCGCCTTCTGGCACCGCGGCCGATCTCGATACCCGCGTATTCGAGCCCTACCTGGCCGGTCTCGCCCTGCTGCGCAAGTCGGGCGACATGAGCGATCTGCGCGCCGCGGATGCTCGCTTCGAGGAAGCGATCGCCATCGAGCCGTCCTTTGCGCGCGCGCACGCGGGTCTGTGCACGGTCGGGGCGCGCCGCTACGAGCGAACGCGCGATCCCGTGGACCTGTCGAGCGCGGAAAGGCATTGCCGCAAGGCGCTCGAACTGGATGCCTCCCTGGTCGAGACCGAGAAGGCGCTGGCCGCGGTCTACGCGTCGAGCGGGCGGTTCGGCGCCTCGGCGTCGATGTACCGCGACCTGCTGGCGAGCAACCCGGAAGATGCGGACGGCCATGTCGGGCTCGGTTGGGCGCTGGAAGGGCTCGGAAAGCGCGCGGAGGCCGAGGCTTCGATGCGCCGCGCCGTGCAGACGGAGCCGGCATATTGGGCGGCGCACAAGGCGCTGGGCGCATTCCTGTTCGCGTTGGGCCGCAACGACGAGGCCGCAGCCGCCTTCCGCCGCGTGACGGAGCTGACCCCGGCAAGCGCCAGCGGCTTCAACAATCTCGGCGCGACCTTGCAGATGGCGGGTAAGCTCGACGGCGCCGCAGAAGCGTTCCAGCGCTCGCTCGCGCTCGAGCCCAATGAGAGTGCGCATTCGAACCTCGGCACCGTCTACTACCACCTCGGCCGATTCGACGACGCCGCGGCGGAATACCGCCGGGCAGTTGCGCTCACCGGGCAGAACCTCACGCTGTGGGGCAACCTCGCCGATGCGCTCTGGCAGGTTCCGGAGCTCCGCGCGGAGGCGACCACCAGCTATCGACGCGCGATCGAGCTCGCGGAACGCGAGCTGCGCATCACGCCCGAGAATCCGATCATGCTGGCGCAGGTCGGCTATTTCGACGGCCGGGTCGAGGACCCCGCGCGTTCCCGCGAGCGCCTCGATCACGCGCTGCGCCTGGCGCCGCAGTCCCCGTTCGTCAACTACTACGTCGCCATCGCGGCCGCAGACGCCGGCGACGCGGACCGCGCCGTGATCTTTGCCCGCAGGTCGGCGGAAGCGGGATACCCGGTGATGTTGCTGCGGGCCGATCCATCGCTCGCAGGGATCGACTGGGAGACTACGAGTGGCGAGACCGAGCGGCGGATAGAAACTGCCGCGCAGTAGAAGCACAAAGCAAACCAGAGGGGGAAACAGACATGTTGATCAACACCGCAACACAACCGGAAGACCTGGCGTCGAACCAGACGTTTACGTTCGTGATTTCTGCCAGCTCGGGGAAGATATCCGCCGCCCCCAAGACGAGCGGCGCAGGAAAGTACGCCGATGGTCATGCGCGGATCAACAAGCGCGGAACCGGCCATCGCACGCTCATCTGGGAGTGCGCGCAGCTCTTCGAGATCGAGTTCGCGGAGCTGAGCTCGAGCGCCGAGATCGCGACGGGCGACATCGGCGACCTGTTCTCGCAGACCAGCGGGCCGGCCGCCTCGGGCGGGGTCTTCAAGTTTGAGGGAAAGCTGCGCAGCGGCGGCGGCGGCGACACCGTCGTCTACAAGTACACGATCCGCATCGAAGGGTTCGAGGACCTCGATCCGCTGATCATCGTCGACCGCTGATCAGCGCGCGGCGCAGGCCTCAGAACCACCCGGAGAAGAAGAACCGGAATACGTTCGCGTCGAACTCGTAGAGTGCCTCTGCGCCGGGCGCTCCGGCCGTCGTGAGGTCGCGGAAGTCGTCGTACTGGAACTGCATGCGGTCGTAGAAGAAGCTCAGGCTCGACCGCTTGAGGAACTTCCAGCCGAGCGACAGTTCGTAGGTCGCGCCCAGGCTGACCATCTGATTGGAGAAGGTGCTGAGCTCCTTGTCGCGCGCGAGGAAGTTCTGCGCATCCGCGTAGGGGAACAGGTCCGAGTAGAAGTCGGCGGCGTCCTGGGTGTAGAAGCGCAGCCCCAGCTCGAATATCCACCGCTCGCTCCACGGATGCGTGTAGGTCACTTCGGCGGTATGCGCGCCGATACCCCAGGTGTCGGTGAAGTAGCGGTATTCGCCGTTCAGGGCGGCGCGGTACGGCAGGAAGTAGCGTGCGCGCACCGATGCCGCGCTGCTCGTGCGCGTATTCGGATAAACCTCGGGCTGGTAGGTGTAGCCGGCCGGGCTTTCCGGATCGAAATAGCGGACCGAGCGGTAAGGGTTGTTGAGAAAGCCCTCGTCCGCGACGAGCTCGTACGAGAGCCCCATCATGAGCGAGGGGGTGACTATCTGCGAGACGCCGACCCGGTAGGTGCGCCGGTCCACCGGTTCGACAAAGGCATCGTCGCCGCGCTTGCGCACCTCGTCCCAGCCGCGGCTGAATCCGAAGGACACGGTCGTAAGATCGCCGAACATGTCCTGGCTCACGTCGAAGGAGAGCGAGTTCGCGGTGTAGTCGTTCTCCTCGCTGTTGGTGAAGCTCAGGCTGTACTGCGACTTGCCGTTCAGCATGTCGAAAGCGAGGCTGCCCTGCCTGCGTTCCTCCTTGTACGGGCTCGCGGTCGTGACCACGTCGATCGAGGCGCTCGAGACCATGTCGATGTAGTAGTTGGCGGTCACGCCGTATTTCTCGGCGAACTTCTTCCGCACCAGCAGCGACGGGCCGTCGATTGTCACGCCGCCGCCGTCGTACCGATGGTAAAGCACGTCCGCGCGATCGTCGGGCAGCACGCCGGCGCCGGCGGGAACGGCCGCGGCCAGGAGGACCAGGGGGAGCGTGATGCGGGCGCGAATCATCCGCGACGGGCCCCCGCTCAGTTGCAGCCGCAGCCGCCGCCGTGGCTGCCGAGTGCGCCGCGGGCGCCCTCGCGTGCCTCGAAGACGTGGTTGATGTACGCCGAGGACACCGGGTCGCGGTCGAGTGCCATGATCGGATCGGCGAAGTTCTGCCGCTCGTAGGGCTTGACCCAGGGCTCGACGCTGCCGCAACCGGCCGCGAGGAGGAGCGAGGCGATGCAAAGCAACCGTGCGACGGTCTTCATGCTCACTCCTTGACGAGCCCGCGCACGAGGTCCGCGTAAACGGCTTCGTCGCCGGGCTTGTATCCACGATGCACGTGTCGGACACGGCCTTCACGATCGATCAGGACCGAGCTCGGCATCGTCTCGACGCCGAAGCTCGAGCTGACCTCGCTCTTGCGGTCGAAGACGATCGGGAAACTGACCGGCATGCCCTCGAGCCAGTTCTGGGCCGCCACGGTGTCGGGCTCGACGTTGACGCCGAGCATCGTGAAGCCCAGGGGCTCGTACTTGGCATGGATCTGCTGCAGAAGCGGCATCTCCTGGCGGCAGGGCCCGCACCAGGTCGCCCAGAAGTTGATCATGACCACCTGGCCCCTGAGCTCGCTCAGGCGTACTTCGCCGCCGTCGCGCGCGGGCAGCGCGAAATCCGGCGCCGCCGGCGCCGGCCCGGTCGCCGTTGCGGTGCCGGCAAGCAGCGCGACGAGCAGGGTGGGGATGAAAGTGCGTCCGGATCGCATGGGGTGCTCCGAGTCAGAAGAATGCGGTCAGCCCGAGGCTGAACTGGAGGTTCTGCGTGAGTTTCTTCGAGCCGAGCAGATCGCTCTCGAACATCTGGTCGCGCACGCCCAGGTGGGCGGCGATCGAATCGGTGACCAGCAGCCGCAGCCCGGCGCCGGCGATCAACGTGAAGTTGTCGTCGCCGGCGAAGCGCGTGCTGCCGGCGCCGAGCGAGACGTAGACCGAGCTCGGCATGGCGCGCCGGCCGCCGAAGAACACCTCGCCCGGCAGCATGTTCCAGCCGACCGAGAGATCGTAGTACGTGAACTGGCGCTCGCTGTCGGTCAGCAGCTCGACCGAGCCGCTCAGGTCCTCATAGCTGGTGCGCCCGGCCTTGGCAGTGCCGACGGTCGCCTCGGCAAAGAGATCCTCGGTGAAGTGATACGCCGCACGCGCCCCGTAGGTCATGCTGCTGCCGAAGTCCTCGATGGCGATCGTGCCGACAAAGGCGCCGGCCTCGAAATTCTCCGCGTCGATCCGCGGCGGCTTGACGTTGCGCCGCTCGACCTGCGGCACGACGACCTGGGGCGTTTCGCTTGCACCGCCGACCGGAGCCTGTGCCACGGCGGTCGGCGAGCAGATTGCGCAGGCGAGCGCCGCGGCGCTCAGAAGAAATAGGTGAAGCCCATGGCCCATTCGTCGATCTCCTCGTTGTCGTCGCGGCTGGTCAGGACCACGAACTTCCGGTACTCCGCCTGCAGCAGGAAGCGGTTCGTCAGAAAGCCGCGCACACCGAGCCCCGAATACGCCGCCGGGTCGGTGCGGTCCCCGGACTGCACGATCGTCGCCTTGGGCGAGATGTGCACGACGCCACCGCCAAGCGAAACGAACGGCGAGACGCGCCACTGCGGCATGAAGGCATGCAGCAGGCCAGCGGTGCCCATCCAGCCGTTCGAATAACTGCCGAGCAGGTGGGTCACGTCGAGACGCGCATGGAGGGATTGCGTGAGCGCGTACGAGCCCGTCACCGACACGATGTTCGCGCCGCCGAAGTCGCCGGTGACGAGACCGACTTCCCAGCGGTGCTCCAGCCGTGATTCGGGTGCGGGGCCGGCGAGCTTCACCTGCTCGCCCTGGGGCGTCAGCGTGCGCTCGAGCTGCGAGCGATGCACCCAGCCTTCGCGACCGCGATCCGAGCGCACCTTGATCCAGTCGGTGCGCCGGCGCAGCAGGCTCACCGCTTCGCCGCGATCGACCACATAGAAGATCGGATAGCCGCGTCCAGGTCCCGTGCGGAACTCGAGGTACGGGTCCTGCACGACGACCTGTTCCGCATCGGCGGCCGCCGTCGCCGGGACCGGCGCCAGGGCTGCGAACAGAAGCATCGCGGACAGCAGGCATCGGACCATCGGTCAATCGAGCGGTGCGGCAAAGGGGTCATTGAAATATTGCGCACCAAGGTCGAGCCATTCTGAGACGAGCTTCAACTCGGCGGCGGTCAGACGGCCTGCATGGGTGCCGCCGGGGGCGAAAACCGTGAAGAAGCGCACAGAGTCGTCGGCCCTGCCCGCGAACATCACCGGGTCGGGCTGTCCATCATCGGTCGCGAGCAGCTCGCGATATGCGTTGAAGTGCTCGGGTTCGGCGGCGGATGCTCCATCGGTCAGCTCCAGGCCCGCCGCCGCCGCGGCGCCCGCGTGGCAGGTCGTGCAGGTGTCGTCGGCGAGCACCGTGACGCCGTCGGCTGCGAGCGTGACTCGCGGCTTGCTCCACAGCGGATGGATGTGGCTCTCGTAGTGGATCGCCGCCCGGCAGCCCGCGCGCCAGCCCGTCGTGCAGTCGGCGCTGGTCGGCGCCGGCGTCTGCAGATCCGCATAGCGGTACGCAAAGCTCGGGTCTGGCGCGCGGTTCGCCGCGACCGGGTCGGTCCAGACGTCGTCGAATACGATGTCGAGCCGCGGCGTGAGCGCTGCGCAATCGGTCTGGCAGCTGATCCGCATCCGCACCTGCGCCATCGTCTCGCCAAAATCCGCGAAGAGCGCCGGGTTGCTGTTGGGAAACGGCTGGCCGGTGGTCGTCGCGCCATCGTTGATCGCGTCGAAGAGATCAGAGCGGCCATGCGACAGACCGTTGCCCGGATCGTGACACCCATTGCAGCGCAGCTCCTCGCCCGGACGCACCTGCAGCCAGTTGTTGTGGCGCGGCCCGATGCGACGACCGTTTGCGTCCAGCACCGTGACCGCGAACGGCACATTGGCCGGCAGTTTCGCGCGAACCGAGCCGTCCGGCTCGACCATCACATAGCCCAGGATCTCGCGCATCCCGAACGCCGCAGTGACGCCGAACGCAGTACCGGTGAAGTCACGGACGTCCTCATCGGGCAGGCTGACGGCCTTCTCAATGCGCAGGAAACGCGCCGGGCGCTCTGCCGCGGTAGTCAACGCCGGGTCCGCGAGCGCCGCGATGCCGGCGGGCGCAACGTCGACGCCGTCGAAGTCGTAGACGCTGCGGATGTCGAGGATGCCGACGCCTTCGGTCGCGAGCTCCGCTTCGAAGTCGAGACCGGCGACGCGGTCCGGCAGCACTGGCGGCGGCGTCAGCGTCTGCAGCGCTACGGCATCGGTGTACACCCAGCCTTCCGTGGGAGTCACGACCGGGAGCTGAGTCTCGTCGCGCGGGTCGTACATCCAGATGCCGTACAGCGGCGGCGCGGCCGGGAGCGTGCCCGCTTCGAGCAGATCCTCTGTGCACGGAATGATCCGTTCGCCATCCAGCAGACGGCACTGGTTCCAGCTCACGAGCAGGCGACCCGTGCCGTCGCGCAGCGGGAACGCCGAGCTGTAGCGGCCGCCGGGCGAGGGTCCGGGAGTCGTCAGGACCTCATTCGGGGTCGCGAGCTTCTGCGCCGGGCCCGAGAGCACGCCGCTGTTCGCAAGGTTCGCCTGCGTGTCCTCCACATAGTTCACCGTATCGATCCCGAGCAGCTGCCCGCCGGAGTCCTCCGCGCTGAACGGCTGAGCGCGTACGAGCAACTCGCCGTTCGCCATCGGGCGCGGGTCGAGAAAATGAACCTCGGAGCCGTCCGTGCCCGTCATGTGGCTCTGCGCTCCGTACAGCAGCTCGAGATCGCTGCCGTCGGGCCGCATGGCGTAAAGATTCATCTCGCTCTGCGAGCCGGCGTTGTCCCAGCGGCTGAAGACGATCCGGCCGTCGTCGAGCACGGCGGGTTCGAGATCGTGGCTCTGGTTGAAGGAAATCTGGTGGATGTCGCTGCCGTCGGCGTCCATCACGTGCAGTACGAAGGCGGGTTCGCGCCGGTCCTCATCCTGGGCCTCGAACTGGGGCTTGCCCTCGTCGAGAAGAATGGCGCGCGACTGCCGCTGTCGCGTCGACGCGAAGACGATGCGACCGTCCGGCAGGTAGTGCGGAGCGACGTCGTGTCCTTCCTCGGCGATGATGTCGGAGGGGATCACCCGGCGCAGCGCGCGCCCTGGAACGTCGAACTCCCAGATGTTCCAGGTCGGCTGATCTTCCTCGTCTGCGCCCTCGATCAGAGGCTCGCGCATCGCGAAGACGAACTTGGTGCCGTCGTACGACGGTTCGACGTCGCGGACGTCGCCGAGACCGCCGGTGATCTCGCCGGTGACGCTGATCTCGGCGGATGATGGCGAGGCGCGGTCGCGGACGAACAGATCACCGCCCTCGCGGAACTCGAGGACCTGACGGGCGTCGGCCTGCATGCCCATTTCCGGAACCGGGTGCTTGACGTAAGCGATCGGGAAATCGAGGACGACCGGGTCGGGCCCCTGGCTGCCGCCCGGGGTTCCGCCGCCATCGCCGCTCGTGCACGCCGCGAGCGCCAGCAGCGCGGTTACGAGCGCGCCGCGGTCGCGTGCAAATGTGTCCATCCGGCGTTCCTCGGAAAAATCCCTGCGTGGCGCGCAGTGCGCCGCACGCTGCACTGTCCCTCATACGGACAGCGCGGACCATGTGTCGCGTCGCGATGTGTGAGGCGGCTCTCATAAGCTCGGTGGCGCGCCGATCGCGCACGTTGTGTGAGCGCGCTCCCAGATCGGACGACGTCGCTTGGCGAAGCCCCCGCGCCCCTACACCCTGCGTGCCGTTGACCCTAGCCGTGGCCGGGACGGCCCGGCGGCGTGGACCAAGTCGAGCTGCGCGCGCGCGGCTGACGGACTTCGCGACTGGAGATAGATCCATGCTGATGCAGTGGCTCGGAAAAATTCGCCGCAGCGACGGGTGGAGCGCATCGGCGCCGTCCGGGCGCGCCCGCGCGCGGGGCGCGTTCGCGCTGGCTGCCGCTGCGACGCTGCTCGGCGCATCCGCCGTGCACGCGGGTGACCGCGAACAGGCGCGACGCATCCACGACCGGCTGGCGGGCGTGCCGCCGACTGACGCGGTGCTGGATCTGATGACCGCGGACGTCGCCGGCGGCAACCCGATTGCCGCTGCAAACAGGGCCATGGAGCACCGCTCGTTCTACGACGTCACGCTCAAGAACTTCGCGATGCCCTGGACCAACCGCGACCAGACGGTGTTCGCGCCATTGAACGATTACGTCGCGACCGTGATCGGCATGGTCCGCGACGACGTGCCGTTCAACGAGGTCCTCTACGAGGACATCCTGTACGTCGGCAGCGGCAGCGGCCTGCCCGCGTACTCACCGGCGAACAACGACCATTACGCGGCGCTCGAGCGAGGCTTCAACCTCAAGCAGGCGCTGACGCGCACGACGCAGTCCGCCGCGAGTGGTCTCCCGGCCAATGCCACCGCCGGCGTCATGACGACGCGCGCCGCTGCGGAGGCGTTCTTCATCGCCGGTACCAATCGGGCGATGTTCCGCTTCACGCTGATGAATCACATGTGCCGCGACATGGAGCAGGTGCAGGACACCACGCGCCCGCCCGATCGCATCCGCCAGGACGTGAGCCGCAGCCCGGGTGGCGACAGCCGCGTGTTCCTCAACAACTGCATCGGCTGCCACAGCGGCATGGATCCGATGGCGCAGGCCTTCGCCTACTACGACTGGGACGAAACCGCCGGGCGCATCGTCTACACGCCAGGCGTGGTGCGACCAAAGTACTTCAACAACGACACGACCTTCGCACCGGGCTTCGCGACGCCCGACGACCAGTGGGACAACTACTGGCGCCACGGCGCGAACAGCCTGCTCGGATGGGACACGTCGCAGCCTGGCAGCGGCCAGGGCGCGAAGTCGCTTGGCCGCGAGCTCGCGGGCAGCGAGGCCTTTGCGCGCTGCCAGGTCGCGAAGGTGTTCCGCAACGTCTGCTTCCGGCCGCCGAGCGATGCAGCCGATCGATCGCAGGTGAGCACGATGACGACGTCATTCAAGGCCAGTGGGTACCGGCTCAAGCAAGTCTTCGCGGAAGCCGCAGCCTACTGCATGGGTGACTAGGAGCCGAGTCATGGATCGATCGCAAAAATCGGCTCAGAGCCGGATTTCGCGCGAGCCGGCTTCGAGCCGCGCGCACGAAGCGGCTCCCGGGAATCTGGCTCTGAGCCGATTTTTGGTGAGCGGCATGCTGGCGTTGCTTGGTGCCTGCGGTGGCGGCGCCGACACCGTCCAGAATCCGGCGGGCCCCGGCGGCGCGCCGGCCACCTATACCGGTCCGCCGCCGGCCACGGCCGACGTCCAGGCGTTCAAGATCAACGTCTGGGACAACCTCAAGGCCACGAACCGCTGCGGGCAGTGTCACGTGGCGGGCGGTCAGACGCCGCAGTTCGTCCGCCAGGACGACGTCAATTTCGCCTACGAAGCCGCCAACACCGTTGTCACGCTTACCTCGCCGCAGGACTCGCAGATGGTCGTGAAGGTCGGCGGCGGCCACAACTGCTGGCTCGCCAGCACCGATGCCTGCGCCGACATCCTTACGACCTGGATCTCGAACTGGGCGGGCGCGATCGCCAACGGCGGCAGCGGCGTCGTGCTCGAGCCGCCCGTGCTCAAGGACCCGGGGGCGAGCAAGAGCTTCCCCGCGGATGCGGCGCTCTATGCGCAACACGTCTACCCGATCGTCGAGCAGTACTGCCAGCGCTGTCATTCGCCCGCCGCGGCCAATGCGCAGTCGCCGTATTTTGCGTCGGCCGACGTGACTGAGGCCTATGCGGCAGCAAAGACCAAGATCAACCTCGACCAGCCGGCGCTGTCGCGTCTGGTCGTGAGGCTGCGCTCGGAATTCCACAACTGCTGGAGCGACTGCGCGGCGAACGCCAACACGATGCAGGCGGCGATCCAGGCCTTCGCCAACCAGATCCCGCTGACCCAGGTCGACGCTTCGCTGGTGCTGTCGAAGGCCCTCAGCCTCTACGAAGGCACGGTCGCGAGCGGCGGCAACCGCTACAACGGCAACGTGATCGGCATCTGGGAGTTCAAGACGGGCTCCGGCACGGTGGCCTATGACACCAGCGGCGTCGAGCCCGCGATCGACCTCGCGCTCTCGGGCGATGTCACCTGGGTCGGCGGCTGGGGCATCAACGTCCGGAGCGGCAAGGCACAGGGCTCGACCACGAGCAGCAAGAAGCTCCACGACCTGATCAAGGCCACCGGCGAGTACACGATCGAGGCCTGGGTCGCCCCGGGCAACGTCGCGCAGGAAGAGTCGCGCATCGTCTCGTACTCGGGCGGCGTCATGGCGCGCAACTTCATGCTCGGCCAGACGCTCTACAGCTACGACTTCCACAACCGCTCGAGCAGCTCCGACCAGAACGGCGACCCGAAGCTCACGACGTCGGCCGACGACGAGGACCTGCAGGCGACGCTGCAGCACGTCGTCGCGACCTACGACCCCGTGAACGGGCGGCGCATCTACGTCAACGGCGAGTTCACCGGGGACGCCGACCCGGTCGCGGGCGGCACGCTCGGCGACTGGGACGACACCTTCGCCTTCGTGCTCGGCAACGAGGTCTCGGGAGATCGCCAGTTCCAGGGCCTGTTCCGCATGGTCGCGATCTTCAACCGCGCAATCACGCCGGCGCAGATCACGCAGAACTTCCAGGCCGGCGTCGGCGAGAAGTTCTACCTGCTGTTCTCGGTCAGCCACCTGGTCGACATGCCGCAGGCCTACGTCTTATTCGAGGTGAGCCAGCTCGACAGCTACGGCTACCTGTTCGACAAGCCGACGTTCATCAGCCTCGAGGCGGCAGCCACGCCGGGCAGCATCCCGGTGGCCGGCATCCGCATCGGCGTAAACGGCGCGGAGGCGGCGGTCGGACAGGCATATCGCACGCTCGATGCGGTCGTCAACGACTCCAATTACGGACCGGGCGGCCAGCGTCTGTCGGCGATCGGAACGGTCATCGCGCTCGAGAAGGGTCCCGAGTTCGACGAGTTCTTCCTGACCTTCGACGTGCTCGGCGACCGCACCAACGTGCGCACCGACCCGGTGCCGCTCACCCCCGCGCCGCCTCCGGACGTGCCACGCTCGGCGGACGTCGGGCTGCGCGTGTTCGACGAGCTCAACGCGACCATGTCTGAACTCACCGGCATCGGCACCCAGAGTCCGGGTGTGGTTGCGACCTACGACACGGTCAAGCAGAGCCTGCCGACGATCGAGACCATCGACACGTTCGTGTCGGCGCATCCGGTCGCCGTGGCGCAGCTCGCGATCCAGTACTGCGACGCGCTGGTCGAGGACACCGGCAAGCGCGCCACGTACTTCCCAGGGTTCAACTTCAACGCCGCGCCGGCAACCGCGTTTGGTGGCCCAGGCGGCGCAGGGCGCACTATCGTGCTCGACGCGCTGGTCGGCCGGATGGTGGACCCGGCGCTCGCGACCGACCCCGTGGTGGGCGACGTGCGCGGCGAGCTCGATGCGCTCATCACGCGTCTCTCGTCGGGCGAAGCAACTGCGGCGCGCACGCAGACCATGGTCAAGGCGACCTGTGCCGCGCTGCTCGGCAGCGCTGTGACGCTGGTGCAGTGACCGAAAAGCGAGGACGGGTCCGGAGGCCCAAGCCATGATCATCCGCAAGGCAACACCCCGACAGCTTCGCAACGGCGAGCCGATCCGGCACGCCGCTGCGCACAAGCGTCCGGTGACACGTCGCGACTTCCTCGCGCAGGGGTTTCTCGCCGGCAGTGCGACGGTCGTCGCACCGACGATCTTCAGCCTGTTCGCGAATCCGCGCAGGGCGATGGCTCAGCTGTCGCCGGATCTGCAGGTGCTCAAGACCTCCTGCGGAATCGACGTGCTCGGCGCACGCAAGGTCCCGTTCATCTGCATCGACCTCGCCGGTGGCGCCAACATGGTCGGCTCGAACGTGCTGATCGGTGGCCCCGGCGGGCAGCTCGATTTCCTGACGACTGCGGGCTACGGCAAGATGGGTCTGCCGGGCGACATGATTCCGTCACTCACCAACCCGGTGACGAACACGAGTTTTACCGACACGTCGCTCGGGCTCGCATTCCACTCGGACAGCGCCTTCCTGCGCGGGATCATGGACCGGCTTGCGCCGGCCACCGCGGCCAGCATAAACGGTGCCGTGATCGCCGCCCGTTCCGAGAACGACACCGGCAACAACCCGCACAACCCGATGTACGGGATTCATCGCGCGGGCGCCGCCGGTGAGCTCCTGACCCTGATCGGGTCGCAGGCTTCGGATTCGGGCGGCAACTCCATGGCCCCTGCCGGACTCATCGACCTGTCCGTGCGTCCGACCAAGATCGACCGGGCGAGCGATGTGCGCGGCCTCGTCGATACCGGTCAGCTCGTCGGCCTCCTGGGCGAAGACGACACGGTCGCGGTGCTGGAATCGGTTCAGCGCATCAGCGCCCGAAAGATCCAGCGTGTCGATCCGAAACAGCCCTTCCCGGATCCGAAGCAGGCTCCCGTGACCCGCAACGAGGTCATACGCGAGCTCGTGAGCTGCGGCTACGTCAAGGCTGCCGACACCATCGATCGCTTTGGCAATCCGAGCAGTCTCGACCCGGAGCTTGACGCCGACATCGTCGGATCAGCGGGCATCTTCACGCAGGCCGAGTACGACTCGGATGACGAGTTCCGCAAGACCGCGGCCGTGATGAAGATGGTGATTTCCGGTTACGCCGGCGCCGGCACGATCGAGATGGGCGGCTACGACTATCACGGTCAGGGCCGCTCGACCGGCGAGGTGCGTGACTTCCGTGCCGGGCGCTGCATGGGCGCCTGCCTGGAATACGCAGCGCGGCGTGGTGTGCCCCTGATGCTGTACGTGTTCTCCGACGGCTCGCTGTCAGCGGACGGGCAGGTGGACGACACCGTCGACGGCCGCGGCAAGTTCATGTGGAGCAGCGACAACCAGTCGACGGCGGCCTCGTTCTTCCTGGTGTACAACCCGAATGGGCGAGCGACCCTGCTCGATACGGGTCCCGCGGGCGCTGCTCGGCACCAGCAGATCGGCTACTTCCGACCGGACGCATCGGTTGAGACTGCGTCGAGTCCCGCGGCAAACAACGTCAACCTGCTGGTCGAGACCGTCGTGCTCAACTACATGGCGCTGCACGGCGAGCTGGGCCAGTTCGGGACGCGCTTCCCGGGTCACGGTCTCGGCTCGGCCGCGCTCCAGGACAGTCTGATTGCGTTCAACCAGATCGTCAGCGGCACGATCACCTGACGTCCTCGACGCGGCCGCGTGCGTTCGCGATCGGCGGCAACCGCAACCGGGGCGTTACCGGCGCGTGCTAACGTGAGCGGCGGAGGCCGTCACGTGAACGACCCATCCGTCCTGAACGACCTGCTGCGCTGCCCGGCCTGCGCGTCGGGCGCGCTCGTTCGCAACGATGTCGACTGGCAATGCCGGCGCTGCGCCACACGATACCCCGAGCTCGACAGCATTCCCTGGCTCTTCGCCGCGCCCGGAGAAGCGCTGGCCGAGTGGCGCCAGCGTCTGCAGGCGCTGCTCGCCGATCTCGGGCGCGAGGCGGGCGGGCTGCGCTCCGCGCTCGAGCGCCCGGGCCTCGACGCGCGAGCGCGCAATCGATTGAAACTGCAGTCCACGGCGCTCGAGGACCACGCACGCCGGTTGACTGCTCTGCTCACGCCGCTGGGTACGGCCGGCACGTTCTCCGCGGACATGCATCGCGCGCTCGGGACTCGCATCCCCGGGGCGCAGGGCCTTGCCTCGTACTACGTCAATCTGCATCGCGACTGGGTCTGGGGCGAGGCGGAGAACGAGGCTGCGCTCGCCGCCGTGATCGATGTCCTGGACGGCTACGCGCCGCGCCGGGTCCTTGTCCTGGGCGCCGGCGCCGGCCGTCTGGTTTACGATCTCGCGCGGCGAACTAGGCCCGGTCTGGTGGTCGCGCTCGACATCAATCCGCTCAATGCTTTCGTCGCGCGGCGGATCTTCGCCGGCGAGCAGGTGCCGATGTACGAGTTTCCGATCGCGCCGCGCGACGCGGAGGGCCATGCGATCCTGCGCGGGCTCGCCGCGCCCGGACCCATCCACGTTGCCGTCGAGTTCGTGCTCGCCGACGCATCGCGCGCGCCCTTTGCACCGGGGGGCTTCGACCTCGTGATCACGCCCTGGCTCATCGACGTCCTCGACGAGGACCTCGCGAGTTTCGCGCCGCGCATCAACGCATTGCTCGAGCCGGGCGGTCGGTGGGTGAACACGGGCTCGCTCGCCTTTGCGCAGTCCGACCCGGCGCTGCGCTATACGCTCGAGGAAGTGCTCGAGATCGCGGTTAGAGCCGGCTTTGTGCGCCCCGTGCCGGACGAGCGGCGCATGCCCTACATGTGCTCACCGGCGAGCCGCCACGCGCGGATGGAGTCCGTCGTGACTTTTTGCGCCGTCAAGGAGCGCGCGGTCGATACGCCCGCGCACGCGTCGCTGCCGGTCTGGCTCGAGGATCCGCGTGAACCGGTTCCCGCGCTCCCGGAGTTCCAGAACGCGGCGCTCACGATGCGGATCTACGGATATCTTGCGACCTTGATCGATGGTCGCCGATCCCTCGTCGACATGGCGCAGGTTCTGGTGAGCGAGCGACTGATGACCGCCGCGGACGCGCTGCCCGCGGTGCGCGGATTCGTGCAGCGGCTGTGGGACGAATCCCGGCTGCGCACCCGCTTCTGAGAGCACGCTCGTATGTGACGCAGGTCCGCCTGCGAAACGCGCAACGCGCCGTTCGTTGACAGCGCTACGCGCGGCACAGGACGATTCGATTCGACTGTAAAAGGCAAACCCGTCGAAAGGCGGGACGCAAAGCTACCGGTCTTCGGGTGAGACCCATGACGGCGGGGTTGCCAGGATGGAACGAATTTCGCGGCCGGAACCCCGGCTGACGCGGCGGGGAACGGGCCTTCCGGTCTGGCTGCACGTGGTCGCGCTCGCGGCCGCGGTGCTGGCGGGCATTTTCGCATTTCCACTCGTGTCGCACGGCGCGCCCGCGCGTGGCGCCGTCGCGCCCGATTTCGCGCTCAAGGACCTGAGCGGCGCAAATCAGCGCCTGTCTGAGTTTCGTGGCGAAATCGTCGTACTGACATTCTGGGCCAGCTGGTGCGGACCGTGCCGCGAGACGCTAGCGGAGCTGGGCGGCGTGAACGCCGTCGAGTCCTCCGACCGCGCGATGATCATCTCGGTGAATATCGAGGGTGATACGGAACGCGCCCGCTCCGTCGCCCGCTCGCTCGGGCTCGATTACGCGACGCTGCTCGACACCGGCCAGACGGTGGGGCGCCTGTACGACATCTCTCAACTGCCGCTCACCCTGCTGCTCGATCGCGATGGCATCGTGCGTGAGGCCTGGACGCGTGATCGCATTCCCACCGACGAACTGCTCGCAAGCATCAGGGAGCTGCAACAGCAATGAGCCGTCGAATCCCGGCCGCGGCACGTCGCGCCGCCATCCTCGTCGCAGCGCTTGCGCTCGCATCCGTCGCAGCCGGTGCACCCGCGAGCGGAGAGGCGACGCAGGCGGACGGCGTTGACCGCGACGTGCAGACGCTCAAGAAAGAACTCGTCGACCTGAACAAGGACCTGTTCAAGCTGGAGGAAGAGCTGCTGTATCCGGCGAGCACCCAGGTTGCGGTGTTCCTGTCGGTCGATGTCGGCACGTTCTTCGCTCTCGACTCGGTGACGCTCAAGGTGGACGACAAGGAGGTCACGAACTACCTCTATACAGAGCGTGAGGTGCAGGCGCTGCACCGCGGCGGCGTCCAGCGGCTCTACCTGGGCAGCCTCAAGGCGGGCGAGCATGAGCTCGTGGCGCTCTTCACCGGCAAGGGCCCTCATGAGCGCGACTACCGGCGCGGCACCACGCTCAGGATCGCCAAGGGCGTAGGTGCGAGCTACATCGAGCTCAAGATCAGCGATCGAGTGGCGTCGCTGCAGCCCGAGTTCGTCGTCAAGGTCTGGGAGTAGCGCGGGCCTCGAGCCCGCGCCGCGGATCGACGGACCGGACGCAGGCACATGCGCCAGCGACCCACAGCGGCAACGGTGCTGGCTGCGTTCTGCGCGGCGCTGCTCGGGTCCGGCGCAGCTGCGGTCGCAAAGGATTTGCCGCGGCGCGAGGTCCGCGACCTGCATTACGGAGACGTGCTGTTCCAGTTCTTTCAGGACGACTATTTCGACGCCGTCGTGCGCCTCGAGGCCGCGCGGGATTTCGGCCGGCTGCCGAATCATGCCGCGGAAGCCGAGTTGCTCGCTGGCGGAATGTACCTGTCGCTCGGGCTGCACGCGGAAGCCGACCGCATCTTCAACCGCCTTCTCGCGGGCAGCCTCGACTCCTCGGTCGCGGATCGCGCGCTTTTCTACCTGGCGCGGATCGGCTACCAGCGGGGTCATGACGAGCAGGCGGCACGCAATCTCGCGCGGATCCAGGGCCCGCTGCCGGGCGAGCTCGAGCCGGAGCGTCGCCTGCTGGAGTCGAACGTGCTCATGGCGCTGGGTCGCTACGCCGACGCGGCCGCCGCGCTTCGGGTCTGGGACGATGAATCGTCGTGGGCGGCTTTCGCACGTTTCAACCTCGGCGTTGCGCTGGTGCGGTCGGGTGACGCGGCGCAGGGCCGCATGCTGCTCGAGTCGGTCGGCAGCGCGCCCGCCGTCTCGGAGGAAGAGCGCTCGCTCAGAGACCGCGCGAACCTCGCGCTCGGTTTTGCGTTGCTGCAGGAGCGCTCAGGCGAGGCGGCTGCAGCTGCTCTGAGCCGCGTCCGGCTCGATGGGCCATTCACCAACCGGGCGCTGCTCGGCCTCGGCTGGGCGGAGACCGACGCCGGGCGCCACGATCGCGCGCTGGTCCCCTGGCTCGCGCTGCGCGACCGGCCGCTGCTCGACTCGTCGGTGCAGGAGTCGCTGCTCGCGGTGCCGTACGCATATGCCCGGCTCGCCTCGAACGGACAGGCCGCGCAGCATTACCGGCAGGCGGTGCAGTCCTACCTTCGGGAGAGTGGCCGGATAGACGAGTCGATCGCCGCGATTCAGCGCGGCGGGTTTCTCGACGCGATCCTCGCAAGCAGCCCGCGTGGCGGCGATGTCGGATGGTTCTGGCAGCTCAAGCAGGTCCCCGACGCACCGCACACACGCTATTTGTATCACCTGCTCGCGTCGCACGAGTTCCAGGAAGGTCTCAAGAACTACCGCGACCTGCGAATCATGCAGGTCAACCTCGAGCGCTGGCAGGATTCGCTCGACTCCTTCGACGACATGATCGCGGCGCGCACTCGCGCGTTGGCTGAACGCGAGCCGCGCAAGGCCGACATGCTCGGCCGTACCGACGTGGAAGCGCTTGCGACGCGGCAGGCCGGGCTCGCGGCACGCGTTGCCGCGATCGAGGCCGCGCGCGACGTCGCGGCGGTCGCGAGCGGGGACGAGGCCCGTCAGTGGCGGACGCTGCAGGGCGTCGAGCAACGGGTCGCAGCGCTCCCGCCGGGTCCTGGCCGCGAGGCGCTCGCCGATCGCGTCCGGATGCTGCGTGGCGCGCTCACCTGGCAGATGGACGCGCAGTACAAGCGCCGGCTTCAGCTCGTGAAACGCGGGCTCGCCGAGGTTCACGCGCAGCTCGGCGAGGCCAGAGGTCGCGTAGGCCTGGTGCATGAGGCGAGTGCCCAGGCGCCGCTCGATACGACCGGTTTCGCCGCGCGGATCGCCGAGCTGCGATCGCGGATCGCGCGCATCGGGCCGGGCATCGACGCGGCGACCCGGGCACAGGAATCGGTGCTCCAGACCCTCGCCGTGCACGAGCTCGCCGCGCAGAAAAGGCGGCTGGCCTCGTACGCGACCCAGGCGCAGTTTGCGCTGGCGGCGATCTACGACGGCGCGGCGGCGAAGGTGGGGCCATGACCGACCGCATGTCCGTGCACGCAGCAGTGCTTGCGGCGCTTGCCGCGGCGACACTGGCCGTGACGAGCGCCGAGGCAAAGCGACGACCGCCGGAGCCTCCGACGCTCGGGGAACTGGCGACCGCGACCGCGCCGATCACGCCGGAAACGCCGGTCAAGGCTGATGCCGATATCGCGGCGCAGAGCTACCGCGATTTTCTCGCGATACAGGACGCCGATCCGCGGATGCGGGCCCAGGCGCTGCGGCGGCTCGGCGACCTGCGGCTGGCCGCGGCGGAAAGTCTCCGGGCGCAAAACGACGCCTCGGCGGTGGCGGTCGGCCGCGAGGCGATCGACGCCTACCAGCGGCTGCTCGCCGAGTACCCGGGGGAGGCGGATGGGGGCGAGGTGCTCTACCAGCTTGCGCGAGCCTGGGATGGCGTCGGTGAGCCTCAGCATGGGCTGGAGACGCTCGACCGGCTGGTCGCGAGCCATCCGGGCGGAGCGCATTACGCGGAGGCGCAGTTCCGGCGCGGCGAAATCTTCTTCAGTGCACAACGCTACGCCGACGCCGAGCGCGCCTACGCCGCGGTACTGGCGCACGGCGCCTCGGATTTCACCATCCAATCGCTCTACAAGCACGGCTGGTCGCTCTTCAAGCAGTCGCGCGAGGACGAGAGCGCGGTCTCGTTTCTAAAGCTGCTCGACCGCGTGCTGGCTTCCGGCGACGGGGTGCGGCGCGCGGACGACCTGTCGCGTGCGCAACGCGAGCTCGTCGACGACACGACACGCGCGCTCAGCATCGGATTCGCAGGCGCCGATGGCGTCGCGACGCTGCAGGCGGCCCTCAACCGGCACGGGCCGGCGCCCTACGAGGCACAGCTCCACGGGGCGCTTGGCGACCTGTATCTCGAGAAGGAGCGGTACCAGGACGCGGCGGAAGCGTACCGGGCGTACGCGAAGCGCCAGCCGATGGATCCGGAGGCGCCGCTGCTGCTGGTGCGCGCGACCGAGGCATACCAGCGCGGCGGCTTCGAGGCGCTGGTGCTGGACGGCAAGCGCGAGCTGGTCGCGGGCTACGGTCCGAAGAGCGCTTTCTGGCAGGCCCACCGCGCCAACCTCGACCCGCGCGTCAGCGCCGCGGTTCGCGCGAACGTCCTCGACCTCGCGCGGCATCACCACGCGCTCGCGCAGCGCGGCTCGGCGGAGGACCTGAACGAGGCCGTGCGCTGGTACCAGGACTTCCTCGCCGGCTTCGACGATTCGCCCGAGGCGCCGTCGACGCGGCTGCTGCTCGCGGACCTGCTGTTCGACGGTTCGCGCTACGCCGAAGCCGCGGCGGAGTACGAATGGGCGGCATATGGTTACGCTGCCAATCCCGGCGCGGCGCGCGCGGGTTACGCGGCCCTGGTCGCATACGAGAAGGCGGAGCCCACGCTGCCCGCCGATGCTCGCGGGGCCTGGCAGGCGAAGGCCGTCGACTCCGCGATCCGGTACGCCGATACGTTTCCGGCCGAGCCCCAGGTACCGGCCGTGCTGACCCGCACCGCGCGCAGCCTCTTCGATGGCGGTGACCGGGTCCGCGCCGAGTCGGTCGCGCAGCGGATTCTGGCGCTCGGCCCGCGCGCAGACACCGCGCAGCAGCGGGTCGCATGGACCGTGCTCGCGAACACCTGGTTCGACGGCGGCCGCTTTGCGGATGCCGAGCGCGCGTTCCGCGAGCTCGACGCGCGGATCCCGCCCGGCGATCCGGAACGCACCGAAGTCCGCGAACGGCTCGCAGCCTCGGTGTACCGGCAGGCCGAGGCCCTCCAGGCCGCGGGCGACGTCGAAGGCGCGGTTGGCGAGTTCCTGCGCGTCGCGAGCCTGGTTCCGGACTCGACGATCCGCGCGAAAGCCGAGTTCGACGCGGCGACGCTGCTGCTGAACGCGCAGCAGTGGGAGCGCGCGGCTCGGGTGCTCGAAGCCTTCCGCGCCGGCCATCCGCAGCACGAGCTCGCGCCGGACGCGACACGCAAGCTCGCAGTCGCCTACCTCGAATCCGGACGGACGCGGCAGGCCGCGATCGAGCTCGAGCGCGTCGCGACGCTCGACGGCGAGGATGGGGAGATCCGTCGCACCGCGCTCTGGCAGGCGGCCGAGCTCTACGCCGGCGCGAACGACCGGGCGGGAGCGACGCGCGCGTACACGAGCTATGTCGAACGTTATCCCGCGCCGCACGCGGCAGCGATCGATGCGCGGCAGACCCTCGCCGACCTGGCCCGCGACTCCGGCGACACCTCAGGGCGCAGGCGCTGGCTCGAGGAGCTGATCGCCGCCGACGCTGCCGCGGGCAGCCAGCGCACCGATCGCAGCCGCTATCTCGCCGCGCACGGCACTCTCGAGCTTGCGCGGCCGCACGAGGATCTCGCGCGCGCGATCAAGCTCATCGTGCCACTCGATCACTCGTTGCTCGCGAAGAAGACCGCGACCGAACAGGCACTGGCCGGCTATTCGCGCGCCGTGCAATACGGCGTCGCCGAGGTCACGACGGCGGCCAGCTGGGCGATGGCGGACCTGTACCGCGATCTTGGCAAGTCGCTGCTCGAGTCCGAGCGGCCACCATCCCTCTCGCAGGAGGAGCGCGAGGCCTACGACGTGCTGCTCGAGGAGCAGGCGTTCCCGTTCGAGGAGAAGGCGATCGAGATCCACGAGACCAACGCTCGGCGCGCGGCGGACGGGGTTTACGACCAATGGGTGCAGAAGAGCTACGCCTCGCTCGCGGAGCTCAAGCCCGCGCGATACGCACGCTCCGAGCTCGACCCGGCATCAGCCACCGCGCTTCCCGATCCGGCCGCGACGGAGCCCGGAAATCCGGTGCCGCCGGAAATCGCGGCACAGCTCGAAGTCGCGCGCGTGTCGCTCGAGGCCGGACGCGATGAGGATGCTGTCGGCGAGCTCAATACGGCCCTGACCCAGTACTCCGCGAGCGCGGAAGGGTTCAACCGCCTCGGTATCGCGTACCGCAGGCTCGGGCGGATGGCCGAGGCCAAGGCTGCCTATGAACGCGCGATCTCCGCGGATCCGGCGATGCCGGCGCCGCACCGCAACCTCGCTGTGCTGCTCGACCTCTACCTCGCGCAACCCGCCCCCGCCCTCGAACAGTACGAGCAGTACCAGCGGCTCGATGTTGGTGCCGACCCGCTGGCGGGCGCATGGCTGGAGGAGCTGCGAACCCGCATGAAGCAGGCCACACGCACCGCGGATGCACAGCCATGAGCGGGATACGCCAATCCGGAAACGGGTCACGAATGAGCGTGTGGCTGCTGGCCGTGTCTGCACTCGCGCTTGGTACCGCGTACGCGGCCGAGCCCGGTACCGCCGCGGACCCGGTCGGACCTCGCGAAGCGCCAACCGAGGTGCCGACGCCCGGAAAGCAGCCCGTATCGACGGTCGCGGCAAACACGCCCGGCGATCGAGTCGTCGACCGCCTGAAGCTCGATACCACCGCGATCACCGGCAACCGCGAGCTGCCGAAGGTCATGAGCATCGTGCCGTGGAAGCCTGCGGAGGCGCCCGAGGGCCCCGAACGTCCCATGGGAAGCCTGATCGAGGAGCTGCTCGCACCGGTGGACCGTGACGAATTTCGGAGGGAGATCACGTATTACCGCGACCTGACGTCGCAAAGTAACGCCAGTGACGCGCAGGCCGCCGGACGCCCGGCGGCCGCCGTCGAGCCTGAGCGCAACCGGCCCCACCCGTCCAGCCCACCTGGAGCGTCGATTCCATGAATTCCTTCGACATGATCGTCAACTTCTTCAGGCAGGGCGGGGCATTCCTGTACCCGATCGCCGGCGTGTTCGCGGTCGGCATCGCTGTCGCCATCGAGCGGTTCATCTATCTGAGCCGCGTGTCACGCGGCAACCGGCGTCTCTGGTCGCAGCTCGCGCCGCAGATCCAGGCAGGGAATTACCGCAAGGCGATGGAAATCGCCGACCGCACGGATTCGGCGCTGTCGACGGTCATGAAATACGGCATCTCGCGTATGGCGACTGCGCAGCGCCACGAGGACATCGAGCGGGCAATGGGCGAGAGCCTGATCGAGGTCGTCCAGCGGATCGAGAAGCGCACGAATAATCTCTCCGCGCTCGCCAACATCGGCATGTTGATGGGTCTGTTCGGCACCGTGGTCGGCCTGATCAGCGCCTTCGCCGCGGTCGCGAACGTCAACCCGGCGGAGCGGACCAGCCTGCTGTCGGCGAGCATCTCGGTCGCAATGAACAACACCGCGCTCGGCCTCGGGCTCGCTATCACGCTCCTGCTCGCGCACATGTACCTCGAGACCAAGACCACCGAGCTCGTGGGCGGCCTCGAGGTCGCATCGATCAAGTTCCTGAACTCGGTCGCGGAACGCCGCACCGAGACGCAGCGCACGCTGACGCCCGGCCAGGTCGCCGCGCAGCTCGGCGCGCCCGGTGCCCACGCGCCGCGCGCCGCTCACCGCGCATGAAATCGTTGTCGCCGCTCGCGTACGGCCTGCTGCGCACGCACGCGCGGCATCGCGGCCGCAAGGACCTCACGATCATCCCGATGCTGGACGTGATGGTGATCCTCGCGTTCTTCCTGATCTTTACCGCGGTATTTTCACGGACCAGCATCCTCGAGCTGAACCTTCCGGGTCCGAACGTGCCCTCCGAGTCCACGCTTGTCACGCTCGAGCTCGAGGTCATCCTGCGCCGCGGCAGCCTGCAGGTCGCCGATCGCAACAGCGGTGTGCTGCAGACGATCCCGGCGACCTCGGGGGGGCCGGACGTCGTGCGGCTTGCGCAGTACCTGGAGCATGTGAAGGGTCGCTTCCCGGACAAGACGCATGCGACGCTGCTGGTCGCGAACGACGTCGACTACGACACGATCGTCCAGGTCATGGATGCGGTCAGCGTGCGACAGCGCATGGACGGCCGCAGGCTCGTGCGCACCGAGCTCTTCCCGCAGATCGCGCTCGGGGACGCGCCGACATGATGCGCACCGGCCTGCTGCACGAGGCGCGGCACGGCAAGGTCGGCGGCGGCCACGGGCCGCTCATGCTGGTGCCGATGATCGACATCCTGATGATCATGGTCGTCTACCTGCTGGTGCACGCGGCGGACGCGGAGCTGCTGTCGAACCCGCGCAACGTCTCGATGCCGATGTCCGTTTCTGAGCTGAAGCCCCGCGAAGCGACTGTGATCACCGTCGCCCGGGACATGCTGTACGTCAACGGCGAGGAGGTCGTCTCCATCGCCGACGTCGCCGCGAGCACGGAGCCCGTCGTCGAGCGACTGCGCGTTAAACTGCGCAAGCAGGCCAGGAGCCTGCTGGGTGTCGGCTCCGAAACGCGCGAGATCACGGTGATCGCCGACAAGTCGCTCATGTACCCGGTGTTGCGGCGGATCATCGCGAGCTGCTCGGCGGCGGAGTACACCAAGGTGTCGCTCGCGGTCGTCGAGCGCGAGCAGGCGCTCGCGAGCCTGCCGGGCGCCTGAGGACGCCATCGATGTCTGCCGTCGCGCTGTTCCGCGACTACGAGCTGCCCTGGACGCCTTCGGAGGAAGAGCAGCGGCGACTGCGGCGCGTGCTGGGCGCGGTGCTCGGCCTCTTCATCGCATTCGGCGTCATCATTCCGCTGCTGCCCGAGCGGCCCAGGGGCGCGGCGCCGCCCGCGGTGCCGGCACGTGTCGTCGAGTTCCTGCTCGAGCGGCCCAAGCCAAAACCCGCCCCGCCCCCGCCCAGGGTCGAGATCCCAAAGCCGACGCCGGTCGAGCCGCCGAAGCTCGAGACGCCGGTCGTCAAGCCACCGCCGCGACCGGAAGCGCAACCGAAGCCGAAACCGGATCCCAAGCAGAAGGCGGCGAGCACAGGGCTCCTCGCGCTGTCGCAACAGCTCGCAGATCTCCGCCAGCTCGACGTGAACACCAGGACCGACGCGAAGGCGCTCAACGCCGGCGTCGGCGAGAAGACCCGCGTGGATCGCGCGCTGCTGACCGCCAAGGTGGGCGAGGGCAGCGGTGGCATCGCGGTATCCGCGACGAGCAGCGGGTTCGGTGGCGGCTCGACGGGTCTCAAGGGGCATGACACGGCGCGTGTCGCCGCGCCACCATCGGCTGCGCCGCCCGCGGACGACGTCGAGCGAAGTGGCCGAAGCCTCAAGGCCTCGCGAACCCGCGAGGAAATCGAGCTGGTCTTCGACCGGAACAAGTCGGCGATCTACGCGCTCTATAGCCGGGCGCTGCGCGACAAGCCGACGCTGCAGGGGAAGGTCGTACTGGAAGTCACCATTGCTCCCTCCGGCGAGGTTACCGCCTGCGAGGTCGTCTCGAGCGAGCTCAACGACCCGGAGCTCGAGCGCAAACTCGTCGCACGGGTGCGGATGTTCCGCTTCGAGGCCCGCGACGTCGCGACCATGACGACGACCAAGCCCATCGAGTTCTTCCCCGCCTAGGAATATGTCCCGGGCGGCGTCGCCGCGCTCCGGAAAACTGTCGATCAGTTCTCGCGCTCCAGCGCCATGGAGCACGATCGTTCAGGTGCCCGCGCACCGCATTGTCGTCGCTATGCGCCATAAGGCGCACGCGGCGCTGCATTGAGTCAAACATCCGCGTTCGGAACGACGTCAGTCCTCGAAATCTGTGAGCCAGGTCACACGCAGAGTCCGGTATATTCGCGCCGCGATTCAGACAAGGGCAAAGCCATCGAAAGGTGGCGACGCAAAGTCTCCGGTCTAAAGGGCTACGGCCCCAGGATAGCGGGACCGCCGGAATCCAGTCCGAAGTTCGGGCTGTCTCGGTGCACCTTGTCTGCGGGATCGCAGAGTGAATGCAGCGAGGACCCGACCAATGCTTAGGACCTTTCGGACTGTCGTGCTCACCATGCTGATCTGGGTCTGCTGCGGCCAGTCCTGGGCGCTGGACAGCGACCGCGAGCAGATGAAGGGCCTGGACGAGCAGGTTCAGGAGGTCAAGTCCGACGTCCTCGGCATCGCCGCCGAGCTCAGCCGGCTCGAGGAAAAACTCCTCTATCCGTCCAACACCCAGGTCGCGGTGTTCATCGCGCTCGCCGAAGGCGACGCGATGCGCCTCGACGCCGTGCAGATCCAGATCGACGGCCAGCTGGTCGCGCACTACATCTACAGTTTCAAGGAGCTGGACGCCCTGAAGCACGGCGGAGTGCAGCGCATCTATGCCGGCAACGTCACGACCGGCGAGCACCAGATCGACGTCTCCGTCACGGGAAAGCTTCAGGGCGGCGCCGACTACAATCAGGCCGGGAGCTTCGCCTTCCGGAAGGGCGTCGAGCCGAAGCTGGTCGGACTGACTCTCGCGGGACCCGACTCGGGCCGGCCCGCGATCGAGCTCGGAGACTGGTAAATGCCCCGCCGGGCACCCTCGCGGTTGCTCGCCTTCGGTCTGGCCGCTTCGCTCGCGGCCGGGTCGTCCTCGGGCAGTGATCTGCAGGATCTCTACTTCGGGGAAGCGCTCTTTTACGCCGGCCAGGGGCACTACTTCGACGCGCTCCAGCGTCTGGATACCGAGCTCGGCCAGTATCATGGACTCGACGAACCGCAGTACGACTCGCTGCACTACCACATCGGTGCCGCCGAGTTCGACGTCGGCGACTTCGAGCTCAACTATCGCATGCACCACCGCGCCGGACGCGCCATCCGCGCAGTGCTGGAAGGCAATGTCGACCCCGCGGTGCGCAATGAGGCGGCGTTCCGCCTTGCGCGGATCCACTTCCAGAAGGACCAGCCCGAGGGCGCGCTGCACGCGCTGCAAAGGATCGATGGCGAGGTGCCTGAAGCAATCGCAGACGAAGTCGAGTTCCTGCGCGCCAACGTCTACATGGCCCTCGGCCGTCCTGCCGATGCCGTTGAGGTCCTCGCCGACCTGCAGCGCGCGGAAAGCCTGACCGGTTTTGCTGCGTACAACCTAGGGATCGCGTTGCTGCAGGATGGCCGGACGCCGGACGCCATCGAGCAGCTCGATCGGGCGGGTCGGGTCGCGAGCGGCGAGCGCGGTGCCGAAGCCATCCGCGACAAGGCGAACCTGATCCTCGGAACGATGTTGTTCGAAGCAGCCGAGTATCAGCGCGCCTACCAGTCCCTGGATCGCGTACGGCTCGAAGGACCGTTCTCCAACCACGCGCTGCTGCGCGCGGGCTGGGCCGAAGTCTCGGCGGGAAACTTCGAACGCGCGCTCGTCCCGTGGAACATGCTGGCCAAACGCGAAGTGACCGATGGCGCCGTACAGGAAGCGCTGCTCGCCACGCCGTTCGCCTACAGCAAGCTGGAAATACACGGCCGCGCGGCGCTCATGTACGGGCACGCCCTCGAGGCCTACACCAGCGAGCTCGACCGTGTCGATGCTTCGATCGACAGCATCCGCAAGGGCAAGTTCCTGAAGGCGCTGCTGCGCGAGGAGCTCAAGCAGGACCGGGACTGGGTCATTCGGCTGCGCACGCTGCCGGAGACGCCCGAGACGTACTACCTCATGGCGCTGATGGCCTCGCATGACTTCCAGACGGCGCTTTCGAACTATCTCGACCTCGAGGACCTGCGCACGCGTCTGGTTTCGTGGGAGACCAGTTTCGACGCCTTCGAGGACATCATCGGTCTGCGCAAGCAGAACTACGATCCGCTGCTGCCCGAGGTCGATGCGGAGTTCCGCGAGCTCGACTCGCAGATACGCTTGCGCATGGAGCAGCGAGAGCACCTCGACAAGCGGCTCCAGGGAATGCTCACCGCGCCGCGGCCGGACTATCTTGCGACCGCGGACGAGCGGCTCGTGTCCGAGCGGCTGGAACAGCTCGAACGACAGCTCACCGATCCCGCGAGCCCGCAGGAGCAGGCGCTGCGGCAGCGCGTCGCCCATGTGCGCGGCGCACTGACTTGGCGCCTGCGGACGCAGTATCACGAGCGGCTGACCGAGGCGCACACGCATCTGAACGAGCTGAATGTCGTCATAGCGGCGATGACCGAGCGGTACCAGAGCCTCGTCAGGACGCGGCAGGCCGCCACGCACAGCTATGTCGGCTACGACGTTCCGATCAACCAGCTGCGGCGACGCGTTGGCGAGGCGCTGCAGAAAGTGAACCGGCTGATGGCGCGCCAGGGGCACCTGCTCGAGACGGTCGCCATCTACGAGCTCAAGGCCCGCCGCGAGCGACTGGAAGCCTATCAGGCTCAGGCCCGGTTTGCGGTCGCGGACAGCTACGACCGCGCGGCCCGGCTGCAGGCGGATGCGCGACCGGATGATGCTCAGACAGGCGGCATGCAGCCGGGCGTTGCGCCGCCAGCGGGCGCGCAGCCTGGTGGAGGGCAGCAATGATGCGTGCACTCCGTCTGACATGCGTCCTGGGTCCGGTGCTGTTGGCTGCCTGCGCAGACCAGCCCACGCGTGACACGCTTGCGCAGCTTCACGACGTCGAGCCCGACGTCGAGGAAGTGAAGGTCGAGCAGGGCCTCGAGACCGCCATGCAGGGCTACCGGCGATACCTCGAGGAGACACCGCGGACCGAAATGACGCCGGAAGCGATGCGGCGGCTGGCGGACCTGCAGATCGAGAAGCAGTTCGGTATCCGCGGCGACGGCGAGATCAGGGAAATGGCCGCACCGGAAGAGGCCGGCACGGCGGTCGCGTCGACGGCGACGCCGGCCGCGACGGGTGTGTCGAGCCACTCCGAGTCGGACCGGGACTTCGAGGCACGCGCAACGCAGGTCAACGCAGTGTCGCCGGCCGCGGCGAATGCCGTCGCACCGTCGCCGCCCGGTGCGGCGGGCGAGCCGCCGCCGGCGGGA
>Ga0268386_10000221_pt1 | contig 34034 bp, 31 predicted proteins | sample RVTome_15_FD_200260 | JGI IMG/M metagenome (GOLD analysis project Ga0268386, IMG submission 200260) | Soil microbial communities from uranium-contaminated site in the Upper Colorado River Basin, Wyoming, United States - RVT150D86... ... | reverse complement strand
CTGTCGAAAACGAAGAGTGCATCATGAACAACGCCGCTCCCGTCCGCCCCGCCCTCGCCATCCCGTCGCGCACCCCGCCGCGCGCACCCTGATCGCCGCCGTTCCGTCGCATCGGAAAAGCCCTCCTCTCGGAATTCGGACCGAGTTGTCACACTTCGGCGAGAGGGTGACTCTGGTACGCGGGGGGCGTCAAGTGCTGTTCCCAGGCACGGGGGTGTCTGATGCAAGTCGAAGAAGGACGGCGAGAAGTGGGTCCGGTGCCGGCCGGATCAAGATGGCCAGCAGGAAGGTGGTGAAATCCCGGACAACTGAATCCTCATGCGGAGGATTCAGAGCGCCCGTTCGCCAGCAATTCCTCGATTCGATTCAATTGGGATTGGAGAGCAGCAAGTCCCGCTTCCAGTTGTTCGATGCGCGGAAGAACCAGAGTGCGAATCGCTCGGCAGGTATTGAGTCTGTTGGCCACGATGTCCTGAAAACGAGTCCGACCATCGTAGCGGACGTCTCCCAGTTCAGATCCACTCCGTGAAAACTCCTTGCAGATATTGTCCTCATCGATCTGCAGACGGTCGCGCTTTATAACGTGCGGCGTCGGTTTGCGAACAGGGTATGCGGCGAGCACGGTGCCGTCGCGCAGGGTACTCACCTCAAAGTACGTCGCCCGTCGACGTGTGCGTGCCATGCCTTTGCTCCAGGTGCTGCGATTGGAAGATTGCCAGGAAGTCTGCCACGAAGATGGCCACTCACCCTCGTTTTGGCAATGTGGCAATCTTGGCAACCTTGCCAACATCGATCCCGTCGTGGGGGCCGGTCGCCCGGATCGTTGCCACGTCGATTTGCGACTCGGTACGCTTCGTCCATGACGACACCAGACAACAACAACACGTGGCTGACGCCGCCCCGACTGGCCAAACAACTCGGCATTAGCTGTGAGAAGGTGCTGACGTGGATTCGAAGCGGCGAGTTGCGTGCGGTCAATGTGGCCGAGCGTCTTAGCGGACGTCCGCGTTGGCGCATCTCACCTGCGGCCCTTGAAGAGTTCTTCAAGCGACGCGAGTCGGGGCCTCCGCCAACGGTCGGGAGCGGCTACAGACAACGCCGCCGGCCGACCAAGAGAAACCCAATCAGCGAAGACGATGGTCGCCTCGCCAAGAACATTCCGCACGAAGTCAGAGTGAAGAAGATGGCAGTGGCGATGGCGGCAAGAAAGTCAGGCCAATTCAGTGAATGGCGACCGTTCGTGCCGAAAGCGATTGCCCGGTACGTGGACAAGACCGGGGTGACCGTGGACGAAGCGGCAGTGCTGGCGTTGAAAGCCTGGTGGGAAGACCTCGAATGAAGACTTCCACGAAGTTGGTTGGTCGCCTGGTTCGCCTGGACGCCGTCCGTGCAGAGATCGTAGAAGGCGTTTCGCCCGTAATGGTGGACGTGATCGCGTTCGCGGCAGTTGTTGAAGAAGATGGGTTCAGCGGGCATGGGTCACCTCACGATTGCCGTCGGTTCGATGCCCGGATTATCGGCGTCGGACGTGCCCAGCACAACCACCTCAGCCCCGGAAATCACCGCACGTGACGCGACGTTGGCCCGTGTCGCGTCGATTTGCCCGGGGCGAACGAACGGGCGCAGCGGACGTCCGGAGCGACGTGTGCGAAACGTGACGATGCCGGTTGGACCGGACCGGCCCCGGCAGGGCCGGACCGGTCAACCGGCATCAGTGAGCGGCTGGTGGCCTGAGCCATGCGTGCGCGACCGCCCGCCCGGACCCCCTGGGGTCAACGCGAGTGTGGGAGCGGGAGGCGGCGTCACTCGGCTGGAGAATCAGTGTCAGTCTCGAAGTCTCCGAGGTGAAAGACCGCAAGAATGTCGTTCGAGATCTGGCGGTTGGTCTCGACGCTGATGGCGAACCTCGAGGTCACCTCGTTCAGCCCCGCGAATCCTACATCGAGGAACTCCCTGACCCGCGCCATGTCGAAGTCGATGCGGTTGTTCTCATCGCGGACGACGTCGCACCAACATGCCGCAAGGAGTTCTACGGTCTTTGCGTCGGGGGCAGCGAGAAAGAAGATGAATGGACAAGCCTTAAAGAGTCGACGGAGGTAGTTGCGAGCCTCGGGTATCTCCCACAGCGGACGCTCGTCGTCATCGAAAACGTCTGTGAAGATGGCCACTCGCTGCATCGAGCTCATTGCGGCCTCCCTACTCCTGACTAGGTCGGCAAGCACGCCAGCCACGTGGCTGATGTCTCCGCTCTCGAACTCTTCACGGGTGACTTGGATTGCGAGCGCATGACACGTGCCATCCACAAGACCCTGCATCATTTCTGCAAACTCGGGGATTGGCGATGCCGGCTCGTCGGTGTAGCGCGACGGGTAGTTACTCATATGAGGGCCCAGTGTGGGCACCGCGTGGACTTCCCCGGCCGTCAACGTGACAGGGCCATCGGCCACGATCATTCGGGCAGGTGGCATGTACTCTTGCTCGAAGCGGCCACGGATCTGCTGGAGGTCGTCCGAATGGTCAGTTCGGCGCGGATCACACACGAAGAGCGTGAAACACATCGCGTCGATGTAGATCTGCCGTTGAACGACTTCGGTCAGGTGGTCGGGTTCGCTCCGAAACTGCGTAAGTCGAAACCATTGTGGAGCGTAGACTTCGTTGTCCCCGATGACCCGACGCGCTGCAGTTGGCGGATCGGTTCGGAAGTCGGTCGGAGTCACCAAGTGCGCGTACAGCGCAACGTCGCCGGGACACGGAGCCTCCCCAAGGATGAACTTGCGGTACTCTCGCAGCACATCGACGTCCGAGTTGTGGACACGCCCGCTGTTGAAGCAGACTTTGAGAAGCCACCGAATCAGTTGGTCCCGGTCGACGTCGAAGTTGACGGACTCGCCGTAGAAGACAGGGGACTTCATACAGTCCTGGTACATCAACTTGGCGAAGGCATCGAGCCGGCCAAGTGGGCCGTTATTGCACCGCCCGCACACATCTCGAATTACGATGTCGCCGAGAGTGTGCGTCGTTGGTTTCCGGGCGTTGAACGTCTCCAAACCGTCTTTGCCAACCACCTCAGCGTACCAGTTCGGAACGACATGCTCGCGCGTCGGAGCTCTCTCATTGTCGCAGTACGCGCAGAGGACCATCGTCGGTGACTCACCGTGGGAGGACGAACCGGGCTATGACTGAGACGGGAAAACCCGCGAGTCGGTTCGCAGTAATTATCCTTGTCGTACGCCAGGCCTTCAATCACGCGTTCTCACGGGTCCTCGGAACGAAATGCGAATCGATCAAGCCCGCGGGAACCGTCGCAATTGTGGGCAGAGTTTCTTTCCTGGGACAGTCCGGTCCGGAATTCTAACCCGTTGACCTGCAAGGAGATCGAATGTTCGCGCTTCCGGTGCGCCCGGACGGGCCTGTGACACCCTGTCCGGTCGAGATCGACTCCGACATGGGCGACATCCTGTACGTGGTCGTCGCCGAGATCGAGGCCTTCGGTGCCGTCGACCCGGTGGACATCGAACTGACCATCTCCAGCTTCTACCCGGAGATGCGGACGATCGGCGTGCCAGACCAGCCGTGGCCCCTCGTTCCCAAGCTCCGGCTTGGGAACGCCCTTCCGCGAAGCTCCGCTTCGCAACGCGTTGGTGGGGAAATGAACGCGGAATTCGCGTGACGGGTTCGGTCGATGCCAGGACGCGGCCGGCCCGATTCGTCGTCAGGGATCGCTGGCGACGGGATCTGGCTGCCGCGCGTTGCCAAGCGGAGCCTGGCGACGGGTGCGTTCCCAAGCGGGAGCTTGGGAACGAGGGAACAATTGGGTCACTCGAACCACCGTTTCACCGCGGCCACCGTCTTCGGATCGCGCTGCTCCAACTGCCGCAAGTACGCACGCGCCCGGATCACGTGCAGCGGCGGTTTGCCGTTTCGAGTCTTCACGGCTTGCCGTTCACAAACCAGCATGTATTTCACGACCGCCTGTTTGAAACCCTTTCCATATCGGGGATTGCCGAACTGTTTCATCAGCCGGTCCTGCACGCTCCAGTCTTTGTGGCGGGCCAGCGCGTGGATCACCAGTTCGGCGAGGCCGGCATCGTCGAGCAGATCCCGCAGCGACTGCAGCAGCCGCTCAGTTTTGATTCGCCCCTTTCCGTTGTCGAGCAGGACCACGACGGCCGACATGGCGGAATAACGTTCGGAGACGCTCTGCGTCCAGTCGAGCAGCTTCGTTTTCTCCAGCCGCTGAAGCCCTGCGTCGCCGGCCAGCCAGAGGTATCCCGTCATCACTCCTTCGATTTCCAGCCGCACCTCATCAGCGGCCGGATCGCGGAGCATGATCGTTTCCAGCAGCTTTGCGTCGGCGGGACGTCCGCAGAAACCAAGGAGAACTCCGAACAGGAGCTTCCGATTCCCGGGTGTTTGCGGATTGGCGACGAGCTTCCGCAGGGAATCTCGCGGCAGCACGTCGGCGTGCTGAATCAGGTCGCGATACCGAAAGCCGTCCAACACGTGGTGCGCGTCCTCGGCAATCGTCGGGTCCTTCGAGTCGAGATGATTGGCGAAGAACGAAATCTGCTGCCGGACCTTGGCGGTTGGCAACGGGGCGTTTCGAAGATACCGGCCTCGATCCGCGTTCCACGGCAGCGGATCGTCCCATTCCAACCGGCCGGCACTGGAACGACGGAGCAACAGGAAGAGCTGGTCCCGTTTCCCCGCGACATGAACGGGAACAGAAACCAACTCGCCCGGCTTCACGGTCCGCTTGGACGATCGGACGACCTGGTCAAAACGAAACGACGCACGCGCTGGGAATGCACTTGCCTTTCGATCCGCGGAAATCCAGATCGCGGTAGCGATCACGTCGGCGTGCTGCGCCTGCTCCGCCAAGGGACGGTAGGGGGAAGGACAGCAGATGATCCCGCCGCGTGCGGTTGTTGCAGTGCAGCACACTCCGATCGTCAGGAACAAAACGGCACGCATTCGAGTCTCCCAGGAACGCTTCGTGTGCGGCAGGACACTGATGATAACGGAGGTTTTGTGATCCGGGAACGTCGCTCCGCAGTCCCGGCGAATCGCGCCGGAGTGGACGCGGACCGCAGTCCTCGAATTCCCCGGCACCGCCGACGGCCCGTGGCGGCGGTACGTCGATGTGGGGACCGCGAACGCGAGCCGTGGGGTTCACCCCCACGGGAGTGCGACTCCCGCCGGGGTAAACCCGGCGGCTCGCGGAGCGGTCGGCACCGTGCGCTACCCGCGAGTCGTACCCCGCGACGAAGACTCCGCGAAGCAGCTCAAGAAACGCACGCTGACGAACCTCTACAACGAACGCCCCACCTGGCTCGACCTCGCCCACCGCCGGCTCGACGCCGCCGTCTTCGCCGCCTATGGTTGGGACCCGGGGCTGAGCGACGACGAACTGCTGGGGACGTTGTTGGAGTTGAATCTCGCGCAGCAATCCGGGAAATCTCCAGTCCGGCCTTGACACACCCTTTGTAAACGGCAATGAATCGCCGGCGTCAGGGCAAACACAAATGCGATGATGTCGCATGAGATTCTGGGGGGTCTCCGGCAGGGATCAACGAGTCATGGCGGACCGCAAGATCAAGCTCAGAGACCTGCGGCGCATCCTGCGGCGATATGGCGTCGGTGTCGACTCCAAGCGCGGCAAAGGCTCGCACGTGTACTTCTTCCGCCAATTCCCGGAAGGAACGTTCGGCTATCCCGTGCCGGACGAGCCCGACGTCAAAGTGGGCTACGTCAAAGGCTGCCGGAGACGACTCCGTCTGACTGCCGATGATGGCGTCAGCGACGAGGAATTCTACGGGAAATGAATTTGCGGAATGCGGAAGGCTCAGACGGCCGCCGCTTCTGGTTCGACGAATTCACGGAGTTCGACGTGCTCGATGGTGATGTTGTCGAGCGGTTCGAATTCCATTGACGTTCCGGTGGAGGCCACGTCCTCGCCGGCGGCGAACATGCGGAAATACTTCCCCTCGGCCGGCGCGAACAGATTCGCCGGATTGCCGTAATCGCGCGTGGCCTCGACCTGAATGCGAATGGCTTGTGCGAGTTGCTCCAAGGCTGTTTCGCGGGTGTCGCCGTCGCCGAGCAGATCGAATTCCAGACAGTGGGCGATCCAGGAACCCTCCTCCCGGTAAAAGACGACCCGAATGGGAACTCGCAACGCGGACATGGCAGGCAATTCTGAATTGGCAGTACGGCTTCTTCAGTTCGGCACCGGCAACGACGGCCCTCCGAACTACGCGGAACGCGTACCATTATAGGCTTCGGTCCATCCCGCCGAAAGTCGAAGCCGATCGCGGCGGCGGCGAAGGAACTCGACCGGCTGCGCAATAACCGGCTCAACCCACCGGAGTGGACGCGGACCGAAGTCCTCGAATTCCCCGGCACCGCCGACGGCCCGTGGAAGCGGTATATCGACCGTAGCATGGACTTTAGTCCACGCGAAACGGGCCAGGCTTCTTCGGATGCCAGTACGACTGCCGACCGGCGAGACGCTCGCGTGGACTTAAGTCCACGCTACGAGTCGCGGGTCATCGGCACCGTCCGCTACCCGCGCGTCGTGCCAAAAGACGAAGACTGCGCGAAGCAGCTCAAGAAGCGCACGCTGACCAACCTCTACAACGAACGCCCCACCTGGCTCGACCTCGCCCACCGCCAACTCGACGAAGCCGTCTTCGCCGCCTACGGCTGGGACGCGGGGATGAGCGACGACGAACTGCTGGCAAAGCTGCTGGCGTTGAATCTGCAGTGCGGGGATTGATTTTGTCGATTTCGCGGGACCGCTGCGTTAGACTGCTCGGATTCACACGACCGTCTGGAGATCCTTCATCGTCTCGTGAATTACCCAGCGAGTTGCGGAGGCGGGCCACATGACGCTCAGCAGTTTCGACGCCGTGTTCTACACGGTCGGCTTTCTGGTCCCCGGCTTCGTGTGGTCGGCGGTGATGTCGATGATGCTTCCGCCGCGGCAAACCGCGACGCAGACTCGGATTCTGGAGTTCCTGACGCTGAGTTGCATCAACCACGGGCTCTGGTCGTGGGCGTTGTTTCTGATCTTTCAGACCGGATTCATCGAGCGGCATGTCGTCTGGTCTGGCTGGTTTCTGTTCGGTATAATTTTTGTGTCGCCGGTGGGACTGGGGATTGCGGCTGCCGCCCTGCAGCAGAAGGAACTGGTCAGTCGATTTCTGAGTTGGCTGGGCCTGCGGGCGATCCACCATATTCCGCAAGCCTGGGATTGGCACTTCAGCCGCGCGAAACCGTACTGGATCCTCGTGCGGCTGAAAGATGGATCAGAAGTCTATGGTTTTTTTCACGAGAACTCGTTTGCAGCCAGTGATCCGGCGCGGCGCGACATCTATATCGAAGCGCAGTTTGAATTGACCCACGGTGGCGAATGGGCACCGGTGGAGGATTCCGGCGGCGTCCTGGTCATGGCGGACCAGATCGCGACGATTGAGTTTCGCAAATTGACCGAGGAAAACTATGACGGATGAAAGACGCCCACCGCAAGTCGACATTGAAAAAGGATATCAGCCACGCGCACAGGGACCGGTGAATCCGGCGAACCTCAAGCCACCCCGAGGGGGGAGTGCGATTCAGCCTCCCCAACGTCCGGCGGCGAAAGATTCGAAATAGCCCGCCTGCCTCAGAGCCTTCCCCTTCCCCGACCCGACCGACGACCAGCGAAACGCGATCGCGGCGGCGGCGGAGGAACTCGACCGGTTGCGCAACAACCGGCTCAACCCGCCGGAGTGGACGCGGACCGCAGTCCTCGAATTCCCCGGCACCGCCGACGGCCCGTGGCGGCGGTATTTCGATCCCAACAGTGTCCCGGAGCTGGCAGCGTCCGGGACACTGCCGCGTCGTTCTATCACAGTCTGGGAATCGACGCCGCCAGGGAGTATCATACCCCGACGGGCCGTCCGATCGCGATCGTGCGCAACGGGACGGTCGTCGAGGAGTTGTTTACCTGACGTCAGTGGACAGAGCTCGGAGATCAGAGATCAGAACGCCAGCGAGTTGGACCGACTTCCAACCTCCGACCTCCGACCGCTTTGTGTCGAATCCCATTCCTGACCAACCAACCGAGGTGCCGCATGAACTGCCGTTGGACGCTTCTCTTCTTGTGCCTGCTGGCGGGTGCGTGCCAACCGTCGGCGCGGGCGGACGAGCCGCGAAAGTCCGGGGAGAGTTCCCCGAAACTCAACCCCAGGGTCCACAAGAACCATGTCCGCAGGGCGTCGGCCGCGTATCTGGGCGCCTATCGGCGGATCAGGTGGCATTACGACTTCGCGACAGCGAGCAAGCTGGCCCGCGACACCGGCCGGCCGATGTTCGTCATTTTCTGCCGGGCCGGGACGATCCTCGACCCCCGCAGCGGCAAACCCAGATGCGCGTCGTGAGCGGGCGGAAGCCACGTCGAGTACGGTCTGTACTCCAACGATGAGTTCGCGAAGCTGAGTGAAGGTTTTGTCTGCGTGCGGTCGTATGTCGGCCTGCCCGGAACGGTGGAGATGCTGAAGCAGTACGGCATCGTCGGCACCCGCCGTCGGGGGCCGTGGGTGCAAGGCAACAACGTGGATTTCGTGTTCTTCAGCCCCAGCCTGAAGCCGCTGACCCACAAGGAGCTGAAAGAGGTCGCGCCGCAGCCGACCGCGGACAGCCAGAACAGCATTCGCTGGGTCTACACGGTCCCCGGAATTCGCGGCCGCCGGACGTGCGCCAGCGTCGTCACTCCGGTGATGAAGAAGGTGCTGAAACGATATCCAGCGAAGGACAAGGAAACGCTGCGGATTCCGTGGCAGCTTAACGCCGCGACCGCGGTTCACTTCGCGTCGTACGAGGATCGCCGGATCGTCCTGGTTCCCACCGTCAAAGGCGCGGTCAGCCCGAAACTGGCAAGCAGCCTGGGCGACCCCGCGGTGCTCCGCAAGCACGTCCACAACTACGTGTTTCTGAAACTGGGTTCCGACGTCCCGGCCGAACTGCGGGAAGCCATGAAGAAGGCCGGTCCGGACGGCCTGGTCATCGTCGAGCGGCCGGACGAGCGCCCCGCCAAAGGATCGCCGTGGCAGTCGGCGAAAGTGCTGGCGGTGTCTCCCGGTCCCGGCCCGCACACCGCTGTGAGGGTGCTGAAGTTCCTGGACCAGCATGCGCGGCCGCCCGGATGGGAGGCGACGCTCTCCCTTGCAAAATAGCAAAGGCGCCGCAGCCCGAATTCCGCACGCGTCATGGGGGAATGAATACGACAGCCCGATGTCGTCTTTCGCGGAGAGTTTGTGAAGAAATGTCGTGCGGAATAAATTCCGCACTACGGGTGGTGGTCCGTCTCGACCGTTTCGAATCGATTCACAACCTCGGGGCGAAAGGCGACGATGCAGCGGCGGACGGCGTGTTGCGTAGCCTGGACGTCCGCCAGAAACGCTGCGCAACAACCGGCTCAACCCGCCCGGAATGGACGCGGACCGCAGTCCTCGAATTCCCCGGCAGCACCGACGGCCCGTGGCGTCGGTACGTTGACCGTAGTGCGAAATTCATTTCGCACGAGAGTCGCGACGCCGCCGATGCCGACTCGTGCGAAATGAATTTCGCACTACGGATTCCTCGTCAAGGGATCGCTGGGGGCGGGATCTGGCTGCCGCGCGTTGCCAAGCGGAGCCTGGCGACGGGTGCGTTCCCAAGCGGGAGCTTGGGAACGAGGGGACGCCGGCCTGCCTTCCACCAGTGACGCAGACGTGGTTCAATGGATCGTACCGGCTACTTTCCGAGACTCCGCCAATGACCCTCCCCCGCCGCGCCTTCCTCCAAACCACCGGCCTCAGCCTCGGCAGCCTCGCGCTTTCGGAGTTGTTCGCCGCCGATACGCGAACTGCTCCGGGCGCTCACGCTTCCGGCTTGCCGGTGGTGTTGACGACGCTGCACCATGCGCCCAAAGCCAAGCGCGTCATCTTCCTCTTCATGGCCGGCGGGCCGTCGCAGATGGATTTGTTGGATTACAAGCCGCTGCTGAACAAGCTGCACGGGGAGCAGTTGCCGGAGTCGGTCCGCAAGGGGCAGCGGTTGACGGGGATGACGGGGAGCCAGTCGAGCCTGCCGCTGGTCGGGTCGCCGTTCAAGTTCAAACGGCACGGCGAAAGCGGGGCGTGGGTCAGTGAGTTGTTGCCGCGGACGGCGAAGGTGGTCGACGAGCTGTGCTTCATCAAGTCGCTGCACACCGAGGCGATCAACCACGGGCCGGCGGTCACGCACGTGCAGACGGGGTCGCAGTTCCCCGGGCGGCCCAGCATCGGGGCGTGGCTGAGTTACGGGCTGGGGACGGAGAACGCCAACCTGCCGGCGTTCGTCGTGATGGTCACCAAGAACAAGAGCGGGCAGCCGCTGGGGGCCGGGCTGTGGGGGAGCGGGTTTCTGCCGTCGCGGCACCAGGGGACGCAGTTCCGGGCGGGGAAAGACCCGGTGCTGTATCTCAGCAACCCGGCCGGCATCGACGCGGCGAGCCGGCGGCGGCAGCTCGACACGCTCAACAAGCTGCACGCGCTGAAAACGCGAAAGTCCCCCGACCCGCAGATCGAAACCCGCATCGCCCAGTACGAACTGGCGTTCCGGATGCAGATGTCGATCCCTGAGGTGACCGACTTCTCGAAGGAACCGAAGCACGTCCTCGAGTCCTACGGTCCCGACGCGAAGAACCCCGGCACGTTTGCCGCCAACTGCCTGCTCGCGCGGCGGCTGGCGGAACGGGGGGTGCGGTTCATTCAGCTTTATCATCAGGGCTGGGACCACCACGGCGGGCTGCCCGGCGGCATCCGGACGCAGTGCCGCGAGACCGACCAACCCGCGGCGGCCCTCGTCGCCGACCTGAAACGCCGCGGGCTGCTGGACGACACGCTGGTCATCTGGGGGGGCGAATTCGGCCGCACGAACTACTGCCAGGGGAAGCTCAGCCCCAACTTCGGCCGCGACCATCACCCGCGTTGCTTCACCTACTGGCTGGCCGGCGGCGGCGTGAAGGCCGGTATCAGTCACGGCGAAACCGACGACTACTGCTACAACATCGCCAAAGACCCCGTCCACCTGCACGACCTGCAAGCCACGCTGCTGCACCTGCTGGGGATCGACCACGAACGGCTGACGTTCAAGTACCAGGGGCGGCAGTTCCGGCTGACCGACGTGCACGGCAACGTCGTGCGGCCGGTGCTGGCGTAGATTGAGGAGTCGAACGTCGAAGAGTCGAAGGTCTAAGGTCGCGGAGTTGAAGAATCGACGGTTCTTCCCGACTTTTGACTTTCGACTTTCCGACTTGCGACTCTTTCACCTCCGCGGCGGATTCGTGCTCCGGCGTTCCGGCGGCATCCGCGACAGCTTGACGCGGATTTCCCCTTTCGCCTTCGCCGTTTCGTCGCCGATCTTGGCCATCAGGCGGACGTCGAGCGTCATTTCGGCGAAGATGATCCGCTGTTCGCTCACGGAATAGTAAGCCATCCCCCGCACGTTGCCGGCAATGGTGACGTTCCGCGCGGTTCGTGACGGGACGTCGCCCCGCACGCTGATGACGGCCACGCGGCGGTTGAAGTGGTTGGCGAGGCCCTTGTACATGTACGTCATGTTGACCGCGCTGGAGCGGTAGCTGCCGGGGGTGTCGATCGGCACCAGGCGGCTGGCGGTCCAGGTGTTGCCCGGCTTGGCGCGGATGCCGGTGATCGGGACGGAGGCGAGCTCGAGCGAATCCATCATCTGCTTGCCGAGGCCGGCGAGGATCGGTTGCGAGGTCTGCGGGACCTGGCCGAGTTGAACCCGCCGCGTCGTGAAGTTGCCCCGCGTGTCCTCGGAGACCACCAGCGAGAGTTGGCCGAGATAGCTCATCGCCTGCCGCACGCGAATGCTGCGGGGGGCCGGCTTGTTGTCGATGCTCACGCCCCATTCCATTTTTTTCACGGTGAATTGCTTGTCGGCCGTCGCGCGGCGGCCGACGCGATACGTGTTTTCCACCAGCCGCGCGTCGATGTGCGACAGCAGCGACAGGTCCTCGCCGCCGAAGATTTCGAACTTCATCCGACTGCGTGTGTTGAGGTACACGTCCGATTCGCCGATCTTCGATTTGACCGTCAGCATCGTCGGCTTCAGGTCGAGCAGGGGACCGGGGTGATAGTTGATCGACGCGACCCAGCGGTTGCTGCCGTCGCCGGATTGATAGACCGGTTGGATGTAGACCGTCTTCCCCTCGGGAACCGCGGGGACCCGGATCGTGCCGCGCGCGGTCCCCGACTCGTAGGCCAGCACGGTGGATTGATGCTGCGAATCGCCCGGCAGAGGCTGGGGCGCGGCATCGGAAGGTTTGCGCGGCTTTCCGGAATTTCCGACCCACCAGTGCACCTGCACCGACTTCAGCCGCCGCAGCGGATCGACCGCGTCGACCGTGACGGGGACCAGGAACTCGTTCCCCTGCTGCTGCGAATCGCCCATCGAGATGCCCGAGATGCGGCCTTCGAGCATGCGGTACAGGCTGTCGCCGGGAACGGCGAAATTGACCTGCGTGCCGGGGATGCCCGCGACCGCGACGCCGATGACGTTCCCGTTGGCGTCGACGACCGGCCCGCCGGAGTTGCCGGGATGCATCCCGCCGTTGACCTGCACACGCTTGAGGAGGCCGTCAACGTCTTTCCGCAGGCTGGAGACCGACGAGCGGCTGACGGTGATGTTCTTGCCGAGCTTTTCGCCGAAGGGGAACCCGAACACGTACACGACCTGCGTTTCCAGCAGATTCCTGGCCGAGAACACCTTGAGGGGTTCGCGTTCCATCGGCGTTGAAAGGGCCGGCGGGGGCTCGATGCGTTGCTTCAACACGGCGAGATCCGACGTGCGGTCGACGGCGATGACCTGGCCGGCAAACTGTTTCTCATCGGCTTCGCCGCTGTCGAGAATGATTTCGACCTTGCGGGGCGGGGGAGTGCCCGGTTTGAGCATGCCGACCACGTGGGCGTTGGTGACCACGATCTGTTTGTCGACGGCGAAGAAGCCGGTGCCGCTGGCCTTGGTGCCGTCCTGCTCGGTGACCCGCACCATCACCGTGGCCTTCTTGACCCGCTTGAGCACGTCGGCGCTCAACTGCCCGTCGCCGGCGGCCGCCACCTTGGGCGGGGATTGCACCGGCGGGAGTTCGATCGGCGGGTTGGGGTCCGGCACCGCCGGCGGGGCGACCGGGGCGTCTTGAGCGGCCTTGAGCGGGACGGCGGCAGGGTTCGGCGCGGCCGGCTGGTCGGTGCTGGCCGCGAGGTCTTCGTTCTGTTGCGGTTTCGATTCCGCCGGAGCGCGAAACAGCAGCACCGTGGCGATCACAACCAGCGAAATGGCGGCGAACCCGCCGCCGATGGCCGCCAGCGGCACCCACCAGCGGGAACCCTTGTTCGCGGCAGTCGTCTTGCGCGACGACCGGCGCGGATGGGACCGTTGCGGACGGGCGGGCGCGGCCGGCCGAAAATCGGTGTCCTCGTAGTCGTCGAAGTCGTCGATCACGGGCGGCGCGGCGGCCGGTCGCGGCTTCGGCGCTGACGGGGACTTGAACCGGAAGGTCTGGCCACAGCGGGGACAGGCCATCTTGGCGCCCGCTTGAACCGGTTTCGGCAAATTCAGCGCGCCATCGCAGCCGGGACAGCGAATCTGCATCGGGACCCCCCGGAAACTGGAATACCAATCGAAATGAAATCGGCGCGAAGAGAAGGGACATCCGGAATCGCGACGCCGAGGTGAGTACGATTAACCGCAATTTGTTCACCGATGTCAAGCGCCAAAGCGCGGAGTGCCGTACGCAATGGGGTCGGGTGTGGAAAATTCAAAATTGCGGAGAGACGGTTTCCGGCGCGACGATTGAGTGCTCGCCGCAATTTTGAATTTTCCACACCCGACCCCGGACCCGGAGGCCGGAAACAGGAAACGCCCCCGGTCGCGGGCAATCGCGTCCGGGGGCGTCGTGAAATGTGTTGCTGCGAGACCGCGGGCACAAACGGCCGACGATGTCGATGCGAACGGCGCGCGGCAAGCGGCGGCCGGCTACCGCACGAGGACCGGGGTCGTGTAAACGCCTTCGATCGTCCCCCCGGTGTTGCTCAGGTCCTTCTGGGGCCTCAACCGGCCGTCGTATACGGACTGCTTCTGGACTTTGACGTACGGATTGCTGCCCCATTCCGAGGTGATCACCTTAACCACCCCCCATTTGATGATGTGGTATTCGAGGTTGCCGCCGACGTCCCCGTTCTGAACGTCGAAGATCGGGATCAGCTTGATCTTCCCGTAAACCTGCGTGACCGACTGCTTGAGCCCCTGCGACAACCCCGTGTCCCCCTGGAACCAGGAAGGCTCGGTCGTGTCGAAGAACTCGTTCGACGCGATGCGGCCGTCGTCGTACAGGGCGTCGATGTCGGGCTGCCGCAGGCCGGTGAGAATCTGGTCGTTCATGTCGGCAACGCTGTTGTTCGTGTAGCCGATGTCGAGGGTTCCCCAGTTGCCGGGAACCGGATTGCCCACTCCGTCGGTCATTTTCGTGTCGTTGTAAACGATCAGCTCCTTGGTGAGCGTCCAGTTGTCCCACGTCTCTACCGGAATCGTGAAGGGGAGCACGTCCCCGGCGGGATAGATGAAGCTGGCCTTCTGCAGGATGGCCGTCGCCGTCACGGTCACGTTGGCGGTCTGGATGCCGAAAATGCGGGCGAAGAACAGCGAGACGGGGGAATTGAGCGTCGCGTCCCGCCGCAGCTTCACGCGAACCGTGTCGTAGATCCCGTCGTTGAGCAGCTCGACTTTCGTGTTGATCGTGGCGGGGTTGTAGCGGCCGATCTCGATGTCCGAATCGGCCACCGTGAAGCCCGACATGTTCTGCAGGTTCGCGGCCGCGTACGTCCGCACGCGATTGCGGACCGTCGCCTGGTTCTGGAAGCCGAACTCATTGGGAACGAGGTCCCTCACGCCGGCCAGCGCGGCCGCGTCGGCGGCCCGTTGCAGGTCGGTCTTGACGGCGCACAGATAACCGTAGTCGACCGCCAGGGCGACCATGCCGATCAGGGGAACCATCAGCAGGGCGACCAGCGGGGCGACGGCTCCCCGTCGGAATGTAGTGCGAAATTCATTTCGCACAAAATGCGGGTCGTGCGAAATGAATTTCGCACGACTCTGGACGGCCCCCCGTCGGCGTTGCGAATTCGTTTTGCGGTGCGTACGCATGGCTGGAACCTTTCTGCGGCGAAGTCTCGGAGGCGAATCAAGTGACCGGGTCAATGACCAGATCCCGACGGCGGGCGTTCGCGTAGCAGAATTCGTGAGAATTCTGGACGGTATTTCCCTGGCGGCAGAATTCTCACGAATTCTGCTACCTGGATGTCCGGCTCCGGGCGCCTGGTCATTGGTGTTGTCTGTTTGAGTGGTGAGTGGTGAGTGGTGAGTGGTCAGGGGGCTTCATACCACTTACCACTCACCACTCCACCACTCACAAACATTATCATTCGCGGCGCATGATCGTGGTGGTCTTCAGCGTTTGGCCGCTCAAATAGGAAAACCAGTTCGTCCAGCGGACGGCGCTGTACTGGAAGGTGACCACCACGGTCACCGAGTCGCCCGAGGCGACCGTCTGCAGCGCGCCGTTGCTTTCCGAGTCGGTCAATTCCGCGCCCCAGGCGTTCTTGATTTCCACCTGCGTGGCGGCGTTGATCTGCGAGGAACTGAGCTTGGGATAGGCGTCCTGCAGGTAGGCAACCACCGCGGCTTTCACGTCGGACTTCTTCGTGATCGTATCGCGGGATGCGTACCGGCCCCCTTCCCGCGAGGCGTTGCTCACGGTCTGGGCGACGTTGGCGTACTGCCCGACGTCGACCGCCCCCATCACGATCAGCGCCAGCAGGGGAGTGCACAGCGCAGCTTCGACGGCGGCGACGCCCCGTCGCGGGTTCCGATGCTGTTTCATCAAGTGGCGTGTTTTCATGGCTGTGCCGTGGTGAGTGGTGGGTGGTGAGTGGTGGACGCGATCGTCTTCACGCCTTCCGCTTTCCGCCTTCCGCTTTCCGCTGGCGGTTATTCCCGCTTCATCGTCGATTCGCCGACGATGACGATGCTGCCCCCGAATGACGGAGGGACCCAGGAAACATCTGAAAACGTGACCTCGACCCGCGTCGTCACCGACGTCCCCGAAGCCATTCCGGCCAGCGTCGAGGGCGTGATCGTCACGCGGACCTTCGAGGTGTCGCTGCTGTTGGCGATGCTCTCCTTCAGCGACTCCCGAACGGCGGTCTCGGCGTCCGAGGAACTGAGGACGTTCGCCAGGATCGCCGTGCGGCTTCCCTCGCGAGCGGCGTTTACCAGCGCCTGTTTCAGCATGACCATCCGGGCGAATTCCACCATGCCGAAGATCAGCAGAAACAGCAGCGGCGCCACGATCGCCATTTCGACGGCCGAGACGGCGCGGCGGTTGCCGCGCGACGCCTTGCTGCGAGTGCCATCTGATGTTGCGAGTTGAAGTTTCATGGTTCGATGGTCCTTCGTTTTGGATTCGAGCCTGTGCAAGCCTAGGTCAGCATCGCCGGCGGTCCAGTCCGAACTGTCGCGACGATTGTCCAAGAATCCTCTTTCATCGGGTCGCAACTCCGGTGCGGGTTATGACGATTGGGTCGGTTCCGCAGGACGGGTTTCCAACCCGTCCGTCCGCGCCTTACCATTCGCGAAGTCGTCGTTCACGGGTTGGGGGTTGGGGTCGGGTGTCCAGATTTCAATTTTCCGCTCACCGACTTGGGATGAATCGGGCCGTTCCGACGGAAAATTGAATTCTGGACACCCGACCCCTTCCGCTCCCGTCATCTCACGATGCAATCACCGCGGTCGCCGAAGTCAACTCGTCGATCACTGCGGCGTCGCTTTCCAGCGCCAGCCGTTCGCAGAGAGCCGACCGGGCGTCGTCGTCGCCGAGTTTTCCGAGCGCCCACGCCGCGGCGCCCCGGATCAGCGGTTCCGGGTCGGCCAGGGCGGCAATCAGCGCAGGAACAGCGTCCAGACGGCCCGAGTTGCCCAGCACAATCGCGGCGTTCCGCAACAGGCCGGACCGTTTCGGTCGCGACAACGGAGTCGAATGAAATCGCTCGCGGAAGCCGGCCTCATCGAGCTGCAGCAGTTCGACCGCGTCGGCGGGGGAGAGGTCGGCGACCGGCTGGAACGACGGCTCGCTCGTCAGCGGCGCCTTGCGATTCCACGGGCAGACGTCCTGGCAGACGTCGCAGCCGAACAGCCAGTCCCCCATGCCGTCGCGGAGTTCCATCGGCACCGGACCGCGCAGCTCGATATTCAAGTAAGCGATGCACCGCCGCGCGTCGAGAACGTACGGCTCGGGGAAGGCGTCCGTCGGGCAGGCGTCGAGACAGCGGGTGCAGGTGCCGCAGTGCGACGATTCGTGCGGCTGGTCGGCTTCCAGTTCGACGTCGGTCAGCAGTGCGGCCAGAAACAGCCAGCTTCCCAGCCGTTTGTTGATCAGCATCGTGTTCTTGCCGAACCACCCCAGCCCGGCGAGCCGCGCGAAGTCGCGTTCCAACAGCGGGGCCGTGTCGACCACGCCCCGGGTGCGGCAATTAGGGCGTTGCGCGTGCAGGAAGTCCGCGAGCTTTCGCAGCTTGCGTTTGAGGACGTCGTGGTAGTCTTCGATTCCCTGGGCGTACCGGGCGACGCTGGCGGGGACGGATTCGTAGGACGGGTTTTCAACCCGTCCGTCGGCGTGTCGATCTTCGCGACTTCGCTGTTCACGGACGGGTTGAAAACCCGTCCTACGCGTCCCTGCTTCCGCGTGATAGTTCGCGGCGAGCATCACGACGCTGCGGACCGATTCGAGCACGTGCCGCGGGTGCTCGTAGGCGGCTTCGCGGTCGGGAAGATACGCCATCTCCCCGGCGCGGCCCTCGCGAAGCCATTCCTGGAAAGAATGGAAGCCGTCGGGCGCGACGGCAGGGGCGATGCCGACGAGATCGAAGCCGATGCGGCGGGCTTCGTCCTTCAGCGCGGCACTCAACGTTGCCGTTGCAAGCGGGTAATCAATCGCGGCGGTCATGGTTCCATTATAGAACGTAGAGTGGACTTTAGTCCACGCGAGCGGCGGGTGGTACGCCCTGAGTCTTCGAAGGGCGTGCTCGGACACCGACAGACGTTCGCCACGCCCTGCGCAAAGCCTCAGGGCGTGGCACCCATGCACCGTCGATTTCAAAAATGACGGGGTACTAGTGCTGTGTCAATTCGCAAACTACGGGTCACGACCATAGAAGCCTGAAGCGCAAGCGAAGGGCGAGACACGAGTTCCATCGCTTGCGCTTCAGGCTTCAATCCGTAAATTGAGAGTTGACAGAGCACTAGCGGGAAATCGACGGCCGATGCGCGCGTGGACTAAAGTCCACGCTACGTTGCCGGAGCTAGATCAACTCTCTGATCAACTGCCGTTCTTCCACGAGATATTGCGGGCGGCCGTTGGGGTCGGTCAGCGTGACCGTGTTGGCGTCGATCCCCAGCAGATGGTACAGCGTGTGGAACACGTGCTGCAAATGCACCGGGCGGTCTTTGGGCCGCTCGCCGTTGCGATTCGTCGAGCCGATCGCCTGGCCGTGCTTCATGCCGCCGCCGGCGAGGAAGAAGAACGCGGCCTGCGGCCAGTGGTCGCGGCCCGCGCCGGGGTTGATCCGCGGGGTGCGGCCGAATTCGCCGGACATCATAATGATCGTGTCGTCGAGCCGGCCGTGGGCGTCGAGGTCTTCGATCAACGCCGCCAGCGCGCGTTCCAGCCGCGGGAGCTGGGTCCGCATTGACTGGAAGTTCTGGCCGTGGGTGTCCCAGCCGCCCCAACTGAAGGAGACGCATCGCACGCCCGCTTGAATCAGCCGCCGCGAGATCAGAAAGTTCTGGATGTCGCCGCTGTTCCTGCCGTACTTGGCGACGACGCGGGGGTCTTCGTTGCGGACGTCGAGGGCCTTGGCCAGCTTGCCGGAGGTGATGATCCCCACCGCCCGGTCGGTGAAGCTGTCGATGGCGGTCATCATTCCCTGGCCGTCGATTTCCCGACGCAAGCGGTCAAACTTGCCCAGCAGGTTCTTGCGGTCGTCGAGACGTTTCAAGCTGACGGAGTTGTGCAGTGTGAGGTTTCCGCGACCGATGCCGTCGGGCCGGTAGGCGCTGTGCACCTGCCCCAGGAAACCGGGACGGGTCCAACTCGTCAGGGCGACGCTGGTCGGGGCGGTGCCATGTGGCGTGCTCCGCGACGGGCCGAAAACTTTCGACATGACGGCGCCGACTCCCGGCCGGCCTCCCATGTTCCGCAGGCTGTTGGTCGACCAGCCGCTGTCGGACTGCGTCGGAGTGTGCTCGTCGCGCATGCCGTCGATGGAGCGAATCACTGAGAACTTGTCGCCGACCGACGCCAGGTGCGGCATCAGCTCGCAGATTTCCAGGCCGGGGGACTTCGTGGCGATGGGGTGGAACTCGCCGCGGTATTCTTTGGGGGCCTTCGGCTTGAGGTCGAAGGTGTCCATGTGCGTCGGCCCGCCCGGCAGATAGATATTGATCAGCGACTTGCCGGTCGCCTTCGCCCCGGCCGCGGCTTCCGCCTGCAGCAGATTCGGCAGCGACATCCCGGCGACGCCGAGGGCCCCGATCTGCAGGAAGTGCCGCCGCGAGACGCCGTCGCAGTACCGCTGGTCGTTGGGTTCGCCGAAGAACGTCAGCATGGTGGATCCTTCATCATTGGGAGAGCCGGCAATCAGTATTTCGGCCGTCAGAGGTATTTTGCAGAGTGCGGATCGATAAATCAATGTTGATTGATAAAGATGTTCCCGGAGGGTGCATCCGGCGAATGGTGGGGAAGCCAGCGTTTCCGTGGCGGACGCTGCCAGCGTCCGCGCGGATGCTGGCAGCATCCGCCACGTCCCCCCAACCAGCGGATACACCCGTTCCCGGAGGAAGGCCGTCCTGCGGGCGTGGCGCGCGAATTGTTGGAAAACCCCGCCGGTTGCGCAGAATTTGCCGAAGAGCCGGCCGCGGGATGGCCGATGATACGGATTGCAGGGGGGCCGTCCCGACTTGGATCGGTCGATGATCTACGGCTTCCACCTTTCCGCCCAGGGTGCGCAGGCTCAGGCCGCGCGGCTGGACGTGATCGCGAACAATCTCGCGAACGCCGGCACGACCGCTTTCAAGAAGGCGATGGCGGTCTTTCAGGACAACTTCACCTTCGACCGCGAGACGGGCCGGCCCGACGGGGCGGCGGGTAACCTCAACGCCTCAACCGGGGGCATCACTGTCGCCGACGTCGTCACCGACTACTCGCAGCGGCCGCTCAAGGAAACCGGCGGCAACCTCGACGTGGCCATCGCCGGCCGCGCGTTCTTTCAGGTCGCCAACGCGCAGAACGAGCGGTTTCTCACGCGGAACGGCAACCTGGGCATCAACACGGCGGGCGAACTGATCGTGCAGGGGAGCGGCAGCAAGGTTCTCGGCACGGACGGCGAAGCGATCAAACTGACTTCCGGCGGCGGTCCCGTGCAGATCAACCCGGACGGGACAATCAGCCAGGGGGGTGCGACGGTCGGGCGGATCGGTCTGTTCGAACCCGCCTCGACCGCACAACTGAAAAAAGTGGGAGACAGCCTCTACTCACCCACTGGAGCCGTGCGCGCCGCCGACGGATCGGTGCGCGTGCGGCAGGGATTCCTGGAGGCCTCCGGCACGAATTCCGTGACGGAAATGCTGGCCATGATCCAGGCCAGCCGCGGATTCGAAACCAACGTCAACATGATTCGCTACCAGGACGAATCGATGGCGCGGCTGCTGCAGTCGCTGCCGCGAAGGTAGAAGAGTTGAGAGTTGAGAGTTGAGAGCAGACGGCGGAAGGCGGAAGGCGGAAGGCGGAAGCGCTACTCGGCACTCCGTACTCGGTACTGAGTACTGAGTACTGAGTTGACGATGATCATCCGCCATCCCTCATCCGTCCCTCATCCTTCATCCCTCATCCTTCATCCCTCATCCTTCATCCTTCATCCTTCGTTCCACCCGCCGGCGACGCGCGAATTGAAACCCACGCTTTGAGCGAACTGCAAGGATGCACCCATGGCGTTGCGAGCGCTGTATTCCGCGGCCACCGGCATGCGGGTCAACGAGTTCAACCTCGACACGATCGCCAACAACCTGGCGAACGCCGGCACCACCGCGTACAAGAAGACCCGCACGAACTTTGAAGACCTGTATTACCAGTACATCAAGCCCCCCGGCGGCGTGGACGTGAACTCGCAGCCGGCTCCGATCGGCATCGGCACGGGACTGGGGGCCCGCGTCTCCGGCACGCAGCTCGACTTCAACCAGGGAAACCTGCTCGAAACCGGCCGCCAGCTCGACGTGGCGATTTCCGGCAACGGGTTCTTCCAGATTCAGGATACGAACACGGGAGGGCTGCTGTACGGGCGGGCCGGGAACTTCACGATCAACTCGCAGAACCAGTTGATCCTCGCCTCCGCCGACCAGGGACGGCTGCTGTCGCCGGGAATCACGATCCCGCAAGGCGCGACGAACGTCGCCATTTCCGGCACCGGCGAAGTCTCGGCCAATACGCCGCCGTCCACGCTCGTGCAGCAGATCGGCACGCTGCAGCTTGCCACGTTCATCAATCCCGAGGGGCTGCTGCAGATCGGCGAAAACCTCTATGCCGAGACCACCGCTTCCGGCACCGCGCTGCAGGCCAATCCGGGCCAGAACGGTGCCGGGCTGCTGCGGCAGGGGTTTCTGGAAGCCTCGAACGTCGAGCCGGTCCGCGAGCTGGTCGATCTCATCCGCACGCAGCGCAACTTCGAAATGAACAGCCAGGTCGTGCAGGCCTCCGACCAGTTGCTGCAGCTCGTGGCGAACCTGCGGCGGTTCTAACCGGCGAGCCGGGAGCGTCAGCGACCGGAGTTTGTCAGTTGTCAGTTGTCAGTTGTCAGTTGTCAGTTGTCAGTTATCAGTTGTCACTTGTTGGAATCTATCGGTCCGTCAACGATGACGTTATGGGTTGTTCGAATCGAAGCCTGAAGCGCAAGCGAAGGGCGTCACGCGAGTTCCTTCGCTTGCGCTTCAGGCTTCGACACCACAATTTCAAAGTTGAACGCCCGCTATGCACCACGGTCGACCCGCAATTCGCACTCCGCGATCCGCAATCGCGCTGCTGGCGATCATCGTCTGCGCGACGAACTCTGCCGACGCCGCCGTCGTGCGGATCAAATCGCGGGCGTCGATTTCCGGGCCTTACGTCTATCTCCGCGATTTGGCGGACGTCAGCGGCGTTGACGAAAAGACGCAATCCAGACTGGAAGCAATCGAGATGGGGCCGGCGCCGCCGTCAGGACGCTCTGCCCGGTTCGAATACGCCGTCATTCGCAAGCGGCTGCAATCCGCCGGCGTGAACCTGGCCCGCGTGACGTTTGCCGGAAGCAGCGTCGTCGAAGTGAGCGTCGCCGCCGATCGTCCCACGATCCAGCGGGCCTCGTTCCAGCCGGTCGGCTTCGGCGCGGGGAACAAATCGATCCAACGCCGGGCGGAAACGCTGCTGGCCAACGCCGTGCGGCAGTATCTCAAAAAGCAGGCGCCCGCTGCCGGCCGCGTGGACGTGCGGATCGACCTCGACGCTGCCGACGCCCGCCGCGTGATCGGGGCCAATCGGCTGGAGTTCGACGTCCGCGGCGGCTCGAAGCCGTGGGTCGATCGCGGGCAGACGCTGAAGGTCCGATTCTACGACCGGCGGCGACGACTGCAGGAGATCGCGATCCGCTGTTTCGTCAGCCGCAGCCCCTACGTGCTGGCGGCCCGCTATCGGATTCCCAGAGGCGAGATCATCCAGCCCGACGATCTCGAATGGCGGCAGGTCGAATCGGCCGACCGCGCCTTCCGCGAGCCGGGCGACGTCGTCGGCAAAGAGGCGAGCCGCCCCATCCCCAAAGACCACGTGCTGACGAAGGCCGACGTCCGCCGCGTGCCGCTGGTGCGCGTCAACGACGTCGTGAAGGTGCTTTCCCGCCGGGGCGGCATCACCGTGGCGCGGTACATGAAGGCGCGGAAGGAAGGGGCGCTCGACGAAGTCGTTCCCTTCGCCGAAATCCAGGGCCGCGACGTCGTGCTGGCCAAAGTGACGGGGCAGGGCAGGGCGGAAGTCGTCGTCGCCGAGTCGTCGCGGCTGCGCCCTTTGAAAGACGACCGCGCCCCGATCCAGTTCCGCCGCGCCCCGGCCGTCCGCAACGCCCGGTTCGATGGGAAGAAAGAATCAAAGTTGGACAGAAGGTAACGAAGGGAACGAAGGATGGACGCAGATGACGCGGAGCTACACGGAATGGAAGCGTGTGTACTGGGTACTGGGTAATGAGTACTGAGTGATGTCCACTCGCGACTCACGACTGAGTCTTTGCCGCTGAAGTGAAGGATCGACATATGATGGGAATCCGGGCGTTACTCGTCGCCGCGACTCTGCTGGCCGTTCTAACAGTGTCGGCCACGGCGCAGAATCCGCGGTTTGATACAGGAGACGCGCGGCGGCCGACCGATCTGACGTTTCCGGACGAGCCGAACTACGTGCTCGAGCCGCGGATGCCGGTCTATACCGTGCGGGACCTGTCGTGGGATTACATCGATCCGCCGCTGGCGCCGCGGCAGGTGCAGTTGCACGACATCGTCTCGATCGTCGTCGACGAGAAGTCGGAGGTCACGCTGCGTTCGGTCTTCAATCGCCAGCGGATGAACACGCTCAAGGCCGAGCTGAAAGAGTGGATTCGCATCGACAACAAGAGCCGGCTGGCGAACGCGGCGGCGAACCAGCCCACGATCGAAGGCAACCTCAACGACCGCCAGCAGACCCTGGGGCAGGTGACCGACCAGGAAGGGATTCGCTATCGGATCGCGGCGACGGTCGTCAACGTGCTTCCCAACGGGAACATCGTGCTCGAAGCCCGCAAATCGATCCGCACCGACCGCGACGTGTGGCGGTTCTCGCTGACCGGCGTAATCGCCAGCCACAACATCCGCCGCGACATGACCGCCCTGAGCGAAAACATCGCCAACCTCGACGTGGTCAAGACGCGGTCCGGCAAAGTCTACGACAGCACCAAGGCCCGCTGGGGGACGCGGCTGTATGACTGGCTGTGGCCGTTCTGAGGAAAGGATGAGGGATAAAGGATGAGGGATGAAAGATAAGGGATAAAGGATAAAGGATGGAATCGGCTTCATCCGTCATCCCTCATCCCTGATCCCTCATCCCTCATCCCTCATCCCTCATCCCTCATCTTTCATCCCTTATCCCTCATCCCTTATCCCTCATCCCTTATCCCTTATCCCTTATCCCTTATCCCTTATCCTTCATCTGAAGTCACATCAATGAATCCACACAAATCCCTGCTCATCGCAGGCATCGCCGCCGCTCTCGTCTGCATGCGACCGCCGACTGCCGAGGCCAAGGTCCGGCTGGACAGTTTCTGCACGATCTACGGCATGCACGAGGTGCAGCTCGTCGGCATGGGGATCGTGACCGGGCTGAACGGGACCGGGGATTCGTCGAAGAACGCCCCCACGATGCGGCGGCTGGCGCAGATCATGCGGCTGATGAACGCTCCCGCGCAGGACCTGCGGGAACTTCGCAACGTAAAGAACGTCGCGCTGGTCCAGATTCACGCCGTCATTCCCCGGCAGGGAATCCGCTACGGGCAGAAGCTCGACTGCTACGTCACCTCGGTGATGGACGCCAAAGACCTCCGCGGCGGGCGGCTGCTGGCCACGCCGCTGGAAGAGTCGAACCCCGGCAAACTCCCCGCGCAGGGCAAGCGGTCGGCCCAGGCGTTCGGCATCGCGGCGGGCCAGATCCTGATCGAAGACCGCCGGCAGCCGACCGTGGGCAAGATTCCCGGCGGCCTGATGGCGACCAAAGACGTCATCAACCGCATCGTCTCGAAGTACGGGTACGTCACGATTCTCATCAACCGCAACCTGTCGAGCGCGTACACGGCGAACGAGGTGTCGCGGGCCATCAACCAGGACTTCGAAGTCGAGAGCACGACCCCGATCGCCAAGGCGGTTTCGCCGAATTCGGTTCGCGTCATGGTTCCCGCCTCGTATCGCAAGTCGCCGTTCGAGTTCGTGGGGCAGGTGATGACCGTCGGCGTCGAGCAGCCGCACGTGCAGGCGCGGGTCGTCGTCAATTCGAAGAACAACACGATCGTCGTCACCGGCGAGGTCGAGGTCAGCCCGGTGATGGTCAGCATCGCCGGCCTGCAGATCGACACGCAGGGAAGCGGCAGCGGCGGCGGCGGCACGCGCGACAGCTTCATCGGCATCCCCGACCGCCGCTACGCCCAGTCGACGAAAAGCCTCAAAGACCTGATCGACGCGTTTCGGGACCTGAAAGTCCCGCCGGAAGACATCATCAAGGTGATGCGGATGTTGAATCGCTCGGGGAAGCTCTATGCGGAGTTTATTGAAGAGTAGAGAGACCGTGGCGGATGCTGCCAGCATCCGCGCGGACGCTGGCAGCGTCCGCCACGACGTAAATCCATTCTGAAGTTGCAAGGACCGCCCGTGAGCATCCTCTCTTCCATCTCTTCATCCGTCACCGCAGCCGCGAACGCCGCGAAACCGCAATCCGCCGCGGGGAAAGGGAGTCCGCCGCGCGCGAAGGACGACAAGCTCCAGCAGGCCTTCCAGTCGTTCGTCGCCGGCACGTTCTACAAGCAGATGCTCAAGTCGCTGCATAAGATGCACAAGAAGCCGGCCTATTTTCACGGCGGGCGGGCCGAGGAGATCTTCCGCGGGCAGTTGGACCAGGAAGTCGCCGAAAACCTCGCCAAACGGCAGGGAGACCCGCTGGCCGGGCCGATGTACAAGGCCTTCGCCCAGCGGTTGCGGCCGGACCTGGCAAAAGCCGTCGCGAAACCGCAACCCAAGTAGCTGGTGTACCGGCTGTAGTGCGAAATTAATTTCGCACTACAGCCGATACACCAACGGCCGCGAATCGACCGATTGTGCCGAAGAATCGGGACGCCCCCGTCCGAAGATAGAAGTGCGCCCATAGCCGCGGCACGCGCGCTGGTGTACCGCCTTCAGGCGGCCCAATGTGTGTGCTATGGCCCTGGTACGCACAACGGGCCGCCTGAAGGCGGTACACCAACGGGGGGACGAAGTCGATGGGGGGACGGCTTCTGAACGACGTCGCGCGCCTGCTCGCCGATCTCGAGCAGACGCAGCAGGCGCTGACCGCGCTCTTTCAGCGCAAGCGGGCGGCGCTCAAACGCCCGCGGCCCGACGAGCTGCTCGACGTCGCGCGCGAAGAAACCCTGCTCTGCGAGCGGCTGCAACGCCACCTCGCGCGGCGCAGGGAACTGCTGGGCGCCGCCGCGAACGCCGGCCTGCGGTGCGGTTCGCTGGGGGATGTCATGCGAAGCATCGGCGGTCCCGAAGCGGAATCGCTCGCCGCCCGCATGCAGCGGGTGCGGGAGAACTCCGAATTCCTGCGCCGCGAAAGCTGGATGCAATGGGTGGCCACGCAGCGCGCCGGCCGGCACTTCGCCGACCTGCTGGAACTGCTCGTCCATCACGGCAAGCGCTCGCCGACGTACGGCCGAAAGAAGAACGACCACGCCAACGCCGGCGCGCTGCTCGACGCCTCGGCGTGAACCTGCCGCTTGCGGCTTAGCACTTGCGGCAGGCAAAGCCGCAAGCGGCCAATCGCGTCGGATTGAGAACTCAAACGGATTCACGAAAGATGGGCCTCAACGCGGCATTGGCGGTCGCCGGTCGGTCGCTGGAAGTGTTCACCGCCGGCGTGCAGGTCGCCGGCCAGAACATTTCCAACGCGAACACGCCCGGCTACATCCGCGAGGAACTGCTGTTGCGGGCGGCGGCCCCGTATCAGAGAGGGGGGTTCATCTTCGGCACCGGCGTGCAGGTCACCGGGATCAAGCAGCAGATCGACAAGTTTCTCGAAGGCCGCATTCACGCCGCCAACACCGACCTCAGCACCGCCGCCGCCCGGGAGACGATCTTCAAGCAGCTCGAAGGCGAACTCCGCGAGCTGGGCGACGGCGACCTCTCGTCCAGCCTCAGCACGTTTCTGGCCACCGTGCACGACGCCGCCAACCAGCCGGAATCGGCCGCCCTGCGGCAGATCGTGCTCGACACCGGCAGCCGCTTCGCGACCGACGTCGCCAATCTCCGCAGCCGTATCGACGAGCTGCGGCTGGCCCAGTCGCTGAAGATCGACTCGCTGGTGAAGGAAGCCAACACGCTCATCCGCAAGATCAACGAGCTCAACCCGCAGATTTCCACGCTGGAGCAGGCCGGGCTGACCGGCAGCGACGCCGGCGCCCTCCGCACGCAGCGCTACGACGCGCTGAACCGGCTGTCGCAGATTCTTCCCATTCAATACCGCGAACGCGAAGACGGCGGCGTCGACGTCTACACCACCAACAACTACCTCGTCCTGGGAAACAGCATCCAGACGCTGGAAACCGTCGTTGCGGTCGACCGCGGCGTGCAGGTGCAGAGCGTGCGGCTGGCGACGACGAAATACGTCATTTCCGAGGCGGCCAGCGGCGGCGAACTGCGGGGCATTATCGAGGGCCGCGACGACATTCTCGGCGGCTTCGTCGACGACCTCGACCGGCTCACCGCGGCGATCGTTCAGGAATTCAACCGCATCCACGCCTCGGGCGAAGGGCTGGAAGGCTACGAGAGCGTCACCGCCCGGAACGCCGTGCAGGACGCCGCCGTCGCGTTGAACGATCCCGCCGCCGGGCTGAAGTTCCCGCCACAGCACGGCAGCTTTCAGATCAAAGTCACCAACCGCCTGACCGGGCTGACGGAGACGACGACGATCAACGTCGACCTGGACGGTATCGGCACCGACACCACGCTCGACTCGCTGCGGGCCGACCTCGACGCCGTCGCCGACATCGCCGCGACGATCACGACCGACGGCAAGCTCAAGCTGACGGCCGACCCGAATTTCGACATCAAGTTCGCGAGCGACACGAGCGGCGTGCTGGCGGGGCTGGGGATCAACACCTTCTTCACCGGGTTCGATTCCGGGTCGATCGGAGTGAACCCCCTCGTCGCGGGGAACCAGAAGCTGCTGGCGACGGGGCAGGGGGGAGGCCCCGCCGATTCGAGCAACGCGCTGCTGCTGGCCGACTTCAGCCGTCAGCCGCTGGCGTCGCTGGGGGACGCCAGCATCGAGCAGTTTTACGAGCGGACGGTGACGGGGGTCGGCCAGTCGTCGGCCTCGGAGACCGCCGTCACCGACGGCCTGCGGGCGTTTCAGGAATCGCTCCACAGCCAGCGGGAACAATTCAGCGGCGTCAGCCTGGACGAGGAAGCGATCAAAATGCTCCAGTTCCAGCACGCCTTCCAGGCCGCCGCCCGGATGATCAGCACGGTCGATGAACTGTTTAACGTGTTATTGACGATGTGAAGCGGAGTAATGGAGTGTTGGAGTGATGGAGTAGTGCGTCGAACACTCCAACACTCCAGCGAGGTCGCACCTCAGACCAATGGAGCGGAGTAATGGAGTGATGGAATCATGGAGTAATGACTCGTCACTCGCCGACTCAACCCTCTGCATCACTCCATTACTCCAATACTCCACTTCGAACGGAACTGCGTCCGAATCGCAAGACTCGACTCATCTGCACCACGTTTCGAAATCGCAGGATTCCAACACTCCAACACTCCAACACTCCAACACTCCACCCCCCATGCCCTCCATCGGCCCCATCCTGCCCGGCCGTCTCCCCGCGACGCTCACCGCCGCGCGCTTGTCGCAGAACATTCAGCGCGCCTATCGCGTGCTGCAGCAGTTGCAGGACCAGGCGGCGACGGGGCAGAAGTTTTTCATTCCCAGCGAGTCCCCCGGAGCGGCCGCGCGGACGATCGCCCTGCAGAAGGCGCTCGAACGCCAGACGCAGTTGAAGGTCAATCTGACCACCGACAAATCCCTGCTGGCCGCCAGCGAAGGTGCCCTGAACACCGTCAGCGACGCACTGATTCAAAGCAGGGCGTTCCTGCTGGCCGGTGTCGGCAACACCTCGTTCCCCGCCGAAAAGCTGGCGATGGCCGAGGAAGTTGCCGGGCTCATCCAGGGGGTCGTCAACGCCGGCAACACGACCTTCCGCGGCCGCTACCTGTTCGGCGGCAGCGAAGCCACGCAGACGCCGTTCGCAATCGTCGCCAACGGCGTCGCTCGCTACAACGGCGACGCCAGGCAGAATTCGTCGTTCATCGATCTCGACCTGACGGTCGCCAACAACATCGACGGCGTCACGGCCTTCAACGCGCTGTCGCCCGCCGCGGGAAGCAGCGTGAACCCCGCCCTCACGCTGCAGACGCCGCTCTCCGACCTGCTCGGTGGGGCGAGCGTGTCGCTGGGGCCGATCTCGGTCACCGTCGACAACGGCGGCCCGGTCACGCAGACCGTCGACCTCACGAACGCCGACACGATCGCCGACGTGAAGGCCCTGATCGAAGCCGCGTTCCCCCCCGGCACGCTGACGGTCGGGATCGCCAACACCGCCAGCGGCAGCGGGCTGACGATCACCCCGTCGGCCGGAACGGTTGCCGTCAGCGATCAGCCGGGGGCCACGGTCGCCCGCGACCTGGGAATCGCCGGCGGGCCGGCCGCGTCGATCGCCGGCGGCGACCTCGACCCGCGGCTGACGCTGCAGACGCCGCTCTCGGCATTCAACAACGGGGCAGGGGCCACGACCGGCAGCGGGCTGCTGATCACCAACGGCCTGCAGAGCAAGGCGGTCGACATCTCGTCGGCGAACACCGTCGAAGACCTGTTCAACCTCCTAAAGGCCGCGAACCTCGACCTCGACCTGCGCATCAACGACGCCGGCGACGGGCTGGCGATTTCCAGCCGGCTGAGCGGGGCGGCCTTCAGCATCGGCGAGAACGGCGGGACCGACGCGACGAGCCTCGGCATCCGCACGCTGACCGGCGGCACGCTGCTGGCCGACCTCAACTCGGGACTCGGCGTGCCGGTGAAGGAAACCGACGCCGCCGGCACGCCGCTGCCCGCGATCATCGAGATCACCCGCCGCGACGGCAGCACCACGCAGGTCGACCTGCAGGGCCTGACCACGGTGCAGGAGGTGATCGACGCGCTCAACGCCGTCGACGCCAACCTGTCTGCGTCGCTGAACTCGGTCGGCAACGGCATCAGCATCACCGACGCGTCGGGAACCGGCCCGCTGGAAGTCAACAGCGGCGTCGTGGCCGACGCGCTGGGGTTGACGGGCGTCGAACCCGGCAGCGTTAACACCGTGCCGCTCGCGGGGCAGGACGTCAACCAGTCCCGCTCGACCGGCGTGCTCAGTCTGCTGCTGCAGCTCGAAACGGCGCTCCGCACGGGGGACGATCGCGCGCTGGAACGGCTCGACAAGCAGTTCGACGCCGAAATTCAACGCCTCAACTCCGTCCGCGGCGGGCTCGGCACGCGGCTGAGCCTGCTGGAGTCCGTCGAGAACCGCCTGCTCGATCAGGACGTCTCGCTGCAGGAACAACTCTCGCAGGAATTCGACGCCGACCTGATCGACGTCGTCTCGCGCACGGCGAACGTGCAGGCCGTGCTGCAGGCGACGCTGCAGATCTCGTCGAGCACGCTGAATCTGTCGCTCTTCTCGTTCCTGTGATCGCGCGGTATCGTTCGTAGGACGGTTTTTCAAACCGTCCGGACGGATTGGAAATCCGTCCTACGGTTTGTGCGCGCGACACTTCGAGAGCGATTCGATATCCGGCATGCACTACGAACTGCTCCTCCCGCGACGAATCCTCTTCGGCTGGGGCCGGCGGTCCGAACTGCCGCGGGCCGCCGCGGTGATCGGCCGCCGCGCATTGCTGGTCCCCGGGTCGCGAACGCTGGAAGCGAACGGGTCGATCGCAGCCCTCGTCGATTCCCTGCAGGAAGAAGGCATCGCCGTCGAACAGATCGCGACCCAATCCCGCGAGCCGGAAGTGGCCGACGTCGATCGCACGGCAAACCTGGTGCGCAAGCTGCCGCTCCGCGACGGCGACTTCCTGCTGGCCGTTGGCGGCGGGTCGGCGATCGATCTCGCGAAGGCCGTCGCCGCGATGGCCGTCAACAGGGCAGGGGAGAGCGTGCGCGATTATCTGGAAGGGGTCGGCCGGGGATTGACGCTCACCGAGCCGCCGCTGCCGATCGTCGCCGTTCCCACCACTGCCGGCACCGGCAGCGAGGCGACGAAGAACGCGGTCATTTCCTCCTGCGATCCGCCGTTCAAGAAGAGCCTGCGGTCCGACGCCTTGCTGCCGCGGCTGGTGGTGGTCGATCCCGAGCTGACCGTTTCCACCCCGCGGTCCGTCACCGCGCAATCGGGGATGGACGCCCTCACGCAGCTCATCGAGAGCTTCATCTCGCGGCGGGCGAAGCCGGTCCCGCAAGCGCTGTGCCGGCAGGGGATCCCGCTGGCGTTGAACAGCCTGGTGGAGGCCGTCGAGCAGCCCGCGTCGCGAACCGCGCGGGAGAACATGGCGCACGCGGCGCTGCTGTCGGGCATCGCGCTGGCGAATTCCGGCCTCGGCATGGCGCACGGCGTGGCGGCCGCGCTGGGCGTGCATTGCCGCGTGCCGCACGGACTGGCGTGCGCCGTCATGCTGCCAGCCGCGTTGGAAACCAACCGGCGGGTGTCGCTGCCGCTGATCGCCGAGATCAGTAAGACGGCCTTCCAAGGCCGTCACGCCGCGCATGGTAGCAGAATTCGTGAGAATTCTGCCGTGCGTTTCCCTCACTCCAGAATTCTTACGAATTCTGCTACGACTCCGGCGACGGCCTCGGAGGGCCGTCCTACGAGCGAGCTCGACGACGAACAGGCCGCCGAACTGGCCGTCGAGACGATCCGCGACATCAGCCGCCGCATCGGCATTCCGGAACGGCTGTCGGAGATCGGCGTCACGGCGGAGCACATCCCCGACCTCGTTCGCAGTTCCCGCGGCAACAGCATGAGCGGCAACCCGCGCGAGATTTCCGACGGCGAACTGGCCGCGATTCTGGAGGGGCTGCTGTGATTCTCGCCGCCGGCCTCTCGCCCGCCTGGCAACAGATCTTCGCGTTCGAGCGTTTCGAGACCGGTGAGGTGAACCGCGCGGCCGAAGCCCGGACGTGCGCTTCGGGCAAGGTGATCAACGTCGGCCGGGCGTTGTTCCAGCTCGGTGTCGAGTCGCGAACGCTGGCGGTCGTCGGCGGCAGGGCGGGGCAGGGGATTCGCGACGAGTTCGCGGCGAGCAACATTCCCGCGACGTGGATTGAGACCGACGTTCCCACCCGCTCCTGCACGACGATCCTCGACCGTTCCAATGGAATCACGACCGAGATTGTCGAGAACGCGCTGTCGATCGGCTTCGACGTCCTCGATCGTTTCGCGGCCGCTTTCATGGCGCACGCGACTTCGGCGGACATCGTCGTTATCACGGGATCGAATCCTCCCGGCACACCTGCGACTTTCCATCGCAACCTGCTGCGAGCGGCGCCGTCCCGCTGTATTCTCGACATCCGCGGCGACGAGTTGCTGGCGGCGCTGGAAACGCGGCCCTTCGTCGTGAAACCGAACCGGGACGAACTGGCGGCCACGCTCGGGCGCGATCTTTCCGGCGACGATGACCTGCTGCGGGCGATGCGCGAACTGAATGCACGCGGGGCGGAATGGGCCGTCGTCACCGATGGCTCCGGGCCGGTGTGGATGACGTCAGCCGATGCCACGATTCGCTTTCAACCCCCCGCGGTCGACGTCGTCAACCCGATCGGCTGCGGGGACTGCCTGGCGGCCGGAATGGCATGGGGCGTCTCGCAGGGGCGAGCGCCGGCCGAATGGTTGCGAATCGGAATCGCCGCCGCCGCCGACAACGCCGCCCAGTTGTTGCCGGCCCGGCTTGACCGGGATCGAGTAGCAGAATTCGTGAGAATTCTGCAGAGCGAGAAACGAACGCCAGAATTCTCACGAATTCTGCTACCACCGACGGAGTTGAGAGTTGAGTGACGATGCCGGTTCTCCGCTATCCTTGTCAACTCTCAACTCTCAACTCTCAACCCACATGACCGCCGACCCCGCCGTGCCGCCATTGCTGGAAGCCCGCGATCTCACGCGGCGCGGCCGCGACGGCGGCGTGCTGCTGGACGGCGTGTCGTTGGCTGTCCGCGGCGGCGAACGCTGGGCCGTCACCGGGCCGACGGGCGCGGGGAAGACCCTGCTGCTGCGGGCGCTGGCGCTGCTCGATGAAATCGACAGTGGCGAAGTGCGGTGGAACGGCCACGCCGTCCGCGACGGCGACGTCCCGCAATTCCGTCGGCAGGTCGTTTATCTGCAACAGCGCCCGGCGCTCATGGAAGGAACCGTGGAAGAGAACCTGCGGTTGCCGTTCCAACTCCGGGCCAACCGCGACCGGAGCTTTTCCCGCGACCGCTGCGTCGGACTGCTCTCGCAACTCGATCTGGACAAGTCGTTCTTGCACAAGCCGTCTCGCGAGTTGTCCGGCGGGGAATCGCAGATCACCGCGTTCGTGCGGGCCTTGCAGCTCGATCCCGCGGTCCTGCTGCTCGACGAACCGACGGCCGCGCTGGATGCCGGCTCGGCCGGGCAGCTCGAACGTCTGGTTGGCGGCTGGTTCAACGAAGCCCGGCAGGAGCGGGCGCTCGTCTGGGTCACACATCACGCCGAACAAAGCCGGCGCGTCTCCGAAAGGCAACTGCAATTGCGACAGGGCAGGGTGGAATGAAGTCGAAGGTCGGAAAGTCGAAGGTCGGAAAGTCGAAGGTCGGAAAGTCGAAGGTCGGAAAGTCGAAAGTCGGAAAGTCGAAAGTCGGAAAGTCGAAGGTCGGAAAGTCGAAAGTCGGAAAGTCGAAGGTCGGAAAGTCGAAGGTCGGAAAGTCGAAGGTCGGAAAGTCGAAGGTCGGAAAGTCGAAGGTCGGAAAGTCGAAGGTCGGAAAGTCGAAGGTC